>FWWL01006253.1_pt1 | contig 17426 bp, 18 predicted proteins | sample 2228331 | NCBI WGS metagenome assembly FWWL01 (sample SAMEA103939775, study PRJEB20133) | metagenome
TTGGACTTGTTATATTCTTGATTCTTGTTATAATTCAATTTATCGTTATTACACGTGGTTCTGAAAGAATCGCAGAAGTTGCTGCAAGGTTCACATTGGATGCTATGCCAGGTAAGCAAATGAGTGTTGATGCTGACCTTAATGCTGGACTAATAACAGAAGAAGAAGCGAAAAAAAGACGTGAATCGATAAGAAGAGAAGCTGATTTTTACGGTGCAATGGACGGTGCTTCGAAATTCGTTAGGGGAGATGCGATAGCTGGTATTATAATTGTTTTAATTAATAGCGTTGGTGGTATAATTATAGGTGTTTTGATGCACCAAATGAGTTTAGCCGAAGCGGCGTCTCAGTTTCTTCTCTTTACTGTTGGAGATGGACTCGTTAGTCAGCTACCTGCTTTGATGATTTCTACCGCAAGTGGTATGTTAGTTTCAAGAAGTGCTTCGGAAGAAAATATAGGTAGTCAGATGATTAAAGAACTGGCTAATGAGAAAAAGGTCATACTATTAACCGGTTTTGTTTTGATTTTCTTAGGACTTTTTACACCGCTACCGAAGACAAGTTTGTTATTGGGTGCTTTTTTTGTAGTTCTTGGATTTACAATTAGAAAAATACCCGAAGAAGTACCAGGTGAAGCCGAATTTCAACCAGTTGGCGGAGCTCCAAGTGAAAGACCAAGAGGCTATGTGCTTTCTACTCCAGAAGAAGTTGCAGAAGTCATACAATCTGATACTGTTGAAATAAATATCGGTTATGGTTTGTTACCACTTGCCGATTTATCGCAAGGTGGTGATATGCTTGAAAGATTAACGATGATTAGAAAGCAACTTGCCCATGAACTCGGACTTGTTATAAGCCCTATTAGAGTTCGAGATAGTGTGTTACTTAAACCTAACGAGTATTCAGTATTTATAAAAGGCGCTGAAGTTGCAAGGTATGAACTAATACCTAATAGACTATTAGCTATAAACCCTGGATTTGTTAGTGAAAAAATACCTGGAATTGAGGTAAAAGAACCCGCTTTTGGACTTCAGGCGTTTTGGATAGACGAATCAAGAAAAGATGAGGCGACACAAAAAGGTTACACTGTGGTTGATGCTCCAACAGTGTTTGCAACGCATATTACAGATTTACTAAAGAGATACGCTCCAGAATTACTCGGAAACAGAGAATTCCAACTTTTAGTTGACGGATTAAGACAAAATTATGATAAACTTGTAGAAGATGTTTTCAATGTTGTTAAACCAACGGTTGTTAAAAAAGTACTTCAAGAATTACTAAGAGAACAGATTTCTATAAAGAACTTACCTTTTATTTTTGAAAGTATATTGGATAATACCGACAGAGCTGAAGACGTTGAAACCCTTGTTGAATACGTAAGAAGAGGGTTAAGAAGACAGATTGTTTCAAAACTATTGGGACAAGATGGAATATTACATAGTGCAGCGCTTGATAGTGAATTAGAAAGAACTCTTTCAGAATCAATAAGTTATTCGGGAGATGAAAAATATTTAAATGTTAATCCACAGATAATGCGGGAACTTGTTGAGAATATATCACGGGAATTAGAAAATGTTATGCGAAAAGGTTATCAGCCTGTTTTAGTTGTATCAGGAGTTCTAAGACCGTACATTTCAAAATTACTTTTAAAATTTGTTCCAGGTGTTTCTGTAATTTCTTACGAAGAAATACCAGAGAATATAAATTTGCAGATTGAGGGTGTGGTGAGACTGTGATTGTAAAAAAGTATGTTGTCACAGATATAAGAGAAGCAATGGATAAAATAAGGGTTGAACTAGGAAAAGATGCTGTTATTTTAAGTACTCGTAAAATAAAGAAAGGCGGTTTCTTGGGAATAGGCGGGAAGACCTATCTTGAAGTTACTGCTGCAGCTGAAGAAAAGACAAGAGGACCACAACCAAATCCGCAAACAAGGAATGTTTCAGCATATTCTTCAACTTCTTCAAGTTCAGCAAGTCAAGTTAATCAATACGATGATGAAAAAGGACAGATATACAAATTGCAGGAGATTTTGTCGAAAAGTAGACAACCACAATCCCAAGGTGAGATTGAAGAACTAAAGAGAATGATGGTTGAGATGAAGAATATGATATCTTCTCAAAAAGCTAACGAACCTGAGTGGGTTTTGAAAATGAGAAAAGCTTTTGAAAGACAGGATATTGATGAGGAAATAATCGAAAAGCTGATAGAGTACGCAAGGATTAAGTACGGCGAGATAAATTTAGATAACGAAGAGAGTAGATTATTACTATCTGAAATGTTTTTACCTTTCATTTCAACACAAGTTCCTGAAGTGAAAGGAAAGATCCTCTTAGTTGGTCCAACTGGTGTTGGAAAGACGACAACACTTGCAAAACTTGCTGCAAAATTAAAACTTAATGAACATCGAAACGTAGCTGTTATAACTCTCGATACATATAGAATCGCTGCGGTTGATCAACTTAAAACTTATGCAATGCTTTTAGACGTCCCAGTACGGGTGGCTTACACTCCAAAAGAAGCAAAACTCGAAATTGAGGCTTTAGCTGATTACGATGTTGTTCTTATTGATACTGCTGGAAGAAGCCAGAAGAATGAACTTCATATGACAGAAATAAAAGCTATGAGTGAGATTGTCGCTCCGGATTTTACGTTCTTAGTGGTTGGTATGCAGTATAGAAAAGAAGATGTTTACGAGATATGCCAAAAATTCTCATCGCTTAAACCGACACACGTTATTCTTTCAAAGATGGATGAAACTTCGTCACTTGGACATTTTGTGAACATTTCACATTACCTTGGTTCACCAATATGTTATATAACGAATGGACAAAGAGTTCCTGATGATATCGTTGAAGCAAATAATAGAGAACTTTCGATATTACTCAGTCGAGAGGTGTTGAGAAGTGCAAAATCAAGCAAGTAATCTTAGAAAAGTTTCTGGTATTGCGGTAGCAAGTGGAAAGGGTGGAGTTGGAAAAACAATTGTTTCAACAAATCTTGCATATTATTTAAAAGAAATGGGGAAAAAAGTTCTAATTTTCGATTTGGATGTTGGGTTTACTAATGTTGATATATTATTGGGGGTTAGTCCAAAGTTTACTATAAGAAACTATGTATCTGGTACTTGTGGAATAGAAGACCTGATAACACCATCTTCTTATGGTATTGATTTAATATCTTTGGGAAGTGATGTCAGTGACCTTCTTAGTACAAATGAGATAACTTTAAAAGAATTTTTCATAAATTTTCTGAAACTTATAGACAGATATGACTATGTGGTTTTTGATATGCCACCGGGTTTTTCAGAAATGTATTTGCCTTTCTTTACAATAGTCGATGATTTTGTTATATTAACTACAACCGAACCAACAGCGATAGTAAATACATACACCATTATAAAAATACTTCTTTTAAAGGGGATAAGCGGTGATAATATTCATTTATTTGTTAATATGGTAGACGATGTCAAAGAAGCAACTAAACTTATGGAAAGATTTTCTTCAGTTGTTGAAAAGTTCTCCGGTGTAAAACTTAAATCAATAACGATAATGAGAGAGCATAATGTTGTTTCAAAAAGTATTGCTAACAGAGAACTTTTTATAACGAAACATAAAAACACTCAACCTTCTTTCTCAATAATGAGATTAGCAAGTATAATCACCAGCGAAAAAGTTGAGAAAAATGAAAATATACTCGAAAAGATCTGGTCAGTGTTATTTAAGAGAGAATCCAAAGTTTAAATTTTGGGGTGTTTTTGATGACACTAACCGAATACATAAACACAAACCTAAAAGGAATTATGCTCCGCGGGTTTTCAAAAGATGGTGAATACGTTATAAGAATAAGTGGTATAAGGAAAAATAGAGTTGAAATTATCTATAACGGTTTTGTACCGCTTCCTAAGTTAATGAGAATAGACGTTCCAATAGAAGGTTTAGTTATTAGTTTAGTAGCTCAATTAATTGAGCAACACAGTGATATTTACATTTATCAACTTTTGGACAAAGGTGGCCTTTTTCAAAGACGTAGTAAAGAAAGGTATACTTCTTTTGAAAAGTGTCAAATAGATGGATTCAAAGCCATAATGTTAGATATTTCCGAAAATGGTTGTCAACTCTTAACTGAACTCAAGCCTACTATTTTGGAATTTTACAATATTGAATTTTCAAACTTTTCTGTATCTGGAAAGATAATGTGGTATGTTGAAGAAGATGAACTTTATAGGTGTGGAATTTTTGTTCCAGAAACAAATGAAAATTGGAATAACTTATTTGATAAATACAAAAAGTTGGGTGTGGTAACTTAATGGCGTATGTAGAAATGGTTGAGTCAAAAAAGGCATTAAGAATCGGCCTTAACGCCATCATAAATATTTTTTTTGATAAAGAGCTCGAAGGTGTTTACAAAACAAATGTATTAGATTTCAATAGCGATAAGAAAATAATCTTTCTCTCAATTCCTTCTCAAAAAGGAAAATTTGTTCCTATTCCAAAAGGTGTGAGAATGACTGTTAATCTGTTCGATGGTTCTACGATGTATGAATTTGATACAATATCATTAGGCGTTGTAAAAATTGATAATCTCTATTCAGTTCCTGTTCCATATCCGGATACATTTAGAAAAATTGAAAGGCGTGCGTTTATAAGATTACCTTTATTTATTTCTGGAATGCTCAAACACATTTCTGGTGAAAATGAAGAAATTGTCGCTTTTTCAACCAAAAATATTAGTGCCGGTGGTCTTATGATAGTCACAAAGAAGCTATTAAAACTCGGGGATATAATATACGTAAACTTAGACCTTGAACCCGGATTGTCTTTGAAAGAACAAAAATGTAAAGTAGTTCGTGTTGATGAAATGCAAGAAACAGGTTATCAGTACGGTCTTCAGTTTATCGATTTACCACAACAAGTTGAGACTAAGTTAGTGCGGTTCATTTTCCAAAAAGAACTTAAGATCAAAAATGTTAAAAAATAAGATTGGAGGGACTGAGATGTTTGAAAAACTGACAAATATTCAGTTAGACGCTATAAAAGAAGTCGGAAATATTGGAACTGGTAATGCAGCTACCGCACTTTCTACAATGTTAGATAAAAAAGTTGATATTTCAGTTCCAAGTGTCAAAGTAGTGCCAATATCTAAAATCCCATTTTTGTTTGAAAATCCAGAAGAAGTTGTTGCTGCAGTTAGAATGGAATTGAGAGAAGATATAACTGGTCAAATTCTTCTTATATTCTCTCCAAAGACTGTAAAAGTTTTAGCAAAGTTATTTATCGGAATGGAACCCGAAGATATAACTCAGCTTGATGATTTCACTTCATCAATGTTAAAAGAGATAGGAAACATTATGTGTGGTTCTTATGTAAACTCACTTGCTTCGTTTATGAATATGTTTATAAACCCAGAACCACCTGACCTTACGGTTGATATGATAAGTGCTGTTATGGCGGAAGTCTCACTTCCAATGGCATTTTCTGGAGAAGAAAACATTTTGCTGGTTGAAACCCTAATAAAGATAGAGGGGATTGATGAAGAACTTTATGGTTATTTATTATTACTTCCGAGCACTGAATCGCTCGAAAAACTTTTAAATGTTTTAGGGATGTGATGATCGGTGAAGAAAAAAGTCATTATTGGAATTGGTGAATGGGCTGTAGAAAAGAACCCAGCCATTTTGGTAACTTTAGGTCTTGGTTCTTGTGTTGGTGTTTGTATTAGAGATCCGATAGCTAAAGTTGGTGGAATGGTACACGTTATGCTGCCAGCAAGTAATGGTAGACCGGGAAATACTCCAGGAAAATACGCAGACACCGGTATAGATTTAGTTGTGGAAGAACTATTGAAGATGGGAGCACAAAAAGGGAAGCTCGAGGCTAAAATAGCTGGTGGAGCTTCGATGTTCCAATCTGCTATGGATATAGGAGCTAAAAATGTCGAAGCAGTTAAGTTGGCTCTTTCAAAATATGGAATAAAACTCTTAGCAGAAGATACTGGTGGTAATAAAGCAAGAAGTATAGAATACGATATTGAAACGGGTAAACTCTTTATAAGAAAAGTTAAAACAGGTGATAACGTGGAGGTTTTGGAGATTTGAAGTTAGATAAAGAAAAGGTTGTAAGAGAATTCTTGCCGTATATTAAGAGATTAGCAAACGATCTTAAGAGTAATTTACCAAAAAACGTAGAAGTAGACGATCTTGTTCAGGAAGGATTGTTGGCTCTTTTGCAAGCTATTGAAAGGTACGATCCAAGGTTTGGAGCTTCACTAAAAACTTATGCATACACAAGAATAAAAGGCGCAATGCTTGATTATTTGAGAAAGATAGATTGGTTACCAAAAAATGTGAGACATGATATAAAAAAACTCGAAGAATTTATAATGACTTTTATGGAAAAGCACGACAGATTACCAACGTTTAAAGAAATGGCTGAAGAACTTGGAACAGATGAAGAAACTGTAATCGGTATATACTCTGAGTTTTCAAAAAAACAATTGTTAGAAATAGATAAGTATATATTTGATGAAGAGAACTCTTTTGATATAGTTGTTGATGAAAGCCAAAACGTAAAAGAGAAAGTTCATAGAGACTTACTTATGGAAATACTTTCCGAGGCGATAAGTACATTGAATGAAAAAGAACAACAAATTCTCAGTTTAAGGCACGAACATGAACTTTCTCTGAAAGAAATCGCGGAAATATATGGTGTTAGTGAATCAAGGATATCCCAGATACTTTCAGTCATATATGTCAAGCTTAAAAAGAAACTTTCGAGGTGATAGGTATGGTAGAACCTATCAGTATGCAAAATATAGTTGTAAGAGTCAGTCATGAAACATCGCATCTTTATAGTATTTATCAATACGCTGCAGCGGCTGCGTCGCAATCTGCATCTCAAAGTACTTCTAAAAGAGTAGAACAAGAATTAAAAAGTCCTACGAATGTAGCAAAACCTGAACCTAAAAAGACAAAAAGTTCAACGGAAGAGAAATCTCAAGGCGAGTATTATCCTCAAGGATATAGTAACAAGGAAAAAGAAAAAGACAAAACTGCACAACAGAATTCTTCCCATATCTTGGATGTGAGAGTATGATAGGTTACTTAGTTGTCGAAGAGATAAACGGAAAACATATCGGGGGTATTATGGTTACAAATGAACTCGGTATCCCTCAAGAGTTTAAATATACTGATCCCATTGTACCAACAGCACTCCAGAAGATAATCTATGGGAATTCTTTAGAATTCTATCTTCACACCGAGATTATAGCAAAAAGCTTGGTTCAAAAGCTTGAAAATAAACCTGAAGTTATTTTTGTCGATGAAACAAAATTACTATTTGACAAATCAATCGTGTTTATTTCTTTACTCCCACAGACTGTTCAAGAAAAGAAAGAAGGAAACGAGGCAATTATCAATTTAGAAGGAAAGACAGTGAGAGTAATGTTGACTGAGAATTCAGTTATTGATGATAGGCTTATAGATAAGATTAGGGAACTTGGAACTCAAATGGATATTTTTGAACCACTCTCAAGAGTTAGAAAGGCACTTGAATATGTATGCGAATCGTAAAAGAATTATTAGAAACACTAAAAATGGAACTTGGGATAATAAAACAAAATACGGTGGAACCAAGTATAACAGTCGATGCTTTAAAAAGTGTCGAGGTTTTTATTTATCCTGAACTTTTTGAAGAGAAGATTAGTACCAATGTAGATTCTATTGAATTCTCACGGAATAATGTAAACACAAATGAAATATCGTTAAATTCAAGTGAAAATTTAAAGGTAAACCCTTGCAGATCATTTTTAAATATTCTAAAAATAGAAGGTGAATCGTTAAGAGCGGAAGATAGTAATATAAGAACTGCTGATTTTAAAAGTTCACAATTTACTCTCAGAACATACGATAAAGAACCTTTCTCCTTCAATACAAATTCGCCAAACCTTCTCAAAAAAGATGATATAAGTAAAATTTATTCATCCAAAACTTTTACCACAACGGTCTTTGAGAATAAGAATGTGTTCAATTTTAGTTTTAAGATTAAAGTAGACTTTCTTTATCCAATTTTAGTTAGAACATATTACAAAGAGCAATATGTTGAGAAAGAGTTATTTGTTAAAAATATGGGAAAATTGATAGAAAAGTACGGAAAAGATTTCTCGTTTATGGGATATTACAAAAATATTCCGCTTAATTTAGCTAAGAAAATTGTCATAGAGTATGATAGAATAGTAATGTACTTTGATGAAAAACGTTTAAAAGAAAAGCCCATCCTGAAAGATTTTTTCCTAATTCAAAGAGAACAGAAATACGTTTTAGAATACATCAATTAAAATTGGCGAAAAACTTATTTTAAATAGCTTGGGGTTAAACAGATCCTTTGACAAGCTCGAGGAGGTGGCTTATTTTGGCTGTTAGAACTTTTAAAGGTGGTGTACATCCACCTGAAAAGAAAGAACTTGCGGAAAATGTACCAATCAAACGTGCTCCACTTCCAGACACTGTTAAAGTGTTGCTTTTGCAACACGCCGGAGCACCAGCTAAACCTATTGTTGAAGTTGGGCAGGAAGTTAAAACTGGGCAAGTCATTGGTGAACCACAAGGAGTTATTTCTGCGTATGTTCACTCACCGATAACTGGAAAAGTTGTTGCGGTTCAAAAAATGAACAGTTTTGTCTACGGGATGGCTGTTGATACTGTTGTAATTGAAAGAACAAGTGAAGATGATTGGGAACTTCTTCCGCACGGAGATTACACGAAGATGTCAAAAGAAGAAATTCTTGATATCATTAAAAAAGCTGGAATTGTAGGTCTTGGTGGTGCTATGTTCCCAACACACGTCAAACTTAGCCCACAAAAACCTGTTGATACTTTGATAATCAACGGTGCAGAATGTGAACCTTACCTAACCATTGACCACAGAATGATGCTTGAAAAAGCGGATGAAATTTTAACTGGTATCGAAATTACTAAGAAAGTTTTGGGGGTAAACAAAGTTTACATCGGAATTGAAGATAACAAGAAAGACGCTATTGAGAATCTTACTAAGAAATGGGCAGGAAAGGTAGAAGTAGTTTCTTTAAAAACAAAATATCCACAAGGTGGAGAAAAGCAACTTATTAAAGTCATCACCGGAAAAGAGGTTCCAAGTGGTGGACTTCCGTCAGATGTTGGGGTAGTTGTTCAAAACGTTAGTACAATGTATGCAATTAAAGAAGCTGTAGTTGATGGGAAACCGTTGATTGAAAGAGGAGTCACAGTTACGGGCGAAATTGTCAACACCCCTGGTAACTGGTTTATAAGGATAGGTTCATCTATAGAGTGGATTATAAATACATTAGGTGGTGGACTCAAGAAAGATGAAAATATAAAGGTCCTTATGGGAGGTCCAATGACAGGAATTCCTCTTAATTCATTAGACACACCACTTTTAAAAGGCAACAATGGTATAACTGCAGTTGAGAACTACGAAAAGAAATCGACAAATTGTATAAGATGTTCGTATTGTGTTTATGTTTGTCCAATGAATTTGCAACCCTATTTGCTTGACCTACTCGGAAGAAAGAAAAAGTACGATGATGCAGTTGCGATAGGGCTTATGGACTGTATCGAATGCGGTTCGTGTACTTACATATGTCCTGCAGGTGTTGAACATGTAAAGTCTATAAAACTTGCCAAAAAAGTGTACCGTGCTTTGAGAGGTGGTAAGAAATGAAACTCGTAACAACTTCCGCACCACATGTTAGAAATACAGATACTACAACTGCGGTAATGGTAGATGTTCTAATAGCACTCGCTCCAGCGGTCATCGGTGCAACTTACTTTTTTGGAATTCAAGCTTTGATTCTCTCAATAGTTGGAATTCTTTCCGCTGAAGCGTTTGAACTTTTCATTATGAGAGTTTTGAGAAAAGACAAAAATTTTGTTCCAAACGGCAGTGCTGCAGTTACGGGGTTACTACTTGCTTTGAATTTGGGAGTTACAGTTCCCTGGTGGGTCTTAATAATCGGTGTTATCTTTGCAGTTGGAGTTGTTAAACACGCTTTTGGTGGCCTTGGTCAAAACATCTTTAATCCAGCTATTGCGGCTAGGGTTTTCCTCCTTGTCTCTTTCCCAACATATATGACAACGTGGGCTAAGCCGATTGCAACCTGGTTTGGTAGATACACTGACGTCCAAACTGGTGCAACCGCTTTGAACGTTTTGAAGATGCAAGGATTCAGTAAAGCTTCAGAATTGTTCTCGTACAAAGATTTATTCTTCGGAAACGTTGGAGGCTGTATTGGTGAAACGAGCGTTCTTTTGCTCTTATTGGGATTCGTTTATCTTGTTATTAGAGGAAGAATTAAAATAGTTATTCCAGTAACTTACATAGGTTCAGTTTTTGTTATAGCAGCAATATTCTCCGCTCTCAACGTTGACAAATTTGGTACACCGTTGTTCCATATTTTAAGTGGCGGTTTAATGTTAGGTGCTCTCTTTATGGCTACTGATATGGTTACTTCTCCAATGACACTTAAAGGACAAGCTATATTTGGTCTTGGTTGTGGTATTGTTACAATGTTGATCAGATACTTTGGTGGTACTCCAGAAGGCGTTTCGCTCGCAATTCTTCTAATGAACGCTTTTGTCCCACTAATTGATAGATACACACAACCAAGGATATTTGGAAAGGGTGGTAAAAAATGAAAAAAGAAACCATAAAAACAAGTTTAATTTTGATGGTTTACACACTTATAGCAGGAATAGCACTTTCTGTCGTATATAAGGTTACAGAGAGAAGCATTGCTGAAGCTGAACTTGCAAACCTTATAAAATCAATAGAGTACGTTTTAACAGATGAAACAGATGAAAACGGTCAAACAGTTGTTGAATCAAAGATTATCAAAGACACGGTTATAAATTTAAAAAACGAAATTGGAAAAGTTCTTTACTCAGACAAGACTGGAACAGTTCTTTCTCCTCTCTTTAAATTCGAAAATACCGGTAAAACTTATTACCTTTTGATAGGAAAATCTGTTGGATACGGCGGGGATGTTCAAACACTTGCAGCATTTGAATACGATGGAAATTCATTGTCGCTAAAGGCTATAAAGGTTTTGGACTATTCACAAGAAACACCAGGTCTTGGTGCAAAGATATCAGAAGAGGATATTCAAAAGAGATTCTACCCAATTTCCTACGAAGGTTTGAAAAACGGAGTAAAGGTTGACAAAGACAGTGGAAAGACAGGACTTAATCCAGATGAAGCAAAAAATGAAGGTATCGCCGTTACAAGCGATGTAATGACAGGAGCAACGATCACCCCAAGAGCAGTTGCAAACGCTATAACGGTTATGTTCAAATACCTTGAAGAAAATGTTGCTGCAGGTAGGTGATTAGAATGTCGATTAAAGAATTTACAAAAGGCATAATTAAAGAAAACCCGACGTATGTACAAGTTCTTGGAATGTGTCCAACACTTGCAACTACAACGAGTGCAAAAAATGGACTTGGAATGGGACTTGCAGCAACCGCAGTTTTGGTAATGTCTAATGTTGTTATATCAGCAATAAGAAAGACGGTACCTGAAAAGATAAGAATACCCATATTTATAACAGTCATTGCGACTTTCGTTACGATAGTTGACCTTGTTATGCACGCATACACCTACGACCTTTGGAAAACGTTGGGACTTTTCATCCCACTTATAGTTGTTAACTGTATAATTATGGGAAGAGCTGAAGCTTTTGCGTCTAAAAACAGTATTGGTGCCTCTTTCTTGGATGGTTTAGGAATGGGGGTTGGATTCACACTCAGTTTAGTTCTTTTGGGCTCAATAAGAGAACTTTTTGGTGCTGGAACAATATTTGGAATCACAATTTGGGGTAAAAGTTTTAATATCTTCGCTATGATTTTACCACCAGGCGCATACCTTACACTTGGTCTTCTTGCAGCTTTATTTGCATACATCGGTTCAAAGAAAAGCGAAAAGAAAGGTGATGCCAAATGAGTTTGTTTCTGATACTTCTTTCTGCAATGCTTGTAAATAACTACGTTTTTGTTAGATTTCTCGGTATTTGTCCGTTCTTAGGGGTTTCAAAGAGAACTTCCACAGCGCTTGGAATGGGGTTTGCTGTTATCTTCGTTCTTGTGATGTCTTCAGCGATCTCTTGGGCACTTGACAAATTGTTGATATCGTTTGGACTTACTTTCTTAAGAACTATAGTTTTCATTCTTGTCATCGCAACGTTCGTTCAATTCGTTGAAGCGTTCTTAAAGAAGAACAACCCGAATCTTTACGAAGCACTTGGTATATATCTTCCGCTTATCACAACGAACTGTATCATATTAGGTGTTGCTATAGTTAACAGTCTTTCAAAATACACACTTTTAGAATCAGTCTTTAACGCACTTGGTGCAGGACTCGGATTTTTAATAGCTTTGATAATTTTCTCAACAATTAGGGAAAGACTGGAACTTTACGATATTCCAAAACCGTTTCAAAACTTACCTATTGCAATGATAATTGCATCGATTCTCTCATTAGCGTTTATGGGCTTCCAAGGAATGATAAAATAACTGAAAAAACAAGAGGGCTTAAAGCCCTCTTGTTTTTTCTGGTAGCGGGGGAAGGATTTGAACCTTCGGCCTTCGGGTTATGAGCCCGACGAGCTGCCAGACTGCTCTACCCCGCGACGCAGTTATATTAGAAATCAATTATTCCCTCGTTGGTGCCGGGGATCGGAGTCGAACCGACACGGGGAGCTAATCCCCAGCGGATTTTAAGTCCGCTGCGTCTGCCAATTCCGCCACCCCGGCTCCGTGTACTATTATAGCACAAACGTTTAAGTTGTCAACTGAAATCGGACAAAATTATAATAGAGCTTAATCAATTACTTCGAAATATTTGTTTTTTTACAATAAAATAAGCCTCCCGATCTTTGAAGGGAGGCTTAATAAAAATCTTCATAACTTTTCAAAGATTACAGAACTATCAGACTTGCTATCCAAACAGTAACGATAGCAACTATACCTTGGAGTAGAGTTCCAAATGTTTGAAGTTTGTAAGCAGTTTTTATATCCATATTCGAAAATTGGCTTACGACCCAGAAATAACTGTCATTAGCATGTGAAACAACCATTGAACCAGCACCTATGGCTACAACAATCAATGCTCTGGCTGAAGGAGAAGCTAATCCCAAAACTTCCAAAAGAGGTGCCATAAGTGAAGATGTTGTAATTATTGCAACTGTAGAAGATCCTTGGGCGGTTTTTATAGCTGCTGCTACGATAAAAGGCAGGAATATTCCGAGATTACCTTTTGCCAAAGTTTCACCGATAACGGTAGCAATTCCAGAATTTTGAAGCACTTTACCAAAAGCTCCACCAGCAGCGGTTATAAGTATTATGATACCAGCACTTTGAACAGCTTTTCCAACCCATCCTTCAACGGAAACCATATCTTTCGTCAATTTCTTAGGTAATAAGAAAGAAACTAAACCACCTAAAATCAAAGCAGTAACTGGAGCACCAACAAAACCTATTATATCTTTAAACATACCTTCCCCGAATGGTTTCGTTGGGAAGTCCGATATAGATTTTAAAAGTATTAGAATCAATGGCAGAACTATAGGTAGGAAAGACATAAATGTGTTCGGGGATTCTTTTGTTTGTTTTTCAATTTCCTGCTCGTTAAGTTCTGGTTCAGGATCAATATATATCTTTGAAGCAAATTTTACAGCAAAAAGCCAAGCAAATAAGAGTGCTGGAACACCAATAATAAGACCATATAGAATTACTAACCCGAGATCCGCATTAAGTATACCTGCAGCAGCAACCGGTCCTGGTGTGGGAGGTACCATCGTATGCGTGGCATACAATCCCAAACTAAGAGCTATTCCACTTGCTGCCAAACTCACGCCAGCTTTCTTTGACAATGCCTTATTAAGCGGTGTAAGTATAACGAAACCTGAATCACAGAAAACTGGAATTGAAACAATATAGCCGATTATACTCATAGCCAATGGAACGTTTTTCTTTCCGGTAAGTTTGAGTACAGCTTCCGCCATTCTGAACGCTCCGCCAGACTTTTCTAAGAAAATTCCTATTATTGTTCCGGCGACTATAACAATTCCAATTGAACCAACCGTACCGCCGAAACCGTCAGTTATTGACTTTACAATATCTCCAAACTTCATACCCGAAAAAATACCGTACAAAAATCCTGCAAATATCAGTGAAAGAAACGGATGCAGTCTCCATTTGACCGTAGATACTACTATGAAAAGAATAGCAAGTACTAACAAAATAATACTCCACAACATAACTCTTTTCACCCCTTTGCCTGAATGTCAGTTGGTTTTCTTTTCACCAAAAAATAAAAAATGCCGAAAAGTTTCTTAAATATCCCAGAGAGTTTTTTTATCTTTGATTAAAATAGTTTTACTAAATTAAATTTTACCAAATATGTATCCACTATGTCAAATTTTTGGAAGCTTCGTTTCGACTACTCATTACGTTTATAAGAAGTATTTTTCCGAAAAACATAAGCGAACGTAACATTTAAAATTAAAGAAAATTTTTAAAAATCGTTGATTTGTAAAGATTTAACTCTATAAAGACAAATAAACCGCAAAAATCTCAGCGCAACAGATTTTGAAAAGAAAGTTTTTTTCTGTACAATTTGTACGAAAAAAAATTACTACATTGATTAGATAGTGAAAAAATTTTTCAATATGATTCTGCACACTTGAAGGGAGGGGGTTAGGATGAAAAAGGTTCTCGTTTTTGCTATACTTACAGTGTTCGTGTTTTTTGCGTTTGCGAAAGTAACTTTCGGTTCAACCCAGATGACACCAGCTGCTGAAAGGGAGTTTATGATTAGACTACTAAGTGATTTTTCGAAGTCTTCAGGTATTGCGGTTGAATTTTTGAACTTTGAGTACGCAGATTTACTCTCAAGGGTTGAAGCTGAGAACAGAACTGGAAGAGTTTCACTTAACTTGGTTGGAGACTTACAAGGTGGACTTATGACACTTGCTGCTGGAGGATTACTTGCTGACCTTTCAGGTGTAAAACTTCCGGGGAGAACATTTTTAAAGAGTTTTGAAAAGTACACTATTTACAACAAAGAAAAAGTTTTCATTCATTGGATGCAAGCAACATTCGTGTATGCGATCAACAAAAAAGCTTTCGATTATTTACCAAAAGGACTTACAGCAGAAGATGTTATAAACGGTACTGAAAAATGGACTTATGATGCCCTGATTGAATGGGCAAAGAATATGCAAGCAAGGACAAGAATGCCACAACTTGGTTTTCCACTAGGACCACGAGGATTGTGGCACAGATTTTTACACGGATACATATATCCTTCGTACACTGGATATCAAGCAAGAAATTTTGACAGTGTTGGTTCACTGTTACTATGGGGTTATTTAAAAGAGTTGTTCAACTACGTACATCCTGCATCTACAACATGGGATAATATGGACCAGCCACTTCTCAGAGGCGAAGTTTTGGTAGCTTGGGACCATACCGCAAGAATTAAACAAGCTATTATTGAAAGACCAAATGACTTCGTGGTTGCTCCAGCTCCAAGAGGACCACAAGGCAGAGGTTTCATTATAGTTTTGGCTGGTCTTGCAGTGCCAAAGAAAGCAGACCTTGAAGAACCACTTAAGGTTATAGATTTCTTAACTTCACCGAGAACACAACTTGCAATTCTTGAAAATGTTGGCTTCTTCCCGGTTATAAAAGAAGCTGAGGGAGTTATTCCAGAAGGTGCTCTTAAAATATTGGCTAACGGAGTTCTTAAGCAAGCGGATACTGCCGATGCACTACCTTCACTTATCCCAGCTTTAGGTGCAAAGGGTGGAGAATTTAACGAACTTTACAGAACCGCATTTACAAGAATAGTTTTCAACAAAGAAGACGCATCGAAAGTTATAAAGGAAACAAATACAAAACTAAGAACTATATTCAACGAACTTAAGATTGCTATTCCATAAACTAAGACTATTTCCTTTTATCCCGGGTCTTGGGACCCGGGATAATTTAGAAAAAAAGGTGGTGCATAGATGTGAAAAATAAGGTTATACCCTTTCTTTTAATCCTTCCAGTCTTTATTTTTCTACTAATCTTTGTCGGTATTCCAATATTTGAGGGATTGAAATTAGCTTTCGAAAATGAGCAGGGAGCTTTTGAGAATTTCAAAATCGTTTTTTCTTCGAGAGAATTTAAACAGGCTTTATGGAACACTCTTTTACTTTCAGCGGTTATAATACCAATTCAGTTTGTATTGGCATTAGCTTTAGCTCTCTTAATTAATAAAAAGATGAAAGGTTATCGAACGCTTCTTTATATTATCGCTGCACCACTTGCGTTAAGTGATGTCACAGCAGGACTTATTAGTTACTCGATATTCGCTCCAAATGGATACCTAAACAAGTTTCTCATAAACTTCAATCTTATCGAACGACCTATTTATTTCTTCGGTTATATGTTCAGAGATAGAGCTTTTTGGGTTATCGTTCTTACGGAAGTTTGGAGAGCAACGCCATTAGTCTTTGTTATACTACTAGCTGGTCTTCAGTCTATAAATGCTGAATATTTAGAAGCTTCTCAAGTATTTGGTTTTTCGCCCTGGAAAAAGTTAACAAAAATAATATTACCTATGCTAACTCCTTCGATAATTTCAGCACTTTTGATAAGAACGCTATTTGCTTTTCAAATCTTCGGTGTCGTGTGGCTACTTGCAGGTAGAGACATACCTGTCTTAACTGGTGAAGCATATTATTGGTGGCTTTTGAGAAACAACAGAAATATAGCAAGTGTTTATGCGATGATAATAGCTTTCATAACGTTCGTCGTTGGATATTTCTATATCAAAGTTGTTAAATCGGGGTACCTTGAGGAAGGTGAAAAATGATGAACAAGATACTATATATATTGCTCTTTATTCTAATCTCTTTGTGGTTCTTAGGCCCGATGGTATTAGTCTTTGTTGGTTCGATGACACCTGCTTCAGAGTTTTATTCATTTGACAAAATATTACCTTCAAAATTAACTTTAGAACACATACAAAAGCTTCTTATAAATTTAGGTGGTTTAAAGGCTACTATAACAAGTATTCAAGTAGCTTTCATATCTATAGCTATTTCTTTTCTCATAGGAATTCCAGCGGGTTACGCTTTTGCAAGATATATATTCCCAGGCAAAAATATGTTGAAACTGGTTCTGTTATTCACAAGGTCTATACCGCTCATTGTCATAGCGGTACCACTTGTTGTTTTGTATATAAACATAGGACTTGTTGATAGTCCACTTGGTGTCGCTTTTGCTCACGCAGCTATGATATTACCTTTCATTGTCATAATAACTTCGAGTATATTTTCAAACGTTTTTATCGAACTTGAGGAAGCCGGTATGGTGTTTGGACTTT
>FWWL01006254.1_pt1 | contig 17425 bp, 16 predicted proteins | sample 2228331 | NCBI WGS metagenome assembly FWWL01 (sample SAMEA103939775, study PRJEB20133) | metagenome
GCTTTTGGGCAGCACTCGATACACGGCAATAAGCCACGATTCGCTTCGGTTCTGACGTATGATTACGTAACCGCAGGAATTCGCGCAACTGCGATTCTGTGTATCGCCGCCGGTTGCTGTCGGTGCGCGCTGCCGGTATCAAGCGACCTTCCCGTTCCCAGCGTTGCAGTGTTTTGACCGACACGCCCAGAAGCTTTGCGGCCTTGCCTGTACTCATGGTGTTTTCCATGCTCACTATTATACACTATTAGGCACTTTATGCAAGACTAGAGTTTAGCTCCAGCGAACATTCCGGCGCTCAACGGCCATCACCCACGGGTTTTGCTGGCGGCAATGATTCAGCCTGAGCGGTGTTGCACAAAACGCGCGTTTCGAGATCATTCGTACCCATTGCGGTATGGGTGCAGGCTTCGAGATCTCGCGCCGCGACCTCAGCCAAAATGCGGCCTTCGAAATCCATCACCGCAACAACGAGTTGCCGCTGGGCGCTGCGCCAGTACTTATCTTTGAGCACGCACCAGGCACGCAGCGCCAGCGCGCGGTGAAACGCCGCGGCCAGTCCCAGCTCCGCCAAGCGTTCCGCGGCAAAGCGCGCGGTGAGCGCTGAGGCGATTTCGGCGACCACTTGCGGTGGCGCGCCGATCTCTGCGGCGCACTGTGCCAAGATCGTGCGGTCGACCTCCCCTTTACCGGCGTGCGTCACCGGCATGCCTTGCGCCATTTTGGTGAGCTTGCCGACCATCGCGCCGACAACCACCGTGCGTATTCCCGCCGTTCGCGCGGCTTCAAAAGCGGTGCGCACAAAATCGCCCATCTGCACGAACGCCACTTCCGGCAGTTGCGGCAGGTGCTGCATCATCGCTTTTTCGCTGCGCCCGCCGGTGGTCAGCACTACTGTGTCCGCGCCGGCGGCCGCTGCGGCGTGAATCGCCTGCACGACGCTGGCGCGAAACGCCGCCGTGGAGTACGGACGCACGATGCCGGTGGTGCCGAGAATCGAGATGCCGCCGAGGATCCCGAGGCGCGGGTTCAACGTGCGCTGGGCCATTTTTTCCCCGTCGGGAACGGAAATCGTGATCTCGATGCCGTGTGCGTCCGGGTCCAAACCCAACGACAGCAGGGCTTCGCGCACGTTCTCGGCGATATTGCGCCGCGGCACTGGGTTGATCGCTGCTTCTCCCACCGGCAAACCGATGCCCGGGCGCGTGACCACGCCGACCCCGGCGCCGCCTTTTAGCACAACGCCGGGGGTGGCAAGTCGTCGCACGGTGGCCGTAAGCCGCGCTTTGTCGGTGACATCCGGGTCGTCACCGGCGTCTTTGACCACCACGGCGGTGACGGCATCAGCCTCCACGCGCTGTTCGGCCACGGCAAACGTCACGCGCTGACCATTGGGCAGCAGGGTTTCCACCCGCTCAGGGACTTGACCGGCGAATAAGCCCAACGTTGCGGCGCGCGCGGCAGCCGCCGAACATGCGCCGGTGGTAAAACCGGTGCGGCCGCGGTGGGCGCGGCGGGCAGCGGGGCGGGCATCGTTACTGCTCGACATGACTTAGACGCAAAGGACCGGGTCGGCAAAGCGGCGTGACGGCGCTGCCATGGCACGTTGGGGCTTGCGGTTACAAGACGTGACAAAGCCGCGGTTCATCGATGGTCAAGCTCGGCTCGTGAAAGCCGCGTTGGCAGCCGTGGTCGTGGCGGCGTCTGACGCTTCGGCAAGCGCCATCAGCGCGTGCAACGCCGCCACCACGAGCGTCGAACCGCCTTTGCGTCCAGCGATCGCGATCCACGGAACCTCGTCCTGCGCCATCAGCGCCTCTTTGGATTCCGCTGCCGAGACGAATCCCACCGGCATACCCAGCACCAGCGCTGGCTGCACGTGCTGCTCGCGCATCAGGCGCACCAGCTCCAGCAGCGCCGTCGGGGCGTTGCCGATCCCAACGATCGCCCCATCGAGCAAGCCCAGCGCGTGCGCGCGGCGCATTGCCATCACCGCGCGTGTGGTGTTGGCCCGTTTGGCCTGCGCGATCACTTCTGGATCGGAGATGAACTCATGCACCGGCAGGCCAAAGTGCTGGAGCCGCGGTTGCGACAAACCCACCCGGATCATTTCGACATCCACCACCAGCGGCGCGCCGCGGCGAATCGCCTCGAGGCCCGCGGTGACCGCCTGCGGGTGAAAGCGCGTCAGGCCGTTGAATTCGAAATCGGCGGTCGCGTGGATCATCCGCCGCACGATCGGCCACTGCTCAGGCGTATAAGCGTGCGTGCCCACTTCCGCGTCGATGATCGCAAACGACTGGTGTTCGATTGCCGCCCCGGCGGCAGTGAGCTGTTCGGTGACTGGCGTCATGCTTGCTCCTCAGTGACTGGGCATGGTGGCGATAGGCGCGTCGTGCTCGTGGTGATGCCGATTAGGGTCGTGGTGGCGTCCGTCGTGGTCGTGGGGATGGTGTCCCGCAGGGTAATGGTGATGCCCGTCATGGTCGTGGTGGTACCCCAAGCCGTGCGCGGCAGCGAACGCACGGTATTTGCAGCCGTCGCATTCCAGGTGTGGCAGGGCTTGGATTCCTTGCGTCATCGCCGCATCGAACCACGCGGCGATTGGCTCAGAAAACCCCAGGTAGTCCCCCATCGCGAACGCCAGAGTGGGAAACTGTTGCCGCAGCCGTTCGATCTGCGCCCGGATGCGTTGGATGAGCGTTCCGGTAAAAAGATACACCGGTAGCACCACCACTTGCAGCATCCCCAACCGCGCCAGGCGCTGCACCACAGTTTCCAACCGCGGGTAAGCCACACCGGTGAAAGCGAACTCCACCAGTTCGTGGTCCGTCGCTTCCCAAAAGCGCCGCGCCAGGCGTGCCAGCTCCGCGTTGGCCCCTGCATCGCTCGACCCCCGCCCCAAAAGCACCACCCCAGTGGTTTGGGGATCGGGCATCGCCAGGGATCGCAGCGCCTTACGGTGAGATTCCAGCAGCGCGGCAAACACCGCTTCGCTCGCGCCGATGTGCGGATGCACGTGAAAACGCACCTCGGGGTGCCGCTGCCGCGCTTCGGCCACCGCTTGCGGGATCTGCATTTTCACGTGGCCAGCGGCGTTGATGATCAGTGGCACCACGAGCACCTCGCTGCTGCCTGCGGCGACACGATCCAGCCCTTCGTCCAGCAGCACCTCGGCAAACTCCAAAAACGCCACCTCGATGCGCCGGTCCGGGTGCCGGGCGCGCGCCCGTTCGGCAAAGTGTTCGATTTCTGCGTTACCCGCGGGTTCGCGCGAACCGTGACCGACGATGAGGATGGTGGCGGGCATGACGGCTGAGGGCATGGTCTCTCCTTGGGGTCAAAAACGTTGTTTGCTTCGTAGGGTTTACCTCACCGGAACTCACTACGCACGGCGAACCTCAACCAAGGGGCGCCGGTCAGCCAGATGGGTTTTGAGCGGGGGGATCCGATGGTGGGACGGCGCGACGGAAACGATGGGTGAAACTCGGGTCATACAGCTTACTGCGAGGGGCGTTCTGCCAATGCCGTGCCTCGAGCACCGGGGAGAGGATGATCATCGCTTGCGAGACAATCTTTTCGGCGCGACACCGGGACGGGAGTTCCGCGAGCGTCGTAAACACCACCTGCTCCTCGGGCCAAGAGGCTTTGGCGACCACCAGCACCGGGCTTTCCGGCGCCCAGCCGGCGGCCAAAAACGTTTGCTGGATCTGGCGGGTGAGGGTGGCGGAAAGAAACAGGCACACCGTGCAGTGGTGCGCCGCAAGCGCTTCGAGCGACTCGTGCGGCGGCATCGGCGTGCGGCCTGCCGCGCGGGTCAGAATGACGGTCTGCGTCACTTCGGGCAAGGTGAGGCTGACGCCGGCGGCGGCTGCGGCGGCAAACGCCGACGAAACCCCCGGCACGACTTGCCACGGCACGCCGGCGGCGTCCAGCCCTCGCGTCATTTCAGTCAGCGTCCCATAAAGCGTCGGATCGCCGGTTTGCAGCCGCACCACCGTCTCGTAGCGCTGCGCGCGCTCAGTAAGCCACGCGACGATCTCCTCGAGCGTCATCGCTTTGGAGTCGGCGCGCTCAGCGGCAGGAGGCGCAAAGCGAGTCACCGCTTCATCGACCAGCGAGCCGGCATAAAGCACCGCGCCGGCAGCGGCGAGCAGCTGCTGCCCCTTGACGGTGATCAGCTCGGGATCCCCTGGACCCGCGCCGACAAACCAGACCGTTCCCACCGCGGCTTCCGTTTCAGAGCTTGACCGATCACGCCGCCACGCCGTACAACCGCGCCTGCACCCAACGGTCTTCCCCAAGCACGGCGTGCAAGCGTTTGGCCAGCGCCAATACCCCCAGATCGATGAGCGGTTCAGCAAGAATCACTGCGACATAGGCGCGGGCAAACGCCGCGATTTCGCTGGTTGCCTCCACCCCCAGACCAAAGAACGCCCAAAACGCCACCCAGGCCACGACCCCGCCTTGAAACGCGAGCGAGAGTTTCAGCAAATCCCGGTAGCGCAGCGCGTGATAAGGCGTCTTGGCCGGAATGAGGCGCCGCGCCAGCGCCGCCGTGGCAAACAGCGGCACGAGCAGCGTGGTAACATTGGCAAAATACTGCGGCAAATCGTGCGGGGCGAAAAACACTCCTTGCAGCAATAGACCGGTGGCCAGACCCACGGCTGCCGGCGCAACCCCAAAGAGCAAAAACATGGTCACGCCAAGAATCAGATGGACTTCAGAAACGCCCACTGGCTGGTGCGGCAGCACTTCGAAACACGCGAAGGTGGTGGCGATCGCCAGTAGCGTACGCACCCCCAACCAGCCCAAGCCAGCGCGATGAGCGGTGGGGTCGGGGTGGGCACCAGTAACAACGGTTTTGGCGTGGCGAAGGTAAAGGGCAGCGGCCGCGGTCAGCGCCGCGGTACCAGTGCCGTATGCGACGAACATTTTGGCACCCTGCAAGACTCCCGGTTCGATGTGCATGGTTTTGTCCTCCCATAGTGGTTGAGCCACGCCACTGAGACACGAGCCGAGATCCGAGCACAGACCGTTGGAAAAAAGCGCCGGGCTTTACCCATCGATGCTGTCGCCCTGGGAACCCCCCGTCCCATGTGGCACCGCGCGCATTGTGGCAGGTCTCCTGGCTTTCGGGTCCTTGCAAGCGCGCCGGCCTTCCCAGCAGTTATGCCAGTGGCAGGAGAAGCGCGTTGCTCGCCGATCACAGTTGCGGGGGCAGCTCCGGATTGACACCGGATTCCCTTTTCATCCGACCGCTGTCGGACACCACAATGCAGTGCCGATTATAGGCCATGGGTTCTGACAATGACAAGGGTGTATACTGGCCCGGTACTGATGGCCCTCAAGGAGAGGGTTGACGAGAAATGGGCCGGGAATTTTCGTTCTCAAGGAGGAGGGCGCTGGGGGTTGTTCCAACCGGCGCTGGATGCTCTTCGATCGATCCCGGAGACGAGCGCCAGCGTGCCGCCTGCGAATACGTTGTCCCAACGGGCGCTGGGTGCTGTTCGATCGAACGCAGCACCTCTCCCACCACCACCAGCGCCGGCGGTTGCACGTTAGCATCGCGGGCGATCGCTGGCAGCGCTTGCAGCGTGCCGGCAAGCAGCCGCTCGTGCGGGCAGCTCACCCTTTCGATGATCGCGGCGGGGGTGTCTGGGGCACGCCCGTGTGCGATGAGTGCTTCACAAAGGCGCGGCAGGGTGGTCAGCCCCATGTAAAACACCAACGTCTGGTTGCGTCGCGCCAGTGTGTCCCAGTCAAGCTCCAGCGTGCCATCGGCGCGCTCATGGCCGGTGACCAACGCGCAGCTTTGTGCTAGCCCTCGCTCCGTGAGACTGAAACCGAAGCGGGCTGCAGCGGCGGTCGCCGCGGTCACCCCGGGGATGACCTCGAACGGAACGCCTGCCGCGCGCAGCGCCGTGAGTTCCTCGCCAAGGCGACCAAATACCGTCGGATCGCCGCCTTTGAGGCGCACGATGACGCGCGGTGCTTGCTGCCACAGGCGCACCAAGAGGGTGTTGATTTCCTCTTGGGCCAGACTGTGCCGACCGACGCGCTTACCCACATAATATCGCTCGCCGTTGGTGGGCGCTAACGCCAGGACGTCCGGAGACACCAGCGCGTCATAAACGAGCACCTGTGCCTGAGCAATAAGGCGTGCCGCTCGTAGTGTCAGCAGTTCCGGGTCGCCGGGTCCGGCGCCGACGAGGTAGACTCGTGGTACAAATCCACCTGGCGGCGGCGAGCTGGTCGGTGGGTTACCCGACGGCTGGGCTACACTCCGTGCGACCATGACCGGGACAAAACCTTCCTGCACCGTGTGGGTCGGGAAGGGGCCGGTCGGCTTTTGCTCCGATGGTTCGAAAGCCAAAGGAACTTCATCCCCCAGGAGCGGTGTCTCAGGGCTCATCGCAGCATTCCATGACCAGTGCTGTCTTGCGATTGTAAGGCGGCTCATCCGGTCGTTGAGTGAGTATGAAGGCATGAGGATATGAACGAAGAAAGCACTGCGACGAGCAGCACCGTTGAGGAGCGCTACCGTGCGCGCATGCAGCGCAAAAAAGCGGTGATCGACGCCAAAATCGCCGCAGCCCGCGTGCAGCGCGGCGCGGTGCTGGTTTTTACCGGCAACGGCAAAGGCAAATCCACCGCGGCGTTCGGCATGTTGGCGCGGGCGCTTGGGCACGGGATGCAAGCGGCGGTGGTGCAATTCGTCAAAGGCCGCAGCGACACCGGCGAAGAAGCGTTTTTCCGCGCCCAGCCGGGGGTACGCTGGTTCGTGGGCGGGGAAGGCTTTACGTGGGAAACACAGAACCGTGCCCGCGACGAAGCGGCGGCGGCGCGTACCTGGGCGGTGGCGGCCGAGTGGCTGGCCGATCCGGCGCTCGATCTGGTCGTGCTCGATGAGCTCAACGTCGTGTTGAAGTATCGGTTCCTGCCGCTGGAACCGGTGTTGGCGGCGCTTGCGGCGCGTCCAGCGATGCAGCACGTGGTGATCACCGGCCGCGGCGCGCCGCCCGAGCTCGTCGCGCTGGCCGACACGGTGACCGAAATGGGGATGGTCAAACATGCCTTTGCCGCTGGAGTAGCAGCGATGCCGGGGGTGGAGTACTAAAGTCCATCGGTAAGGCAGCGGACGTCTCCGGGAACGAAAGATCGGAGGCGGATAGCGGTGGGGTGCGGGCAGCAGACTTTGGCGGCGCGGTAACCGCTAAGAAGCCGGACGAGGGGGGGGAGAGACAAAGGCGCGTGTTTCCTGCCTGGCGCGATCAAGCAACAAGCAAGCCATCGGACAGGCGAAAGGGAAAGAATTCAGCCAACGGGGGAGGATCAAGCGGTAGCCCGCAAAAACAGGCCGCGCGGCTGGGCGAACCCGCCTGACCACGACTGCTGGCCGCCGCTGTAATACTGCTGCATTTGCTGCGCACGCCAAGACAGGGCGTCGGCACGGGCGCCGCTGTCACGATGGGAACGCACGGCGGTTGTCCGCGCCAGTTCGTTGGAGGCGTCTTGCTTGTTCTGAGAGGCAGGGCGGTCACTTGCTGCGTTGCGCTCGGTGTTTGGTTCGTTTTTGCCTTCTTCCGCCTGCTGCCGCGCCAGCTCGGCGCGCGCTTGTTGCGCCATCTGCGCCGCTTGCGCCGCTACGGCACGGTCTTGCGGCGACGGGTCGGCCGGGGCGAGCGCTGCGGCCTGGATGCGCTCGGCTTTACGCAGCGTCTCTTCCGGGGTTCGTCCCGGTGAGACGTCGATGATCACGTCCCCGCCCACGGCATACGCAACGCCGTCCGGGCCACGCTGATAATGGTACTGCGCCCCGCGGCGCACCAGGTCGCCGCCCGCGGCAACGTGCGCCATCTCGTGCGCCCGCACCTGACGGTCGCGCGCTTGCAGTTTGGCCAGATACGCGCGCTCTTCGGGGCTGAACTCCGTCCCCGTCCGGGGACGCTCTGCGCTTTGGCCTGCGGAGGCGCGCGGGTAACCTGTCCTCTTGTCCTGCTCTTGCGCTGGGGCCCGGGGATCGAAAGGCGCTACCCCACCTGCCGCGATCGCCGGCGTTTGCCCAGGCATCGGCCCGGCCATCCATGATCCAGGGTACGAAGCAGTGGCCGAGATCATTTTGTCAAGGAGATACCATGCCGGTCGACGGTAATCAATCTTTAGGATGATTGGATAGCTTTCTGATAGTTTAGTGAGAGGACATCCAGAGGTCAAGAGCTCAGCGCTTCTCGTGCGTCTAGAGGAGATACCCGCCTGGTGCGATCGCCTGGGCAGTCGCGATGGCCGCTCAGACACCCAGCGCCGCGGCAAGCGCCGCCAGCGCCACGTCGTCGCCCAGCCCAAAGCGCAATGCTGCGGGTTGGTCAAAGCCGCGCACCAAGATCTGACGTTCTGCCAGCTGCTCCCACCACAGTGCCGCATCCGCGCGCGGGCACCAAACGAAGTACGGCGCTGCCCCACCAAAGCGCCAGCCCCGCGCTCGCACGACCGCGCGCAGACGCCGGTAGTGCGCCCACCAGCGCTGTGCTTGCGCGCGTTGCCAGGCGCGATCGCTGAGTGCCAAGCGTGCCGCCCAGCGTGCCGGATGCGACACCGCCCACGGGCCAAGGCATTCGGCCAGCGCCTCGCTCACGGAAGAAGGCGCGAAAACCACCCCGAAGCGCAAGCCGGCCAGCCCAAAAAACTTACCGAGCGAACGCAACACCACCAGCCCCGAGGTGCGCACCGCACGCGCCGGCCAGGGGCTGGGTTGCCCGGCCAGAATTTCGGCAGCGTCAGCAAACGCCTCATCGAGGATGAGCCAACCGCCGCGGGCAGCCAGCATCGCATGCCAACGCTGTAAGCACGCTTCTGGCCAGCGCGTGCCGGTCGGGTTGTTGGGCTGGGCAAGAATCAGCGCATCGATGCGCCGATGCGGATGGGTGACCGACAGTTGCGTGTCGATCGCGCGCGGCGTCATAGGGCACGTGCGCACGTCGCGCCCGGCTAATGCCCAGACGCGCGCGTATTCGCCATAGCTTGGGGTGGGAACGAGCACGCGCGCTACGGTGGGCAACAAGTGGGGAAGCCATTGCAGCGCTGCTTGGGTGCCCGGTACCGCGAGCCCTGCGGCGCCGTAATACCGTTCGATCGCCGTCTCTAGCCCGTCGTTGGACTCGGGCAAACGTTGCCAGACTTCAGGTGGAACCTGCGGCACAGGATACGGCCACGGCGCGATGGCGGTGGATAAGTCGTGCCATTGTTCCGGCGCGCCGCCGTAGCGGGCAATCGCTTCGCGCAAGCGACCGCCGTGGGGAATCGGCGGGAAGGAACGCGCGGGCTGCGCCAACGCTGTGATCGCGGCGACTTCCCCTGGGCGCTTACCATTGAACCCGTTCATGGCGCGGGGTTGCAAGAGCTCATCACGCACGCAGGACCAAAACGAGCGCCACGATCGCCACCACTCCCCATGCGGCGCGCTCCAGCAACGCCAGCGCCGCGAGCGGCGTTTCCGGCCGCGGCGGCTCGCCTTGGCCCAGCAGCGGCCGATCTTCCCATTGCCCGTCGTAAGGCGCGGCGCCGCCCACTTGCACGCCGAGTGCCCCGGCACCGGAGGCCATCACCGGTCCGGCGTTGGGACTGGGCCACGCCGGGGCTTGGTGGCGCCAACACCATAGCGCCGGGGTCGTGTGCCCGGCAAGCGCATACGCCAGCGCTGTTACCCGCGCGCTTACCCAACCGATGACGTCGTCGGCACGCGCTGCGGCCCAGCCAAAGCGCAGGTAGCGGGGGTTGCGATAGCCCCACATCGCATCGAGCGTATTGGCCAGCCGGTGCAGCACCACGCCGATGCCGCCGGCAAGCGCAAACCACACCAGCGGCGCAATCACTGCATCGTGGCCATTTTCCAGCGCCGATTCCGTGGCGGCCACGGACACCCCGGCGCCGTCGAGCATTGCTGCATCGCGCGAGACGATGCGGGCTACCGCCGCGCGTGCGGCGGGCAGATCTGCGGCAAGTAACGGAATCGCCACCGCACGCACGTGCTCCTCCAAGCTGCGCCAGCCCAGCGCGATCCCCAGCAGCACCCCTTCGATGACCCAGCGCCACTGGCCCGCCAGATGCAAGGCCAGCGCCACCAGCGCCAGCCACGGCCCCACTGCCGCAACCCACGCCGCCACACCCGCGGCGCGACCTCACCCCAGATGCGCCCGCACCCAGCGCTCGACCCGCTCGGCCCAGGCGCCGAATGCCACCAGCGGATGCCAGCGCTGGGGTTCGCCAACCAGGCGATCCCACGCCAGACCCAGCACGAGCGCGGTCAGGGAAGCAGCGGTTGGATCGAGGGGCATCACGGGTTCTGAGGTCAGTGAGCAGCACGCTATGGTACGCCAAGGAACGCAGTGGCCAAAGGGCTTTGTTGGGACGAAAGCTTAGGCTGAGTCTAGCGAGCGATGGCCAGCAGGGCAAACAGAACCGCAGCCAGCGCATCCCCCCAATATGGTGGAATTTGAGGCCGCAGCCGGTTCGCGCCGTAGGCGAAGATCGCGGCGGGGGTGAGCGCTGCGCCGAGCGCAAACGCTGCGGCGGCAAAGATCGCCCAAAGCCAATCGTGAATACTGGCGGCATAGACCAAAAGCGCGGCCAACGCTGGGCAAGGAACGAGCGACAAAGCCACTCCGCTCATGAACGCAGGTGTGTGCGACCAGCGCGACAAACACCGCGTCCCAGGGGTGCGCGACGGTGGGGTGCGAAAAAATCGAACGGGTATTTGCTGCGATGCCCAGAAGGGGGTATGGCGCTGTTGTTGCCCCAAAAGGCCGGGACGCGAGCGGGGCGCGTGCGGCTCTAAAGCCCGCAGCGAGGACGAGGCCCGGTGCCGTTGTCGCCAGGAACGAACGGCGTGCAGGGCAAAAAAGGCTGCGGCAATGGCATAAAGCGTTGGGGTGAGCCATTGGCTGAGTTCTTGCCCGAGCGCCCGAGCGGTGGTATGCGAAAAAACCGCCGCCACTGTCGCCAAACCGGCATAAGCGCACATCCTTCCCAGAGAAAACACGCCGTACCAGCGCCAGAACGTCGTTTGTCCCGCTTGACCCAATGCCAGCCCTCCCAACACCGGAAGGCAACTGAGCGCGCAGCCAGTCAGTCCCATGGCCGCGCCCATGAGTGCGGCAAGAAGCAGTACCCACGGGTCGGCCTGCGTTCCTAGCCAAGCGGCATCGAAAATGCTTCTTGCCCAGTCGCCGGAAGGTTGGGTCATAGAGAATTTTCCGCAAAATCGGACGAAGAACTCAAAGCCCGTTACGAGGAAGCGTTACCGCGAGGAAACGACGGACAAACGCCACACCTTACGGTTTTTGGGCAAACTGCCATCTGGTTTTTCGCTCCGGATGACTTGCCGATAAGCCTGCGCGTCGCTGCGCGATAACGCCAGTGGACCAAACTGCAAGCGCAGCACGTCATCATCGGGACAAAAAGCCACGCACCGCCCGCACAACGTACAGTCTTGGTGAAACGCCGCCTTGCCAAAACGCTGGGACACCTCGGGAATGTCCATCGGGCAGGCTTTTGTGCAAATGCCGCAGCGCGCGCAACGCTCGTGCGCGGTTTTTTTGCCTAGCTGCAAAAGCGCAAAGCGCTGCATGACCGCATTGAGCGCCAGCAGCGGACAAATGCGGCAAAACGGCTGGCGGTAGGTCAAAGACAGGATTAACGTCAGAGCCGTAAGCGCGTTGCCGATCATGCCCAGGGTCATCGCCACCGGCGAACGGGTCGAGATCATCGTCTCGGTACCATTACCGCTGAGCCAGGTCGTGATGAGTCGGGAAGGACAAATCTGACAAAAAGGATCGCCCAGCTCGTGCGGGACTTTGCCTAGCCCAGCCAACAACGGCAGGGCAAAGATAAGCCCCAGCAGAAGCAGCCATTTCACCGGACGTAGTGCCGGCAGGGCACGCTCAGGAACCACCCGCGCCACCCCGAGCTGGAATCGCCGCGCCAGCAGATAGAGCCAGTCTTGCACCGTCCCAAGCGGACAAATCCAACCGCAAAAAGCCTTGCCAAGCACCACATAAAACGCCAGATAAGCAAGCAGAGTCATCGCCACCGGCAGCAGGAAAGACACCGAAAACTGTCCCATCGCGACGATCATTTCCCCTACCCGGTGATGCATCTGGTGCTGTAGCGGAATGAGCACGCAATAGCCGGCGTTGAGCGGATCGTAGGCGCAGGAAAGCGCCGGCAGGGCGTTACTGACTTTATCGGCGAGGTAATGCCCCACCACTGCGCCGCCCCATACGAAAAACACTAGGGCGATAGCTTGGATGGCGCGACGAAGTAACAGCAATTTAGCAGTGATCATGGCTTGACCCCTGAGCAGTTGCAGACAGGCGAGACCGCCGCAGGCTGACCCAAGCGGTCAGCGCTGAGACCCCGGCCAGTACTCCCCAGCCCAGTTCAGGGGAGCGGCTGAGCGCGCGGTGCTCGGTCAGCGTCTGGGTCCAACTGATGCCTTCCTCACCAAGCAGGGTGGCGAGCACAAACGGTAACGGTGCTGGCTGACCGTGGCGGCCTGGAAGGGTGAGCGGCAGGGCGTCAGGAAACCGCACCGCGACCCAGCCCTCGGCATCGGCGGTAAACGTTTGCGGTTCTGAGTTCGGTAGCCACAGCGCAACCGACGCCCCCGGCACTGGCACCCCCTGTCGTAGTACGCGGTAGCGCCAGGTAGTACCCGTCATCACATGGCTGTGTTCGCGCGGCAAGATCTCCGGCACGATCGCCGTTTGTTGTGCTAGCCAGGCTAGCGATCCGCGCGGTGCCGGTCCGGGCTGCGAAAAATACTGCACGGCCGCCACATGCCAGCGCCGCTCGTCCTGGCCGCGCGCTTGGGCGTAAAGCAGGTGGTAACCGCCTACGCCCAGCGCTGACAGTTCCGCCTGGCTGTCGCGGAGCGCCACGGGCATGCGCGCCGCGGTGGGCCGAAACTGAAAGCCGTTGGGAAAGGGGGCGGGGCGATCGTCTGGGGCGACCCAAATGGCTTGCTCAGAAACCGCATGAACCAGTTGCGCGCGCACCTTTTGCCTCCTTCGACTTTCCTTGAGCTGCCAGTGCGGCGGTGCCGTAGGGGCCAGGGGGCTTGTGCTGGGCGAGGTGGCTGTCTCTTGAGGCGCATGACCAGCGTGATCCTCCTGGCGTGCCCTTGCGGTTGCAAAAGGAATCGCCAAGGTCAGAGCCAAGCTCGCGCCGAGCCAGTAACGGCGGCTAGCACCAGGAACGTCAGAAGCGATAGACATAACCCACTCCGATTTGTCGCGGTTGACCAGCCATATAGGTGATGCGACCAGCGGTATCTTTTTTCACCTCCATCGCATAGCGGCGGTCAAAAAGATTGTCGATGAACAACTGCAACTCGTGCGGCCCGCGACGGTACGCCACCGCCAGATTGCTGACCCAGCGCCAACCGTCGTAGGTTTCGGTGTTGGCCGCATCGAGCCAATAGCGCCCCCAAGTGTTGGAGGAAAGGCGCACGCGCCAACCGCTACCGTGTTCCCACAACGCGAACACGCCATACTGATGGCGCGGGATAAAGGGCAGGCGATTGCCGCTGCGATCGGCGTTGACGACCTTTGCGCCCTGACGCACCGGTTCGCTGAAGCGATCGAAGCGATAGTCGGCATAACCGTAGTAACCGCCTACCGACCACTGCGGATCGATGCGCCAGGACACCTGCAATTCCAGCCCTTTTTTATCGGTTTTGCCGGCGTTGACGAATTTGGTTTCATTCCCTTCCAAGACGGTTTGGATGATGTCATCGCTGACCCAGATCTGATACACCGAAGCATCGAGCGTCAGAGTTCGACTGCGGACCTTGACGCCCAGCTCATATTGGGTGGCTTTGGCAGCAGTGAGCGAAGGATTGTTCGTAAATTCCGAATCGGCCGGAACCTGGCTGGCTTTGGCAGCAGAGAACCACACGTTGGATGTGTCGGTAAGGGCGTAAGTGATTCCGAACTGTGGGGCGGGCAAATGGTACCGCTTACGGTACTGTTGCAGTCCTGAGCCCGGAACGTATTTCCCCTGAGCAAAATCGTATTTCCACAGCGCGGTTTGCTTGAAGTCGAAATCTATCCAGTCATAGCGCGCCCCCATATCAATGATCCAGCGATCGTTTGGACGCCACGACTCCTTGAAGTACATTCCGTACAGCCAGTTATCCCCCGAAAGTATTTCCGCCAGTGCTCCTTTGCGATCCGATCGGGTGCGGACGATGCGACCGGCTTGCGGGCCGGAGGTTATGACGTCGATGTCGGCGTATTGATACTTTCGGGAATCGGGCTGCTTTTCCTGGCGCACGGTAAATCCGAGTACCAACATGCCTCGACCCAAGGCAGCAAAATCGTGACGATGAAACGCTTCGATATCGGTACCTACATTGCGCACCCAGTCAGCGGTTTCATTAATCACGCTGGTGACCGGGTGATAATGATACCAGGTGTTGAAATACACGCGCGGACGCAATATCCAGTTTCCGAATTCATGCTCGTAGCGGGAATTAAAAAACCAGACTTTAGAATATCGTCCGGTGTGTTTAAAGTTGCTGTCGGTATCGGTTTGTTTGCCGGTGCGTTTGAATTCAGTGAATTGCTCCGCGTTCATCGTTCCCGGCAGTTGCACGTCGGTTTCGCTGTACGACAGCTCACTTTCCCAGCTACCCGCGTCATGCAGCCAGCCGTGCTTGAGCGAAAGTGTTTTGGTCTCAAATTCGTTCCAGCGGCGCCAGTCGTTGTCCATTTTGCGGTAAGTGGCGGAAACGGTGGCATGGTGTTTTTCGTTTGCATCCAACGCCATCCCTCGGCGCAAGTGCGCATTGACCGTTCCGTAGTTTCCAACCAAACCGCGAACCGCGTCACCGCTGCGGTCGAACACGGATTTGGAAAAGATTTGGATCGCCCCTCCTGCTGACCCTGCAGCAAAAAGATTGCCGGGGCCTTTGGCGATTTCCACCCGCTCGATGTCCATCGTATCCACAAAATCCAACCGGGTGAGACTATCCGGATCGGTCAAGGGAACGCCGTCGCGCAGAATCGCGATTTCTCTGACCGCAAATGGCGCCTTGAGGCCGGCGCCGCGCACGATCAAGCGAGCGTCGAAACCACCGTTTTTGGTGTCTACGAAAACACCGGGGACTTCTTGCAGGGTTTCTTTGAGGTTGAACATGCGTTTGTTTTCGATATGTTCTTTACCTACGACCGCGATCGCTTGCGGCACTTCTTTGGAGGGCCGCTCGATTCGGGTGGTGGTGACCACCAGTTCGTCCAGTAGTGCAGGGCTTTGCTCATCGGCCCGAACCAGGATGGGTGCCACCGCACACAGTGGCAAAAGCAAGAAGCGAAACGTCCGAAATTGAGGCATCACGATCTCCTCCCAACGGATGTAATGGAAGGATAATGATGGGAAAAGTCGATGTCAATTGACAACGGTCAATTCTGAGGTTGACAATGGTCAAATCGAAGGCATTCCGTTCAGCTACGGACAGCGTTCCAATCGGCGATTGACAATCGTCAAATCGGCTATTGATAAATGATCAAGTAAATGATGAGCTGCAGTCAAAACAGACATTGACAGCGATCAAACCCGCAATTGACGGCACTGCATGAACGGATACCGATTCAGTCAGCGACGGATGGCAATGCTGTTAGCGATTGACCAACGTCCCAGGAAGGCAGCCGGGTTTCGGAATCACCAACCGCCTGACGGGGAAGAAGAAATCCCGTCGCTCGCAGCGCGAAATCTAAGACGGTTGTACGGCAAAACCCACGCGCTTGAGGCCAGCGCGCGCTGCGGCAGCCATGACTTGCGCGACGCGCTCGAAGGCGACATCTCGGTGCGCTTGTATCAATAGCTCGGTGTCCTGGTGGTTTTGCAGCGCTTCAGACAGACGGGCTTGCAACGCGTCCAGAGGAACCGCTTCTTCGCCCCAGAAAACGACGCCACTGGCAGCAATGGTGAGAATGAGGCGATGTTCGTTGCGCTGTGCCGGTGCCGCGACAGCGCGGGGCAACTGGGTGGTGACCACATGCACCAATGCCGGTGCGGTGACGAGCAAAATCACCAGCAGCACCAAGAGCACATCCACCAGCGGCACGACGTTGATCGTGGGGGTACTCTGGGCGGCACGGCGGCGAAATTGAAACGCGTCAGGACGAAACGACGGGGTCATGGGGCGCTCTTTTGGTTGAGTTCGGAAGCGGGTGAAAGAGGTTGGGCGGGTTCGGAGCTTGGCCCGCCAGCGTTCTCGGCCTGGGCGATGAGCGCAATTTCGTGCGCGAGCGCTTCCAGCCTGGGCAGGACGATGCGGTTGCGGCGCAGGAATGCTTGCTGGGCAATCGCCGCGGGGATCGCGACCGCCAAGCCGATGGCGGTCATGATGAGCGCTTCACCCACCGGCCCAGCGACCATTGCCAGGGTGGCCTGTCCCGCTTCGCCGATGGCGCGCAGTGCGTGGTAGATGCTCCATACCGTACCCAGCAAGCCCAGATACGGTGCGGTGCTGGCCGTGGTGGCCAGTAACGTCAACCCCCATTCCCGCCGTTGGGTTTCGCTCTCCAGCGCTCGTTGTAGCTCGTGGTAGAGTCGTTCCAGGCGTAGCGCCGTGACACTGAGCTGGTGAGCATCCCAGGAGGAGAGCGCCGCGGCCAGGATCCGTCCTGCTGCCGTGCCCGCGAATCGTGGGACCAACGTCGCGGCTTCGGACAAGTTGTCGATGCGGGAAAACGCATTCCAAAACGCGCGTTGCGGCAAGCCTTCACGCCACCCCACGAAGACTTTGGCGAGGATCACGGTCCAGGAAGCCAGCGAAAGCGCCAACAGGGTGATCAATATCATCCACCCCAAGCCATCGAGCTGATTCAGAAAATGGGACAGCATGTCGGTTCCTTAACACAGGGGAACGAAAGGGGATCAAGGTTCAATGAGACACTCATATCCTCACTCCAAAACGAAACGAAACGGCTGGATTGCCGCAACCGTTTGTCCAACCGGCACCTGACATTGCCAGCGCCGCACTGCCGCCAGCGCCGCTTCGCGCAGGCGCGGGCTTTGGGTCGAGGTTTGCTCTTCGACAATCACCGCCTCCAGAACGGTACCGTCGGTGGCCAGCGTGACGCGCACGACCACCGTGCCCGTTTCCCCCATGCGCCTGGCGATGGGGGGGTATGCCGGCGCAGGTCGGTGGGGGCAAAAGACCTCCAGCTTCGGCGACGTGGAAGGGGTTGCTGCCTGGGCGAGCATCGGCGCTGCGGCAGCAGGGGCAGCAACGGCAGCGACGCTTGCCTCGGCCGCTAGCGGTTCAGTTGTCGGCGAGGAATCGGCCAGGCGGTTGGCGGAGGGGCTCGCCTTTGCCTCGGTCACCGGCGGGGTGGGGGAGACCGGAGTTGGGGGAGGG
>FWWL01006255.1_pt1 | contig 17425 bp, 14 predicted proteins | sample 2228331 | NCBI WGS metagenome assembly FWWL01 (sample SAMEA103939775, study PRJEB20133) | metagenome
GATGGGACTTGGGCGGGGTTGCGCGGGCGGCGCTCGTTTTGGTGGGAGCCGGCCTCCTTTGGGCTTCTTTCTTCCCGGGGCTTGGCTTTCTTGCCTGGCTGGCCTTGGTCCCCTTTTTCTTTGCCCTCGACGGGGTAGGGCCAAAGCGCGGAGCAGTTTTGGGTTTTCTCTTTGGCTTTTTCTTCTTCGCCCTAGAATTCTCGTCTTTGGGGAGTTTGAGGCCGTTCATCGGGCCCATGGCCTACGGGGTGAACTTCCTCCTTGCTGTGTACGGCGGGATTTTCTTGGGGGTGTTCGGCGCCCTGGCGGGCTGGCGTTCCTCTTCCCTATTTTGGGCGGGGCTTTGGACGCTTTTGGAGGCGGCGCGCGGCTCTGGGCCGCTGGGGTTCACGTTTGGCTCGCTCCCAGCAGCACTGGCTGCGAGCCCCTTTGTCGCCGCCTCCGGCCTTGCTGGGCCTTGGCTCCTTTCCCTCGGCGTGGCCTTCACCGCTGCCCTCCTCGCCAAATCCCTCCGAAAACCAAGGCTTTTTCCCTTGGCCCTGTTGGGCCCCCTCCTCCTTTGGGCCCTCGGACAGGCCCTGCCCGAACAAAAACCCACGGGCTCAGCCCGCCTGGCTTTGGTGCAACCGGACATAAACCAAGCCGACCGCTTGGATCGCCAAAAACTCCCGGAAATCCTCTCCCGCTATGAGCGCCTTTTGGCGGGCGTGCCCAATGACGTGGATCTCATCGTGATCCCGGAGAACGCCACCCCGGCTTTTCTCAGGATCGAACGGGAATACCTCGAGCCTTTCTCCCGCGCGGCGGAAGAAAAGGGCGTTCCCTTGCTGGTGGGCACGGCGGACATTGAAGGAGGGAAGGTCCGCAACACCATGCTCCTTCTCACTCCAGGGGGCCGGGAATCCGTGGTGTACGCAAAGATCCACCTTGTGCCCTTTGGGGAATACGTGCCAGGGAGGTCCCTTTGGAAAAGGCTGGGTCTGGCCCCAGTGATCGACCAATTTTTGCCCCTTGACCAAACCCCGGGCGAGCGCTTGGAGCCCGTGGGGATTTATGGGGTCGTCATCTGTTTTGAGTCGGCCTTCCCTGGACCAAGCCGGGTCCTTGTCAAAAAGGGAGCGGAAGTCTTGCTTGTGCCCACCAACGACGCCTGGTTTGGCCGGACGAGGATCCTGTGGGAGCACTACGCCATGGGGTCGCTCCGAGCGGCGGAGACCGGACGGGCCGTGGTCCAAGTGGGGCAAACGGGGATCACGGGGGGATGGGGACGAAAGGGGCAGGAGCTCGTCCGCTTTCCTTTGGGGGAGGGGGTTTTTGTCCTGGAGGTGCCGCGGTTTTCCGGCCGCACCCCTTATGTGCTCCTGGGCGACTTTCTTGTTCTTTTTGTAGCTGGGGGCCTTGCCCTCTTGGGCTTGAAAAGGGGCCCGCGGCCGCGGGCCCCTCAGCCCCAAGGAGGCCGGTTCTCTTAAATTCGATTAGGGAGCTGCCTACTCAACCTCGATCTCTACCGTGGCCTGCCCCTCTTGGCCGAGGTTGTCCCACACCGTGAAGGTTGCCGTATAAGAGCCGGTCTGCTCGTACTGGTGGGAGACGGTCACCGTTAATGTTTCCACCTCTAGCCCTTCTTGGATCAGGGAATATCCATCGCCAAAGTTCAATACCCACTTCGTCAGCTTCGCTCCCGTCCCGGCAGTGGCTGTGCCGGTGAAGTTAACATCTAGCGGCGCTGGGCCTGAGGTTGGGGTTGCCGTCAAACTCACCTCGGGAGCGGGGGTGGTCACGGTGATCACAACCTCTTTTGTGACTATTTGGTTTGCCGAATCCTTGACCTCGAACCGAGCGGTGTAAGTGCCGGGGGTTGCGTAGGAGTGGAAGGTGATGTACATGAATTCCGGACCGCTGATCGTGCCCTGCAGGTCGGGATCTGCGCCCGCGGTGTAGGCATACCAGAACTTCCACGAGACCAGGTCCCGCCCCTGCGCGGCCTCCGCCTGAAGTATGAACGTCACCTCTCCATTTGCGGGCACGGGGTTAGGGGAGGCGGAGAGGGAAGCGGTGGTGCCGGGAAGAACAGTAATGGTTTTGGAGTCCGTGTCAGTAGCCCCCTGAGGGCCGGTCACCGTAAGCACCGCCGTATAAGTCCCGGGGGTGGTGTAGGTATGGGAGATGCTGACCGTGAGGTCCGTTCCGGAATAAGGCGTGGAGCCGTCACCGAAGTCCAAGGTGAAGGAGGTAATAGGGCCGGTGGAGCCGGCGGCGCTGAAGGTCACCGAGAGAGGTGCTGGCCCAGACGTGGGATTGGCCGTGAGGTTTGCCTCCAACGGCCTAAGGAACCAGGCACAGCCGCCCAGGGCAAGACCGGCCAGAACAAGCAACACTGGCAAATATCGCTTCACTTTTGGCATAACCGACCTCCTTTTTGCCGCCCCCAGGATACCCGCTGGCTTGCCACCTCCCCAGGAATGCGGTGCCCTCCCCTCGGGGGCTAGGTCCGGCCGATCCTGGACACGTGTCCCCTGGGAACCGGGGCCGAAAAAGGGGTGTATATTGGATGCGGGGAAAGGAGCGGCCGCCTTGCCCGCAGAGGAGTTGGAGCTGATCCAGCGCAGCCTAAACGGCGATCTTGAGGCTTGGGGGGAGATCGTGAGCCGCTATAAGGAGGCGGTGTTCGCCGTGACACTGAGCATTTTGCGCAATTACGCGGACGCGGAGGACGCCGCGCAGGACGCGTTTATCCGCGCCTACGAGAACCTCCGCAAGTACGATCTTTCCCGGAAATTCTCCACCTGGCTTTTTACGGTCGCCGCCAATGTCGCCAAGAATGCCCTGCGGAAAAGGCGGAGGACGCAGGACCCGCCTTTGCCAAAGATGGATGGAGATCCCGCAGAGGAAGCCCACGAGGAGGTGTGCTTGGCGGCGGTGAGGGAGGCGGTAGCCGAACTTCCTGAAACTTATCGTGCGCCCATCGTCCTTTATTACTGGCATGGGCTTCCGCTGGAGGAGATCGGCGAGGTCCTGGGCCTTCCTGTGGGGACGGTGAAGACCAGGCTTCACCGGGCCAGAGCTCTTATTCGGGCAAAACTTGTGCAGCGGGGGGTGATTCAGGATGCGCTGGGATGAGCTGGACGAGCTTTTGCGCGCGGCCCTCAGCAAAGAGGTGGAGGAGGGGGCCAAGAGGCTTTTGGGCCTGGAGGAGCGGGTGATCCGGGAGCTGGCCCGCCGGCCGGCGCGGGAGAGCCCTTGGCGAAAGGCAAAGGAGTTCTTCTCCCGTCCCACACCCCGCTGGGCTTTGGCCGGGGCCCTGGCCGCGCTCCTCCTCGGCTTCGCCCTCGGCCGCCTCACCGCACCCCGCCCGATCCCCCACTGGAGCCCCAACCTTTTTGTGATCGCCGCGCCCGGGGCCCGCTCCGTGGCCGTGGTCGGCGATTTTTCTGCCTGGCAGCCCATCCCCCTCTCCGACCCCGATAGGGACGGAATTTGGATGGCCTCCATCCCCTTGCCGCCCGGCCGTTACGAATACGCATTCATTGTGGATGGAAAATGGGTTGGGCAGGACCCCCTGGCCGAGGAGTACCTGAGGACCTTTGGAGAATACGTATCCGTCCGGTACGTAGGAGGAGGCCGTGCGGATCTTTCTTCTTAGCCTCCTTGTGACTTTCTGGGCGGGCTTTGCGTTCCCTGAGGCCCTCCTGCCCCTGGCGGCATCACCTCCCAGCCCCGCGGAAGTCCTGCAGTTCCTCGAGGGGATGGGCTTCGCTCCCGAATTCACTGCGGCCTTATCCGCGGCGCTGCTTTCCGGATTCAAATCGGGGCGGGCCACCACCACCGTAACCCTCCTTCTCCTTCAGGACCTGGCCAAAATCCCGCGGGAGCAGGCGGAAGGGATTTTGGAGATCATCCGGTACGCCCTCAGCCAGGGGTTCATCGTGGACACCGGCCTCACCGGCTCCTCCATGATGAACGAGGTCCGAAAACTTTTGGCCCTGGGAAGAAGCGGGCAGGAGATCTTCCGGGTCCTCGGCCTTCGGCTGGGGTTCCTCCAGGCCACGCGCGCCGTTCTCGTCGGCCACGGACTCCTCCCCTCCAGCGCTCCCGGCCCGGAAGCCCCTCTTACTCCCGCCGATCGGGTCGTCTTGGAAACGGCCTGGGCCGTGGGGGACTTCATCCTCTGGGAGGGCGGTAGCCCAGATGACCCCCGGTTTTTGGGATACGTGCAGGGAAGGCTGAACCGGCTCGCCACCCTGGGTGTATGCCCTGCGGGTATGGCCCAGGAGATATCCGCCGCTTTGACCCCTGGCATCCTGGCGGAAATCGTGCGGGTTGTGTTCCAACCCGAAAGGAGGTAGGGATGAAGCGAGCGTTTTTGGGAGCGTTACTGGCCCTGAGTTTAGGGCTTTTTGCCCTAGGCCAGGAAGAAGCCGTGCCCTTGGGGATCGTGATCGAGCCGCCCGCCGGGGAACTCACGGTGCGGGTTTGGGTGGATAAGCCCGCCTACAGCATAGGGGAAACGGTGCGCATCAATTTCGAGCTGAATAAGCCCGCCTACGTCTACATCTGGGATATCGCCGCGGATGGGAAGGTAACCCAAATCTTCCCCAATCAGTATGATCCCCAAAATTTCTTCCAGGCAGGGGTGCACACCATCCCAACCCCAGGGAAGGCCTACCAATTCCAGGTGACGCCGCCCACGGGGACGGAATGGATCCAGATCATGGCCACGACCGTTCCGATCCCGTACTTCCAGAACTACGGCCCCCAACAGCCTTTCCCCTTCCTTGGGCCCGATCCGCAAAGTTGGCAACAGGAGCTTGAGGCCCAGGTTTTAGGGCTTGTTCCCGAGCCGACCCAGCGGGCGTTCGATTTCACGTGCTTCCAAATTGTGCCCGGGCCCGCTCCGGGTTATGGGACGCTGCAAGTGATAACCACCCCATCTTTGGCCAAGCTTTACGTTGACGGGATCTTCCGGGGATACACCCCGCGGACCCTGACCCTGACCGCCGGCACGCACACTGTACTTCTCCGCAAGAGCGGGTACCAGGACTACACCACCACCGTTTACCTCCTTCCCGGCGGCACGCGCACCCTCAACATCACCCTCATCCCGGCGGTGGTGAACCAGCCGCCGGTGGCCCAGTTCACCTTCAGCCCCACCGCGCCCAGGGCTGGCGATTGGATCCAGTTCGATGCCTCCGCCTCCTATGATCCGGATGGCACCATCGTTAAATACGGATGGGACTTCCAAAACGACGGGGTCATCGATGCCTACGAGCGAACCGTGTTCTTCCGGTACTCCGTGGCAGGAACCTACACCGTGCTCTTAACGGTGACCGATGACAAGGGCGCAACCGCTTCCGCGGCCCAACAAATCGTGATAAGCCCCCTTGTGGTGAATCAGCCTCCCGTGGCCCAATTCACCTATAGCCCCACCGCCCCGTTCGTTGGGCAAAGCGTCACGTTCAACGCCACCTCTTCCTACGATCCGGATGGGGCCATCGTGTCCTATCAGTGGGATCTCGACGGCGACGGGATTCCCGATCAGAGCGGCCCAATAGCGAACTGGACTTATACCGCTTCGGGAGCATACACGGTGACCCTCACCGTGCTCGACAACCGCGGCGCCACCAATTCCATAAGCAAAACGATCTTCGTCCTTCCTCTGGGCATCCCGGGGATGCCCCCGCTGTATGGAATTCCCGGGATTTACGTGTGGGGCACGGACCGGTGGTATATCACGGTGAACGGTTCTCCCACTTGGGCCGCGCCGCGGGCCTTCCGCATTGAACTCCGCACGGACGGGGAGATTGTGGGGGTGACGGAGGAAACCGGCCCGGCGCCCCTTGGGATCGTACCTGAGCCGATAAGCGTGGGGTGGCAATGGATACGAGAGGGAACGGTGAGCTCAGGAAGCATTACTTACTCCTTCGAGGTTCGCGGCGCCACCACCCTTTACCTCGATTTGCGCCTGGACATGAATGGCGACGGCATCCCAGAGGCTTCTTCTTCCCTTGTGCGCCTGCGGCAGCGCTTGGTGAACCCGCCTCATAACCCGTTTGTGGTGGGCATCCCTGAGGGGTATTCTGGAGCGTTTGTTCCCAGCATCGACTTTCGCATCGGTCGGGCTTTGGCCTACACCCAAAACGTCCGCATCATCTTTTGGCAGACCACGATCAGCGCCCTCGAGGGCCTGTAAGCTTTCTTCCGTTTCTCCATGAGGGCCCGGGTTTCCCCGGGCCCTTCCTCTTTTCTTTTCCCCTTTTTCCCGGTATAGTGACCCGTTCTTCAACCGCCCATGGGAGGCCTGACCAGGTACATCGTTCAGCGTTTGGTCCTCACCGTGCCCATGGTGTTCATCCTCATCACCACCGTTTTTTTGGTCCTGCGGATCATGCCGGGAGACCCGGTTTTGGCCATGCTTGGCGGCCGCAACGTCTCCCCTGAGCTCATCGCCCAAAAACGCCACGAGATGGGACTTGATAAACCCTTGCACATCCAATACGCGGAGTACATCACAAAGCTCCTCCGCGGGGATTTAGGCCGCTCCACGCGCACCGGAAAGCCCGTGGCCGAGGAGCTCTTGGCCCGCCTTCCCGCCACCTTGGAGCTGGCCATCTGGGGGATGCTCTTTGCCGCCCTCTTTGGCATTCCCACGGGGATCCTCGCCGCGGTGCGCGCGGACAAGACCTCCGATCACGTGATTCGCGTTCTCCACATCGGCTCTTTTGCCCTGCCCATCTTCTGGGTGGGGCTCATGTTCCAGGTGATCTTCGCCGTAAAGCTCGGTTGGCTCCCCGTGGCCAGCCGTCTTTCCGGCCGCTACGCCTTCACTTTCCAGCGCGTAACCGGCTTTTATCTTCTCGATGCCCTCATCCTCGGCGATAAAGAGATCCTCGTGGATGTGGTGAAGCATCTGGTCCTTCCCGCTGTGACCTTGGGGCTGGCCCAGATGGGGTTTCTTGGGCGGATAACGCGGGCATCCATGCTGGAGGTCCTCGATGTGGAGTTCGTTACGGCCGCGCGCTCCAAGGGCCTGGCCGAACGTTTGGTCATCCTTCGCCACGCCCTGCGCAACGCCCTTATCCCCATCGTCACCGTGTTTGGCCTGCAATTCGCCATGCTCATGGGAGGGGCTGTGCTCACGGAAACCGTGTTTTCTTGGCCGGGGGTGGCCGGATTCCTCATCCAAAGCCTCTATTACCGAGATTGGTGGGCTCTGCAGGGGACGATCGCGTTCATCGGGGTGTTCGTAGCCACGGTGAACCTCGTCGTGGACCTACTTTATTCCGTGATCGATCCGCGGGTGAGGTACTGATGCGGGGTGGGCCAACATCTTGGCTTTTGCGGATGACCGGGCTTGGAAGGCTAGGGGGACAAACCCTCTTAAAAATTGGCCTGGTCGTGGTTCTTTCCTTCATCGCCATGGCCATCATCTGCGGGCCGCGCGGCACCGAAAAATATGGGCGCTTTCCCGGAATCCCCCCATATAACCCGGCAAAAAGTTATGACACCCTGACCAGACTTTCTCCTCCTACCGCGAAAAACTGGATGGGAACGGATCACCTGCAGCGGGACGTGTTCAGCCGAGTTTTGGCCGGGGGCTGGGCCCCCCTCGTGGTGGCCTTTGCCTCCATTGCCCTGGCCATGAGCGTGGGATCCACGGTGGGCTGGATTTCCGGGTTCCTCGGTGGGTGGCTAGACCGGGCCCTTTCCCTTGCCATGGACGCCATTTATTCCTTTCCCTCCATGATCCTTGCCATCGCCCTCGTGGCCGTGATGGGGCCCGGTCTCATTCCCATGATCGCCTCCATCGCCTTTGTCTATGTTCCCACCTATTTTCGCATTACCCGGGCCGAGGTCCTCAGGGTGCGGGAGTACACCTTTGTGGAGGCCGCGCGGGCCACAGGTGCTTCGGGCGCGCGCATCCTCCTTCGCCACATCGCCCCAAACACCGTCAACGCCATCATGGCCGTGTCCTCTTTCAACATCGCCGATGCCATCCTCACCGAGGCGGCCTTGGCTTTCTTGGGTTATGGGCTTCCTCCACCGGCTCCGGATTGGGGGTTCGACATCCAAAACGGCCAACGTTACTTGCAGTCGGGATATTGGTGGCTCATCACCTTCCCAGGCCTGGCCATCCTCCTCCTCTCCCTGGGGTTTGGCCTTATTGGGGAGGGGATTTCGGACCTCGTGAACCCCAAGCGCCGGCGCAAGCATCTGGCGTAGACAAGAAAACAAGGCCTTCCTGTAATCGCTTGTATCTTTGCCCTAAAGGAGGTGAGGAAGGAGGAACATTTTTAGGGGCTAAGGAAAGCCTACAAGTCCAGGGGGGTGAAGTACGCATGCGCAAGGCAATTTTGGTGTTAGCGGTTTTGGCATTTTCTGGATGGGCCTTGGGTGCAAGCGAGATCCTCGTCCTCGGCACAATCGACCGCATCACCGAGCTTTCCTTTGAGAACTCCTACGACTACTTCACCTGGCACATCCTTCGCCACACCACGAAGGCCCTGGTGGGAATGGAGCCGGGGACGAATAAAGTCGTTCCCTCCATCGCCCAATCTTGGGAGATCTCCGAAGACGGGCTTGTTTACACGTTCCACATCCGGCCAGGTGTGGTCTTTTGGGACGGCACTCCTTGCGATGCTAATGCGGTGAAATGGGCTTTGGAGAGGACAATTCGCCTGAACGGCCCTGAAGGCGGGGTCTTCCTCATTGCCGACGTGATCAAGGAGATTGAGGTTGTGGATAGCCTCACCGTCAAAATCACCCTCAACTATCCGGACGCTACCTTCCTCATCCGCATGACCGACAACGTCATCCCCGCTTTGATCTACGCGGGTGCCCCCGAAAACGAGTTTGCGCAAGGCCGTTATGTGGGAACAGGGCCGTACCGGATCGTGGAGTATGTGCCGGATGAGCGGGTGGTCCTGGAGGCTGTGCCCACCTACTTTGGGCCCGCTCCGAAGACGAAGCGGATTGTGTGGGTAATCTACGCCAACGAGGCGGCGTTGCGCGCCGCCGTGGAGGCCGGGGAAGTGGACATTGCCTTCCGAACCTTGAACCCCGTGGACATCGCCGACCTTGAGAAGAACCCGAACCTCCAGGTTATCCGCGGGCCGAGCGTCTCCATCCGCTACCTCCTCTTCAACGTGACCCAGCCGCCGGTGGACAACGTGCTTGTCCGCCAGGCCATCGCTTATGCCGTGGACCGCGAGGCCATCTGCGAGCGGGTCTTCTCCGGGCTCAACTCCCCGATCTACACCATGGTCCCCGAGGGCCTGCCGCCGGCCGGCTCATCCCTCCCGGTCTTCCCTAAGCGGGATCTGGAGAAAGCCCGGGAGCTCCTGCGCCAGGCCGGCTACTCTGAAGCGAAGCCGCTGGAGGTGAACCTCTGGTACACACCTACCCACTACGGCACCACTGAGGCCGACGTGGCTGCAGTCCTGAAGCAGTCCATCGAGGAGACCGGCCTGGTGAAGGTCACCATCCAGAGCTTGGAGTGGGCCGCGTATGTACAACGCATGTCCCAGGGCGGGTTCGACATGTTCCTCCTTGGTTGGTACCCCGATTATCTTGAGGCCTCGAACTTCCTTGCTCCTTGGACTACGGAGTCTCCAGAGTCCCTGGGCACCTTCTTCAACCGCCACCCGCGCTATCCTGTCTATAAGGAGCTCATGACCATGGCTCTTACCACCTTGGACGAGGCTTGCCGGGCTAGGATCTATCAATACATCCAGAAGATGTCCGCGGAGGACGTCCCGTGGATCCCGCTTTGGGCCAACTACCAGCAAGCCTATCTTGTGGCCCAAAAGAACGTGAAGGGGATCGTGCTCGATCTCACCATGGAGCCGCACCTCGAACTTCTCTATAAGGAGTAAAGTTAAGATTAGGCAAAGGGGGCCGGGATCCCGGCCCCCTTTTCTTTTGCCCTCCCTTCTTGCCAAAAACGCGGGGACAATGCTCCCTGGCCGTTGTTCTCCCACCCCGCTAAACTCTGGTTGAGGTGATGCGATGCCGGTGATCGAAGACGTTTGGGCACGGGAGATCCTCGACTCGCGGGGCAATCCCACGGTGGAGGTGGAGATCCTTTTGGATGATGGCACGGAGGCCCGGGCCGCCGTCCCCTCCGGAGCCTCCACGGGAACATATGAAGCCCTGGAACTGCGGGATAAGGACCGGCGATACCACGGAAAGGGCGTCCTGCAGGCCGTGCGCAACGTGAACGAAATCATCGCCCCGGAGATCGTCGGCCTCGACCCCCTTTGGCAGGAGGATATCGACGCCCTCCTTCTTGAACTCGATGGGACGCCCAACAAAAGCCGCCTGGGAGCCAACGCCATCCTCGGGGTTTCCCTGGCAGTGTGCAAAGCCGCCGCCTTATCCCTGGGGCTTCCCCTTTTCAAGTACTTGGCGGGAGCGCGCTCGGGCCGTATGCCCATCCCCATGATGAACGTCATCAACGGCGGGGCCCACGCCGACAGCGGCCTTGCCATCCAGGAGTTCATGATCGTCCCCATCGGCGCGGAGACCTTCGCCGAAGCCCTTCGCTACGGCGCCGAGGTCTTCCACACCCTGCGCAAGCTCCTTAAAAGCGAGGGCCACTCCGTGGCCGTGGGAGATGAGGGCGGATTTGCCCCAAAGCTCCCCTCCGACGAGGAAGCTTTGAAATTCCTGGTGCGCGCCATCGAGGAAAGCGGCTATGAACCGGGAAAGGATCTGGCGTTGGCCCTGGATTGCGCGGCCACTAGCTTTTTCGACGAACACCGGGGGACATACAACCTGGATGGGGAGAAAACCGGGCCGGAGCTCATCGAACTCTATGAGGAATGGGTGAAGCGCTACCCCATCATCTCCATCGAGGACGGAATGGCGGAGGAGGATTGGGACGGGTGGGCACGGCTCACCGAGCGGCTCGGGGGGAGGATCCAGCTTGTGGGCGACGACATTTTCGTGACCAACCCCGAGCGGCTGCGCCGGGGGATTCAAAATAAAGTGGCCAACGCCATCCTCGTGAAACTCAACCAGATCGGCACCGTCACCGAGACCTTGGAAACGATGGAGATCGCGCAAAGTGCTGGCTACAACTGCATAATCTCCCATCGTTCCGGGGAGACGGAGGATGTGTCCATCGCCCACTTTGCCGTGGGGACCGGGTGCGGGCAAATAAAGACCGGTTCGCTTTCCCGCTCCGAACGCGTGGCCAAATACAACGAGCTTTTGCGCATCGAGGACCTTTATGAGCCGCCCATGGCGAAGTGGCCACGCCGCTAGACCTTGGGCCTGGCTGGCCCTGTTGGCCCTTTTTTTGGCCGGGGTCAGCACCGTCTTCGCCCTGCGGGCGAGGGCCATCGCCACGGCCGCGCGGGAGGTACAGGCCCTGCGGGAGGAACAGAATCGGCTGTGGGCAGAAATCGAAAGGCTGAAAGGGGAAATTGGACGCGCCGACGATCCCAAAGTGGTGGAGCAAAAGGCACGGGAAATCTTGCGCTGGGCCTATCCCGATGAGGAGATTGTGATCTTAATTAGGCGGAGGTGAGGGGCGATGGAGTTCGTCCACCTGCACGTGCACTCTGAATACTCTTTGCTCGACGCCATGTGCCGTATAAACGAACTTGTGGACGAAGCTTTGCGGCAAGGGATGCGCGCTTTGGCCCTCACCGACCATGGGGTCATTTCGGGAGCGATCAAGTTCTACCAGGCCGCCAAGGAAGCGGGAATAAAACCGATCCTTGGGGCCGAGATCTATGTCGCGCAAGGGTCGCGCTTCGCCCACGACCCGGTATTCGACCGCTCACCCTATCACCTTGTGGTCCTGGCCCAAAATGAGGAGGGCTGGCGAAACCTGATTGTCCTGGTGAACCGCGCCCACACCGAGGGTTTTTATTACAAGCCCAGGGTGGACCTGGAGCTCCTCTCCCGGCATAGCGCCGGATTGCTCGCCCTCTCCTCCTGTGAGTCCGGGGAGGTTCAACGGCTCCTCCTTCAAGACCAGGTGCGGGAGGCAAAGAAAGCCGCGGGAAGGCTTGCGGAGATCTTCCCCGGCCGATTTTATATAGAGCTTCAGGACCATGGGCTCGAAAAGAACAAGGAGCTTATAAAAAAACAGCTCGCCCTTGCCCGGGAACTGGGGCTTCCCGTGGTGGCCACCGCCGATGTCCACTACCTCCGCCCCGAGGATCGCGAACCCCACCAAGTTTTGATCAATATCCAAGCCGGGAAAAAGATCACCGATCCCGACGCCCGCATCTTTGACGGGGACGATTACCACTTTTTGAGCGCGGAGGAGATGGCGAAAAAATTCGGGGAAATCCCGGAGGCCCTGCGAAACTCCGTCATTATCGCGGAAAGCTGCGAGCTTGAACTTTCCTTTGACCAAAAACTGCTCCCCCGCTTTCCCTTGGAAGGGCGCACCCCCCAAGAGGAGCTGGAACGGCGGGCCTGGGAGGGGGCGCGGGCCCGCTACGGGGAGGAGATCCCAGCGGCGGTGAGGGAGCGCCTTTCTTATGAGCTAGCGGTGATCGGGAAAATGGAGCTCGCCCCGTACTTCCTGATCGTCGCGGATTTCGTGGATTACGCGAGGAAAAACGGGATCCCCGTCGGCCCGGGCCGGGGCTCAGCCGCCGGCTCCCTTGTGGCCTATTGTCTTGGCATCACCCAGGTTGACCCCCTTAAATTCGGCCTCCTTTTTGAGCGCTTCTTGAACCCGGAAAGGGTGAGTCTTCCGGACATCGACATCGATTTTTGCATGCGCCGCAGGGACGAGGTTTTGGCGTACGTGGCCGAAAAGTACGGGCGCGACCACATCGCCCAGATTGGAACCTTTGACCGCATGGCCTCCCGCTCGGTCATCCGGGATGTGGCCAGGGTTTTGAACATCCCCTACGAAAAGGCCGACCGGATCGCAAAGCTCATCCCGTTCGGCATGCCGCTGGCCCAGGCCTTGGAGCAAAACCCCCAGCTTAAGGCCTTCTCCGAGGAGGAACCGAAGCTTTTCTCCATCGCTTTAAAGCTCGAGGGCCTTTTGCGCAACGCCTCCACCCACGCCGCCGGGGTGGTCATCGCCCCCGAGCCCCTGGAAAAATTCGTCCCCCTCATGCGCCTCCCGGACGACCAATTCGTGACCCAATTCGACATGCACGACCTCGAGGCCCTGGGGCTTCTTAAAATGGATTTCTTGGGGCTGCGCAACCTCACCATTCTTTCCGACGTGCAGAGGCTTGTGCGGGAGCGAAAGGGGATCGAGGTGGACCTCGAAAAGATCCCCCTGGATGACCCCGCGACTTACGAGCTGATTCGCTCCGGGGCGACCAGTGGGGTTTTTCAGCTGGAATCAGCGGGGATGCGGGCCCTCGTCAGGCGGCTTGAACCCACAGAATTTCGGGACCTCATCGCCATCCTGGCCCTATACCGGCCAGGCCCACTGGAGTCGGGGATGGTGGACGACTACATCGAGAGAAAACACGGACGACAGCCCGTGACCTATCCCCATGAGCGCGTGCGGGACATCCTTGAAGAGACCTACGGCCTTCCCATCTACCAGGACCAGGTGATGCTCATGGCCCAAAAGCTTGCGGGCTTCACCTTGGCCGAGGCCGATCTTCTGCGCAAGGCCATGGGCAAAAAGAAGCCCGAGGTCATGGCGGAGATGCGGGAGAAATTCGTGGCCGGCTGCGTCCAAAACGGGATCCCCCCCGGCGAAGCGGAGGCCATCTTTGCCGATATCGAAAAATTCGCAAGCTATGCGTTTGCCAAGGCCCATGCCGCAGCCTATGCCTTCATCACCTACTGGACGGCCTACTTCAAAGCCCACTTCCCCACGGAGTTCATGGCCGCCCTCCTCACCTCCGTCCAGGACAACATTGACAAGGTCGCCGCGTACATCGAGGAGTGTCGGGGGATGGGCATTGAGGTCCTTCCGCCGGATGTGAACGAAAGCGATGTCGGCTTCACCCCGGTGGGAGAGGGAAAGATCCGGTTCGGCCTTGGGGCCATAAAGCATGTGGGGGAAAGCGCGGTGGAGGCCATACTTTTTGCCCGAAGCTCCGGGCCATTCCGCGATTTTTGGGACTTCTGTCTCCGGGTGGATCCGGAAAAGGTGACCCGGGAGACCCTGGAGTGCCTGATCAAGGCCGGGGCCATGGATTGCTTTGGTCTCACGCGCAAGGCCATGATGGCCCTGGTGGAGGAGGGGCTCAAGCTCGCCCAGAAATTCCGCCGGGAAAAACTCTCCGGCCAAGCGAGCCTCTTTGGGGAGGACCTCGTCCTTCCGCCCCTGCCCACAATAAAGGAGGAGTACCCGAAGGCGGAGCTTTTGCGGTTCGAAAAGGAGCTTTTGGGCTTGTATCTTTCGGCGCACCCCTTGGACCTTTATGCCGAAAAACTTCGCGCTCTGGGGGTGGTGCCACTAGAAGGGGTGATGGGGCGACCCCAGGCCCTGGTGGCCGGACGCGTGAAAACCTTAAAGGTCGTGAACACCGGGGAAGGCCGCCTGGCCTTCCTCACCCTCGAGGACAAAACCGGGGAGGCGGAGGTGGTGGTGCGGCCGAAAACCCTGGAGGCCGCTCCGTGGCTGCGGGAAGAAAGCCTGGTGGTGATGCGCGTAGCCTGGACAGAACGGAATGGAGTTCCCCGCCTCACCGCCCTTTCCTTGGAACCATTGGGCGAGGAAGTTTCCATCAGCCGGTGCTGGGTGCGCTTTCCCCTCGCCGCGCTGACCCCCGAAAAGATCAGGGAAATCGTGCAGGTCCTTTCTGAGCATCTCGGTCCGGTGCCGGTAGGGGTGGTGGTGGCCGATGGGGAGCGGGAGGCCCGTGTCCGCGCCGGCCCGCGGTTTTGGGTGCAGCCCACGCCGGAGTTGGGGGAGGCCCTGCGGCGTTTGGGCGGGGAAATGATTTTGGAGTGAAAGCGTGAAGATCCCGGCCTTCCTGAAGATCCTCCTTCCCGGTATAGGGGTCAAGCGCTGGTTCTTCCTCTCGGCCTTGGGCGTGGCGGTCTTGGCGTTTGGCATCTTCTGCCTCCTTGGGGAGGCCCGGGTGCGTGGCCTCTACCAGGTGGTGGCCAAGCACTTGCCCACCCTTTGGCGGCCGGCGGTGGGCGCGGCCCTGGCCCTTGGAGGGTTGGCCGGAGTCAGCTTGGGCACGGGGATGATGGTGCGCGGCGTCCTCCGCGCCGTTTCCCCAAAAAGCGGGGGCTCCGTCGCGGAGGCCCTCTACCAAGCGCGGATCCTCAAAGCCGCCCCAAGCGTGGTGGCCATCGGCGGAGGAACCGGACTCTCCAACCTCCTCCGCGGCGTGAAGCACTACACCGCTAACCTCACCGCCGTGGTCACGGTGATGGACACCGGTGGAAGTTCTGGACGCCTTAGACGGGAGCTGGATGTTTTGCCGCCGGGAGACGTGCGCAACTGCCTTTTGGCCCTCGCCGAGGACGAGGAGCGCATGGCCAAATTCATGCAGTACCGGTTCACCGCGGGCGAAGGACTGAGCGGCCACGCCCTGGGAAACCTTCTTTTGGCCGGCCTGGAACAGGCCACCGGCGGCTTCGATCGGGCCATCGAGGAGGCCAGCTACTTCCTCTCCGTGCGCGGACAGGTCCTGCCCTCCACCTTGGACAAGGTCCAACTGGTGGCGGAGCTGGCCGACGGCCGCGTCATCGAGGGGGAGGCGGAAATCGCCCAGGATCCCACGCCGATCAAGCGGGTATGGCTTTCCGCTCCGGCCAAAGCCTATGAGCGCGCCCTGAGGGCCATCGAAGAGGCGGACGTGATCATAATCGGACCGGGAAGCCTCTACACCAGCATCCTCCCCAACCTCCTTGTGGCGGACATCGCCCAGGCCATAAACCGAGCGCAGGCGGAGAAGTACGTGATCATGAACCTCATGACGGAGCCCGGAGAAACCACGGGGTATACGGCCTACGACCATCTCAAAGTTTTGGCCCAGTACCTGGATCTACGGCGGTTCACGGGAGTGGTGGTGAACACGGAACTTCCACCCCCGGAAATACTTGCCCGCTACCGGGCGGAGGGAAGCGAGCCGGTCAAGGACGATTTGCGGGGGGCGAAGACCTTCGGGATGCGGGTCATCCGCGCGCCCCTCCTCACGGTGGTGGAGATGGAGGGGAAACCCACGGTGAAGCACGACCCGATGAAGCTTGCAAAGCTCCTTTCCCGGGAAAGCCGAGCCTTACGCCATTCTTGGACGCGCTGGTTCAGCCCCTAGTCCGGGCACGCGCAGGCGGCGCTCCACAGCTCCCAAGGCCGGGGAAAACCCGAAGACCACGACTAAGTACAGCCCGGCCACAAGGAGGCAGACCCCGAAGTACCGGAAATTCCGGGTTGCTAAGAGGTTGGCCTTTCCCATGACTTCATGCACGCCCACGATAAACGCCAGCGCCGAGGATTTCAGCATGTACACCACTTCGTTGCTCCAGGCGGGAAGGACTAAACGCACGGCTTGAGGGAAAAGCACGTGGCGGAAGAGCTGGAGCCGGGAAAGGCCTAAGGCCAAGGCCGCTAGAACTTGGCCCTGGGGCAGGGCGGAAAGCGCCGCCCGAAAGTACTCCGCTTGGTAAGCGGCGGTGTTCAAGCTCATGGCAATGAGGGCTGAGCTAAACGGGGAAAGCAAAAGGCCCAGCTCCGGAAGCCCGTAGTAAACCATGAAAAGCTGCACCAAAAGAGGTGTACCGCGAACAAACTCCACGTAGGCGGCGCTCACGCGGGAAGCTAGCGGCCCTCCGTACATACGAGCCAGAGCCAAAGAAACCCAAGCCCCACAGATGAACCAAGGAGTTTGAGGGACTCGAGGAGATCCAGAAGAAGGGAGGGAAGGGCCTCCCTCCACACTTCAAAAATGGACAAGGAGCCTCCTTTAGGCTACGGGTCTTCCTAAGCCGGGGATGGCCACCCGCCGGGCAAGGCGAAGAAAAAGGGCGGTTCCTGTACGGGTGAGAGCAAAGTAGATTAGGGCGGTGAGGCCGTAAATTAAAAGGGGATTGCCGGAGGTGTAGGCTACGATGTAGCGGGCGCGGCGAAGGACCTCAGCCACGCCCACGATGTACACGAGGGACGTCTCCTTGATTTGGGCGGAAAACTCGTTAGCCCAAGAGGGCAAGGCCAGGCGGAGGGCCTGGGGCAATACCACGTGTAGGAGAACTTGGCCGCCTGTAAGCCCCAACGCCCGCCCAGCCTCCACCTGGCTCGGTTTTACTGAGCAAAGGGCGGTGCGAAAAATTTGGGACTGGTAACCGGAAGAACAGAGGCCCAAAGCCGCGATGGTCACAAAAAGAGGGGGAAGATCCCAGGGAAGGTAGTACACGACGAGAAGCAAAACGATGGCGGGGATGCCCCGAAGCGTCCGCTGGCAATAAGGGCCAGAGTGCAGGGCCGTGGACTTGAGCCAGTGCTAGCCCCATCTCAAAAAGAAAGCCAAAG
>FWWL01006256.1_pt1 | contig 17422 bp, 15 predicted proteins | sample 2228331 | NCBI WGS metagenome assembly FWWL01 (sample SAMEA103939775, study PRJEB20133) | metagenome
GCCTCTGCACCTCTGCGCCTCTGCACCTCTGCGCCTCTGCACCGAAAGCCCCTCATCACCTCTGCTCCGAAAGCCCCGAAAGCCCCGGAAGCCCCGAAAGCCCCGGAAGCCCCGAAAGCCCCTCATCACCTCTGCCCCTCATCACCTCTGCTCCGGGAGCTCCGAAAGCCCCGGAAGCCCCGAAAGCCCCTCCGCTCCTATGCTCCTGAAGCTCCCCTGCCGATGGCGGGCTCCTCCGCCCCTCTTTCCTATAGAATTATATATATCGGGTTAAATCTACTCGATATCTGCCTTTTTTGGTGACGGTAATTTCCCCGACTTCTAGGCGTCCTTTGCCGCGAATGGCAATTAAATCATTGGATTTTACTTGATAGCTGGGTTGGGTGATTTCTTTCCAGTTAATTCGCACGTCTCCAGCATTAATAAAATCTACCATTTTGCTCCGAGACATCCCAAACCCCGCCGAGGCGATCGCATCTAACCTCGTAGACGCTTCCACGGTGGTTAACTGCTTTTTCTTCGGTTCTTTAATATTTAATTCTGTCAACGAAATCCGTTGAGTTTTCACCGGCACCGATCGCACTTGTTTCAGTTCCATTTCCAGAAACTCCACCATTTCTGGCACCACAATCACCTGAGCCCCGCGCTCGCCCAAAACAACAATATCGCCAGTTTTTTCCCGGGCAATTCCCGTCCCCAGCATTGCCCCCAGAAAATCCCGGTGATTGGCAGTATCAAACAGAAAATTTCCGGCAATTTCCAACGCGCAGACCTGCACTTGTGACACATCAAGGGGAATTTCCTCACGGGCGATCGCTAAACGGCTGCGTTCCGCTTGGGGGTAGCCGCCCCAACTCACACAGTGAACCTCCGTCAAAGACTTAAAAACCTTTAGACTATCTGCCAACTCTGGGGGAGACAAAAAATCTGTCAACACCACCTCCCAGGTTTTAATCGCTTGATTCGCTTGGTCAATAATGCGGGCAACACAGTCTCGATTTTCAATACCTTTTAACAGTTCTTCTTTGGGTAGCATCTTAATTTTCCCGATTAATATATTTGTTGATATTTGTTGGCCAGACCCGCAAGGCCTGCAAGTTCTTAGTTATTGGTGGTTGGTGGTTGTTAGTTGATGGTTGGTTGTTAAAGAGATGTCTGTCAAACAACTTTCCTACTAATATCTGAAGGTGAATGCAAAGCTTTATCCAAAATTTTTAACAATTCTTGGCTAGTATAAGGCTTGGACAGAAATCCGACTAAATCTTGTTTAATTGCCACATCATCCTCAAAATGAGAAGGCCAGCCGCTCACTCCTATAACTTTCAAATAGGGGCTAATACTCCGTAAATATTTCAAAGTTGTTTTTCCATCCATTCCTGGCATCATCATATTTAATAATACCAGACTAATTTCCTCTTTGTACTGAGTATATTGAGCCAAAGCCGAAATCCCGTTTTTCGCGGTTAACACTCGATAATTATTACTTTCTAAAATAGTTTGGCTAATTTCCAAAATCATCAACTCATCATCCACCAGCAGAATTAACTCACCTTGTCCTTGAGGAAAATCAAGTTCGGGCATAGTCTCCGCGTGATTTTCTGGGGCAGCGGGTAAATAGATTTTAAACTGGGTTCCTTCCCCAACTTGACTGGCGACTTGGATAAATCCGCCGTGGCTTTTGACAATTCCCATCACCGTAGAAAGCCCTAATCCCGTGCCTTGACCAATTTCTTTCGTAGTAAAAAAAGGCTCAAAAATTTTATTTAAATAATCGGGATGAATTCCTGTTCCCGTATCTCTTACCGTAATACAAATATAAGCACCGACATTAGCATCTAAATTTAAGCGGGCATAGTTTTCATCAATCCAAACATTTTCCCCAGAAATTTTTAAAGTTCCCCCATTTGGCATAGCATCGCGGGCATTTAGGCATAGGTTCATCAGAACTTGATGCAGTTGGGTGGGATCGCCATAGATTAACCATAATTCCCTGGGAACGTTAGTAGCCACATTAATTGTTTTGGGAAAGGTTTCAGCCGCAATTAGTCTAACTTCTTCCACGATATGTCTGAGTTGAACAATTGTCCGTTCCCCTTGTAGTCCCTTGGCGAAAGATAAAACTTGCTTGACCAAATCAGCCCCTCGAATGGTATTATTTTCTAGCATGGTTAAAATTTGCTCTCGTTTTTCCTCTGGAAGCTCCATTTTTAATAGGTGAACTGCTGCTAAAATTGGGGATAAGATATTGTTGAGATCGTGAGCAATGCCACTGGCCAAAGTACCAATGCTTTCCATGCGCTGCACCCGGAGAAACTGAGCTTCTAAAAGTTTCTTTTCGGTAATATCCGTATTCACCGTTAGGATAGATTTGGGATAATTTTTACTATCTCTGACTAATGTCCAACTGCTAGAGACAATGATTTCCTGCCCGGTTTTGGTCATTTGATGTAATTCTCCCTGCCATTCTCCGCGCTCGAAGGTATTTTTTTTCGCTACTTCAAAAACATTTTTATGCTTTTGAGAAAAAAGTTTATGCTTGGCATTTTCTCCGATAATCTCTGCAGCATTCCAACCATATAAATGTTCGGATCCGGGATTCCAGAATAAGATTCTGTCCTCTAAATCTTTCACCATAATGGCATCTTTCGCAATGCGGAGCAATGCTGCTTGTTCTTCTATTTGTGCTTCGGCTTCTTTGCGCTCGGTGATGTCATATATGGCGCCAACTATTTGAGCTATTTTATTGTCAATATTTTCGAAAATTTTCAGTTCATTACGCAGCCAACGGTAGCTACAGTTAGCGTGTAAAAACCGATGTTCAATAATTTCATGTTTACTGTGGGAAAGATTTAGTATTCTGAGCCAAAATAACTCAGTATCATCGGGGTGAATATGAGAGAAATAAAAGTTGGGCTGGTTAATAAACTGATTCGGTTCATAGCCCAATTTTTCCCGTACGTTGTCGCTGATAAACGTCATATTTAAGGTAATGCGATCGCTATTATCTTCTTCGCAGGTATATAAAATTGCCGGACTCGATGAAAGTAAATGTTCTAATTTTGCCTGAGTTGATCGCAAAACCGCTTCGGTGCGTTCTAATTTTTCAATTTGGTCTTGGAGTTGCTTTTCCCGAATTACCCGTTCTGTGACATCGTGAATCACCGTAATTGTGCCCACAGTCTTTGATTCTGAAATTAACGGGCAGATGCGAGCACTTTGTTGCATATAAGGTAGCTGATATTGCACCGCCGAAGTGGACATGGGCAGCAAATAACGATGTAACCGCTGAGAAAGTATGACAACCTGGCCATTGAGCGCCTGACGATAAAAGCGCTCAATTCCCTTTTTTGCCAAGGTGGGATAAACTTCAAATAAATTACGCCCAATGGTTTCACTCGCAGATAAACCACTGTGAATTTCTAGCCAATGATTCCAACTGATAATATTCAAGTTAGGGTCAGTGGTAAAGACTCCCTGATCGGCGAGGGCGTCTAACCAGTGTTCCAATGCTTGATGGTAATTTGCGTTAAATTTATCATTAATCATAACTCAGCTAATTTTTCTGTCGGCTCAAGGGGATTTATGGAGACGCAGTGAATTTTGAGCGAGTGGCGCATTCCCGGATCAAATTGGGATCTCAAACCAGGATCAAGGGAGTCCTCATAAGGCTAGGATTATTCCAGAATTTCCACGGAAACATCAGCCCAATGTTCCACCGCTTCCAGTAATTTTTCCAAGGAAACCACGCTCAAAATCAGTACCAGATAACCTTTCACCTCATCTTCTTTGAGCCGAAATCCGGTGTACACGAGCATGGCATACCGCATTTCTTCTTTACCAATGACCAGGGAATGGATTAAGCCATCAATCGCTTCCAGATATAAACGCGGCACAGAAAAAGAAATTTGAATTTGTAATAAGTTGCCAAATACGCTTAAACAGGCATTGAGCAAGATGTTGCCAACTTCTGTGATCACTTCTGATGCCGCACTGTCCAACCTTCGGCTATGAGCGTGAGCTTCCGGGGTGATTAAGTCCGACAGCATCACTGCTCCGTCATAGTTTAATAATAATAGAGCATTGCCAGAGACGGGACCGTTAAAAATTTGCTGGACAGTGGCGACTTCTCCTTCCACAAAAGTGGCCAGTTTTGGTCCTAGTTCATTAATGGTATGAATGGAAACCTGCGGTACATCTAGCAAGACGCGATCGCTTGTCAGTTCACTCAAAGAATTGGCAGCCCTGGCAAAGCCAATATTAATTAATTCACTCAAAGCATCTAGCTGGGTTTGAGTGAGCTCCATAATTCTATCTCCTTATAAAACATTAGGGGTAACTGCTAAGTACCTGATTCACCACTTCTAATACCTTGGTGCGATTGAATGGCTTGTTGACAAAACCCATCGCCCCAGCTTCTAGGACTTTGGTTTTGGTTATTTCCTGCAAGTCAGCGGTGGCAATAATGATTCGGGCGGCTGGATTCCCTTCCAGGATTTTTTCCAGCACCTCATCTCCGGGGAGTCCGGGCATGGCCATATCCAGCAATACTAAATCCGGTTGTTCCATTACATAAGTTTCAATTCCCACTAACCCGTCTGTGGCTTCAATAATATGATGTCCTTCTGAGATGAGAATTGTTCGCAGAATTCTTCGGGATAAATTTGAGTCATCCACAATGAGAATTTTGGCCATTACCATATCCCTCCAGAATAATTTCTAACCGATGCTGGTGTTGATTTTTTTGCTTGACTCGTTGGGACTTGACTAGATAAAGCATGACACCAATGATGGAGCGTATTCCTCTGCTGGTGAGGTTCTTTTTCATCATACTCCGATTTAAATATCTTTGACCAAGTACGCCTACAATTTTTCCCAATTGTGAATTGACATTTCTAGCACATCGATTTCGCGGCGTTGTTGAATTTTTATCAGTTCGCTCTGCCGATGCTACCGGAGCCAACTAACTTTTCTACATGAGGTCTACATGAGAGCGATCGCTGTAATTATTCTAGCCTATTATTCTAGCCTATTATTCTGGGCTATTACAAGCGCTCGCCCCTGAATAATTCCTAAATCGGAGGTTTTTTGTTATAATATACGAGCGGGTATTTCTCTGCCTCAATAAAAATTATATCTCTCTAAATAAAGAACGCGGGAAGTATTGGGAAATTATGACAAATAAGTGAGATTAATTTATCCCAAATACTTCACCACCAGAAAAACCCTTTTGAAAAGGCTTTGCTGGCTGAACTGCGCTCGACGGATTAAATTCGCCTGAAATCAATTCGCGTTAAGATTTTCCCAAAAATTAAGTAAGGAGCCACCCAGCCACCGAGCCACCTAACCAACGAGCCGTCTAAATTAGGAGATAAAATTAGCTTCCTCTGTATAGCTTTGAATATTTTCTGGTTGAAACTGATTGAGGATCGAGGTTGCTTGGCGAATTAAACTATCCGCCCCTTGGACAATCACTAAATATTTGCCTTGATTCAGCCGGTTCCGGTAGGGCAAAGCGTCGCCACTGCCAAACACCAAGCCGACTCCGCCACCAACAACAAAACTCCCCATTGCCCCGGAAATTGCCCCCAAGAGTCCACCAATGATGTGATTGCCGATTTCCCCAGCCCAGGCAAATGTATCTAAATTAGTAATGAAGCTAAAGGTAAAGCCAGCCCCAAACCCAAACGGGACAAGCCAAGTTGCCATGAGGATAGCTTGCTTCCGGGCTTTTTGATTAGGATCGATGAACCCAAACTCATCAGCACTTTTATACCCTTTTCCTAAGATATGGATTTGACTGGTGGGAATGCCTTCTCTTTCTAAGGCAACGGAAGCTGCTTCAGCTTGAATTCGATCTGCAAGAATCGCAACGAGATACTTCATAGCACCGAAATTACCCATGATGAATAGACGATTAAACCACAAAGTTAACATGAAATAATTCTTTTATAGTGTGAAAAAAAAGATCATTTTTGAGGTAGCATAGACAGCAGTCAGAGTTATCAGATATCTGAAATTGAGCCAATAAATGTCAGAAAATTGAGAAATTGAGTCGGGAGTAGGCGGATTTTGTAGAAAGAGAGAAAAAATCACTGGACGAATGACTGGACAACGGAAGGGTTATACCCAGTCCAGCCAGCCCTGCCGCTTGTAGGGGATGAACACATTCGGGGCAGCTAGTTATAGGTTTTCTCCGTTAAGCCATTGCCAATCATGGGAAAGCGCTGACTGGGAGACGATCGCGTGATTAAGCCGAGTCAGCCTCTTGAATAATTATGCCCATTTTCTGCCACAATAATCACGAATTTCCCGGCTTTGGCAGTCGAAAGTCAAAAAACTTTGGTGTATTATCAGATTTTCTACCCATTTACCGCTAAAATGACGTAACCAAGTCTTCCGGGTATATGGGTTTTTCTGATGGGTCAGAGTAGCCATTAAATGCCAAAGCTACTGGTTTAGGTTTAGCGGATGATATCGCTCTGACATTAACCCTGTGTCGCTCGGGCTGGCTGCCCCCCAAAAAAATTAAACGCAATATAGAAAAGTTGCAATCCCCAAAAAAGTATTGAACTGCTGACTATGCCAAAGGTTCTCGTTTCAGATTCTATCGATCAAGCTGGGATAGATATTCTGTCCCAGGTCGCCCAGGTTGATGTTCAAATTGGACTATCACCTCAAGAACTCATCAACATCATTCCTGAATATGATGCCTGGATGATTCGTTCCGGCACCCGCATTACCAAGGAAATGATTGCAGCGGGCGATCGCCTCAAAATCATTGGTCGCGCTGGCGTCGGGGTGGATAATGTGGATGTACCAGAAGCCACCCGTAAAGGAATTGTGGTCGTGAATTCTCCAGAAGGCAACACGATCGCCGCGGCGGAACACGCTCTGGCCATGATGCTGGCCCTTTCCCGCTACATTCCTGATGCCAATACATCGGTTAAAAATGGCTTATGGGAGCGGAAAAAATTTATCGGCGCGGAAATTTACAAAAAAACGCTGGGAATTATCGGACTGGGCAAAATTGGCTCTCATGTAGCCGGTATCGCCAAAGCAATGGGCATGAAAATGCTGGCTTACGATCCGTTCATTTCGACTGAACGAGCGGATCAAATCGGCTGTCGTTTAGTCGATCTCGATTTATTATTCCGAGAATCCGATTACATTACCCTACATATCCCCAAAACCAAGGAAACCGCGAACCTGATTAATGCAGAGGCGATCAGCAAAATGAAACCGACCGCTCGGATTATCAACTGCGCTCGGGGTGGCATCGTTGATGAAGCCGCTTTAGCCGCCGCTTTAAAAGAAGGTCGGATCGCCGGAGCAGCTTTAGACGTTTTTGAGAATGAACCCTTAGAGGAAGGGTCGCCCTTGCGGAAACTGGGCAAAGAAATTATCCTCACTCCTCACCTCGGCGCTTCTACCGCTGAAGCCCAGGTCAATGTGGCGATTGACGTAGCGGAACAAATTCGCGATGTACTTTTGGGACTGCCTGCCCGTTCAGCGGTCAACATTCCTGGACTTTACCCCGATGCTCTGGAAAAATTACGCCCTTACTTAGAACTGGCGGAAACCCTGGGCAATTTGGTGGCTCAACTGGTTGGGGGTCGAGTGGAACTGCTGAATGTGCGCCTCCAAGGTGAATTGGCTAACAATGAAAGTCAAGCGGTAGTGGTCGCTGCCCTCAAAGGTCTGCTCTCTCAAGCGTTGCGAGAAAGAGTGAACTATGTGAATGCCAGCATCGAAGCGAAGGAACGGGGCATTCGGGTGATTGAAACCCGTGATGCTTCAATTCGTGACTATGCCGGTTCCCTGCATTTAGAAGCCAAAGGTTCTCTAGGAGAGCATACGGTGACTGGGGCGATTTTAGGGGATGGAGAAATTCGGATCACTGATGTGGATGAGTTCCCCGTCAACGTGGCTCCAACTCGCTATATGCTCTTAACCAGACACCGGGATATGCCAGGGATTATTGGTAAAATCGGCTCCCTACTGGGCAGTTTCAATGTGAATATTGCGAGTATGCAGGTAGGCCGCAAAATTGTTCGCGGCGATGCGGTCATGGTGTTGAGCTTAGACGATCCTTTGCCAGAAGGAATTTTGGCTGAGATTATGAAGGTTTCAGGGATTCGCGATGCCTGTACTGTCACCCTTTAACGGATTTTAGTTAAATGATTTTAGATTTGACTAGGCCGGTTTAATCAGCAATCAGCAATCAGCTAATCGCTCATCGCTCATTTCGGTTAGAGGTTAGCTGTTTCTGATGAGAAAGGGATGATTGCTTCAAATCTAAAATCTCAAATTGATATGGCAAATAATTGGTGGGAAATTCAAGTGCTTTGTGAACCAGCCTTAGAAGATTTAGTCTTCTTCCGGTTGGAAGCTTTTGGTTGTCAGGGGACAGCTTCCCAAACTAAAGGTTCTTCTTGTTTGATTTTGGCTTATTTACCCCAAGAAAAAGCACAGTTGTTGGACTTGTCCGCGCTGTCGCTTTTGTTAAGGCAAGATGCTTTATGTATGGGCTTTCCAGTTCCCGTAATTAAGTGGGGTTTAATCGAGGAAGAGGATTGGGGCGTTAATTGGCGGAAGCATTGGCATCCTAAGAAAATTGGCGATCGCTTCTTAATTAATCCCGCATGGTTGCCTATCCCCACGGACACCGATCGCCTGATTTTGCGCTTAGATCCGGGGGTTGCCTTTGGTACTGGAGATCATCCAACCACGGAACTCTGTTTAGAAGCCCTAGAAATGCGTCTGGGAGATGAAGATGATGAGCAAAAAAATGCCGTAGTCGCTGATATTGGCTGTGGTTCTGGCATTTTATCCATCGGTGCGATCCTTTTGGGAGCCCATCGAGTGATCGCCGTAGATACTGACCCCTTAGCGGTGCGCGCTGCACGGCAAAATCGGGAACTGAATAAAATGACCAAAGACCAAATCACGATCCAACAAGGCAGTGTTTTACAGGTCAAGGAATTAATTAGCCAACCTGTAAATGGAATCGTCTGCAATATTTTGGCAGAAGTGATTATTGATTTAATCCCAGATATGGATGCGATCGTTGGCCCAGAAACTTGGGGTATTTTCAGCGGCATTTTACTCGAACAAGCCAAACCTGTTGCCGATATTTTAGAGCAACATGGCTGGATCGTGGCAGCCTTGTGGCGTCGTCAAGACTGGTGTTGTTTTAATGTGCGTCACTCTTAAAAAATAGAGACGTTGTTGGGAGGCAACGTCTCTATTTTTTGGGCTATTTTTAGCATAAAAGCTAATACCATTTACAAAAATTTAGGCAACAATAAGTGTTTATATTGTAGGGGGGCTGGCATGGCCACGCTGATGGGAGAAAAGAGGATTTCGGAAAGAGGATTTCGGAAAGAGGAAAATTTTATGCCTCCCTCTTCTCTTTCCTCTCTTCTCTTTCCTCTCTTCTCGAACCTCTTGTCATAGTAGCCCACCCGAATAATGTTAGGGGCTATTGGCTGAATTTTTGTAAATGCTATAAGGGCTATAAAGAATAAAAAGCAGCGAGCGCTGGTTGTAAAACATGACCCAACAAAACAGATTAACAATTTTAGCACAATGGCTGGTAGGCGAATTTGACAACGGTAATCAAGCCAAAGAACAACCGAATTGGTTTGTACATATTCGGCTTTGGCATAGGCTTTTACCCATAAAAATTGACGGCAACTTAGCTATTTTTGCTGAACAAGCGCCAATTATCAAATTAGCTCAACCCTATCGCCAGAGAATTTTAGTTTTAAAACCAAGCGATAATCCCGCTAAGTTCATCGGCCAATATTATGGGTTTAAAGACCCGAATCAATTTCGCGGGGCGGGGACAAATCCCCACTTGCTGAATCAATTATCACCAGAAGATTTAGTTAATTTACCCGGTTGTGCTTTGACCATTACGGAGCAAGAGCAAAAATTTATTGCCCAACCGGAACCAGGGGCAAAATGCTTTTTTGAATATGATGGCCAAATCCGTCAAGTGGTTTTGGGCTTAGAAGTCAGGGAAGATGGCTTTAAAAGCTTCGATCGCGGAGTCGATCCAGAAACCGGCAAAGGATTATGGGGGGCATTAATTGGCCCTTATGAATACCAAAAAATCCAGGGATTTCCTTGGCCTAATTAACCAACTTTTTCCTCTGTCACCAGGGTTAAACTATCCCATCCTCCCTGAGCATCATAACGGCGAATTAACCGCTGTCGGTGGCGCTCGTCAAGCAACCATCCCGCTTCCAGGAAAAAAGGTTGCCGCAGAGGAATGGTCAGAGGAGTATTGCAGGATGCACCGTCGGGCAGTAACAGGATTTGCATCGGCATATTTCCTTGGTTGAATAAGATTCGAGAACCTTGAATCTCTGCGGTGGAAGTGAAGCTAAAGTTTTCTCCACCCATTTCTGTACTCAAAGATATGGAAAGAGTGTTTCCTTGCCGACGTAAGGATAGACGAGTGGAGCAGACATTAGGCGATCGCCAATCTGGATAAATAGTCACCGCCTCTCCTTGCCAGTCTCCGAGGAGTTGATCTATCGTCAGGGGAGGACGTTCAGGGGTGTTGGTATTTTCCCGATATTCCCGAATCAGGGTCATACTAGAAAAATTGGCATTTCGGTCGAATAATTCCACTAAACGCAATCGGCGATCGCCAACAATAAACCCAAATTCTGCCCCAAACTCACTAAATGGCCCAAATTGCATCGACCCAGTGGAAAAGGCTCCATTATTAAAAAATAAAATACTGCGGTTTAAAGAACTATATTGCAGTACCAACGGGGGCGGAATTTCATCGGTATTTTGGGGAAAGCGCTGCACTACCTGCTTAACCGTGCGATTATGATCCAAGCCTTCTAAACTGACCACGGTGGGGGTATCTTTTTGGATTTCTCCTTGGGGAGAAATTTGGGTAAATGACCCTTGCCAAACCCCTAAATTCAGCAGGAAATTATCCCATTGAGACGCTAATTCATACTTGGACATGGTGAGATATTTTGATAGATAAACGATGTTTGATTTTATCTCTTTGATTTTATCTCATATTCAAGTTAGCCTCCTTGGGGATAGTTAACCAAAGATGGTTGGGATTTTTGACGGATCAAATCAGTGGGGTGCTTTCGGAGCGGCGGGAACCAAATGGCATTAAAATCGGTTAGTTTGCAATCGATTTCCGAGGAAATAAAGATGGAACTTTTACCAGAACAGATGCAAAAATTATCCGGTCGTGTGGCGATTGTCACTGGGGCTTCACGGGGTATTGGTCGGGCGATCGCGATCGCCTTAGCCGCAGAAGGAGCCAAAGTCGCGGTCAACTATGCCAGTTCCAGTGGGTCGGCGAATGAAGTGGTGGCGACTATTACCCAAACCGGAGGAGAGGCGATCGCCCTACAAGCAGATGTTTCCCAATCTGACCAAGTAGATCACCTGATCAAAACCGTCATGGATCGATGGGGTCGTATCGACATTCTAGTCAACAACGCCGGAATCACTCGCGACACCTTATTAATGCGGATGAAATTAGAAGACTGGCAAGCGGTCATCGACCTCAACCTCAGTGGAGTATTCCTCTGTACCCGCGCTGTTGCCAAAATTATGCTCAAGCAAAAAGCCGGTCGCATCATCAATATTGCCTCCGTTGCCGGACAAATGGGCAACCCCGGACAAGGCAACTACAGCGCCGCCAAAGCGGGAGTTATCGGCTTTACCAAAACCATTGCCAAAGAACTCGCCTCTCGCGGCATCACCGTCAACGCGGTTGCCCCTGGATTTATTACCACAGACATGACCAAGGATCTCAAAGGCACAGAGGAATTGCTGAAATATATTCCCCTCGGTCGTTTTGGTCAACCCGAAGAAGTGGCTGGGTTAGTGCGATTTCTGGCTGCCGATCCTGCGGCTGCCTATATTACTGGTCAAGTGATGAATGTTGATGGCGGCATGGTCATGGCTTAGAAGTTCTCAGAAAGTATATCTGAAAATATCTGAAAAATAAACTTCTTGCTTTCTCAGGCGAAAAAAACCCTGTAATTCGCGAGCGGGGCATCACCAATTGCCCCTGCTAAATAAGCGAATGATCAGCGAAGCGATATTCTCAGAGGCAAAAATAAACCCCTATAGGTGATAACCTATAAGGGCTTAACTAATATGCCAGGAGGCGGGTTTGAACCGCCGACACGAGGATTTTCAGTCCTCTGCTCTACCAACTGAGCTATCCCGGCTTGTGTTTCTTCAATGTGTTTTTCCAACTTTATTATATTAACCAATTAACTCCAGATTGTCAACCCCATTGGTAAAAAATTTTTTTGCCGCCCCCTTTAAAGCGCCGATGGAAATTGGGACGCGAGGAAACCGGGAAGTTCCCGTAACTTCACGTCCCTCAGTCATCCATGACCCCTGACCGTTTGCTCCGTTGTCTGTCTATTATCAGTCAATTATCAGTCTATTGGGCGTAAACGGGTGACTTTGAGGGTAAATTTACCCACCCCGCTTTCGCCAAAGGCTCGGACTCGGACAATGTAATCCCCGGTAGCTCGGATTCTAGCAAATAATAAGGAGTTGGTGGTACCATCAGGACCATCATCATTTTCCGCTATAGTGGTACCATCAGAGCCGATTAATGATACTATAGCGTCGAACTCATCAGAGATTAAGTCGATCGCTACTTGATCGACATCAGTGAGGTTGACCCGGTAGTCCCGGGCAAACCCCCCTTGACCCGTGGGAATATCTTTTTCTGAAAGAGTGTCTGTCACCTCATAGCGTCCCTTTAAGTCAATCGGGTTATATATAACTTGAGCGTTTACCTTGGGGGTACTCATGGCGATCGCCGCCACAGTTGCAGAGATGAACGTGCCGCGGCGCCAGTTAAACAAATGCCAGTTAAAAAAATAATCTTGAGTCATTATCAAAAAGCCACAATAATGGACAAGTTTTATCTAAGATACTGGAATAATTTTCCCGAAGCCGGGAAAATATACATTAAAACAAACTATTTGGCCTTAAAATTTGCTAGTTTTACCTGCCAAATTTTACCTGCCAAATTTTACCTGCCAAATTTTACCTGCCAAATTTTACCTGCCAAGTTTTACCTGCCAAGTTTTACCTGCCAAGTTTTACAATGGGCAATTTAACACAGAAAATAAGCATTGGGGGTAGTTTACCCTGTACGGACAAAACGATGGCAAGACATGGGGACATGAGGACAGTGCCAAAACCAATAACCAAGAACCAACGACCAAGAACCAATAACCAAAAACCAACGACCAAGAACTTTAGCAAAAATGACGCATCAACCACGTCCCTCGCGCAGTTGGACAATCTTAGGGGTAATCTGGTTAGTCTCCGCTATTGGCGATCGCCTGTGGTTTGCCATTGATAAAGCCGTTCCCAGTTGGGACCAGGCGGATTATCTGACGGGGGCTTTGAACTATTGGCAAGCTTTCCAAACTCCTCAGTGGGGGAACGGTGACTGGTGGACAAGTTTATGGCAACTTTCGTCTAAAATTCCTCCGGGTGTTTATATAATTACGGCGATATTTCACTCCTATTTTGGCTTGGGTGAAGATATCGCCACTTTAGTGAATTTATTCTTTAGCGCCATTTTACTGGTTTCGGTCTATGGCTTAGGCAGTCGTTGTTTTAACCAGAAAGTTGGTTTATGGGCTGCCGGTTTATGTATGTTGTTTCCCGGCTTATATCATGTCCGCCTGGATTTTCTCCTCGACTATCCTCTAACGGCGGCGGTGACTCTCTGTTTCTATTGTTTAACTCTTTGGAAATATCCACCAGAAAAGAAAAGAGAGGAGAGAGGGGAGAGGGGAGAAGAAAGAAAAGAGAAGAGAGAAAAGAGAAGAGAGAATCTTCTTTACCCTCTATCCTCTCTCCTCTATCCTCTATTCTCTTTCCTAAAGTTAGGGCTTGCCTCTAGTCCGTGGGGTATGGCGTTCGCTTTTGGACTATCTCTGGGTTTGGCTTTGATGATTAAGCAAACAACGGTGTTATTTTTGTTTGCGCCAATTTTATGGGTAGTAGTCGGCAGCGTTTGGCGGCGTGAGTGGGGGAAACTGGCACAATTGGCGCTGGCGAACTTATTGGCGCTGGCGGTAATGTATCCCTGGTATCGCACTAATTGGCTATTAATTCTGACTGGCAGTAAACGGGCAACTATTGACTCAGCGATCGCGGAAGGAGATCCGCCATTAAATACCTTAAAGGCATGGACTTATTATCTGGAACAATTGCCCCATCATGTTTCCTTGCCGATCTTAATTGTGGCAAGCGCCGGATTTTGTTTACACATAAGTTTATACATAATTAGAAAAGCAGTTAGAAAAACCCCCCGCTCCAGAAGCTCCCCCGTACCGGGGCGACCACCGGTGAGTCACTTCATCTGGCGGTGGTTACTAGTTTTCTGGCTAGGGGCTTATTTGCTGTGTTCCTTGAATATTAATAAAGACTCTCGCTATGTTCTGCCCTACTTGCCGGTAGTGGCGATTTTTTTAGCCAATGGCTTGGTCGCATGGCAGAGTGCTACATTTAACCTTCAAACCTGTATAAATACGAAAGCCTTATGCAGGTTGAAAAGCAGGTTGAAAAAGTATCGCATTGCCTCGAAAGGCAAAGGCAGTAGCCTGCAAAGCACGAAACATTGTGTTCCGTGCGCCTACAATATATCGTACCACATATCGTACCACCAAAGGCCTTTGCAAACGCCCTTTGGGAGAAGAAGCTTTTTGGGGGGGGAAGAGGGCGTTCGTTCTCTCTTCTTTTTTCGTCCTCCTAGGTCGGGCGGTGGGGTTCCGGCGGGGACTGTAGCCGTGGCATTCTTATTGATGGTAGTGAATTTATGGCCGGTAGATGACCCGTCTAGAATCTACCCCAGACAACCGGGGCAACAACATGCTTATACGGGTCCAGTTTGGCCAATTCGTGAAGTGATCGCGGAAATTATCCAAACCGAACCCTTTACGCTCTCACCTTTGGGGGTATTGCCTTCTACCCCTACGGTGAATCAGCATACGCTGAATTATTACGGGGCGTTGGCGAATTTCCAAGTTTATGGCCGTCAGGTGGGAGTCCGGCGATCGCAGGTTGCCCAAGATGTGCGATCGCTCAATTGGTTTCTCACCAAAACCGGCGACCAAGGTTCAGTACCCGTAGAAGCCCAAGCCGCCACGGTGCAAGCAGTCCAGACAAGTCCCGACTTCCAGCTGCACAAAACCTGGCCATTACCCGATGGTAGTACCTTGCAACTCTATCACCGCCAATCCCCAAGCATTCAAGTCAAGCCCCAAGCATTCAAATCGCGGGATAATCCGCCATCTCAGATGTCTCAGGTTAAACTAGAGATTAAACTAGAAAATGTCATCGTACCCCCGGCTGCCCCCCCAGGGCAACCTATTCCCGTCACCTATCAGTGGTTGGGCAATTGGCAAGACTTGCAAAATGGCTTAGTATTGCTAACCTGGGAAGAACAACCAAGCAACCAATCAACGGCCAACAACACGGCCAACAACCATGCTAACTACTGGTTACACGATCACGGGATCGGTTTAGGCAAGCTGCATGGAACCGTAAAAAACTCGGTTGCTATCACCGAAACATTAGCTATGTTGCCACCGGGGAATATTGCCCCAGGAATTTATACCTTAAAAGCGGAATATCTGAATCGGCAAACTGGCGAAACCTATCCGTTAGAAGTGCCGAGTAGTTTGCAAATCAAAACGCAAATCAAAATTGACCCAACCGCAGAGGCAAGTCCGGCACCAGAGTTGGATTTAGTCACTCAATTGCGATCGCTTGCTACGGCCTTACCCCTGGGAGTGGATGCCCTCGGTCCTGTTTTTGATGACATTGGCAGAATCAACCAATATGACCCGACTCAAGATTATTTAACCCAAGCCGAGTTAACTTTAAAAGCGCGATTAAGCAGACAGGATAATCTCGCATTAGCCTATAATTTAGCCTTAGCAATGGTGTTAAAAAGAGATGCCCCAGGTGCGATCGCGGCCTTAGAGAAAGTCGTTCAACTTGACCCAAAAAATCCTTATGCTCATGGCTATCTGGCCTTTGTAAATCTCTACGACTGGCGTCCAGGGGCGGCAGAAAAAGCCTTGAAACCCGCTCTAAAGATTGACCCAAATCGGCGAGAATTTCAAATTCTCAATGCTTTAGCTGCACTATTCCAAGGCAACTTGCGCAAAGCCTGGCACCGCGCCTACCCCTTGCTTTTCCCAGCCAATCAGCCAAATACGAGTCGTTAAACAGCCGTTAGACAACCGTTAAACAACCGTTAAACAAACCGTTTAACAAACCGTTAAACAGCCGTTAGACAACCGTTAAACAACCGTTAGACAACCGTTAAACAAACCGTTAAACAAAGTGATAGGGCGGCAGTGACTCGCTGAGGAATAATTGCCAAGTGGGATGGTTTTTCTGCCATGTTTGGACGTACTCTAAAAGCTGGGGTTCTTGATTTTTTGGGACTAATAAATAGAGTCTATTGGTAGTGCCTTGGGGTTCGCCCAGGACAGTGAGAATCAAAACATGAATGGGGGTCTCTGCGATCGCGGAGAGGAGACTTGCCCATTCACGACTTTGTTGGTTTTGAAACTCTTGCACCATAGAAAAGCGCTGCTTTTTGGCTAATAAATAGGCTTTTCCTTTGGTTGCCAAATCCGTAGCGGCTACGGGGACGGGGGCTTCTAAAGGCACGACCTTGAGAACATACTCGGCTTTTCCTTCAAGTTGGTTTAACTTAGCTAGATATTCTTGTTGTCGCTGATTTAAATGGGCGATTAAATCAGCGGAGGAACGAAATATGGTACCAAACCTCAAAGGTAAAATGGTGGTTTGCTTAGACAACTCACAAAGAATGCGATCGTGGGTTAAAACTGCCTGCATGAGACGCTGTTCGTCTTTTTCTATTGCTACCAAAGATGTTAATCCTGGTTCAACGACTCCCGCCAGTCCGTTTCGCGGCATCGCGCCTACATTACAAAACTCAGACTCCGCAGCCAATTCAGTCTCAATAATTTGCAAATTACCCTCAATTCCTTGGGGCAATTGTAATGAATCTGCCGGACTTTTTAAGAAAGCGTATATATACATATAATTAATCGAAAATAAATTAATTTAAGCCGGAATAAATTCTAATTCTAAACGCAATTTGCCTAATCCAGATTTCCAGATGCCTGCGGTATTCATAACATCGATTTCTACGCCATTAATTAACCACTGAAAAGAAGGGGTATTTGCTCGAATTTGCTGTCTCAAAGTATTGAGAAAATCCTCAGCCATCACCGGCTGAATAGATAGCTGCATAGATGAGAGTAATTCGGTGTCACGGAATCGCATAATAATCGTGTTTGGCGTGTTTGGCGTATTTGACGACAAAGACAATACTTTTATTCTG
>FWWL01006262.1_pt1 | contig 17412 bp, 12 predicted proteins | sample 2228331 | NCBI WGS metagenome assembly FWWL01 (sample SAMEA103939775, study PRJEB20133) | metagenome
CGAGCCGCGCCCTGTGCGCCTCCAGAACGGCGCCGCCTCTTCAGTCGCTTCGCACTGATCCCTCCCGCTGCTTTCGGAGATCCGGTTCTCAGCCGGGAGTGTTGCGTTGGCGGTCAGAGGCGGCCGCGCCGATGCAACAGCGGTCTGCCAGTCGTGTTTCCCCTGCGCCGCTGCAGCCACGCAGGATGAGTCGTGCTCCCGCGCAGCCTGCGCGGTTCGCCCGGCGCTTGCGCCGGAGCCGCAGTGCCCGCTTGGCTGGCGTGGCGCGCTCCTCCTGCCTGGTTCCCCCGGCGCTTGCGCCGGGGCCGCGTTTCTTGCGTCACTTGGGTGCCTCCGGGGAAATGTACACACCCGGGAATCCCGCCCCGCTTCGCCAACGCCGTGCGGGCCCATGGATGGTGCGGAGGTTCGGTGTGGCGGAGCGCTTCTCCACTTTGCGGCTTCCTGATCGTGCCGCCTCCTTCACTCCCGGAGCCGGGCAACACCGGGCTGGCGTTGTCCTCGTTCACAGGGTCGCAGTTCTCGGCAGCGCCCCCCGGCGTGCGGCCGCCTACGGCGTGAGCCTCAGCCGGGCCACGCTTTCGATGTGGTAGGTCTGCGGGAACAGGTCGACGAGCGTCAGGCCCTCCAGCCGGTAACCAGCAGAGCAGAGCGCGGAGACGTCCCGGGCCAGCGTGGCCGGATCGCAGCTGACCAGATTCAGCCGGCGCGGGCGCAGCCGGAGCAGCTCCTTCACCACGCGCTTGCCGAGTCCGGCGCGGGGCGGATCGGCCAGAACAAAATCGGGGGTTTTAGTGAGGCTTTCCAGGTGCTGCTCGGCCTGCATCCTGCGGGCTTCGGCCCGGACGCCTGCGGCGGAGAGGTTGAACTCCAGGTCTCTCGCCGCGCTGCCGTCGCTCTCCACGCCCGTTACGCGCGCCATGCGCCGCGCCAATGGAATAGTGAACAGCCCTACTCCGGCATACAGGTCCAGCCCTTCCTCCCCTTCGGCGCCTTCCAGCGCGCACTCAGTCAGCGGCTCCAGAAGGAAGCGGTTGGTCTGGAAAAACGACCTGTGGCTGACGCGGAACCGCTCGCCGCAGGCTTCGTAATAAAGCTCGCCGTCGGCGGCGCCCGGAATGCGTTCCGCCAGCCATGCAAAGAAGCCGCGCGCCACGCCGCGCCCCTGGCGGGTTGCCAGCACGTTGACCATCGTGCGCTTCCCGTTGGTGAACAGCTCCACCTGCTCCAGGAAGCGCGGGAAGCGGCGGTCGCGCCGCGCGGCGCGCAGCGCCTTCAGCGCCGCATTGACCTCAGGCGCCGCGATGGGACACTCCTCGACATCCACCACCTTGTCCGAACCCGCCATCTTGTAGCCCAGCGTGTGTTTCCCGAAGTGGAATTGCGCGCGGTTGCGGTACCCCCAGGGCTCCGCGCTGACCACTCGAATCTCCTCCGGAGAATTCAGACGCCCCACGCGTTCGAACACCTCGCGCAGAATCGCTTTCTTGGATTCCAGCTGAAACTCGTAGGGCGCCATCTGGTAGTGGCAGCCGCCGCAGCGCCCGAACAGGGGGCAGCGCGGCGCCACCCGCTCCGGATGCGGCGTGAGGATCTCCAGCGGCTGAGCCTCCGCCACGCCCGCCCGGCGCTTCGGTTCGTCCAGTCGGACTGTTTCACCCGGCATGACGAACGGCGCCAGCACCACGCCATGCTCCGTCCGCGCCAACCCGCTGCCGCCGTAGACCCACTTCTCGATTTTTACTTGGTCCATGCCCGTCCTTTACGATAATAGGAGCCCCTCATTTCACTTCAGCATGAAACCAAGAGTTCTGTCCGGCATCCAGCCGACCGGGAATCTGCATATCGGCAACTACCTGGGCGCCCTGAAGAACTGGGTGCGCCTTCAGCACGACTACGAGTGCGTCTTCTGCATCGTGGACCTGCACGCCATCACGGTCTACCAGAACCCGGCGGAGCTGCGCGCGAAGATCGAACAGACGGCAGCGCTGTTCCTTGCGGCGGGCATAGATCCGGATGTCAGCTCAATCGTGATCCAGTCCACCGTGCCCGCGCACGCCGAGTTGTGCTGGTTGCTGACCTGTGTGACGCCGCTCGGGTGGCTGGAGCGCATGACGCAGTTCAAGGACAAGGCGGCAAAACAGGAGTCCGTGGGAGACGGGCTGTTGCAGTACCCCGTGCTGATGGCGGCCGACATTCTGCTCTATCAGGCCAATGTCGTGCCCGTGGGCGAGGATCAGACCCAGCATCTGGAGCTGACCCGCGACATCGCGCAGCGTTTCAACTCGCTCTACGGCGAAACGTTCGTCATGCCGGAGACGCGGCTGCCCGCTGTGGGAGCGCGCATCATGGGGCTCGATGACCCGACGAAGAAAATGAGCAAGTCCGAGTCGAACTCCTGGCACGCTGTCGGGCTGCTCGACCCGCCCGATCTGATCCGCAAGAAGATCATGCGCGCCACCACGGACTCGATGCCGGGAGTGGATTTCGACAATCTCGGCCCCGGCGTCGCCAACCTGCTCACCATCCATCAGGCTTTCACCGGCTGGACAGACGAGCAGATGCGCGCCCACTTCGCAGGCATGCGGTACGGAGAGCTGAAGAAGACCGTGGCGGAGGCTGTCGTGGCGGGGCTTGAGCCCATTCAGAAGCGTTACCGCGATATCACCGCGGAGCCGGGCTATCTGAAGCGCATCCTGCACGAGTCCGCCGAGCGCGTCTCGCCCATCGCCAACTCCACGGTCCGCCTCGTCAAAGAGCGCATGGGCATCTACACGGATTAGCCGCCCATGGAAGCCGCGGGCGCGCCGTCGTTTTCCTTCGCCGCCTACCTGCGCCTGCTGCGCGAAAACCGCGACTTCCGGCTGCTGTGGCTGGCGCAGGTGGTCAGCGAGCTGGGCGACTGGCTCTATGCGGTCGCCGTCTACTCGCTCCTGTTGCAGTTGACCGGAAAGGCGGAGAGCGTCGGCATCGCCGTCGTGCTGCAGCTGCTGCCCCAGGTCCTTGTCGCACCCACGGCGGGCGTGCTGAACGACCGGCTGAACCGCCGCGCCATCATGATCGCCGCCGACATCGCGCGGATCTTTATCGTGCTGGGCATGATGCTGGTTGCCTCGGCGGATCAGGTGTGGATCGTCTGGATCCTGCTGTTTTCGGAAACTGTCATGTGGGCGCTGTTCGAGCCCGGGCGCACGGCGCTGATTCCGAACATCGTGTCCTCCAAAGACCAGCTGCTGGTGGCCAACGCTCTCTCCTCCTCCACCTGGGCGATCAACCTCGCCCTGGGCAGCGGACTGGGCGGGCTGGTCCTGTGGAAGTTCGGCAAGACTTCCGTGTTCGTGCTCAACGCGGTCTCCTTCGCCGTCTCCGCTCTCCTGCTGGCGGCGATGCGCGTTCGCGAGACCCACGCCGAAAATCTGCCGCCTTTTCGATTCCGGGACCTTTTCGACTTCAAGCCGATCTGGGAAGGCATCCAGTACGTGCGCGGGCACTCCGGCAGGCTCTCCACGCTGCTCGTCAAAGCCGGCATGGGCCTCACTGGTGCCCATTGGGTGCTGCTGCCCGTCTTCGGCGAACGCGTCTTTCCCATGCAGGGCAGCGGCGCTCTCGGCATGAGCCTCTTGTTCAGCGCCCGCGGCGTGGGAGCGTTCGTCGGCTCGTTCGCTTCCGGTTATTGGGCGAAGAACGACGAGCGCAAGATGCGTTCCGGTATTCTGTTCGCTTTCCTGATCACCGCCGCTGCCTACGCGGCGCTCGGGCTGGCGCCCACGCTGTGGCTCGCCTGCCTGTATGTCGGCATCGGGCATGCAGGCTCTTCCATGGCGTGGGTGTTCTCCACCACGCTGCTTCACAAGATGACCGATGACGAGTTCCGCGGGCGCGTGTTTTCCGCGGACTTCGCCGGATTGTTCCTGACGATGAGCGCCGTCAGCTTCGCTGCCGGGGAGCTGGTGGATTGGGGTGTTCCCGTGCGGCTTCTGGCGATCCTGTCCGGGCTGATGGGCATCGTCCCGGCGATCCTGTGGGCTGCGTCCCAGAGGCGCCTCGGCAACGGCCGCTGATCCGGAGTCTTACTGCTGTCCCGCGCGCTCCGCGATCACCACGACGCGGCGGAAGCCCTCCTCCACCCGCGGCACTTCCAATCTCGCTGCCATGCGGTCGATCGCTTCCTCCGGCACGATGCGCTCCCGCAGCCGGTTGCGGCGCTTGCACTCTTCCACTGGCACGTCCAGAAACACCGCCTCCACCTCGCAGTCGAGCAGTTCCGCCAGCCGGATCCATGCCCGCCGCTCGCGGCGCGTGATGGACGTGGCATCGATCCACGTTTCCGCTGCGCCTGCCGCCGCTCGCATTCGCACCAGCTCCCGCATCAGCCGGAAGACGAGGCGGTTCACGTTCTGGTTGGCCTCGTCTCCCGTGAGCAGCCCGCGCACGCGGTCGCTGGAAATGGCCTGAATGCCCTGCTTCTCGAGCCACGTGGACTTGCCGGATCCCGGCAGACCCACCATCAGCACCAGCTTCATCCTGAACCAGTATCCACGCTTTGCCTGCGGTCCGGGAATGCGATAGATTCCCCGCATGATCGACGACCTCAGCCGCCGCGCATTCCTCGCTTCTCCAGCAGCCTTGCTGGCGCAGCCGCGCCCGGCGCCCGCCGAGAAGAGGCGGCTGCAATCCCGGATCTCCGCGGATCTTCTCCGGCGCACGCTCCGCACCCATGCCGGGTGGCGCCCCTGGCCAAACGCCGACGACCGCGCAGCGTGGCAGGCGCTGCCGCTGGAATTGAAGAAGTCTATTGTCACCGCAGCCGAGGAGCATCTCGGCCAAAGCTGGCCCTCGCTGCCCGCCAGCCTTTTTCTCGATTTCGCTCGCAACGGCAACCGGTCGCGCTACGAAGCAGTCCGCCGCGCGCGCCGGGACCGGTTGACGCTCGCAGCGCTGGCCGAGTGCATCGAGGGCCGCGGGGGCTTCCTCGACGATGTGCTCGACGGCATCTGGCTGACCTGCGAGGAGTCCTTCTGGGGCGTGCCCGCGCACATCGGCGTGCAAAAGGCGGGCAACACGCTGCCCGACGTGGCGGAGCCGATCGTCGACCTGTTCGCCGCCGAGACGTCGGCCACGCTTGCATGGATCGATTACCTGCTGGGCGCGAAACTGGACGGGATGTCGAAGCTCGTTCGCCCGCGGATCCACCTCGAGATCCGCCGCCGCATCCTCGATCCGTTGCTTGCGCGCGACGACTTCTGGTGGCTCGGCTTCAGCGGCTCGCGCGCAGTGAACAACTGGAACCCCTGGATCAACTCCAACTGGCTCAGCTCCGTTTTGCTGATTGAGGCGGGCGCGGAGCGGCGCACCGCCGCGTTGCACAAGATCGTGCGTTCCCTGGATGCGTTCCTCGACGTCTACCACGACGACGGCGGCTGCGACGAGGGACCCGGTTACTGGAGCCGCGCCGGCGCCTCGCTGTTTGATTGCCTGGAGCTGCTGCATTCGGCCTCGGGCGGCGCCATCAGTGTCTATGACATGCCACTGATCCGCGAGATGGGCGCCTACATCTACCGCGCGCACGTCGCTGGTCCGTGGTATCTCAACTTCGCCGACGCGTCAGCGAAGGTTCAGCCCGATGCTGTTCTGGTCTGGCGCTACGGGCAGCGCGTGGGCGACGGGAAGCTGCAGGCGTTCGGCGCGTGGCTCGCCGCCGGCGAACCCGACCCGCGGCGGCTCACCGTGCACGAATCCATGTGGCGCGCGCTGCAGTCGCTGTTCCACTATGAGGACATCCGCAAGGCATCGCAAGCCGCGCGCCCGCCGCTGGTGGCGGACGTGATCCTGCCCGGAACGCAGGTCTTCGCCGCGCGCCTCCGCGAGGGGTCGGACCGCGGCTTCTATCTCGCTGCACAGGGCGGTCACAACGCCGAGAGCCACAATCACAACGATGTCGGCAATTTCGTCGTCTACTGCGACGGCGAGCCTGTTCTCATCGACATAGGCGTGGAGACGTATTCGGCCAAGACGTTCTCCTCCCGGCGCTACGAGATCTGGACGATGCAATCCGCCTGGCACAATTGTCCGACGATCAACGGCGTGATGCAGGCTGCGGGGCGGCAGTATGAGGCTCGGCAGTTCCGCGCGCAGCCGGGCAGCGTCTCCATGGAGATCCACGCCGCATATCCGGCAGGAGCGGGCTGCCAGCGCTGGCTCAGGACGCTTGTGCTGGATCGTGCCGCGAACCGCGTCACATTGCGCGATCAGTTTGAACTGGCGCGGCGCGAAAGCGTCGAGTGGAACTTTATCACTCACCGCAAGCCCGTGATGGCAGCGCCCGGACGTGTGGTGCTGGACGGGCGCTATGCGATCGACTGCGATCCCTCCTTGCGCGTCGAAATCGATGAACACAGCGCCGAGGACGCGCGCCTGCGCCCGATCTGGGGTCCGGTGGTGCGCCGCGTCCGGATGCGGCTGGAAGCGCCGCCCGCGCAGGGAGAATATACTTTCAACATCCGCCTCGCATGATCGCCAACGAAGCTGAACTGGAAAGCGTGCTCTCCGCGCCGTCGGCCGCAGACATCGATGCCGCGCGGTCGCTGGAGGGGCCGCTGCTGATCCTTGGAGCAGCAGGCAAGATGGGGCCATCGCTGGCGCACCGGGCGCGGCGCGCTCTCGATGCGGCGGGCAACAGCGCTGCGGTGATCGCCGTCAGCCGATTTTCGGATCCGCGTGTCCGCGATCAGCTCCGCGGCTGGGGGATCGAAACTCTCGAATGCGATCTGCTCGAACCGGGCGCGTTGGAACGCCTGCCCGGCGCGCCCAACGTGATCTTCATGGCGGCGCGCAAGTTCGGCTCCACGGGGAATCCGTCACTGACGTGGGCGATCAATACTTACCTGCCCGGGCTGGTGGCGCACCGCTGGAGGGAGTCGCGCATAGTCGCCTTCTCGTCCGGCAACGTGTATCCGCTCGTGCCTGTGTCGAGCGGCGGCGCCACCGAACAGACGCCGCCGGATCCGGTGGGCGAGTATGCGCAATCCGTGCTTGGACGCGAGCGGATGTTCGAGTACGTCTCGCGCCAATACGGCACGCCTGTGGCGTTGTTGCGTCTGAATTATGCCGTCGAGCTGCGCTACGGCGTGCTCGTGGACATCGCCCTCAAGGTGCGCGACCGGCAGCCCGTGGATCTGAACATGGGCCATGTGAACGTAATCTGGCAGGGCGACGCCAATTCTGTCGCGCTGCGCGCGCTGCACCGCGCCGAGTCGCCGCCCTTCATCCTGAACCTCACCGGACCGGAGACGCTCCGCGTGCGCGACATCGCCCGCGAGTTCGGCAAGCGGTTCGGTGTGGAGCCGCGCTTCGTGGGCGCCGAGCACCCCACGGCGCTGCTCAACAACGCCTCGCTCTGTCACCGGCTTTTCGGGATGCCATCGCTGCGCGCGCAGGATTTGATCGATCTGACTGCCGCGTGGATTCTTCGCGGCGGACCCACGCTTGGCAAGCCGACGCACTTCGAGATGCGGGAAGGAAAGTTCTGAACCATGACGTGGCTGGAACGGCTGCGGCAGGGGCTCGTGATCCCTGCGCACCCCTTGTGCCTCACCGCGGACCGGCGCTTCGACGAGCAACGGCAGCGCGCCCTCACGCGTTACTATCTCGATTCCGGCGCGGGCGGCATCGCCGTGGGCGTTCACACGACGCAGTTTGCGATTCGCGATCCGCGCCACAATCTGCTGGAGCCGGTGCTGCGGGCCGCGGCGGAAGAGGCGCGAGGCAGCAACGCCGTGCTCGTCGCCGGCGTCTGCGGCGGCACCCCTCAGGCGCTGCGCGAGGCAGAGCTGGCGCGTGCGCTCGGCTACCACTGCGGACTGGTTTCCCTGTCAGCGCTCAAGGATGCGAGCGTCGAGCAGCTGGTGGCCCACATCGCCGAAGTCGGCCGCGTCCTGCCGGTGTTCGGCTTCTACCTGCAGCCGGCGGTGGGCGGGCGCGTGCTTCCCTATGCTTTCTGGAGGCGCGTTGCGGAGCTGGACTGCCTCGCCGCCATCAAGATCGCGCCCTTCAACCGCTATCAGACGATTGACGTGGTGCGCGCCGTGGCCGAAAGCGGCCGCGCCCGAGAGATCGCGCTGTACACGGGCAACGACGACAACATCGTCGCCGACCTGCTGACGCCGTTTCAATTCGGCGCCACGACGGTGCGCATCCGCGGCGGGCTGCTGGGGCAGTGGGCGGTGGGCACGAAGAGCGCCGTCGCCCTGCTGCGGCGGATTCACGAGGGGCAGAACCCTGTGCTGCTGCTCTCGCTGGGCGCGCAGCTCACGGATCTGAACGCCGCGCTATTTGATGCCGCCAACGGATTCCGCGGCTGCATCGCCGGCATTCACGAGGTGCTCGTGCGGCAGGGGCGCATGGTGTCGCGGGCGTGCCTGGATCCGGAGGAGGATCTTTCGCCCGGGCAGTTGGAGGAGATTGACCGCGTGATGGCGGCGTATCCGCACCTGCTGGAATAGTAGCGGTCAGGAATCGTGACGACGGCCGCTGCGCTTCAATGTAGAGGCAAGCTTTCCGGGAGAATTGCCATCCGGGGTGTTGCCGCTACGGGACGCAAGCGCATCTTCTCACAAACCATGAATGAAATTCGCCCCACTCTGTTCAGCAGAGTGGATCTGTCAAGTCTTGACAAGATGATTCAGGTGGTATCAAATGATACCAAGGAGGGCGGCTGATGGGCGCTCTCCCCGAAAGCACCCGGATGCGGCCAAAGTTCGCTCGGCCTGGCGTCACTTCCTCCGGGCAGGGGAAGAGGGGAGGGTGGAAATACATCCGCGCGTCTATGACCGCCTGGAGGAGTTGGGCATTGGATTGGGGGAAGTAGGATCAGCCGTCCGCGATGCCATTCGGGGAATTCAGTTGGCCAACGTTTCCCCGGTCGCGGATCCATGGGATCCGCCCGGGCATGCATTCGTGTGGGAGTCGGAGAGATTCGGCAGAAGGATGTACCTGAAGTTCAGGCTTGAGGGAAAGCGTCCAACAGTGGTTCTTTACTCGATCCACCCGTCGGACTATTGATACCGAAGCGAGGGCAGAAATGAGGTGTCTCGACTGTGGGAAGGGCAAGATGGAGAGGAGACGGGCCAAGGTGCCTCATGAGATTCGTGGTGTCCGTTTCGAAGTGGAGGACACCGTGAGTGTGTGCAGCCACTGCGGCTCCATCAGCATCCCTCTTGCCCATGCTGACGAACATGGCCGGCTCGAGCGCGAAGCGGTAGGGCGCCAGCCCCTGCAGGCCGACGACGCCATAGAGGCGCGACCGGGCGCCGTCTGGCCGGCATTCTGACAGCGGAAGAGATCAAGGCCGCCCGGCAACGCCTCCGGATGAGCCAGCGTCAGTTTGCCGAATACCTGGGCGTCGGGGAAGCGAGCGTGAAGCGCTGGGAGACGGGCGTGCTGCCCGACAAGAGCAGCAGCGATCTCATCCGCCTGAAGACCGATCCCCAAGCGGCCCTTGATAATTTCAAGCAACTCGAAAAGCTGTTAGAGCGCGGCGCGGCTGCCTCCAACGGCGCAGAAGCCCGGAGAATCGGCCCGGCATCCTCTGCCAGAAAACCAGCCGCGAAGGTGAGCGTCCCGGGCAGGCAGAAAGCACCGAAGCGGTCTTCCGCGCGCCTCTGACCGCCGTAGTCCATAGAACGGCCTGTCACGTTCACACCTCCGGCACGGGCTGGCTCATCAGCCACTGATGCACGCCCTCGGCTGCCTTGCGCCCTTCGGCGATGGCCCAGACCACCAGCGACTGGCCGCGGCGCATGTCTCCGGCAGCGAACACGCCCGGCACGCTGGTCATGAAGTTTTCGTCCGCCTTCACGTTGCCGCGGGCGTCGAGTTCGACCCCCAGCTGCTCGAGCAGCCCGTTCTTCACCGGGCCGGTGAAGCCCATGGCCAGCAGCACGAGGTCTGCTTCATAGATCTCTTCAGTGCCGGGCAGCGGCTCGAACTTCGGCGGCGGACCCACGCGCGTGGTGCGGAGCGCGCGCACGTGTCCGTTCTCATCGCCGAGAAACTCGAGCGTGGAGATGCTCCAGATGCGCTCGCCGCCTTCTTCGTGCGACGTCTCGCTGCGCAGCTGATAGGGCCACAGCGGCCACGGCGTCTGCGGGCTGCGTTCCGTTGGAGGCATGGGCATGATCTCGAACTGCCGGACGGATTTCGCCCCGTGCCGGATCGAAGTGCCCAGACAGTCGGCGCCGGTGTCGCCGCCGCCGATGATGATTACGTTCTTGCCTGCGGCGGAGATCCATTCTCCGGCGGGGATGTCGTCGCCCGCGTTACGGCGGTTGTTCAGGGGCAGGAACTCCATGGCGAAGTGGATTCCCTTCAGCTCGCGCCCGGGCACGCGCAGGTCGCGCGGCTGCTCGGCGCCGCCGGCAAGGACGATGGCGTGGAACTGCCGGCGGAGCTCGTCGACAGAGATGTCCACGCCGACATGGCAGCCGGTGCGGAAGGTGACGCCCTCCGCGGCCATCTGCGCCATGCGCCGGTCGATGTGGCGCTTCTCCATCTTGAAGTCCGGGATGCCGTAGCGCAGCAGCCCGCCGATGCGGTCCGCCTTTTCGAACACGGTCACCAGGTGCCCCTTGCGCGCCAGCTGTTGTGCGGCGGCGAGCCCCGCCGGTCCGGAACCGACCACCGCCACGCGCTTGCCGGTCCGCTCCAGCGGAGGCTCGGGCTGGATCCAGCCCTCCTCCCAGCCGCGGTCGATGATGGCGCGCTCGATCGCCTTGATCGAAACCGGCGGCTCGTTGATGCCGAGGACGCAGGACGCCTCGCACGGCGCCGGGCAGATGCGCGAGGTGAATTCGGGGAAATTGTTCGTCGCGTGCAGCTCGCGCAGCGCTTCGCGCCAGCGCCCGCGGTAGACCAGGTCGTTCCAGTCCGGGATCAGGTTCGTCAGCGGACAGCCCGTGTGGCAGAAGGGCACGCCGCAGTCCATGCAACGCGCGCCCTGCTTGCGCACGCGGTCTTCCGGCAGCGGCACGTAGACCTCAAACCAGTCCCGGATGCGCTCCCCGACGGGGCGGCGCCCGAACGATTCGCGCTGGAATTCCATGAAGCCCGTCGGCTTACCCACGGCAGACCTCCCGAGAATCGAAAGTGACTGCAACCCGGCTCATCGCAACACTGCCTCCTGTTGCGTCAGCGGGCGCGTCAATGTGATGCGCGGCGTCTCCGACGCGCGCGGCACGCCCAGCACGCGCTTGTATTCGTGCGGGAAGACCTTCACGAAGTGCGGCAGCATGGCGTACCAGTTTTGCAGGATCCATGCGGCGCGCGGGCTTCCGGTAGCCTTCTGGTGCTGCTCCACGAGCGAGCGCACCAGATCGACGTCGCGCGGATCCACCATCGGATCCAGGTCGACGCTGGCGCGGTTGCAGAGCACGCGGCGGAAGTCGCCCGTCTCGTCCAGCACGAAGGCGATGCCGCCGCTCATGCCGGCAGCGAAGTTCTTGCCCGTGCGCCCCAGCACGACGACGAGCCCCTTGGTCATGTACTCGCAGCCGTGATCGCCGACGCCCTCGACGACAGCCGTGGCGCCCGAGTTGCGCACGGCGAAGCGCTCTCCCGCCATGCCGTTGATGAACATGGTCCCGCTGGTCGCGCCATACAGAACGACGTTGCCCACGATGATGTTGTCCTCGGGCACGAAGGTGGAGGCGCGCGGCGGGAACACGATGATCTTGCCGCCGGAGAGCCCCTTGCCGACGTAGTCGTTGGCGTCGCCTTCGAGGATCAGCGTCACGCCGCGCGCCAGGAAAGCGCCGAAGGACTGCCCCGCGCTGCCCGTGAAGCGCAGCGTGATGGTGTCGTCCGGAAGCCCTTCCGAGCCGTAGCGGCGCGCGATCTCGCCCGACAGCATGGCGCCCACCGTCCGGTGGACGTTCTTGATGGCGAAATGGAGATCCACCGGCTGCTTCTCCTCCAGAGCCGGGCGCACTTTCTCCAGGATCTTGTGATCGAGCGCCTGCTCGAGCCCGTGGTCCTGCGCCATGACACAGCGGCGGGCGACACGCGAGGGAGCAGGCGGGTTGTAGAGGATCTGGGACAGATCGATGCCGCGCGCCTTCCAGTGGTCGATGGCGGGCTTCATCTCCAGCCTGTCGACGCGTCCCACCATCTCATCCACGGTGCGGAAGCCGAGCTTCGCCATGATGCGCCGCAGCTCCTCCGCCACGAAGAAGAAGTAGCGGATCACGTCCTCCGGCGTGCCGCGGAACTTCTTGCGCAACTCGGGATCCTGCGTGGCGATGCCAACCGGGCAGGTGTTCAGGTGGCACTTGCGCATCATGATGCAGCCCATGGCGATGAGCGGCATGGTCGAGAATCCGAACTCCTCGGCGCCGAGCAGGGCGGCGATGGCCACGTCCCGCCCCGTCTGGAGTTTTCCGTCGGTCTGCACGCGGATGCGCGAGCGCAGGTCGTTCATCACCAGCACTTGCTGAGTTTCGGCGAGCCCGAGCTCCCAGGGCGTGCCGGCGTGTTTGATCGAGGTCAGCGGGCTGGCGCCGGTGCCGCCGGAGTCGCCGGAGATCAGCACCATATCGGCGTGCGCCTTGGCGACGCCCGCAGCCACGGTGCCGACGCCCACCTCGCTGACCAGCTTCACCGAAATGCGCGCCCGCGGGTTGACGTTCTTCAGGTCGTAAATGAGCTGCGCCAGGTCCTCGATCGAGTAGATGTCATGGTGCGGCGGCGGGGAGATCAGCCCCACGCCGGGCGTGGAATGGCGGACGCGGGCGATCACCTCGTCCACCTTGTGTCCGGGGAGCTGCCCGCCCTCGCCGGGCTTGGCGCCCTGCGCGATCTTGATCTGGATCTCGTCGGCATTCACAAGGTAGTTCGTGGTGACGCCGAAGCGCCCGCTGGCCACCTGCTTGATCGCCGAGCGCAGGCTGTCGCCGTTCGGCAGCGGAATGTAGCGCGCCTCGTCCTCGCCGCCCTCGCCCGTGTTGGACTTGCCGCCGATGCGGTTCATGGCGATGGCGAGCGTCTCGTGCGCCTCCTTGGAAATCGAGCCGAAGCTCATGGCGCCCGTGGCGAAACGCTTCACGATCTCGCTGGCAGGCTCCACCTCGTCGAGATCCAGCGGCTTGTCCGCCCAGCGGAACTCCATCAGTCCGCGCAGCGTGCACAAGTGGCGGCTCTGGTTGTTGATGTGATCGGCAAATTCCTGGTACGTCTCCCAGCTGTTCAGCCGGATGGCGTGCTGCACCTTGGAGATGGTGTGCGGGTTCAGCAGATGATACTCGCCGCGGGCGCGGAAATGATACTGCCCGCCGACATCCAGCTCCGTCTCCGACTCGGTGACGGGAGTGAAAGCGAAGGCGTGCTTGCGGCGCACCTCTTCCGCAATCACGTCCATTCCGATGCCCTCGATCCGCGAGGGCGTGCCCGTGAAGTACTTCTCCACCAGAGTGCTGCTCAGGCCGATGGCTTCGAAGATCTGCGCGCCGCGGTAGGACTGCAGCGTCGAGATACCCATCTTCGAGAAGACCTTCAGCAGCCCCTTCTTGACGGCCTTCTTGTAGTTGTGCAGAGCCTGCTCGAAGGTCAGCCCTTCGGGAAGAAGCCCGCGCTCGGCGAGGTTTTCGAGCGTCTCGATGGCCAGATACGGGTTGACCGCCGAGGCGCCATAGCCGATCAGCAGGCAGAAGTGCATCACCTCCCGCGGCTCGCCGGACTCGATGATCAGGCAGACCTGCGTGCGCGTGCCCTCGCGAACCAGATGGTTGTGGACCGCCGAGAGAGCCAGCAGCGAGGGGATGGGCGCCAGCTCCTCGTCAATGCCGCGGTCGGAGAGGATCAGCACCGTGTAGCCCTGCTTGATGGCGAGCGACGCGCGGCGGCACAAGCCGTCGAGCGCGCGCTCCAGCTCCGCCGCGCCCCCGTCCACGCGGTACAGCATGTGCAGCGTGGTGGCCAGGAAGTCGCCCATCGAGACGCGGCGCAGTTTCTCCAGATCCCGGTTGGTCAGGATCGGGTGCTCGAGCTTGAGCGTGTGCGCGTGCTGCGGCGTCTCGGCCAGGATGTTCCGCTCCGTGCCCAGATAGGACGTGAGCGACATCACCAGCTCTTCGCGGATCGGATCGATGGGCGGGTTGGTGACCTGTGCGAAGAGCTGCTTGAAGTAGTTGAACAGCGGCTGCGGGCGGTCCGAGAGGCAGGCCAGCGGCGTGTCGGTGCCCATGGAGCCGACCGGCTCCTCGCCCTTTTCGGCCATCGGCACGAGGATGCGCGTCAGATCCTCTTCCGTGTAGCCGAAGCAGCGCTGCCGCAGCAGCACGGTGTCATGGTCCGCCAGATGCACACGCGGGGGCTCGGGCAGGTTCTCCAGCTTGATCTGCTGCTCCTCGATCCACTTCGCGTAAGGCTGGCGGGAGGCCAGCGAAGCCTTGATTTCCTCGTCAGGGACGATGCGGCCGTGCTCGATGTCGACCAGCAGCATCCTGCCGGGCTGCAGCCGCCCCTTGTAGGCCACATCCTCCGGCGGGATGGGGAGGACGCCGGCTTCGGAGGCCATCACCAGCAGCCCGTCTTTGGTGACCAGGTACCGCGCGGGGCGCAGTCCGTTGCGATCCAGCGTGGCGCCGATCATGCGGCCGTCGCAAAAGGCCACGGCGGCGGGGCCGTCCCAAGGCTCCATCAGCGACGCGTGATATTCGTAGAAGGCCCGCTTCTCGCGGCTCATCGTCGGGTCGGCGTCCCATGCTTCGGGGATCAGCATCGCCATGACGTGAGGCAGCGAGCGCCCGGCCAGCGTCAGCAGCTCCACCACCGCGTCCAGCGTGGCCGAATCGGACAGCCCGGGACCGATGATCGGAAGCAGCTTCTTGATGTCGGGGCCGAACAGAGGCGATTCGAGAATTGGCTGCCGCGCCGCCATCCACGCGGCGTTTCCGCGCACGGTGTTGATCTCTCCGTTGTGGCAGATGTAGCGGAACGGATGCGCCAGCTGCCAGGTGGGGAACGTATTGGTGGAGAAGCGCTGGTGCACCATGCAAAAGGCGCTCAGGCAGTCGGGATCCGCCAGATCGCCGAAGAAGCGCGGGATTTGCGGCGCCAGCAGCAGGCCCTTGTAGACGATGGTGCGGGACGAAAGGGACGGCACGTAGAAAAATGCCTTGTCGCGCGGATCGAGATCATGCGACGCCGCCACCTCGCGCTCGGCGCGCCGGCGCACCACATAGAGCTTCCGCTCGAAAGCGTCCTGATCCATGCCCGCCGGACGCCCGATGAAGATCTGCTCGATGTAGGGCTGCGAGGCGCGCGCCACGCGCCCGATGGCCTCGATGTCGACCGGCGTGTCGCGCCAGCCCAGCATGATCAGGCCTTCCTCGCGTACGATGCGCTCGAAGATGCCCTCGCACATCAGCCGCGGATGCGGCTCGACGGGCAGAAAGACGAGCCCTGCCCCGTACGCGCCGCGCTCCGGCAGCGCGAAGCCCAGCCGGTCGCACTCCTTCTGGAAGAACTCGTGCGGCAGCTGGATCATCACGCCCGCGCCGTCGCCGGTTTCCGGATCGCAGCCGCAGGCGCCGCGGTGCGTCAGGTTCAGCAGGATCTGGATGCCCTTCAGGATGATGTCGTGCGAACGCGCGCCGCTGGTGTTCACCACAAACCCGATGCCGCAAGCATCGTGCTCCTGGCGCGGATCGTAAAGCCCTTGCGCCGCGGGCAGCGCAGGGAGAATTCGGGAACCTGAGTCCTGATACATGGGTAGCCTTGCTCGTCTCGATCGGGGAGTAGCCTCAGTATACGATCCGCTGAATAATTAGTCAAGCTGAATTTCAAGACTTGCTTTATCAGGGATTCTTATGATAATCCGTGGGAGTAAATGGATCTCGATCAGTTGCAGCTCTTCCGGGACATCGCGCAAACACGGAGCATCAGCCGGGGAGCGGAGATGAACGGACTGACGCAATCGGCGGCAAGCCAGGCGGTGCAGGAGATGGAGCGCCGGCTCGGGGTGCAGCTGCTGGACCGGTCGCGCCGGCCGTTGATCGTGCTGCCTGCTGGGCAGCTTCTGTATGACTTTGCCCGCGAGGTGCTGCGCCGGCGGCAGGACTTGATGGCGCAACTCGAGGAGCTGAAAGGCGAGCGGCAGGGAGTGGTGCGCGTGGCTGCCATCTACTCGGTGGGGCTGAGCGAGATGGCACGGCTCGAGGAGGAGTTCCGGAAGCGCATGCCGGGCGTGCGGATCGAGGTCAGCTACTTGCGGCCGGAAAAAGTCTATCAGGCGGTGGCGGAGGACCGGGTGGATCTCGGGCTGGTGAGCTATCCATCCTCGACGCGCGAAGTGGCGGCGATGCCCTGGCGGGAGGAGCCGATGGTGGTGGCGTGCAATCCGCAGCACCGCCTCGCCCGCAGGCGTTCGGTGTCCGTCGTCGAACTGGCCGGGGAGGCGTTCATCGGGTTTGACGAGGACTTGCCCATCAGCCGCGAGATCGAGCGCTTCCTGAGGGAGCATGGCGTGCGGGTGCAGGTGACCCTGCGTTTCGACAACATCCAAAGCATGAAAGAGGCGCTGCGCATCGAGCCCGCGCTGGCGATTCTGCCGCTGCCGATGCTGGCTTCGGATGTGGCGGAAGGGCGCCTGGTCGCGGTCCGGCTGGAGGAGCCGCTCACTCGTCCGCTGGTGCTGCAGCGAAGAAAGAAGGCGATGACGCGCGCGGCTCGCGCGTTTCTGGAAGTGTTGCGGCAGGCGGCCTAGCAGGAGCGCAGGAGGCGGAGGACGCCCGGAGAGGAGAGGGTGCGCCGGGGCGGGAAGCCCCGGCGGGGAATCACCCGAGATGGGGCTCGATCATCTTGACGAGATCCGCCTTGCCGACGGCGCCTACGCGCTGGTGGATGGCGGCGATGGTCAGCCGGTGCTGGTGCACGTCTTTGGTCGCAGCGGCGCCCGGCTCCTGCCGGAAGCGCGCTTCATCGACGGCGCGCCGGACTTCGGCTACCGCTGGCCCGTCATCACGCTACAGCCGGGCGAGACGGTCTATCTGATGCACGTGACTGCGCACTGGCAGCCCGGCGACGTCGCCAACGCCGCCGCCCAGGCGCAGGCGCTGAGCACGCTGACGGACGCCGCCATCGTCGCCGACTTGAGCGCAGAGATGACGGCGCAGCTCGCCAACTTTGCGCTGGCGCCGGTCGAGACGCCCGCGCTGCAACACTGGCTCTACCTGCCGGCGGTGCAGAACCAGGTCGTGACCGCAGTCAGCGGCGCAGTCGATGCGCCGCCGGCAACGGCCACGCCTGCGCCGGTGGAGATGACGCCGGAAGCCACGCCCGACGCCACCGAAGCGGCGGGCGACGCGCCAACGGCAGAAGCTACGCCAACGCCAGCTGCGGTGGAAGCGACCGAAACGCCAG
>FWWL01006265.1_pt1 | contig 17410 bp, 15 predicted proteins | sample 2228331 | NCBI WGS metagenome assembly FWWL01 (sample SAMEA103939775, study PRJEB20133) | metagenome
TCCGCCCACCCCTGTTCCCCCCACCCCCACCTCTCCCCCGCGCCGGAGTGTGGTCTCGAACGCCACCTTCATGAGCCCGGCACCAACGCTGGACGGCGATTGGAGTGAGTGGAAGAAGGTGGCAAAGGAGTATCCCGCCACCAACGTAGTCTTTGGCAAGAGCGAATGGCAGAACGAAGACGACCTTGCCGGTTCGTACTATGTAGGGTGGGACAACACCTATCTCTACCTTGCCGTCAAGGTGCGCGATGATCGCTACGTGCAAACCTCCTCCGGGGAGATGATCTACAAAGGCGACAGCATTGAACTCCTGCTGGATACCGATTTGCTGGGCGATTTTTCGACCGACCGCCTCAACGGGGATGATTTCCAGATGGGCTTTGCGCTGGGACGCCCCGAAATTGCCTCCGGCAATCCGGAAGCCTACCTGTGGTATCCCTCTTCAAAGAGCGGCGCGCCTTCCGGGGTGAAGATCGCCGCCCGCTACGAGGGCGCCATCTACCGCGCCGAGATTGCCATCCCCTGGTCGGTGTTTGGCATCACGCCCACGCGGGGCATGCGCCTGGGGTTTGCCCTCTCGGTTTCGGATAACGACCTGCCCGGCAATGCCGTCCAGCAGAGTATGGTGTCCAGTGCGCCGCGCCGTGCGCTCACCGATCCTACCACCTGGGGCGAAGTGGTCTTAAAATAGAGCCAATCTGGTTTACAACGAGGTTACTGCATGATTTTATATCACATTCTGACCGCTTCGGACTGGGAAAGCGCCCGTGAAGCGGGAGTTTACCGTGCCGAGTCGCTCGACCGTGAGGGGTTCATCCACTTTTCCATGCGCGATCAACTCCTGCGGGTTGCCAACGCCTTCTTTCAAGGTCAGCGGGATCTGGTGGTGCTGGAGGTGGAGAGCGCCCTGCTTCAGGCGCCTCTGCGTTTGGAGCCCCCACTGGAGGGAGGGAAGGAACTGTTTCCGCACCTGTACGGCGCGCTGAATCTGGACGCCGTGCGTGCGGTAGGAGCCCTGACCCCGGCGGGCGATGGGGCTTTCGTGCACTTTCCCGATTTACACCCCATCCCCACACACCGATAAGGGGAAAAATTACCCGCTACTTTATCCATCCAGCGGGGTTATCTCAGTTCAGAAGGTTGTTCAGACTGCAATCCTTTGGAACGGAGGTAATCCCTATGAGTCATCCTTCTCCCTCGAGTGAACCCCCTGCGGATACGCCGGTCTTCCGCACGGTGGTTCTGGCGCTGGCAGTGGAAATTTGCGAACGCCTGAAGTGCGCCCATCTGCCCGCCCGCCTGGCAAAAGAAATGAAACGTCTTCCGGACGGACGATTCGAGGTGCGTGTTCCTGTTGAATATGCCGGCGAAGCCCTGCAACTGGTCTCTGCCTGGACGGGGCATTCGGCGTAAACTCCCCATTCTCCATCATCTCTTCCTTTCCCTTCTTTCTGGCGGCGGCATCCACCCATGCCGCCGCCCCCCTTTAAGCCCATGCCGGCAGACATGGGCGATAAACCATACTTGCCAACCGCAAATCATGGTATATTAATTTCAGAGGAGGGGCATATGAAGGAACGCATTTTAATCATTGAGGACGATGAGGGCATCGTTCGCGTTCTGAAGCGCGCGTTGACCTACGAGGGTTATCTGGTGGAAAGTGCGCTGGAGGGGGAAGGTGGACTGCAACTGGCGCGCGAGCATCGCCCCGATTTGATCATCCTGGACTGGATGCTTCCCGGCATGGATGGATTGGAAGTCTGCCAGCGTTTACGCACCCTGTGCAATGCCCCCATCCTGATGCTGACGGCAAAAGATACCCTGCAAGATCGCGTACAGGGGCTGGACTCCGGCGCCGACGACTACATGACCAAACCCTTCGAACTGGAAGAACTGCTTGCCCGCATCCGCGCCCTGTTGCGCCGCACCCAAATGGAACGCGCACCGGTGCTTTCCTTTGCCGACCTGACCCTCGACACATCCACCCGACAAGCCACGCGCGGCAACCGCACCATCCCCCTGACCGCCAAGGAATACGACTTGCTGGAACTCTTCCTGCGGCATCCCCGCCAGGTGCTGACCCGCGAGATGATTTTCGACCGCGTGTGGGGCTATGACTTCGGCGGCGAAAGCAACGTGCTGGATGTGTACATTCGCTATCTGCGGCAAAAACTGGAAAGTGACGGAGAGCCCCGCCTGCTCCATACCGTGCGCGGGGTAGGATACGTGCTGAGAGAAACGCCCTGATGTCGCTTCGCACCCGGCTTGCCCTCCTCTTCACGCTGGTGCTGGGGGGCACCCTGTTCATCTTTGGCTCGCTGGTCTACGGACTGGTGAGCGTTGTTTTAACCGAGCAGGTGGATAGCGTTTTGGAACGGGAAGCCGCCCGTCTGGTGGAAGGACTGGGGGTCAACACCATGGGGCAGTTCGACCGCCGCTGGCTGGAAGCCTTTGAGCCCGCAGAAGGCACGCTGGTCATTCAGGTGTGGGACAACGGTCGTCGTCTGCAGTTTGCCCGCCCCCGCATCTGGACACAGCCTCTCGATCCCGCCGCCCGTCAATCCGGTAGAACCATGTTCAGCGCCGCCACCAGCAACAATCAACACATGCGGGTGCTGACGGTGCCGCTGGTCTCCCGACGCGGACCGGTGGGAATTTTACAGGTGGGGCTGAGCCTGGCGCTGGTGGATGCGGTGCGCTCTACGCTGGCATCCATCCTCTTTTTCCTGGCGCTCGTCTCCATCGTCTTTTCAGCCTTGCTGGCATCGGTAGCGGTTCAGCGCACGCTGGAACCGCTGGAGATGGTCACCGAGGTCGCCACCACGATTACCCGCGCCGATGACCTCTCCCGACGCATTCCCACCCCGTCCAGCAGTGAGGACGAGGTCGGACGCCTGATTCAAGCCTTCAACCAGACCCTCAGCCGATTGGAGAGCCTCTTCACCACACAGCGGCGCTTCATTGCCGATGTCAGCCACGAACTGCGCACCCCGCTGACGGTCATCAAAGGTGAGGTCAGTTTGATGCGCAAGATGAAATGCGGTGACGAAGAATCCCTTCAGAGCATCGAGTCGGAAGTGGACCGCCTGTCGCGGCTGGTGGGCAACCTGCTGTTGCTGGCTCAGGCAGAATCGGGACGCCTGCCGCTGGATCTGAAGCCGGTGGAGATGGACACGGTTTTACTGGAAGTGTTCCAGCAAATGCGCACACTGGCAGGAGACCGGGTGCGCATCGAGATCAACCCGCTGGAGCAGGTTTCACTGATCGGCGACCGCGACCGTCTCAAGCAGGTACTGCTCAACATTGTGGGCAATGCGGTGCAGTACACCCCGGCAGGCGGGGTGGTGACTCTGGGACTGACGCAAAGCGATGGGTACGCCCGCATCACCGTGAGCGATACCGGACCCGGCATCCCCGAGGAAGACCTGCCCTACATCTTCGAGCGCTTCTACCGGGGGGAAAAGTCGCGCACCCGCAGTCAGGGGCAGGCAAGCGGCTTCGGGCTGGGACTGTCCATTGCCTACTGGATTGTGCAGGTGCATGGGGGAAAAATTGATGTCACCTCGGTGGTTGGAAAAGGCACTACCTTTGTCATCCATCTACCGCTCACTCCGCCCCCCAAAAGCGGCGACGCGCCCGAAGGCGCGTCACTGAACTGAATTCCTATTCAATTTTCCATTCCTGCGATCATAACCGGCGGGTGGGGGTTGGCGAAGGGCGACTGCCCACCGGCGCGGCGCTGGATGTGCGCCCACTCATCGAAAGGCTGTGATAGGTGGGTTCTGGGATGGGAGCAGGCTCAGCGGGGGCAGGCGCGGAGAACGAAGCGCTGGAAGAAGCCCGCGAGGTGGAAGCCGCATTGCGGCTCAACGAGGGGGTCGGCGCAGGACGCGGACCAAAAGCGGGAGCGGTGGGCAACGGAGCAGGGGTGGGCAAACCGGCAGGGGTTGCCGCAGTACTTCTCCAGGTGCGCGAGCGGGAACTCTCTCCGTGGATCACCCGATCCAGCGCCACGGAAAGCGTGCCGATAATCAACACCCGAATGACCCAAACCATGATGGCAACGAAGACCGGCACGACCGTGGCGAGCGTCTTGGGGTTGATAACGGCGGCGCTCTGCACCTTGTGGTTGGTAATCGCCATGGATACTCCCCACCAGGTGAGGATGGCATTCATGGTAGCCGCCAACAACCAGGCTCCAAACAGATACCAGATTTCACGAGGTTCATCGCCTCCCTGTTCGGGGGTGAACAGGCGGGCAATTCCGGCAAAATCGATGCCACAAAAAGCAAGAGCCAGAATCGTGGACCAGTACATCCCGCCAAACTTGAGATCCCCCAGCAGATCCCGCAGGGCATGATCGGTGGTGCTGTAGTTGAAGATCTCAAAGGCAATCAGCGCCCCCAAAATCATCAACAGGAACACCACGCTCGGGTCCGCGCGGGAGAGGGCTGAGCGAATTTGCGCGCTCATGGCACGGCTGTTGTTGTTCATGGGTTGTCCTCCTTTATTTCTGGAAAGAACAAATGATTTATTCATTTTAGAAATTTTGTTCTAAAGCAACCTGATTATAGAATGTATGTTCTAAAAAGTCAAGCATGAATTTTGGGGGTGTTTGTCACAAAGTCGGTTGGGGACTTGTTAATCACCGTCTGTGGCGGTCTTTTGTTGTTTCAAGCCCCTACAGGTGCCGTTTTTTTCGATCTTGATTTAAAATCCACCAATAACGGGACAGACACATGTTTCTATTTAGCCCCTCTGATAGAACAAGCCTATGGAAAGAATTACCTGGAAAGCCTTATCAGAATTTTAGCAAGTGTAAATTGCGGTAAAACGGAAAGTAGAACATGCTTGGTTGGGTGTGTTTTGGGAAATAAGCGCCTCAATTAATTCCCAAATATTTTAGAGAATGCCTGCGTTATAAAACTGCCAATAATAGCCGAAAGTATCATAAGCACTATTTTGTCTGAATTTCTTTTCCAAAATGACGGTAACTCATTTTTATTTTTGAGGACAATAACAGAATATTTATTGAAACGGTCTTGGAAACCGTACCAAGAAATTAAAATTGCAATAATAAATAGCACAATTGAAGTGAAAATAATCCAATAGCTCGCCTTATCTATTCCTAATGAAAGTAACGGAAAAAACGTGCCGATTAATATTCCACTGAGCCAAGAACTATGAGTGATTCGTGCTATTTTGCGCTCCCTTCTTGAAACAATCTCTTTTACTTTTTCAAATAGTCCTCTGGAAATTGGCTCATCTTTTGCAATATATAACCAGATTCTATGTGGTTCAAATGATATGCTAACATACGGTTCATGGATTTCGATTTCCAAATGTGTAAGTTGTTCTTTTTTCAATTCTCTTAACTCTTGCAAATCTTTCAGAAGATATTCCCGAGTTGAAATAATCACTTCTGATGATACCGTGCGCAAAGTGTCGATAATGTTTTCTATATCATCCAAGTAAAGTGTGGCAGGCTTGAGGTTTTCACTTAAGGGTCGAATTATTTTTTCCATACTTTTTGATGAATCTTTTGTATTTGTTGTAGAAAATGCTTAACAAATAATAATCGATTTTTGAGCCTAAAAACTGCAATTATGCTTGATTTCTTTAAAAACTTCCGAACCAATGAAACTAAATTATTATATATCTAAACTTGTAAAGTTTACCCAATGCCTTCACTCTAAAAACTATGGCTTTCTCAAAGTCGGGAATGACTGATGACCAGCAGGGCGAAAGCCTGGTCGATGTGCCCATCAAACCATCTTCGAGCCTGGGCAGTATTCCGATTGACCTCCTGCCAGGGTTGAAATGATGCTATCCTCCGTGTGGTCCTCCTTGGGATTTTGGTTGTTAGCCCATCCATTCTACCCAAGAGGAACTTTTCTTTTCATCTGTTAAGGAACTTTGAGAAAGCCATACTCTAAAAACATAAAAAATTCTTGTTAAATCTCGTGATGCAGTCCATTCATAGCCTTTTTACTGAAAAAGAAAAAGCGCTCTCCGAACTGGGAGAGCACTTCTAGTGTTTCTTCCCGAAAATAGGGTTTACTGGGCGCTGGACATCACCGGGCGGAACTTGTGACTTTATACCCAACTCACTCCTGCAAAAGAGATAATCGTGTTAATCTAGCGGTTTGCGTTACGGCAGACGGGACTTGGCAGAGAAAACTCCGAGTGTAGAAAAAGCCAAAAGGGGCAGATTCCCTTCAGGCGGGGAGCATACCAGCCTGTCCGCTGCATGTTGGGGTAAAACTTTCATGGAGAAGTATATATCCCAGATTGTGATATAGTCGAAGGGAGCATATGAGAAAAATCAGATAAAGACTTTATTAAGTATTCCTGCTTAGTTTTATCTGGGGCGTAAAACGATACCTCATCACTGCCACAAACAACATTATCCGAAATTTTCCATCTTCCAATTTCTATCCAGTCATCTGGAATTTGTGGATCAAACCAGCTATTGTAAATGACTACAACATCTACATCATTTTTGGATACAAGTTGATGGATTTCTCTTTTTGTATAGGAATTGCCAAGTCTATATTTGGCTACATCTATATTTGCCAATCCAAATAAATCAATGGTACAGATATCTGCCAGATAGTTGATTGCGCCAATGTCATTTGCCGCAACACATTTCCCTGAATAGTATTTGTTTAAGAAAATTCCCATTTGATATTGCTGTTCAAATATGTTCCTAACCGCTAAAGGATATTGTTCAAATGCTGAACCCGTTCTTATTATAAGAGGAATTATAAATAAAAACGTTAAGAGTAGAATTGCACCGTAATTGAGCAACTTGTCAGTCAATTTGTAATGATTTTTATTTTCCAACGTGGAAATTGCGAGAAATGCATATTTATTGAGTAAACCTATCAAAACAACCATTAAGATTAGCACAAGATATGCTTCATATCGAAAAAAATGGCCAACGCCAGCAAATGACAAGTGTAAAAAAGCAATTACAGTAGATAAAAATAATAATTTTTTTTCTTTTTCAGTTAGTAAGTCCTTTAACCATAAGTACAAAACCAAGTTTGCGATGAGTAGTATTGTAACTTGAGGCGAATTATGGAAATTAGAAAGAATTTTTACTAAAAAAAACTTTATTTCTTCCAGTGTCAGCGAAAGTGTATTTCCTTTCAACAAAACAGAATTGGGCAAAAAATACCACCCATTGGCAATTGAAATAAGACCATAAATCGTGACTAAAAAAAGACTTAATGGTGTGAAAATAAAACCTTCCAAAAAACGTTTATTGAGAACCAGCAAAAGTGAAATTGCGAATGCAATAAACGCACCTTCATACCTGGTAAGAGTTGTTAAGTTTGCTAATACTATTAGGGTTGTAAATGAAATAAAATTGAAATCGCGTTTAGATAAATAATCAGATGAATAGTACAACAACAGTATGGTTAAGATGCATTGTAAACTATGTTCCATGCCCGTAAGTGTGGTTATCGGTAACGGAACTAAGAGCAAAACCAGAATCAAGAATAGAAGTAGCCTTAGTGGGGTTGCGTCGCCACGCATTATTCGATAACAGTAATAAATGGTCAATGAGCCAAGTAGTAAAGATAATAAAAAAGGTGTCCAATCATTAATGCCAAATATTTTATAGGAGATTGCTATTAGGAATGTCCATAGTGGAGACGATGTGCTTGATGAAAAACCATTTTGGGCTACCCCCCAAGAGCCATTCGTTACGAAATGTTTCGCTATTGCCATATGTATATACGCATCGTCAAGCGGATATCCAAAATGCCCGTTTGTGGTTTTTATTGCAGAAACGAGCAATATGGATGTCAATAGCCAGTAAGCGATTAAACTAAACCATAATGGAAAAGTTGAATCAGTTTTCTTATCCATACAATTCCCCCAGTGCGCATAAATATACAGTTTTTTGGCTTTTAATAGCCTGCATACTTCGAATTATTATATAACAAAAATGGGATTGCAAAATGACCCAAAACCAACCCAGGGAAAACATTTCTTGAACAAAATGCCCGATTATATTCGCGTCAAAATAATCCTCATTTCGCACAATAAACTTATCTTCCCGAGGCGAGTGAGTACTTTCTTAATCATAACCAGGTACTCAAACAGGGAAAGGCTATAAAACATTTTACAGAAATGGGAACATCGGAAATTTATCCGTTCATTACCTATCTTGTAACAGATTAAAATATCTCCGCCTCCACCTGAAACCAGTCACTGAGCGCAGTTCTTCCCTTATACCAATCATCACTTTCTCAACATAAAATTTGATGAAGATGGAATCACTTTCAACCGTCCCAAAGTAGACAAGCGTGTTCCAGTGGCTTTTTATAGAGAAAGCCCGCGCGGTCATCAATCAGATGAGGAGACAATAATATAGACTGATAGCGAAAATCCTGTATGGAAATGGGTTTCTCCTGGCGGAATGCCTGCAAATTAAAGACATCGATTTTGATAACCAACGTATCATTGTTTACAATTGTAAAGGCAGTGACGACCACATGACTGTGTTTCCCAAAAGTTTTATTACCACCTTTCACCAACATCTTAATCAAGTCAAGGTACAACACTAATGCAACCTCTCACATAAGTTCGATTCATTTTGTATACCGGTTGCGCTTGTTCAAAAATATCCTGCTGTGTATAAAAAAATGGGTTTGGCAATGCATATATTTCCGGCACCCTCATTCTATAAAAATCCTGAAACAGGCACGATGCGCCGTCCCCCCATGAATCTGCACTACAAAGAACCATTCGCGCTACAAGGATTGATAAACCTGTTAGCCTGCACAACCTTCGGAATTATTTTGCTCTGGGTTTCACATTCGCATCGAACAAGGGCTTCTGGAGCATGAGGATATTAAAAACAATGGTTTACACACATGTACTTAATCCAGGCACGAAGGCAGACCACAGTCCATTGAATGAATAAGTTCCAGGTATAAATCAAAAGCACCCTCCGTTGTCGGAGAGTGCTTTATGACCCATCTTAATTGAATTTATCGCGAACCAGCCATCACCGGTCTAAATTTGTACCCGTACACGATGATGCCCTTTTCATCGCCGTCATCCCGAATCCGGCGGGTGACCATCTCCACGGGCATGCCGATTTGAACCGGCTGATCCCCCAGGTCGGTCAACTGCGCGGTCACAATGGGACCTTCTTCCAGTTTGACCAGCGCCACCGCGTAGGGCAGGTTCTTCTCATAGCCCGCGGGGGCGTCGTTCATGACGGTAAACGAGAACACCGTGCCCTTACCGCTAAAGGTAAACTGCGTCTTGGCTTCACCACCGCAATTCGGGCAGACATCCCGTGGGGGGAAGATTTTGACCTCACAGTGCGGGCACACCTCGCCCACCAGGGCGTAGCGCTGTTTGCGAATTCTCCAATGGCGTGGATTTTCCATCTTTCTTTCTCCTTTTCTCTCGGACCATTAAGCCGTGTTCTTTTCGACCTATTCAAGTTTGACTATAGGACTGCCATTCTCTCAATGGCTATCATTGTCGCCTGAAAACCTATCAAAACCTATCAGGTTTCATCCGTTGACCCGCTCCAGCACGTGCGCCACCACCGTTGAGGCTGGACCGCCCAGATTCTGCACCAGCGCCCGGCGCGCATTGGGAATCTGGTTGCTCCCCGCCTCGCCGCGCAACTGCAGGGCTGCCTCGACGATTTGATACATCCCGGCGGCGCCCAGCGGATTGCCCCGCGCCTTGAAGCCCCCCATGGTCAGGATGGGCAGTTTGCCGTCCCGCCGCAGGGAGCCGTCCTGTCCCAGTTTCCAGCCCTCACCGCGCGGCGCAAAGCCCGCCGCTTCCAGCGAAAGCACGGCGTAGATGGAGAAGGAATCGGTCAACTCGAAGAAGTCCACATCCTGCGGCAGAATACCCGCCTGCCGGCAGGCTCCTTCGACCGACAGCCTGGCGGCATCAAATGCCAGCGGATCGGTTCGGTCGTGCAGGGCAAGGGTATCGCTGGCAACGCAGGAGCCCGAAACCTTGACCAGCGGATGTTTGACCGAGTCGGGTACGAATTCCCGGCGGGTGAGCACCACCGCCGCCGCGCCATCGGCATAGGGCGCCATGTCCATCAGGTTGACGGGTTCGCTGAGCATGGGCGCGCTGTCGTAGGCTTTCTGGCTGATGGGCTTTCGGTACATGGCAAAGGGATTGCCCACAGCGTTCTCATGGGCGAGCATGGGAAATGCCGCAAAGGCTTCCCGCGGGGCTTGGGTCTCATGCAGGTACAACTGCATCACCAGTCCCGCCTGCCCGGTCAGGGTCAAGCCCTGCGCCAGTTCGTAATCGTAATCGGTGCTTTCGGCAATGGCGCGTTCCAGTTCAGGTCCCACCACATCGGTGATTTTTTCCACGCCGACCACAACCGCCACATCCACAAACCCGGAAGCAACCGCCAGATACCCCAGGCGGAAGGCGCCGCCACCCGATGCTCCCGCCGCTTCCACGGTGATGCCCTCAATGCCCGTCAGGTTGCTCCAATCGGGCAGCAGCGCACCCAGATTGCTCTGATGCGATACGGTTGGAGCGAGCAGGTTGCCAATGTACATGGCTTGCGGCTTCAGTCCGCCGGCATCCCGGATTGCCGCCAGCACCGCGCGGGTCGCCTGCGAGCGCAGAGAGACATCCCAGTGCTCCCCAACAGGGATTTGACCAACACCTGCGATGACTACGTCGCTCATAGCCTTACCCCATATCAATCTTGCCGCGGAAGCGGGCATAGGTGGCGTAATCAATCTCGGTGCGGCGGGCAATGTAGTCCGCTGTGCGCGGTGCCAGGTTGCGCCGCGCCTCGATTTTGTCCGTTACCACCCAGTCAAAGGCATCCGAACCGGCGCCTGAACCAAAGGAAACCACCAGAATGCGGTCACCGGGTTGGGCAACATCCAGCACCGCGCTCAAGCCCACCAGCGCCGCTCCGGCATAGGTATTGCCGATGACCGGCGCCAGCAGACCGGTTTTGATCTGCTCATCGTTGAAGCCCAGCAGTTGCCCGGCGCGTTGCGGGAATTTGGTGTTGGGCTGGTGGAAAACCGCAAAGCGGTAATCTTCGGCGCGCGTGCCCAATTCTTCCATCAGAGCTTTGCCGGCTTCCACGATGTGCTTGAAGTACGCCGGTTCGCCGGTGAAGCGCTGACCGTGCTCCGGGTACTTCTGGTTGGCACGTCGCCAGAAATCGGGCGTATCGGTAACGTAGGAATACGAGCCGTTGAAAACCGCCAGCGCATGTTCTGCCGGACCGACGATGTACGCCGCGCCGCCCGAAGCGGCGGTGTACTCCAGTTGATCGCCGGGCTTACCCTGCGCCGTATCCATGCCGATTGCCAGGGCGTAATCTCCCATGCCCGAACCCACCAGTGAAAGCGCCGCCACCAGCGCCTCGGTGCCGGCTTTGCAGGCGAACTCCCAGTCTGCCGCCTCGATGGACGGACCCGCTCCAATGGCTTCTGCCACCACCGTGCCGGTGGGTTTGACGGCATACGGATGCGATTCGGAACCCACCCACACGGCGCGCAAGAGAGAGGCATCCATCTGCGCCCGTGCCAGCGCGTTGCGCGCGGCTTCAATGGACATGGTGATGACATCCTCATCCAGCCCGGCAACAGCCTTTTCCTTTACCGGACCGCCGCCTTTGCCGCCTTCCCACACCCGCGAGACCTCGCTGGCAGGCAGGCGGTAGCGCGGGATATATGCACCATAGCCGATGATTCCCACCGGTCGATTCGATTTCAACACACGTCCGCTCATAACGTTTTTGTCCATCCTCTCCATGGTTATGAAGTCAGTTCTTTCAAAATTTCCTGAGCGCGGTCAATGCGCACCACTTTTTCTTCCACCATTCGGCTGGCAACCCGATCGATCAACTCACCGCTGGCACCCGCGGCGATGGCGACCTGCCGGGCGTGCAGAGTCATGTGTCCGCGTTGAATGCCTTCGGTTGCCAGCGCACGCAGAGCCGCCAGATTCTGCGCCAGTCCCACCGAAACGATGATCTGCGCCAGTTCGGCGGCGCTCTTCACCCCCATCAACTGGATGGAGGCGCGCGCCGCCGGATGCACCCGGGTTGCCCCGCCCACGATACCCACCGCCATGGGCATCTCCAGCGTCCCCACCAGATTGCCCTCACGGTCCTTGCCCCACGTGCTTAATGAGGTGTAGCGTCCCGAACGGGCGGCGTAAGCATGCGCACCGGCTTCCACCGCGCGCCAGTCGTTGCCGGTCGCAATCACCACCGCATCCACACCGTTCATGATGCCCTTGTTGTGGGTGGCGGCGCGGTAAGGGTCGGAAGCGGCGAACGCCCAGGCTTCGATGATGCCATCGCGCACGCGCTCTCCGGTGTACTCGCCAAACGCCAGCGCCGTCACCGGGATGGTACAGCGCGCCCGCGCCACCCGCCGCTCGGCAAGATTGGTCAGGATGCGCAGGTGCACCCGTCCGCCGCTGATTTGCTCCACCCGCGGAGCCAGACGCTCCATGGCGGTGTTGACCGCATTGGCGCCCATGGCATCGCGCACATCGTAAATCAAATGCACCACCAGATACGGTCCAATGGGCGAGTCGGCAATCAAACGCACCTCCAGATCGCGCGCTCCGCCACCCAGTTTTGCCAGCACGGGATCCACCGCTGTGGCTTCATCCAGCAGTTCCTGACGATGCTCCAGAATCTTGAGACGGGCGCTTGCCGGGTCGTCCAGATCCAGCACCTGCATTTGCCCGATCATCTCCGGTGCGCTGGCGGTGGCAAAGAAGCCTCCGCCCTGCAGTGCCAGTTTTGCCATGAAAGAGGCGCTGGCAACTACCGAAGGCTCCTCCAGCGCCATAGGCACGAGCACATCCCGCCCGTTGACCCGGAAGTAGCGGGCAATCCCCAGCGGCAAGCCGTACACCCCGATGACGTTCTCGATCATGTGGTCGGCTTGCTCGGGAGTCAAGCCGGGCAATCCGCTGAGCATCTCCACTTCGCTCAGGGGGATACCCGCCTGCTCCGCAACCCAGCGCCGGCGTTCTTCCAGCGGTAAATCGTAAAACTTCACGCCCGTCTCAGCCATTCTCATCCTCCAACCTGTACACAGTTTGTATAACCAATATACTTTCTTCCACCCGTAGAAAAAAGGTCAAACTGCTTTATATATAAGGTTTCGATACTGGCAAAAACTATCAGGATTGATTTTGAGAGGGAAAAAGCATGAAAAGGCTCTCGGCGCGGCAGGCTTGCGCCATCCCGAGCCTTGCGGCGCAGAGAAGTTTCCTCCCAGAAAGAACTGCTTACCAGCAGAGGATCAAGGCGCAGACCCTCCCGATAGGCTTTCAGCGCCTGTTCCTGCCAGCCCAACTGTTCGGCAATCCAGCCCGAATAGAATGCAACTTCAGCGCAAAATCTGAGGGAAATATCATTTCCATGAACCATGCAGATAACTTCTTCATGTAACCTTTTGTCCCTGTCTGCATCCAATGACTGGTTAACTTCTTAGAAAATGGGAGATAAAATACTCTTATGGAAATGATCATTGACTTTCCCGGCGGCGCCAAAGTGGACGCCCATTTCGGTCAGTTTACGGTGAAGACCGATCAGCCCCCTATGGGCGGCGGAGATGGGTCAGCGCCAGCGCCTTTTGAGGTGTTCCTTGCCTCGATTGGCACCTGCGCAGGCATTTACGTGTTGGGCTTCTGCCGTCAGCGCGGCTTGCCCACCGAGGGCATCCGCATCATCCAGCGGGCATATCGCGACTTTACTACCGGCTTGATCGGCACCATTGAACTGGAGATTCAGGTCCCGCCTACTTTCCCCGAAAAGTACCACGAATCGCTGGTGCGCTCGGCAAATATGTGCGCGGTCAAGAAGCACCTCGAGAATCCGCCCAAGTTCAACACCTACACCCGCGTTGTGGAGTAAACCGTAAAATCCCTCTGAAGTTCAGAGGGATTTTTTTATCCCTAAGGGATGGCATAAACCTGCACGGGTGATATACTACACTCGGAGCGGAACTCATGACCACCTACGTGCAGGTTGCCATCAATCTCACCACGCTTCCCGAATTGTACGACTACCACGTGCCCGCTGAACTGGAAGGCAAAATCCAGCCGGGCAGTCTGGTGGTGGTGCCGTTTGGCAGACAGGTGATGCAGGGAGTGGTGTGGCGCTACGTCTCGGCGCCGCAGGTGAGCGAAACACGTCCCATTGGAGCCCTGCTGGACCCTCAGCCGGTGCTGACCCATGCCCAACAGCAACTGGCGGAGTGGCTTTCCCGTCATTATCTGGCGCCGCTTCCAGCCTGCATCGCTCTGATGATTCCCCCCGGCTTATCGCGTCAGGCAGACACCCTGCTTTCCCTGCGTCCTCAGGCGCTACCGCCACTGGAAAGCCTCTCGCCCATTCAACGGCGTCTGGTGGACCTGCTGAAAGAGCGCGGACCTTTACGCGGCGCTCAAATTGACGCCCACATCAAAGGAGTGGACTGGCGTCCCGCCGCCCGCCGCATGACTCAACGCGGCTGGCTGGAAGCCCAACCCATCCTGCCTGCCCCAACGGTGGCGCCGCGTCGTGAGCGTCTGATCACCCTTGCCATTCCGCCGGGACAAATCGAAGCGCACCGTTCCCAACTGGGACGCCCCGGCACTGCCGCAGTTGAGCGGCGGCTGACCCTGCTGCGGGTGCTGGCGGCGCAACGCGAGCCAATTGCCCCGGCGTGGCTGTTCACCGAAGCGGGCGGCGGTACCAGCGCCGACCTGCGCTGGCTGGAAGAACGCGGTTTGATCCGCTCGCTGGTGGGCGAGGTGATTCGCGACCCGCTGGATCACATGGACATTCCCCCGCTGAGCGAACCGCCCACGCTGACCCGCGAACAGCAAGCCGTCTGGCAGGAAGTGCAAACCGCCCTGCGCCGCGTGGAGAGCGGGCAGAGCGCTCCCCCTCACATCCTGTATGGGATTACCGGCTCCGGCAAGACGGAAATCTACCTGCGCGCGGTGGATGAAGCCTTGAAAATGGACAGGCAAGCCCTGATTCTGGTGCCGGAGATCTCGCTTACCCCGCAGATGGTACAGCGTTTCGCGGCGCGCTTTCCCGGACAGGTGGGCGTCATCCACTCTAAACTCTCCCAGGGCGAACGCTACGACACCTGGCGGCGCGCCCGTGTCGGGCAACTGCCCATCATCATCGGACCGCGCAGCGCCCTGTTCACCCCATTCCCCAAACTCGGGCTGATTGTGGTGGACGAGTTTCATGACGAATCGTTCTATCAGGATGAACTGCCCCCCACCTATCATGCGGTGGAAGCCGCCCTGACGCTGGCGCGCCTGACCAACAGCCTGATTCTGCTCGGCTCTGCCACGCCCGATGTCAGCCTGATGGAGCGGGCGCTGCGCTCTTCGTGGCGCGTCCTGCACCTGCCGGAACGCATTCTGGCACACCGTCAAGCCGTGGAGAAGCAACTGGAACGGCTGGGAAAACCGGCGCTGCTGAAAATCGGAGAAGGAGAAAGCGCCCGTCTGGATCTGCCCCCCGTGCAGGTGGTGGACATGCGCCAGGAACTCAAAGCGGGCAACCGCTCCATCTTCTCCCGCGCGCTGGAACAGGCGCTGGAAGAGACGCTGGCAAAGCAGGAGCAAGCCATCCTCTTCCTCAACCGCCGCGGGAGCGCCACGCACGTCTTCTGCCGGGAGTGCGGCTTCACCCTGCGCTGTCCGCGCTGTGAAGTCCCGCTGGTGTACCACGCCGATGCCGATGCGCTACTCTGCCACACCTGCGGCTATTCCCGCAAGATGCCTGCTACCTGCCCGCAGTGTTCCAGCCGCGCCATCCGTCAGGTGGGATTGGGTACCGAGCGGGTGGAAGCCGAAGTAAAGGCGCGCTTTCCCACCGCCCGCGTCCTGCGCTGGGATGCTGAGACCACCCGTCTGAAAGGCACGCACGAACTGCTCCTGCGACACTTCAGCCACCATGAGGCGGATATCCTCATCGGCACGCAGATGATCGCCAAAGGACTGGACCTGCCGCTGGTCACGCTGGTGGGCGTGATTCTGGCGGACATTGGCTTGACTCTGCCCGACTACCGCGCCGCCGAACGCGGCTTCCAGTTGCTCACGCAGGTCGCCGGGCGCGCCGGGCGCAGTCCACTGGGCGGCAGGGTGATTCTGCAAACGTACATACCTCAACACTACGCCATCCAGACCGCCAGTCGACACGATTACGATGGCTTTCTGGAGCGCGAACTGCGCGAACGGCGCAGGCTGGGCTACCCGCCCTTTGTGCGTCTGGCGCGGCTGGAACTGCGCCATGCCGACCCAACCCACGCCCGCGAGGAAGCCCGCCGCATGGCGGAGCGCATCCAGAACTGGATCGAACAGAGCGGAATGTCCACGCTGGAAATGAGCGGACCAACGCCCTGCTTCTTTGCACGGCGCGCCGGACTGTACCGCTGGCAGATCATCCTGCGCGGTGGCGATCCCGCTGAACTACTGCGGGGCAAGCCGCTGGAAGGATGGCAGGTGCAAATCGATCCGCCCTCTTTGTTGTAACTGATCCTCTCCGCATTCCGGAAAGCAGAGCACAGCCCTGCCAAAAAATTCACCCGTCCATGGCTTGGCTCAATCCGCCTGGAGCGTATTGGATGCCCGTCCCATTACCGGCGTTTTGTAGCGGTTGACCATTACAATTCCCGAAAGAATCATCATTCCACACAAGACATGCCATATCTGCAAACGTTCCCTTAAGAATACTGTTCCAAGTACCACTCCTACCAGTGGAAACAAGTAGGTAACCAGTGTGGCTCGGGTAGGTCCAACTGCATGGAGCAGATAATAATACATCAGCGTAGCCACACAGGTTCCCAGAATTCCCAACCACAAAATCGCCAGCCAGGTCATTGGAAGGCGCGGGAAGGTCAGAGCGTCCTCTGTAAACGGCAAGACCGCCAGCATGGCAAGCGAAGCAAAAAACGCCTGACCGCCCGCCTGTACCTCGACAGGAAAGCCGCGAGTTTTTAACCGCGCAAACACCGACGCTGCTCCATAAGAAAAGGTAGCCAGTAACATCAGCATCTGACCCTTAAGATTGTCCCAGTTCACACCTGCGCGCAAATCGTCGCTCATCAGGACCACCACACCGGCAAATCCCACCAGCAAACCGCCCAATCGCGGTAAGGTCATCCGTTCTTCGGGAATGAAAAAGGGCGCAATCACCAGCGTGAAGAGCGGTACAGTGGCATTGAGAATTGCCGCCAGTCCTGAAGACAAACTCTGTTCGGCAATCGATATCAACACAAACGGGACTGCCAGATTGAACAAGCCCAGACCGGCAAAAATCCACCATGTGCGCCGTACATCAGGCAGAACGGTTCGTTTGCGGGCACTCACCAGCGCCAGCGCGACAAATGCCACC
>FWWL01006268.1_pt1 | contig 17406 bp, 14 predicted proteins | sample 2228331 | NCBI WGS metagenome assembly FWWL01 (sample SAMEA103939775, study PRJEB20133) | metagenome
TCTCGTGTAAGCTGGTAACCATGAAACATTTAAAATTGAATCTAACTAAAAGAATTAGGTAATCATTTACACTGATTAGTTTTGAAGGATCATGTAGGGAACGGTTCTAAACCGTTCCAAACACGACTTCTTTTGTACCTTGAAAACTGCATAATATCGTAAAGAAAAAACAAGCAAAGGATTCATTTGAATCTTAGAAGCTTAGAGTTTTGTTAAGGATTGTATTAACAGAACATTAGATCAAGCTAATAAGAGCATATGGTGGATGCCTTGGCATCAGGAGCCGATGAAGGACGTGATAAGCTGCGATAAGCTGTGGTGAGCCGCAAATAGGCATTGACCCACAGATTTCCGAATGGGGAAACCCACTAGAAGTAATGTTCTAGTACCATAACATGAATAAATAGTGTTATGGAGGGATACCGGGGGAACTGAAACATCTAAGTACCCCGAGGAGTAGAAAGAAACATCGATTTCCTAAGTAGCGGCGAGCGAAAGGGAACTAGCCCAAACCAGTGAGGGTAACTTTACTGGGGTTGCGGACCGGCATTTAGTATCAGAGCTTTAGCTGAATAGATCTGGAAAGATCAATCACAGAGGGTAATAATCCCGTAAGCGAAAAGGCAAAAGATATGAGCCGAGATCCAGAGTACCACGAGACACGTGAAACCTTGTGGGAAGCAGGGAGGACCACCTCCCAAGGCTAAATACTACCTGATGACCGATAGCGCATAGTACCGTGAGGGAAAGGTGAAAAGAACCCCGGGAGGGGAGTGAAATAGAACCTGAAACCGTATGCTTACAATCGGTGGGAGCCCTATGTCGTAAGACAGGGTGACCGCGTACTTTTTGTAGAACGGACCAGCGAGTTACGTTAGTCAGCGAGGTTAAGGTATTAAGTACCGGAGCCGAAGCGAAAGCGAGTCTTAATAGGGCGTTGAGTTGGCTGATGTAGACCCGAAACCGGGTGACCTATCCATGGACAGGGTGAAGTTGGAGTAAAATCTAATGGAGGCCCGAACTCACCGTTGTTGAAAAAACGGGGGATGAGCTGTGGATAGCGGAGAAATTCCAATCGAACTCGGAGATAGCTGGTTCTCCCCGAAATAGCTTTAGGGCTAGCCTCAGTATAGATTACCGGAGGTAGAGCACTGAATGGGCTAGGGGCCTTATCGGTTACCGAACCCTATCAAACTCCGAATGCCGGATAATTGTTTACTGGGAGTCAGACTGCGAGTGATAAGATCCGTAGTCAAAAGGGAAACAGCCCAGACCATCAGCTAAGGTCCCCAAGTATAGACTAAGTGGTAAAGGATGTGTGACTACACAGACAACCAGGATGTTGGCTTAGAAGCAGCCACTCATTCAAAGAGTGCGTAATAGCTCACTGGTCAAGTGGTCATGCGCCGAAAATTACCGGGGCTAAAGTCTAACACCGAAGCTATGGCACCGAAAGGTGGGTAGGGGAGCGTCGTATACGGGCAGAAGCTATACCGAAAGGAGTAGTGGACTGTATACGAGAGAGAATGCTGGTATAAGTAGCGAGAGTGAAGTGAGAATCTTCACCATCGAAAATCTAAGGTTTCCTGAGGAAGGTTCGTCCGCTCAGGGTTAGTCGGGGCCTAAGGAGAGGCGTATAGCGTATCCGATGGACAATCGGTTGATATTCCGATACCACCAAGTATCGTTTGAAGGAAGCAGTGACACAGGAGGATAAGGCGTGCACGGAGTTGGTTTTCCGTGTCTAAGCACTAAGGCTGGCAAGTAGGAAAGACCGCTTGCTGTTAAGGTTGAGGTGTTATGGGGAGCGAAATTAGAGTAGCGAAGTGTCTGATTTCACACTGTCAAGAAAAGCTGCTAACGAGATATAGGGTGCCCGTACCGCAAACCGACACAGGTAGATGAGGAGAGAATCCTAAGATGAGCGAGAGAAGCGTTGTTAAGGAACTCGGCAAAATAACCCCGTAACTTCGGGAGAAGGGGTGCCACCGAAAGGTGGCCGCAGTGAAAGGGCCCAAGCGACTGTTTAGCAAAAACACAGGTCTCTGCTAAATCGAAAGATGACGTATAGGGGCTGACGCCTGCCCGGTGCTGGAAGGTTAAGGGGAAAGGTTAGCGCAAGCGAAGCTTTGAACTTAAGCCCCAGTAAACGGCGGCCGTAACTATAACGGTCCTAAGGTAGCGAAATTCCTTGTCAGGTAAGTTCTGACCCGCACGAATGGCGTAACGACTTGGGCACTGTCTCGACAACGCGCTCGGCGAAATTGTAGTACTAGTGAAGATGCTAGTTACCCGCGATTGGACGGAAAGACCCCGTAGAGCTTCACTGTAGCTTGACATTGGGTTTTAGTATTTCATGTACAGGATAGGTGGGAGACTGAGAAGCGAGGACGCTAGTCTTTGTGGAGTCGACGTTGGGATACCACTCTTGAGATACCGAAATTCTAACCAGAGGCCATAAGCTGGTCTTGGGACATAGTCAGGTGGGCAGTTTGACTGGGGCGGTCGCCTCCTAAAGAGTAACGGAGGCGTTCAAAGGTTCCCTCAGAATGGTTGGAAATCATTCGTAGAGTGCAAAGGCAGAAGGGAGCCTGACTGCGAGACATACAAGTCGAGCAGGTACGAAAGTAGGACTTAGTGATCCGGTGGTACCGAGTGGAAGGGCCATCGCTCAACGGATAAAAGCTACCTCGGGGATAACAGGCTTATCTCCCCCAAGAGTCCACATCGACGGGGAGGTTTGGCACCTCGATGTCGGCTCGTCGCATCCTGGGGCTGTAGTAGGTCCCAAGGGTTGGGCTGTTCGCCCATTAAAGCGGCACGCGAGCTGGGTTCAGAACGTCGTGAGACAGTTCGGTCCCTATCCGTCGCGGGCGCAGGAAATTTGAGGAGATCTGTCCTTAGTACGAGAGGACCGGGATGGACGAACCTCTGGTGTATCAGTTGTCCTGCCAAGGGCATGGCTGAGTAGCTAAGTTCGGAACGGATAAGCGCTGAAGGCATCTAAGCGCGAAACCGACTCCAAGATAAGATTTCCCACAGAGTAATCTGGTAAGACCCCATGTAGACTACATGGTTGATAGGTCGGAGGTGTAAGCACAGCAATGTGTTCAGCTGACCGATACTAATAGGTCGAGGGCTTGATCTAAAAAATACTTTACGATAATATGTAGTTTTGAAGGTACAAATACTTGTTTTACAGTTAGAAGTTCCCTTTTGCGTTTGATCGCGTGAATACGCGTGAGAGGCAGCAAAAGAAGTGGAAGTTCTTACTGAAAAACAATTATACCTTTGAAAACTTAATCTGGTGGCAATGACGGAGAGGTCACACCTGTTCCCATCCCGAACACAGAAGTTAAGCTCTCCAGTGTCGATGGTACTTGGACCGCAGGGTCCTGGGAGAGTAGATCGCCGCCGGGTAAATAAAAAGAACAACAGTGAAAACTGTTGTTCTTTTTATTTTACCCATTAACTACGAAGTAGAAATCAAATATAGTTAATAATTTAACAATGAAGGTAAATGGAATAAAATGTCGAATTAACAAATAGTATAAAAATAATACATAATATTACATATTGGGTTCATGTAGTATAATAGCACACCAGTCGAAAGACTGGGCCGCAAAGCTATGGGTCTACAAAGCAATGCTTTATGATCGCCAGGCTGCCGTAACATGAGAGCTATAATAATTATCGGGCACTTGTGTTAAAGCAAGTGTTTTATTTTTTTGTTATTATGTATTGGGATTAAATACTAACTAGGAGGCGGGAAGAAATCACAGCTATTATTTGTGAGGGGGAAATAAAAAGCAAAATAATTAAATCTATAACAGCAACTTGAATAAGCCAGTAATCGGGACTGTATATAAAGAGTTTAAAGGGGGATTAATATGAAGTTAATTACTAAAATCACATTACCAATTATATTAATACTGATTGTGTCAATATCTGCTATTACAGGGATATCATTTTACTTTGAAAACCAGCTGATAAATAAGAATATTGAGAGCTTGACATCGGGTAAGGCTGAAGAAGTGCTGCACATGCTTGAGAGTCAGGACGGTGAAATTAAGAAGCTTAAAGAGGATTTAAACAACACATATATTGAAAAAGCTAAAGCACTTGCACTAATAATAGAAGAAAAACCAGAGATAATAAAATCAGAGGAAAGTATATTGAAGCTGGCAAAAACACTTGATGTTGAGGAAATCCATATTGTTGATGATAAAGGTTTTATCAGATGGGGTACTGTTCCGGATTTCTTCGGATTTGATTTTGCATCTACTGAGCAGACAAAGCCATTCATGCCAGCTCTAGCGGATAAGAGCTTTATGCTTGCACAGGATCCTTCCGAGAGAGGTGTAGATAAAGTACTATTCCAGTATATCGGGGTAGCAAGGCAGGATAAGCCAGGATTAGTACAGATTGGTGTTATGCCTGAAAGGCTGCAGACAGCTCTAGCGCAAGCGGATATCAAAAACATAGGAAAGGAGTCTGTGCTTGGTAAGGAAGGTTATATATTTATTGTGGATAAAAGCACAGATGAGATAGTCAGCCACAAATCAGATGATTTCCTGGGTAAGAAAATGAGTGAGTTCGGTTTGGATAAAAAAATAAGGGAAAAAGAAAGCGGCGGATTTTTCTATGAAATAAATGGTGTTAAAGAGTATATGTCATATAAATCAGCAGGTAACTACATAGTGGGGGCTGCAATTCCTGAGAGAGAGTTTACAGACGGTCTGAAAACCTTGCTTATAAATATAGTGATTATAGCGCTGATAGCTCTGGCATTGAGTGTAGTTGTCATTTTTATGTTGATAAAGCTCAATATTATAAATGAAATAAAGAAAGTATTAAACGTTCTAAAACTGATTGGTGAAGGAAAACTGAATCAGAAGGCAGACGTGAAATCAAGCCAAGAATTTAAAGAACTCAGCACAGGTATAAACAATATGACAGAAAATCTAAAGAACCTGGTTTCTAAGAATAAGAACCTAACAGGAATGCTGAAGGAAGCTTCAGAAAGACTAGCCGAATCTTCGGATCAAACTAGCAGAGGCGCTGAAGAGGTTGCTACTACAATTAATGAATTAGCGCAAGGTGCAAATGAGCAGGCCGAAAGTGCAACTGAGGGAGCTCATCTGGCAAAGGAGGCACTTACTAAACTGGAGGCTATTGCAGATAACGTGAAGGACTCTGTGTTAACTACAAGCTCAACAAAAGCTGCTGTTGAAGAAGGTATTAAGGTTATTGACTTCCAAAGCGAGAAAATGGAGAAGAATGCAGAAAGTACAAAAAATGTTAATAATGCAGTTACTGAGCTTGCGGGTAAGACAAAGGAAATAGGCAACATCATAAGCGTAATAACAGGTATAGCAAACCAGACAAATATGCTTGCTCTTAATGCAGCAATCGAAGCAGCAAGAGCGGGTGAGGCAGGGAAAGGCTTTGCTGTAGTCGCGGATGAGGTCAGAAAGCTTGCAGAGGATTCAACGATGTCTGCTCAAAAGATTTCAGATATAATAACAGAAATACAAAACAGTATAGAGCATGTGAAAGAGCAGGCCAATACATCTATTAACGCGGTTGAGGAACAGCAGTCTGCAGTTGGAAAGACTAAGGATGCTTTTGAAAAGATAAAGGGCGATGCTAATAAGGTAGTAGGACAGATAGACATGATTTCTCAATCTACAAATGGAATAGTTAAGGCTATTGAAGAAATTGTGCAGGTAATGGAGAGTACAGCAGCATCCTCACAGCAAAGTGCAGCAGGTACTGAAGAGATATCTGCCTCAACAGAGGAGCAATCCGCTGCAATAGAAGAGGTGGCACAGATAGCAAAGAAGCTTACTGACATGGTTGAGGAGCTCGACATTTTATCAAATCAATTTACAGTCTAATTGAAAAAATAAAGAGGAATAACAGCGTTAGCTGTTATTCCTCTTTTATAATGTATAGCAACTATAGATTTTATTTTCCTATCAAATATTTAGTATACGGTGAATCTATTGGAATTATAATCGTAGGATTACCCTTTAATGTCTTCTTATAGGACTCAAGAGTTCTTGTGAATTTATAAAACTCGGGATCCTGGTTATAGCTTTTTGCATATATCTTTGCTGCTTCTGCATCTGCATTACCTTTGATTTCCTCGGAGGTGACATAAGCCTTTGATATGATAATCTTAGCCTGCTTATCAGCCTCCGCTTTTATTTCGGAAGCTTCATTTTCAGCCTTAGTTACATATTCCTTTGCAATTCTTTCTCGATCTGACTTTATTTTTGCATAGGCGGCTTCTTCCTCATCAGCAGGTAGCTCAGTTCTTTTGAGCCGTACATCCAATATATCCATTCCAGTGCCCTGAAGCTGCTTTCTGACTTCTGCGGTGATTTCCTCATTATAATCTTTACCTTTAGCAATACCCTTAATGATTTCATCATAGGACAAACCGCTGTATTTTTGTCTTACTGCTGAATAGACAGCACTTTCAATTAATACCTCTGCACTTCCTATGGTCTGAACCTTGCTGATGAAGCTGTGGGGTTCGGTGATTTTCCAAACTGCATAATTTGTGACAATTACATTCTTCTTATCCTTTGAGAATGCCTTTATAGGTTGAGCTTCGTAATTTGAAAGCTTTTTAGTCAAGGAGTTGGTATTCTGTATAAGAGGAAGCTTGAAATACAATCCAGGCTCATTTACTATTCGCTCAACCTTTCCGAACTGTGTGATGACCACCAACTCATCCTCTTGCACTACTAAGGTGTTTGCAACAATCACGACCGCGAAAAGAGTTAAAACAAATACTACAAGCAGCTTTTTCACCAAAAGCTCAAAGAAGACATTTTTGTTTTTATGGTCCAAGTTATTGGAGGTATTCATCATTCTTCACCTCCAAGCTCTTTTATAGGGATGTATTTGACTGCTCCATTGCGGTCGTCCATTATGTAAATATTGCTGCCCGGAAGCACTTCCTCCAGGGTTTCAATAAGAAGTCTTGTCTTTGTAACATCCTTGCTCAGCTTGTATTGCTCATATAGATTATTAAATCGTGTTGTTTCAGCCTCTGCTTTATTGAGCTTCTCCTCTGAATATGCTTCAGCTTCTCTTGACATTTTCTGAGCCTCACTGGATGCTGCAGCGAGCTTTTGGTTCTTATATTCTTCAGCTTTCGAAACAAGTGTGTCTCTTTGCACCATCACGTCAGAAACACTATCAAAGGACTTTTGTACCTGAACCGGTGGGTGAGCTTCTTGGATTTTAATGTCTAACACTTGAATGCCTATATTATATTTTGCAATGAGCTTTTCCAACAGCTCTTTTGTTTTTATCTGTGCATCGATTTTTCCGTTTCCAAGTATTGAGTCAATTGTTGAATTTCCGATAACTGAACGGAGGGATGAGATTATTGCATTTTCAAGTATTTCATCCGGATCTTTGGCATTAATGAGATAAGCCTTAGGATCTGTTACCTTCCATTCCACAAGCATGTTTACCCACAATATATTGCCGTCCTTCGTTATAAGGACAGAGTCCTTCTGCAAATTATCATCCTTCTGCTTCTTTAAACTATTAATTCCAATCTCTATAATATTTGCTTTGTTGATATTAATAGCATCAGCCTGCTGTATAGGATAGGGAAGCTTGAAGTGTATCCCTGACTGAGAGATTTCGGTAATCCTGCCAAAAGTACGAAGAATTCCTACCTCGCCATCCTTAACGGTATAAACAGATGTAAAAATGCAAAAAACAAATATAATTGCTATAAATAACGTTATCAGTCTTGATATGCTGAATACTTCTGTCAATATTGCACCGTGCTTCACGTTTTCACCCCTTTGTATGATGTAAAGAATTGTATATTAGATTATGGACAAAAAATTTGATCTTCAAATATCATTATCTCAGAAAATAGAAATAATTTCAATTAAAGCTAATGCAGAGAAAGTCAGCTAGGATTTGAGAGTTTTCTGAAATACTTCTATGGTGATTATATTGTGTGTAAATATATGATAAAATATCTTATGTAGAATTTTGATAAGTGGCTTCTAAATTAGAAAGCAGACGGGGTGATTATATGGACAACACAGAAGGAATCAAAAAATCATTATTGAAACGGTTAGAGAACCTTAAGGATTTGACTGTTGAAAAGTATCAGCTGGCTTCTGAAGAGATAATAGCAGAAATCTGTGATGTAACAGAGGAAACCGGCAAGGAGATTGCGGTATACATAGACAGGAAGGGTGAAGTGCTAGATGTAAGCATTGGTGACGAGAACACTGTCACTTTGAAGGATTTTAACAATAGAAGGTCTGAGGATAGTCTAAGCGGTGTAAGGTGTGTGCATACACATCCTAACGGTTCGGGAGGACTCTCGGATGTTGACATCTCAGCATTAAAGAAGATGAAGTTTGATATAATGGCTGCTATTGGAGTATCGGAAGGGAAAATGAGCAACGCAAGCATTGCATTTCTTGGTGCTGACAGTGATAAGCAGCTTCAGACAATAGCTATGGGGCCTTACAGCTTAGAAAGGCTTATGAAGGTCAATATTCTGGATGTAATTAATGAAGCAGAAGCAAGTATAAAGGATATAAGAAAGTTAAGCAAAGAGGTTGATACAGATGCTGAAAGGGCAGTTCTTGTGGGCATTGAAGAAGAGGAAGCCTTGGATGAGCTCAGGGAACTTCTAAAAACTGCGGGAGGCTATGAAGTCGGCAGATTGGTTCAGAGCAGGGATAAAAAGGATACGGCTTTTTTCATAGGTAAAGGGAAGCTTAAGGAGCTTATGCTGCTCAGCCAGACGGTGGATGCGAACCTTGTAATTTTTGATGAGGAGCTTTCGGGAGCACAGCTAAGGAATCTGGAGGAAGCCATCGGACTTAAGGTAATAGATAGGACTCAGTTGATACTTGATATTTTTGCACAGCGGGCAAAGTCCAGAGAAGGCAAGCTTCAGGTGGAGCTGGCACAGCTTAAATATATGATGCCTCGATTAATAGGAATGGCGCAGCATATGTCAAGAACTGGCAGTGGTATCGGAAGCAGGGGACCCGGTGAAAAGAAGCTGGAGGTAGACAGAAGAAGAATAAGGGATAGGCTTAACGATCTGGAGAATGACCTGAAGGAGGTTAAGAAACATAGAGACCTTCGACGGGAAAGCAGAGTATCCAGAAAGGTTTTTCAGGTATGTCTTGTAGGCTATACTAATGCCGGAAAGTCCACGCTGCTTAATAATCTTGCAGAGGCAGACATATATGCCAAAGACCAGCTTTTTGCCACCCTTGATCCTACGACCAGAAAGGTTACCCTTCATAATGGCAAGGAGGTCCTGATCACTGATACTGTAGGCTTTATAAGAAAATTACCCCACGATTTGGTTGAAGCCTTTAAGTCTACATTGGAAGAGGTGCTGAATGCCGATCTTCTGATACATGTGGTTGATGGCAGCAGTCCCGAATATGAGACTCAGATGAAGGTAGTTATGGAAGTGCTGGCTGAGCTGGGTGCAGATAATAAAGATACAATAACAGCAATTAATAAGATGGATAAATGCCCCGGTAAATTCACAGCCGGGGAGTACAAGGACGTAGAGAATGCCGTGCTTATTTCTGCAGTAGAGAGAATAGGCTTGCCGAAGCTGATTTCACTTATTGAAAAGTATGCAGGAATGCAGTCAAAGACAGTAGAACTATTAATCCCTTACGCGGAGGGCAGTATGGTTTCTACGATATATGGCAGCGCTAACGAGGTAGTAGAAGAGCAGTATAGGGAAGATGGAATTTATATCAAGGCTGAGGTTGATGAAATCAGCTACGGAAGGTTGGTCAAGTACATCATTTAATCTTATATTGTTGGGGGTACGGGTTTGAATAAAAATAGAATAGGGTATATCTATGTTTTGCTTGCGGCATTCTTCTTCGCATTAATTGCCGTTATTGGCAAGACTGTAATGAACACGGGGATAAACGTTTTCGATTTGCTCATATTACAGAATACAGCAGCAATATTATTTATGCTTGCTTATTTTGCGGTAGTCGATATAAAAAAGCTATGTCTGGATAGGACAAGGTTAAAGACAATACTGATACAGGGCTTATTTGGCAGTGCAGGTACAACGATTCTTTTTTATCTGGCACTTCAGAGAATGAGTGCAGGAATTGCTTCAATGCTTCTGTTTACCCATCCTGTACTCGTATGTCTTTACTTCATGGCAACTAAAACAAAGAAGATAACTATCACCAGCAATTTGGCTCTGCTGGCTGCGTTTCTGGGTAGTATCATGGTAGTGAATGTGTTTAATATTGATGTGACAAAGACCCCTCTTGCAGGGTTAGGGTTTGGCATATTGTCCAGTGCAGCATATGCCTTTTATAACATATACGCAGATGTTAAGCTCAAGGATTTTGAGCCTTTGGTCACAACCTTCTATACTACAGTCACTCTTCTGGCTGTAACATTGATACTTCGCCCAGGTTTTTTCAGGTTTGAGTTTGCAATGACTACTGAGCTTATGTTATATGTATGTGAGCTGGCAGTGGTCTCAGGAATATTACCGGTCATATTTCTTTACAAAGGTATAAACCGGGTGGGGGCTGATAGAGCAAGTATTGTGGCAACCTCAGAGCTGCCAATAACAATACTGATGTCATTCTTTGTGTTGGGTGAAAGAATGGGGCCTGTACAACTTGCAGGTATCCTTTTAATAATGTGTTCAATTGCAATATTGCAATATGAGGGAGTTTTTGAGAAGCTTTTTAAGGGAGCGGCTCAATAACTCCCTCTTCCATCATTTTCATCATCATCGCATCTGAAATAGTTCTCGCATTTTTCGTTTTTATCTGCAGGGCTATTCTGTTTGCTTTGACGGTATTTGGTAACACCTTTGACCAAGACATATGCAGCTAATAATTGCTTAATTCTCATTTGCATCCTTCCTTTCCGGTTTTTGCACTACCTGTTTTGCTTTTGGAGGTAATTTCATAAATCCCCATAATCAAGAGAAATATTCCGAAGAATCTTTTTAAGAGGTTGGAGTCCAGGTTTACTGCAAGCAAAGAACCAATTACAGCTCCCGCGCAGCCCGTGACTGCCAGCTTCAGGAGCAACCCCTTCTCTATATTCTTTTTTCTGGTATGCACACATAAGGCAGCTATAGCAGAGGGTACGAACACTAAAAGATTTATACTTTGAGCAATTTGCTGCTGGGTGCCTATAATAAAGACCAGAGCAGGAATTAAGAGTGTTCCTCCGCCTATACCCATGCCGCTTATTATACCAGAGGCAAATCCAATAAGTACTGTAAGCATTAGAGCACCATCCTTAAAGCAGCAATTATCATAAATATGCCGAATATTTTCCTAAGAGCATTTACAGAAACTTTGTTCAGCATGCAGGATCCACATAATGCACCCATGACTGAGCCTATGGCAACCTTCAAAGTAAGTCCCAGGTCTATAACATCATAGCTGAAGTAGACAAAAGAGCTTATCAGTGATAAGGGAAGTATTATGGAAATCGCAGTAGCATGTGCTTTGTGATCCTCAATGCCCATAAGAAAAACAAGGCAGGGTACAAGTATAGTCCCGCCGCCTGAGCCGAAAATACCATTTACCAAGCCTACTAATAGGCCAAGCAGTGCAGTTTTTACTATGCTTGTGTTTTTACTCATATTTGCTCCATTTATAGCATTATTCTGCTATTCATATATTGTTTCTCATTATTAATCTTTGCAATACCAGTTTTATTATTGCATGTAAACATTCCCAAGGTGTTTTGTAATTACAAAACACTGCCCAAGATTAATATGGAGTTTCATAACACTAATAATATTTTTGGTGGGGGCTATTGATTATTTACATCAATTTTTAAGAATGCTATTATATAGAAAGGCAGTAAAGTAACTGAATTCTAGATTTTACAATTTGGAGGTCTTCTTATGATAAATATCGATAAAGTAATAAATGAAGCGGTGGAGTGGATAAAAAGAACTGTTGAAGAAGCTGGCACAAAAGGGGTGGTATTCGGTCTTTCGGGCGGAATAGACTCTGCTGTTGTAGCTGCACTTTGTAAAAAAGCTTTTCCGGAAGACTCACTTGGGGTAATAATGCCCTGCTATAGCAATCCAGTAGATGAGGAGCATGCACATCTTGTTGCTGATGCACTGAAACTCGAAACACGTACAGTTGTTCTAAACGATGCTTTTGATGCAATGAAAGCTTTACTCGGGGTGCAGGAATGTGACCCAAGGCTTGCGGTGGCAAATATAAAGGCCAGGCTTAGGATGATTACCCTTTATTATAATGCAGGAGTAAAGAATTACCTGGTTGCAGGAACAGGCAATAGGAGCGAGCTTACAATAGGTTATTTTACAAAATACGGTGATGGTGGTGTGGACTTCATGCCTTTGACCAGCTTTGTAAAAAAAGAAGTAGTAGAGCTAGCTTATAAGCTGGGTATTCCAGAAATAGTTATAACAAAGCCGCCAACAGCCGGATTGTGGGAGAATCAGACCGATGAGCAGGAGATGGGCATGAGCTATGAGGAGCTTGATAACTACATACTTACAGGAAATGGTCCAGAGCATATAAAGAGCAAGGTGGAGGGCATGTATAAAAGAAGTGCACACAAAAGAGTGCCAGCACCAAAGTTTGCTCCGACAGAAAAAGGTAATATATAGTTTACATATAAAAGTACTTTGTGATAAAATAGACGTGGTTTATTCTTAAAGTTTAGGGGAGGTTATTCATATATGTCCGGACATTCAAAATGGGCAAATATTAAGCATAGAAAAGGCAAAGCCGATGCCATGAGAGGTAAAATATTCACTAAGCTGGGTAAGGAGATCGCCATGGCGGCTAAGGCCGGTGGGGATCCAAGCACCAATACCAAGCTTGCGGATGTAATAGCGAAAGCAAAATCCAACAATATGCCGAATGACACTATAGCAAGAGCTGTAAAGAAAGGCTCCGGCGAGATGGAAGGCGTAAATTACGAAGAAATAGTTTATGAGGGATATGCTCCAGGCGGAGTAGCTGTAATAGTTTCAACTCTTACCGAGAACAGGAACAGAACAGCAGGAGATGTTAGGCACATATTTGACAAGAACGGCGGAAGCATGGGAGTTGCAGGTGCTGTAAGCTGGATGTTTGATAAAAAAGGCGTAATCATAGTTGAGAAAGACGGAAAGATAGAAGAAGAAGAGCTGATGATGCAGGCTCTTGATGCAGGGGCAGAGGATTTCACTGCAGAAGAGGATTCCTTTGAAATATTGACCTCCGCAGAAAGCTTCTCAGAGGTAAGGCAAAAGCTTGAAGAGCTCGGAATACCTATGGCTTCAGCAGAAGTTACAATGGTACCGCAGAATTATATTTCAGTTACTGCAGAAGAGGATATAAAGAAGATAAACAAGATGATGGATATGTTCGACGACAACGACGACGTCCAAGATGTTTACCACAACGCTGAACTTCCTGAGGAAGAGGAGTAGAAAGACCAAAACACCCTTTTGAATGAATAATTCGAAGGGTGTTTTATGTTTATACAGTACATTCAAAAGTAGCAGAACCTTTTACCTTTTGGAATAAGGGATGGATGTTACTTTTACGATCAGGTTCAGGCGACTTTTAGGGGGATAATCCTAAGAAGCGGTTGACTCTTTGTTAATACTATTGTACTATATAAATGTAAGAGCATAGTTAGTTCGGTCAAAGCCATATTCGTGAAAACGATATGAGCGGAGTAAGGCACCTAAGTCCATTAAGATATGGTGTACTTATGTGAGATGAGACTATCAGGGTGGATAGCCATTAATGGTTATCCATTTTTTTATTAATATGTCATTATTATGGATAGCCAATTGTTTGGGTATCTATTTTTTATTTTCAAAAAATGGATACAGTACATTGGTTTATTATTACGGAATATTGCATTCGGTCAAAGCCATAAACGTGAAAACGGTATGAGCGGAGTAAGTCATCTAAGTCCTTTAGGATATGATGTTCTTATGTGAGATGAGACTGTCAGGGTGGACAGCCATTTATTATGGTTGTCTTTTTTGTTGTCCTTAACTCATTATAAGAAATGTCTTAAATGAAAGGAGGTGACATGCATGAAGAATTTTAATAAGAAGAAACTCATCCTACCAGTTCTCTTAGGGGTTATATCATATGTTGCGGTGCCATTCATGAGCTCAGAAATTGACGCTTATGGAGCTTTTTTCGTGGTAGCGGTTGGTATTGGATTAGGTTTTATGATAAACCAGTTTATTTTTAAAAAGAAATAATGCGAAACAAACGGAAAAACGTCAATATTTCATGAATGCAAAAAAAGCCGAGGGGCTTATTATCTTATCTTTATACTGCAGTTATTATGTATTAACTGCCATTCTACTATAAGGATAGCATATTATTCTAATTATTCCTACGAGACGTGCAGGACGTTTACCACAACGCCGAGCTTCCTGAGGAAGAAGAATAATACCAACGTCTTGGGGGCATTTTAGAAAGTTAAAAAAACTCATGGGATATGACAAACAAAATGTACACTTTCCTTTTGAATGTAGAAATTCAAAAGGAAGGTGTATTTTTTTATGTTGCATGAAGATGAAGTCGAGAGTAGCAGGTAGTTTACATTTGCTAGTTAATTAATGTAATATATACCATAAGTAAGCAACTAAATTCGGAATAATCCGTCTAACTTATTAACGCAGTATTTTAACGCCAAAGGGCATTTATCAAATATGTGAGGTGGTATCATGAAAAAAAGGTCTCTATTATTTATGCTTTTTATTATCCTTGTAGTCGCAAGTATCATGTTCACCGGCTGCAGCAGTAAAGCTGCAAATGAACCTGCGCCAGCAGCAGAGGCGCCAAGAGCTGACACTGCGCCAGCAGAAAAGGGAACAGTAGGTGCTATGCCAACATCTGAACAGACCCCAAACCGCAAGCTCATAGTTAAGCTATCTATGGAGATGCGAGTGGATGATATTGAAAAAAGCATTCTTGATGCTGAAGCAATGGCTGCAAGTGTCGGCGGCTACACCCGTGAGTCTTATCAAAATGAAGTATCAGGACGACTCATGATAATGATTCCGGCAGGAAATGTCGACACATTTACTACAAGCCTGAGAAGCCTAGGCAAAATAACTAATAGTAATCGTAAAACGGAAGATGTAACAGACAGCTATTTCGATACTCAAATTCGAATCAAAAATCTAGAGACTGAAATTGAAACAATGCGAAATCTATTGCAAAAACCGGGCTGGAAAGTCTCTGAGATTCTAGAAATTGAAAGAGAGATACGACGTCTTACTGATGAGCTTGAATCATTAAAGGGTTATATAACCAACCTTGATCGTCAAATAACTTATAGCGAAGTTCATATAAGCTTTGAGAAGAGCCAAATTGCTATTGATTCCAGCAACCAGGATGGTCTTGCATATAAATTGAAGCTTGCATTAAAAAGCGGGATAGATCTTCTGGTGAATATCTCAACAGCGATACTTAGCCTTATTGCATTTTTATTGCCGATATCTCCTTTTGCAGTAATTGCATACTTTATACTTCGTAAACCCATTAGCCGGTTTTATAAAAAAGGTCCAATAGAGCCAAAACAATAATAAATATTATTTATATGTGTACTTTAACAGAGACAACAGGTAGGACGTTGGCCACAATATTGAGCTGCCGGATGTTTAAGAGCAATTTTAAGTATCTTCAGATGACTGCGACCTATAAAAAATACACCTTCTTATAATTGGATGAGTTCATGAGGAGGTGTATTTTTTATAACAAATTTTATATGAGCTATATGTTAGCAGAGAACTAAGGTTCTGATACTTGCTGGGTGTATTAAAGAAATCTTACCAAACTTGCTTGAGAATAAGAGTAGAATAAATTACAAATGATAAATTGCGGATTTTAAGTTGGGTTACAGTAATGAAATATGCAATATCATATCTTGGACTTGAGGGTTTGATGTGAGCATATGAGCTAAAAAGAAATGCTAAACTTATTCGATTTGTGCCGCTTATAGCAATACTTTTTCCGCTTATACAACAGATCTGCATTGATTGAATTTTAATTAATGTAAAGTGTCGAAAAAACAGTATAATTGTAATATGCAAAAATAAGTAATTGAAGAAATGAGTGAAGCTGCAATGTATGAAACTGATTCTAGAGCAGGCATTTTCGTAATAATTAATGAAAAAACAAAAAGGCTGTTTTATGTTGGTGCCGATCAGCTCAATGATGCAATCAAAGAGCATACAAGGTTCTTATCCCAGGGGCTCCATGAAAATAAGGAATTGCAAAATGATTATGATTCACAAGAAGGTAATGGGTTTATTATAAAAACAATTATTGAGCAAACTGACATGAATAGTGTAAGGCAAATCTTGCATACACTTCTAAATTTGGATGATACGAAATATAACATTGAAAACTATAAAGCTGTTTAAAATCTATAAGTTTAAATAGTGTATGCAGTTCAAAACAACATTTCTTCAAACAACTTTTACTAAATTTTGTTATATTAGAGTTTAATAAGGGGTATAAATAGATGATATCTTTCGCAAAGAATGAAAAGTATACAATGCTGCAAATGATGTTAATAGTCTTACTCAAATAGACGAAAATCAGTTAAAACTCCTTCTTACTCTTGCAGTCCAAGCGGACCCAAGTCAAAACTACACTTGTTCTCCAACCCAAGAAGAGCTGGCAGATATATTAGGTTGGTCACGTTCTACTGTTCAGACTGTAATTAATTCGCTTCTAGATGTTGTAATTGGTGGTAAGAATATTATGACTGTGCAAAAGCAAGTAAGGCAGGGTGGAGGATTTTACTCAGTTTACAGTGTAAATTGCTTCAAATAAAAGAAAAGGATTATAATGAATAAAGAAGAGAAAAAGGCAGACAGATAGTCTGCCTTTTTGTGTTATGCAGGAACAATTAATATATCATAGTTATTGTCATCTTTAGTGGTTACGAAGCTAATACTAATAATACTATAAAGTATTTTATTGAATTTGAAATGGAGGGATATTATGAGTCAGGATCTTAATGAAAATTCCTCAGAGTTATCGATAAACGGTTATAGCGAGGATGTCATACGGGCATTTGTTGGGAAAAATGCTGATTACTATATTAATAAATGGAAAAGTGCAAAAGATCCTGCAAAAAGGGCGGGGTGGAATTGGGCTGGTTTTTTTCTTGGTTTATTGTGGCTGGGTTATAGGCGAATGTATAAGCTTGTACTTATGATTCTGGGATTGTTTATACTGATTGACATTATTCAGCTATTTGTCAGCTTTGATTTGAGCAGAGGGGTAAGTATTGGAATAAGTGCAGTTGCTGGAGGCAGCGGAAACGCATTATACTACAACCATATGAACCAAAAAATTAAGA
>FWWL01006269.1_pt1 | contig 17398 bp, 19 predicted proteins | sample 2228331 | NCBI WGS metagenome assembly FWWL01 (sample SAMEA103939775, study PRJEB20133) | metagenome
AGCTCGGCTGTCGCCATATTGGTTGCAACTGGGATGCCGTATACATCGCAAAGCCTGAGCAGTGCCGTTATATCGGATTCATGCGCTTGAGCTACAAGGGGATCGCGAAAGAAGATGAGCAGATCCAGCTCGTTCTGCGCAATCATTGCTCCCAACTGCTGGTCTCCGCCTAAAGGTCCGGATTTAAAACAAAAGATCGGCAGGGAAGTGTTGTCCGAGATAAGTCTGCCCGTCGTTCCTGTCGCGAAGAGCTGATGATTCTCAAATAGAGCTTTATAGGCGATTGCAAAATTTACGATTTCACCTTTTTTTTGATCATGAGCAACAAAAGCAACGTTCATGACAATCACTCCAGTTGTTTTATTTTATGTAATATAATATAACATGAATTTAGCGTACTTAAGTTTAAAAATAATAAATAATCAATAAGTCGACAATTTATTAGATCACTTCATCGATTTATGTAAGAATAAATAACATAGATATAACGCAAATCCAAATCCATTATTGCATAATGTGTAGGTGAGGAAGTGTTCACAGTTTGAACATGGAATTGCTTGTTGGGGTTCGATATAATGAGAAATGGCTCCTTGCGCCTACTTTCACAAGAAATCGGGGATGGGCATGACCTCTCAAAGATATCGTTTACTCACTCTGCTTACTTGTATCGGCATGTTCCTGGTGCTAATTGCCGGCGTTCTCGTAACGAATACGGATTCTGGCAGAGGTTGCGGCTCCGATTGGCCATTATGCAACGGTAAATTCGTTCCCGCTTATACTGTTGAATCCATGGTTGAGTACAGCCACCGGATGATCAGCGGGCTTGTCGGTTTGCTTGTCGGCGCTGCTTTTCTCGTTACATGGTTCTGGAAGCCGGCCCGGCGGAAGGAAAATGTTCTGTATGCAGGCGGCGCGTTGCTGTTTACCGTAATGCAAGCTGTATTGGGCGCTATGGCTGTCGTATGGGAGCAATCTTCGATTGTATTGGCACTTCATTTTGGCATATCCTTATTTGCCTTTACTTGTACTTGGTTGTTATATATTCTTGCTAGGCGTCAGGCTTTGCCTGCGGGACATGCAAGCGGAGATAGCGGGATGATTAAGCCTTCGGCTGCAGTTGCACTTCCGAAGGCGTTGTTCCGCAGCACGGTTGCCTTGATCGTCTATTGTTACGGCGTCGTGTACTTGGGGGCATATATTAGGCATACAAGCTCAGGCGGAGCCTGCGAGGGCTGGCCGTTGTGTAATGGCGAAATCGTGCCGGAGCTATCCGGATCGACTGCGGTTGCCTTCGCTCATCGTATCGCAGCTCTCTTGTTATTGGTATTAATCGTAATCCTCTTGCTCTATGTCCGTAAAATTGCCGGAATTACTTCCGAGCTCACTTCGATCGGGAATAAGGCTCTCGTTCTTGTATTCCTGCAAGTTCTTAGCGGCGGCCTGCTTTCCTTTACACTCAGCAATGAAGACGTCTATATTTTTACCGGGTTATTGCATACGATTATCATTTCGGCTCTTTTCACCATGCTAGTATGGCTGGCGATTCGAGCGAGGCAGCTTACTCGTTAGTCCCTTATCGGAGGTTAGGAAATGATATTTGATTCGCTGAGGCCTTTTATCGAAGCATTGCGTCAGAATAAGGAGCTCGCCATCATAGAAACTCCGGTGGATCCCGTGCTCGAAATCGCGGAGATTCATCGTCGCGTCATTGACCGTGAAGGTCCGGCTTTGTTGTTCACGAATGTGAAAGGAAGTTCTTTTCCCGTTATCACGAATTTGTTCGGGACAAGCCGGCGGGTAGATCTGGCATTCGGACCGAGACCGGAAATGCTGGTCAACAGGTTGATAGGCGCGATGGATACGCTGGTTCCTCCTACATTGCCGGCATTGTGGCGGGAGAAGGACATGCTGTTCGATCTCGTTAAGGTCGGCATGCGCAACGCAACCAGGGAGCGGGCGCCGATTTTGCAAGTTTCGAGGACGGAGCGCCCGCTTGCAGGGCTGCCCGCGCTAACTTGCTGGCAAGAGGACGGCGGTCCTTTCGTTACGCTTCCGCTTGTGTACACGGAGCATCCCCTGCATGCTAAGCAGCATAATCTGGGCATGTACCGAATGCAGGTTTACGATGACTCGACGACCGGCATGCACTGGCAAATTCACAAAGGCGGCGGATTCCATTATCATGAGGCGGAGCTCCGCCATGAACCGCTGCCGGTATCCGTTTTCTTAGGCGGTCCTCCGGCTTTGATCGCATCGGCGATAGCCCCGGTTCCGGAGAACGTTCCCGAGCTGCTGCTGGCTTCGTTCATCATGGGCGGAAAATTACCTATGGTGGACAATCCGCTTGGCGGTCATAGGATTCCTGCGGAAGCTGAATTTGCCATTGTCGGTAAAGTTCCCCCGCACGAACGAAGATCCGAAGGACCCTTCGGCGATCATTTCGGTTATTACTCGCTAACTCACGATTTTCCAGTATTAAAAGTTAACCATATGTGGCATCGCAAGGATGCGATCTATCCGGCCACGATCGTAGGCAAACCAAGGCAAGAGGATTATTACCTTGGCGAGTTTCTTCAAAGACTTCTGTCTCCCGCGTTCCCTATCGTGATGTCGGGCGTTCGAAGCTTGTGGACCTATGCGGAAACCGGATTCCATCCGCTCGCCGCAGCCATCGTCCGGGAAAGCTACTCGAGGGAAGCACTGGGAACCGCTTTCCGCATTTTAGGCGAAGGCCAGCTGACCTTAACGAAGTTCTTGATCTTATCGGATCGTCCGATGGACTTGGCTAATTTCCCGCTGCTATTGGAAACGGTGCTGGAGCGGTTTGATCCGCAGCGGGATTTGTTTATATTCGACAATACCTCGCACGATACGCTGGATTACACGGGGCCGCGTCTAAACCACGGCAGCAAAGCTGTGTTGATGGGCGTGGGCGAATCGGTCCGCGAGCTTCCGGGCCAATATGAAGGCGGGGACATACCCGGTATAAACCGCGTCAAGCCCTATTGCCGAGGCTGCTTAGTCGTAGAAGGCGAGAGTTACTCGGAGGATCCGCAGTTGGGTGCGCGTTTGGCGGAGAAGCTATCCGCGGAAGGCTGTCCGTGGCCTTTGATCGTGCTTGCGGATGATGTCGATATTGCGGATGCCCAGACGCCGTTCCTGTGGACGACGTTTACACGGTTCAACCCTGCCGCGGATTTGTATGCGGCAAGCGACGCGGGACGCCATCATATCGGATATCGGTTACCGATCGTAATCGATGCGCGCATGAAGCCAGGCTATCCGGATGAGCTATTCCCGCGCAAGGATATCGTAGAGCTGGTCGATCGGCGTTGGAAGGAATATTTCCAAACGACGGGCTGGAACGGCTAGCCATAGGAGGCGGCATACGCACAACCGTTATCGGTTGAGCGCGCCGTCTCTTTTGCGTTACAATGGAGGAATGATGTCTCGGCAACGCGTGACGACAAACCGATGGCGCGTGACGACAAATCGCAACGCAGGCGTTGACACAGTTTGTCGCACTGGGAGGAAAAGATTTGCTAAGAACGTTGTTCGGAGAACAGCCGAGAGAGTGGGCGGGCCCGTCGCTTAATACGGTGCAGACGATAGAGCGATTTATTATGCTAGCTGACGAAATCGCCGAGCGATTGCCTAAGCGGTCAACTCATTTTCATACGCTTTCCATTTGGGCGGCAGGGCTGCTTCGCTCGATGGATGAGCTAGAACAAAGCTGCTATGCGGCCAAAAGTTATGCCGGACAAATTAGCCATACCTTTGTGGACGAGTTGTCTTACAAGGAAAGGCTTAGCTACAATCAGCATATTTATTACGACAAGAACGCCTTTATTCGCGTCTTTGCCCTACTCGATAAGCTTGGGACGCTGCTTAATCAATTGTTAAACCTGCATACGGAACGGCTTAAATCCCGTTTCTCCTATTTCACCGTGCTTCGGAACATGCGGGAAAACCATGCGCACAGGGAACTGATGGAGCCGCTTAACGAGCTGAAAGAGCGCCATCAGGGAGCGCTTAATCGGCTTCGAGACCGAAGAAATCTGGAAATTCACCAGATGAACGCGGAATTGAAGGATGATTTGAATCAGAGTCTCGCTAATTATGGGGAACGCAGAACGCTTGAGAATCTGATATCCAATATGGCCGACTTGGACCAAAGCTGGGAGATGGTTCAGGAATCGCTCGGTCATTCCTTCCGATATGCATGCAAGTTACTGCGTCGGTTGGAATAAACAAATGACGGTGATGGAGGGGAAACCGCGTGAAGCTGTCAGGCAGAACGGCACTTATAACGGGAAGCGCCAAAGGTTTGGGACGTCGGACGGCGCTCGAACTCGCTTCCTCCGGCTGCGACGTGGCGATAAATTACGTAACGAGCCTGGCAGAGGCCGAGATGCTTGCCAATGATATCGTTTCGATGGGGCGCAGAGCTTGCGCCATACAGGCCGATATCGCTAAGGCGGATGATGCAGAGCGTCTCGTCTCCGAAGTGGAACAACGGCTGGGCGGCGTTGATATTCTTGTCAATAATGCGGGACCGTTCATTCGGGAGCGCCGTCTGTTCGCGGACTATAAACCGGAAGATATTCATTATTTAATGAACGGCAACCTCGTCGGAACGATGCTAATGGATCACAGGGTTTTGCCGGGAATGAGAAGCCGGCAATGGGGCAGGATTATCCACTTTGGATTCGGGCATGCTTCAGAAGCACGATCTTGGCCGCATCGCGCGGTATATGCAGCAGCAAAGGTGGGGCTAGTCTCCTTCACGAAGACGCTTGCTGTAGAAGAAGCGGCAAGCGGTATAACGGTGAATATGATCTGTCCCGGTGATATTCGCGGCGGGAACAAAGAGAAAAGTATCTTGGATGTCGCAGGCATTCTCGACGACGAATCCCCTCGAGGCCGTCCGGGAACAGGGGAGGACGTGGCGAGAATGATCGCATTCCTCTGTTTGCCGGAATCGGATTTCATAACCGGGAATACGATTGACGTATCCGGGGGCTTGGATCCGATTCGTACGCATTTGAAGAGATGAAGAGATGAAGAGATGACAAAAGGTCCCGCCGCTGGGGCAGGACCTTCTTCGCTTCTTAGGTAAGAAGGGAAATCAGAACACTTGCATGACTTCTTGAATACCTTCGACCTCTTCCAGCAATGCGCGCTCGATCCCCGCTTTAAGCGTGATCGTGGAGCTAGGACAGCTGCCGCATGCGCCCATCAAACGAAGCTTTACGATGCCGTCTTCGACATCGACGAGTTCAACGTCGCCGCCGTCGCGCTGCAAGAACGGACGCAACTTATCGAGCACTTCTAGGACTTCGTCGTACTGCGTGCTTGGAGCATTTGCACTCATGATCATCCACTCCTTTCAACTTCTATTATAGTACAAAAAGTTAAGTTTTCAAACAGACGCTTATAGGGAATTTCCCGTAAGGAAAGGAATGGAACCTATGCATATCGTGGAGTTCTGCGTAAGCAATATGCATCACGGTACCGACCAGGTACTGAAAAAGCTAGAAAATCTTCCAAACATCGAAGTTGTAGAATATGGCTGCTTAGGGAATTGCGGAGAGTGTTTCTTGTCTCCTTACGCATTGGTAAACGGAGAAAGCGTCGTTGCCGAAACGGCTGACCAGCTGTACGAATTGGTGCTCAGCACGTTAGCGAAGCAAGAGCGTGACCAAACCGCGTTGGATAAGCTGTTAGACGATCTCTAACCGAAGTGGCGTTTGCTTCTCCATAATACGCCGCTTTTGAGCATGCGGGGAATACGACCGAGAAGAGGGGTTCCCCCCATTAAACCGAAACCGGCTTTTTTTCCTAAAGAACCGAGTACTCCCTTTAGCTTGATACGGGATAACTTCGGTTCTTTATTATCCCAACGGGCACGAATGACTTCGGCAACTTGTTTGCCTTGCGCTCCCGCAAGCTGCGCGCTAGGAGAGAAGGGCTGGCTAGAGCAATCGCCAATGACATATACATTCGGAGCATCGGGAAGCTCATGCCACTCATTGACGATCAGCCGGCCTTGTTGGTCCTTAGGAAGCGTCATGCGCTGCACGAGCTCTACAGGCTGGATTCCCGCGGTCCATATGGTCGCATCCGTAAGAATGGGTTCATTTCCATTATGGACGACGCCCTTCTCCAGCGAGGTAATGCCAACGTACGAACGCATTTCCACATCGTGATGACGAAACCAGGAAGCAACATATTCCTGTAATTTACTTGGAAAAGCCGACATGACGCTGTTACCGCGATCCAGGATACGAATGTTGACGTCGGTTCGGCTTTCCCGCAATTCCGCGGCAATCTCTACGCCGCTTAAGCCGCCTCCGACAATCGTTAATTGACCGTATGGGCGGATATCGTTTATTTGCTGGTAAGTGTGCCGCGTAGCGGAAAGCGACTGTAAGCTGCAGGAGTAATCCGATGCTCCGAGGATGCCGTGGTAATTGTCTGTGCAGCCGAGGGCAATAACCAAGGAATCGTACGGAAGCGGTTCTTGGTCCGTGATGCGAACGAGTTTCTGCCCCATATCGATATCTGTTACTTCCCCATACACCATCTTCAATTGCGGATGAATCGGATAATTGACCCGGATATCCAAATCGGAAACCGTGCCTGCAGCTAAAGCATAGTATTCCGTTTTGAGGCCTTGATAAGGCATGCGGTCCACGAGAAATATTTCGGCATCCTTGGGTAATTGCTCCAGCAGCTCTTGGGTGACCATTAATCCCCCGTAACCGCCGCCCAATATAACGACCTTGCTCATGCAACGATCTCCTTTAATGTCGAGATAGTCTTAGTATGACACAGAAGAGTCCCCGTCTATTAAGGTGGGGAACTCGGCGTTATTCGTATATTTTTATCTCTTTGTAGAAAGTATCGCGCTCCACGGGAATACGTCCCGCGCCTTTAATTAACCAGATCAGATCTTCGCGGGTGATGCCTGCGGGCGTCAAAGCTCCTGCTGCGTGACTGATTCTCTCGCGTACGATCGTGCCATGCGCGTCGGAAGCCCCCATTGTAAGCGCTACCTGCGTTAATTGAGTGCCGATGTTAATGAAATACGCTTTAATGTGCTGAATATTATCGAGCATAAGGCGGCTGATAGCGATAGCCTTCAGATCGTCATATGCGGAATTTCGGCGGCGGATGCTCGCTTTAGGGCTGATCGGCTGCATGGACAGGGGAATGAATACCTGGAAACCGTTTGTTTCATCCTGCAGATCCCGGATATGAAGCATATGCTGCACGCGCTCTTCCACAGATTCCACCGAACCGTACAGCATAGTGGTGTGAGTGCGTAACCCGAGCCGGTGCGCCGTCCGGTGGACTTCTAAGTATTGCTGGATGTCTGCCTTGTCGACACGCATTTTTTTGCGATACTGATCGGATAAGATCTCGGCTCCGCCGCCAGTTAAGGTTTCCAGACCGGCATCAATCAGGCGTTCCATAACTTCTTTATAGGTTAGTCCTGAAATGCGGGAGAAAAAATCGATTTCCGCTGCCGTGTAAGCTTTCATTGTCACATTAGGATACTTCTGCTTTAAAGCTCGGATGGATTCCACATAATATTCGAACGGGACATTGGGGTTGTGACCGCCGACGATATGGAATTCTCGAACGCCTGGATGAATGTGCTGTTCAACGTAGGCGATCATTTCCTCAGGCGATAACGTATAAGAACCTTCTTCCCCTTCGTCCTTGCGGAAATTGCAAAATGCGCAATGGGCTTCGCAGACGTTGGTGAAGTAAAGGCTCATGTTCTCGATGAAATATACCTTTTTACCGTTTTTACGCAAATTAACCTCGTTGGCCAATTGTCCGATCGTCAATAAATCATCAGAACGATAGAGAAATATGCCATCCTCTAGAGATAGCCGTTCGCCGTTCCTGATTTTGTCGGCGATTTCCGCCATTTGGCGATCGGGGTGCGTCGTAACGAGTGTCATGACATGCGCCTCCTAATCCTTGATCTGTTAAGTAATAGAATACGATTAATGTGACGAAGAGTTTGTGAAAAAAATAACTTACCTAATCCGCACATAAACGTTGTTTGAACAACTGTAAATATTATAAACCTCATAATACCTTGCGGCAACTGGAAATAGAAAACGTATAAAGGTTGACAAAATGGGGAATGAACTTGAATAATAAACATTTTTTGGTTATGTTAGTAATGAAAATATCTGATGAGGCGGTGCGTTCAACTGAAACCGGAGATTTTGCCACTCTACGAATTAGAGAAGCTGGACGAAACAGAGAAAATCCAGACGCTGCAGCAATATCGAGCAGCTTATACGATTAAAGACCTAAGCCAAGCTTGGAGCTTGTCCAACCCGATTCAATACTATATGTGGCTCAAAAAACAAAGAATTTACGAGCAAATCGTGCGCCGCGCAGACAAGTTCGAGCCGGCTAAAGAGTGGAAACGGCTGCAGGAGACCGAGATACGCGAAGTTGAGAAGGGAAGGTTACGCGGCTTGTCGGCGGACCAATTCCGTTACATGCTGGAAACCGAATCATCAGGACCGGAGCTGGCGCTCGTATTTCGCCGCTTAGCTGAATTTCTGCAAAATGAAAAAGGACAATTTCGCTGCCGAATCGAGCTTAAAGCGATTGCCCAGCCAATTGCGGGCGATACCTCTCTTGAGGCATGAGGCTCTCTTAGGGTATACTAAAGGGAGAACAGGCACGGGGAGGGAACCGAAATGGTGAACATTAGCGAGTCAGCCGGCGACAAAATTCAAGAAATGCTGGCAGCGGAAGAAATTCCGAATCTATTTCTCCGGATCGGAGTCCAAGAAGGCGGATGCAGCGGCTTCTCATATGGTATGGGATTCGACGACGAGATCCATGAAAGCGATAAGGAAATGGAAATCCGGGGCGTTAAGGTTGTCGTGGACGGGGATAGCATGAAATATTTGAACGGCCTCGAAATCGATTGGAAAGAATCCGCCATGGGCGGAGGCTTCACGATCAATAACCCCAACGCGACTGCAACCTGCGGTTGCGGTTCGAGTTTCAGAACGGCTACCGAAGCGGGTAACCCGGCTGCCGAGCCTTGCTGACAGGGAAATAGGCGGTTTAGATGGATTGTAATTGCTACCTTTCGACCTGTGTATGTTAATACACAGGTCGAAAGGTTTTTGCTTTTAAAGCCAAAAGGCCAACGAAAAAGAAGCCCATTACGGGCCCCTTCTCGACGGTGGTTGATTGTTGAGTCTCTTTACATATCACACTTCGCGTTGTTGGAATAACTCGGGCACCGCTTGTTCACTCTCCACACGTGGCGGATCGTTAATGGGCGCGTGTGTTTCAGATTACTCTGCAGCACAACCCCTCGCTTCCTAGGCTAAGTGATTAGATAAGTTCCTCCTGCAGTCCTTGCACCAAAGGGTCCAATGGAACCACGCCTCTCTCCTCACCGTCCAAATTATATTTCGATAAACATGCGATAATTATTCCGGTTATTTTCGTATACCTGGCCGTGAACAGCGGGGGTCGTTTGAAATAGAGGCGTATTACGGGCGTCATCCATCCAAGAACCTGTCCGTCTAGAAGAGTATGTATAAGTATACCCTCGTGAAAGGAGCCCGATGGATGGAAGTTGTTACAATCAGTCGGGAATTGGCCAGCAAATGGCTGAAGACAAACGCACTGCTCGGAAGCCCTTATATTGCCCGGCACATCCCGACTTCGCGGTTGTTTAATGCGGCGAACCTGCAAATGATGATTTCGAGATATGGCATGGTTGTCCTGAAGCCGGTTTGCGGCACAGGGGGAATCGGAGTCATAAAGGTAGAAAGAACAGGCAAAGCATACAGGCTCACACATAAATCCAATAATCGCACTTTGTCAAGCTTCAATGAATTGATGCGCGCCTTGAACGCTACGAAGAAGAAACGCCCTTATTTAATCCAGAGAGGCATTCATCTCGCCACGATCGGCGGAAGGCCGATAGATTACAGGGTTAAATACGTCAAAGAGAACGGGATATGGGTTTATCGTGCGATGGTCGGACGTCTGGCAAGGCCAGGATTATTCGTCACTAATCTTTGTCGCGGGGGTACGCAAATGACGGCCGCGCAAGGAATTAGCCGTTCTCTATCAGCGAGGCTTGTCGGCGTAAAGAAACGGGAAATGCGACTTTTGACGAATGCGTCAACCGCGCTCTTGGAGAGCCGTTATCCAGGCATCGGAAATTTGGGATATGACTATGGCATCGACCGAAACGGACATATATGGTTGTTGGAGGTCAATACTCGACCGCATTAAACGGCTTCTTCTGACAACATTTTCTATTAAAACCTCTAATTGAATTTTTTGCGGTTATGAAAGTTATTTATGAAATGAATTGAAAAAAAGCTGTGCATAACTTCATCCACAATTCTCACAAAGCGGACAAGGCTTTACAGGCATTTTTCAACAAATTGCCCACACTTTGCCCACATCCTCCTGTGGATATCCTGAATGCTTGTCCATAAAGTTAAGGACATGCTATGATGCCTTCACGATCTTCCTCCATTATTAAAGAAAGGGTGTGGGCGATGTTTTCTTTGCTTCCCGATGAGCTGCTGTTGGATGCATACCGTAGCGCGCTTCATTTGCAATTGGAAAGAGAATTCGTACGTATGCTTCGGTCCGAGATTAGGCGAAGAAAGCTTTCCTATCCGGAAGGACGGGGAATCTAGACATGCCAAGCGGCAACTTCTACGGTAAACGGGAGATGACAAGAAATACAGCGAACGGCATGCTGGCAGACGATTTCATCGGCGATCGCGACAGCAGTGTACCTGTCGGGTTCGTAGGGGGCGTAAGGTCCGCTCCAATCGCTCCAACGACCTTCGTCTTCGGCCGCGGAACCGCAATTCGGACAAGAAACCTCTAGGAGGCTCAAAGCATTGCAGACGGGACAAATCAAAAGGGCATCCTCCTTAGTTGCCGGATTAAAATTCTCCGGTATACCCAAGGTAGGATGCCCTTTTGTCCGTGATTCATAAAGCAATATTGAACGTTATTTCAATTATCCATTTCCGTTTCTTATAATTTCATATTGCTGCTGTGACCCGGAGACAGCTTGGCACCGGGATCTACATAAACCTTAGCATTGTTTATAGCTGTCGGAGCTTCCCCGAAACCAACGGCAATGAGCTTCAGCTTGCCGGGATAGGTCGTAATATCTCCGGCAGCGAAAATGCCGGGGATGTTCGTTTCCATTCGGGAATCAACGACGACAGATCCGCCTTCAATGTGCAAGCCCCATTCGGCAATCGGGCCGAGCGAGCTGACAAACCCGAAGTTGACGATTACGGCATCGACATCATAATCGGTTGTCGCACCCGATTTAACGTCCGTTAAAGTGACTTTCTTGATCGAGCCTTCGCCATGCAAGGCGGTAATCTCCGTCGGAGTGATGACCTTGACTTTGGATTGCATCAACAGCTCAACGCTATGTTCGTGCGCGCGGAACTTGTCGCGACGATGCACGAGCATGACTTGTTCCGCGATTGGCTCCAGCATGAGTGCCCAATCAAGCGCCGAATCGCCGCCGCCGCTTATGAGAACCTTCTGATTGCGATAGCGCTCCAAATCGCTGACGAAATAGTGGATATTGGCTTTCTCATATTGTGCCGCTTCCGGTAATTCCAGCCGGCGGGGCTCGAACGCGCCGACACCGGCCGTAATGATAACGGCGCGTGCATGGTGAACGCGTTTATCGGTAACAATTTCAAATAGGCGATCCTCCAGCTTGCTCACCTTTTGTACTTTTTCTTCCAAGCAAACGTTGGATTGAAAATGGTCCATTTGGTTTTTTAAGTTGTTGACAAGCTCTTGCGCGGTTACTTTAGGAAAACCGGCTACATCATAAATATATTTCTCGGGGTATAGCGCAGCGAGTTGGCCTCCGAGTTGAGGCATGCTCTCAATAAGAGTAACGGACATCTGCCGCATGCCGCCATAGAAGGCGGCGAACATTCCCGCGGGTCCTCCGCCGATGATCGCCACATCCACAGCAGCTTCATTGCTCTGATTCAAAACCGTGACACCTCCGTCAAATATGCCGAGTCTTGGACAATATAACGTATCAATTATAAACTTGTGTAACTAGCATTGAAAGGATTTTGTAGAGATGTCCAAATTTATTCGTGAAAATGGACCTTGAAAATTGTTGAAAAAGCCGATATGATCATCTTGTATAGCTTCGTTAAAGCGACTTAACGACGAACATTGTGTAATTTTTCACAAACTAAACACACAAAGAGGATTGGATGGGATCATCAATGAGCAGTATACCGAAAATTGTAATCCTGGGAGCAGGTTATGGAGGTGTATTAACTTCGCTCCGTCTGCAAAAGGAATTAAATTATAACGAAGCGGATGTAACGTTAGTCAACAAACATGACTATCATTACATTACGACCCACCTGCACATGCCTGCAGCGGGTACGGATAATCCGGAGAATGCGCGCGTTAACATCTCCAAGCTGATCGATGAATTCAAAATAGACTTCGTTAAATCGACGGTTGTCCAAATACGCCCGCAAGACCGGAAGGTTATTCTGGAAGACGGTACGCTTTCCTACGATTACCTTATTGTCGGCCTGGGCGGCGAACCTGAAACTTTCGGTATCCCGGGACTCGGCGAGCATGCGATGAACATTCGCAGCATCAATTCCGTACGGTTAATTCGCGAACATATCGAATACCAATTCGCACGCTTCAAACGCGAACCGCACCGGACGGATTACCTGACCTTCGTGGTCGGCGGTGCCGGATTCACGGGCATTGAATTTATCGGCGAGCTGGCTGACCGCATTCCCGAGCTGTGCAAGCAGTTCGACGTGGACACTTCGCTAGTCAAGATCGTTAATATCGAGGCGGCTCCGACGGCTTTGCCGGGCTTCGATCCAGAGCTTGTCGAATATGCGATGCAAGTTCTGCAAAAGAAAGGCGTTACTTTCCGTATCGGTACTGCCATTAAGGAATGTACGCCGGATGGCGTCGTTGTCGGCGAAGGCGAAGAAATCAAGTCGCAAACGGTTATCTGGACCGGTGGCGTTCGCGGAAACCGCTTGATCGATGAAGCAGGATTCGAAACGATGAGAGGCCGCGTGAAAGTAGACGAGTTCTTGCGTGCTCCCGGCCACGAGAACATCTACATCTTGGGAGATAACTCGCTTGTATTCAATCCTGAAGGCCGTCCTTACCCGCCGACTGCACAGATGGCGATGCAACAAGGCGTTAATTGCGCGCACAATCTGGTCGCATCGATTCGTAACCAGCCATTGAAATCTTTCACATATGTCAGTAAAGGTACTGTCGCATCGCTTGGCAAAGGCGAAGCAATCGGTGTAGCTTTCGGCAAAAAATACAAAGGCCGTTTAGCCGCATGGTTGAAGAAAGCCATCGATCTACGTTATTTGTTCATCATCGGCGGTATCCCGCTTGTGCTGCGTAAAGGCAAATTCCTGTAATGAGACACTGCAGCGTGCAAGTGCGGGGCCTGTTAACGCGAGAAGAACTGGACCGTTACAACGCGCTGATGGAAGTGGGCTCCTATCTAGAGTCGCAGAGCCGGTACGATCTTGTGGCGGTTATCCAGGCGGAAGTGGACTTGCTCATTCAACCCGGGATCGAACGGCTGAAGGAAAAAGGCCGTGCGCGGGACCGAATGACGCAGGAATACTTGGAAGAGAAGCGCCGCGCGGAGTGGGAAGCTCAGATGCGCGCTTTGGAAGAGGAATAAACGATAAAGGCTGACTAGGAGCTTAAAGACTCCGGTCGGCCTTTTTTTAACCCGAGATTTATTTCGGACATATTTGGTAAAATAGAGACATGTGCACGAGTGAGGAGAGAGATCATTATGGCTGGTCGAATCGAGAAAGATTCGTTGGGAAGCAAAGATGTGCCGGATTCGGTGTACTACGGCATACAAACGCTAAGGGCGGTCGAGAACTTTCCGATTACGGGGGTACCCGTGCATCCGGAGCTTGTCGTTGCGTTGGCGCATGTCAAGAAGGCGGCGGCAAAGGCCAATTCGGAATTGAAGCGATTGCCTGAGGGGATTGCGCAAGCCATCATACAGGCGGCCGAGGAAGTGTCTGCAGGCCAATGGTCCGAACAGTTCATTGTCGACTCCATCCAAGGCGGCGCCGGTACGTCCATTAATATGAACATGAACGAAGTGCTTGCGAACCGGGCTCTAGAAATAATGGGTTATGCCAAAGGCGATTATTTCCACTGCAGCCCCAATAATCACGTGAATATGTCTCAGTCGACGAACGATGCGATTCCGACGGCACTTAGAATTGCCGCATACACGTTAACCGAACAATTGCTTGGCACCATGCGCGAAGTGCAGCAGGGGTTTACGCGCAAGCAAGCCCAGTTTGACGATGTAATAAAAATGGGCAGAACGCACCTGCAAGACGCGGTACCGATCCGGATGGGACAGGAGTTCGGAGCGTACGCGAAAGTGTTGGAACGCGATATCGGAAGGATTACCCGCGCGTCGGAAGGATTGCTGTCTATTAACATGGGAGCTACGGCCGTAGGCACTGGATTAAACGCAACGGTAGAATACATACACCGAGTTGTGGCATTAATGGTTGACGATCTTCAGATTCCGCTTTATTCTGCCGGAGATCTGGTTGATGCTACTCAAAATACGGATGCCTATACCGAACTTTCCGCATCGTTAAAGGTGTGCGCGGTCAATTTATCCAAAATATGCAACGATATCCGTTTAATGGCTTCGGGCCCTCACGTGGGGTTAAATGAACTGAAGCTGCCGGCTAGACAGCCGGGATCTTCCATTATGCCGGGGAAGGTTAACCCGGTCATGGCCGAAGTCGTGAACCAAGTCGCTTTTCAGGTCATGGGTAACGACCATACGATCTGCATGGCATCTGAAGCCGGACAGTTCGAGCTTAATGTTATGGGACCCGTCATTGCCTTTAACCTGCTGCAATCGCTGCAAATGCTGCAAAGAGCGTTAGACGTCTTTAACCGGTTCGCCCTCGAAGGAATGGAAGCGAACCGGGAAAGATGCCAATCTTATGTTGACCGGAGCTTCGGAATCGTCACGGCCCTCAATCCGCATCTTGGTTACGATGTTGCGGCGCAACTGGTCAAAGAAGCAATGGCTACGGGGTTGACGATCAAGGAGCTAATATTGGAAAGAAACTTGTTGACTCGGGCGGAAATGGACGAGATTCTGGATCCCGTGCAGATGACGACACCGGGCATAGCAGGCGAGAGGTTGTTGAAGGATCAACCTTGATTATCCCATAAGATAAAAAGTCCGCGATCGTTCTCGGCTCGGAGAGCGATCGCGGACTTTGCTATGGAACGGTTGGAACGGGGTTACCCTTGCAATAATGCAGCAAGCGATTCGCCCGACAGGAGATTGCCGACATAGAAAGCACCGAATTCGCCGTAGCGGGCGCTCACTTCGTCGAAACGCATCTCATAGACGAGTTTCTTAAATTGCAGCGCATCGTCCGCGAACAAAGTAACTCCCCATTCCCAATCGTCGAAACCGATGGAGCCGGAGATGACTTGCTTTACTTTGCCGGCGTAACCGCGACCGATCATTCCGTGACTTCTCATCAGCGTTTTGCGTTCTTCCATCGGGAGCATGTACCAGTTATCCTGGAGCTCGCGCTTCTTGTTCATTGGATAGAAGCAAATATGATTACTCTTCGGCAAGGTCGGCTTCAAGCGCGCGACGATTTCCGGTACTTGCAGAGGATCGACTCCCGGAGGGGTCATATAGTTGCTAAGCTCTACGACGCTGACATAAGAATATTCCTTAAGGGTAAAGCGCGCGAAGGCAGAGCGATTGAAGGCATTCTCGATCGCGTTCAGTTCTTCCAACGTCTCCCTAAGGTGCATGAAGATGAGGTCTGCTTTTTGTCCCACGACAGAATACAAAGCCAAGCTTCCTTCTTTGCGTTCCTCTACCGCCTGCCAATCCGAAACCAACTTCAAGAGGTCGTTCAGCGCGGCATCCTTCTCCGCGGGAGTCGCGCCATTCCATGCTTGCCAATCGATACTGCGCAAATCGTGCAATACATACCAGCCGTCCAGCGTTTGCGCGGCTTCGCTCATGAATCATCTCTCCTTGTTCGATGCGATCCGACTTTGCGCGCTTCTAGCGTCGCGGGTCGGTCGTCATACCAACATGCTTTATCCATTGTAGCCCAAGACCCGTGCAGGGGCAAACGAATGACCGCATCCTTTCTCATTAAATCTACTGTCGTCCGTATTTTGTTCACATCCAATTCACACCCTGCTCGTTGACTGGCAGGGAACCAACTTGTAAACTGGTAAAGTACGCTGCTTTGCACAATCAGAAAGCCTAAGTTTTGGATTCCGGAGGGAAGAAATATGCTCGGTGGAGTTTTATTCGCTATTGTCGGCTCGATACTTTGTCTCGTCCTTTTTTTCGGCATCGGTTTCATATTGAACATGCTTATCAAAACGACCTGGTTTCCGCTATGGCTGTTCCTGATCATCATCGCGCCGCTTGGCGTCTGGCAATTGTGGCAGAGTAAACTTAGCATTACTGATAATATACAGTCGATGCTTGTCTCGGACGTGATTCTTATCGTGGCGGGTGCTATCGGCGCTTATTTAAGCGGTTGGGCGATTCGAGCTCTGCGACGCGGCGGATATAAAATGTTCTAAGCGCGACGAAGATCGCGCGTACGAGGGGGAGTAGCATGCTCCGATTATCGGAAGGTAAAAAAATGGCGAAGTACACGCTCGTTGGCGGGTTAAACACGGGTGTGGATTTCGCTGTTTTTTGTGCATTGGAATACGGCGTCGGAATGGGTTCAGTATGGGCGCAAACGATATCCTACATAGCGGGCGTAGCAAATAGTTATCTGTTGAACCGCTACTGGACGTTCCAGGTTAAAGATAAGCGGAGTATGGCGGAGTTGATGCGCTTTATCTTGATTAACGTATTGTCTTTTGCCGCCGCCACGGCGGTGCTGCTAGGATTAGAGCAAGGGGGACTCGAATCCGCCCTAGCCAAAATCGTCTCCGTCATCTGTTCGTTGGCGGTTAATTACGTCGGCTATCGGTTGTGGGTATTTCGCGGAATGGAACGGCAAGGAAATCGGGCAAACTGAATGACTTTTTTATATCTCTGAGGAAGAGTGGTTTTGTGCTACAATGAAGACTCCCCCACTTACAGCTTATGCTTTTGAAGTGGGAGTTTCTAACGTATCGTCAACATCAGACGATTAACGTCAGCGGAGTTGACACAGTGGTGTGCATTTTAACACCCAACCCCTCTATCCCATCGGTCATGCCTTTGGGACTACTTTGAGCCTACATCATGATTCGTATGAATCATCAA
>FWWL01006270.1_pt1 | contig 17394 bp, 12 predicted proteins | sample 2228331 | NCBI WGS metagenome assembly FWWL01 (sample SAMEA103939775, study PRJEB20133) | metagenome
AGGTGCATCTGCCCATTGGGCAGGGGGTCTCTGCGGGGGCGGGGTTGGGGCCATAGGGCTTCTCCTATCCCCCTGGCCCCGGTGCGGGGCGGGACGGGGGTGCTGCCGAAGGCGGTGGGGGCGGTTCACGGATCGCCCCTGCAAGACCTTTCTCGCAGGCCCTTTCGCGCTCCGGCGGTGACGATAGCCCGTTGGGCGCGTCCAAAAGGGCGTGGCGATTTGACAGATTTGCGTCCTTTCGGTACAATTGAACGTTGCGGCAAAGCACAGTTCTCACAGAAGACCCAATTTGCCTGCGGGTTCCGAGGGGGAGCGGATTGGGCGTTTTGCCGCGTGTGGGGCGAGGTCCATTGGCATTCCACAAGGTCGTTCCGCTTGGATGCAACGCGTCCGAATGACAGCCCGGCGTGGGGCTGTTGGCCGTGGCGGGCCACAGCCTTTTGTTTTCCCCGCCCTTGCTCCGGCTAGGATGTCTCCAACTTGAGGAGGTGCGAAGTCTAGATGGCAGCGCCGATCGGAAAGAAAGTTTACGCCCGGATTCCGGATGTGCTCCCGTTGCCCAGGCTCGTGGAAGTCCAACTGGAATCGTACCGCTGGTTTCGGGAAGAAGGGCTGCGGGAAAACCAGCGGCGTCATCAGGCGAAAGAAGAACTGCCCGGCGGGAAGAAACGCGCGCGCCTCACCGCCGAGCAGCGCGCAGCGACTCACCCTTTGAGGAAATCTCTCCTATCCAGAGTTTCAACAAGAACTTGGAACTCCACTTCTTGGACTTCTGGTTCGGGGAGCCCAAGTACAGCGAGGAGGAGTGCCGCGAACGCGATATGACCTACTCCTCGCCCCTGTGGGTGAAGGTGCGCCTCATCAACCGGGAGACCGGGGAGGTCCAAGACCAGGACGTCTTCATGGGCGACTTCCCGCTCATGACGGACAACGGGACCTTCATCATCAATGGCGCCGAGCGGGTAGTCGTCAGCCAGTTGATCCGGTCCCCAGGGGTCTACTTCACCACCCAGACGGACCCGACCACGGGACGCGACCTCTGCATGGCCAAGTTGATCCCCAACCGGGGGGCCTGGCTGGAATTTGAGACCAGCCGCAGGGACGTCCTCTCGGTAAAGGTGGACCGGAAGCGGAAGATCCCGGTCACGGTGCTCCTGCGGGCCGTGGGCGTGGGGTCCGACGAGGAACTCCTCGCCCTTTTTGAGCCTGTGGAGACGGTGCCGGAACACCGCTACATCCAGGAGACCCTTGACAAGGATCCCACCAAGAGCCAAGAAGAGGCCTTGATGGAGTTCTACCGCAAGTTGCGGCCGGGCGACCCACCCACGCCGGAGAACGCCAAGGCTTTCCTCCAGTCCCTCTTCTTCACCCCGCGGCGCTACGATCTGGGGAAGGTGGGGCGGTACAAACTGAACCGGCGGCTCGGGCTGGAGATCAGCCTGGACACGCGCACCCTCACCCCCGAGGACCTCATCAAGGTGGTGGAGCACATGATCCGCATCAACAACGGCGTGGAGGATGCGGACGACATTGACCACCTGGGGAACCGGCGCGTCAAGACGGTGGGGGAACTCATCCAGAACCAGATGCGCATCGGCCTCCTGCGGATGGAGCGGGTGGTGCGGGAGCGGATGAGCATCCGCGACCCCGATGAGGTGACGCCCCTGGCCCTCATCAACATCCGGCCCGTGGTGGCGGCCATCCGGGAGTTCTTCGGCGGGAGCCAGCTCTCCCAGTTCATGGACCAGACCAACCCTCTGGCCGAACTGACCCACAAGCGGCGTCTCTCGGCCCTGGGGCCCGGGGGCCTGCGCCGCGAGCGGGCGGGCTTTGACGTGCGCGACGTGCACCACTCCCACTACGGGCGCATCTGCCCCATTGAGACCCCAGAAGGGCCCAACATCGGCCTCATCGGTTCCCTGGCCACCTACGCTCGGGTGAATGAATTCGGCTTCATTGAAACGCCGTACCGGAAAGTGGTCAAGGCGGTGCCCAACGAGGTCTCCCAGTTGGTGGGCCGCATCGTGGCCGAGACCGTCACCGATCCGGACACGGGGGAGGTCCTGGTGGAGGCGGGGACCCTCCTGGACCAGGACAAGGCGGAACTCCTGGCCGCACTGCCCCCGCGGGAGATCCGCGTGCGCCCCTCGGCCACGAGCGAGGTGGTATACCTCTCCGCCGACGAGGAGGACCGCTTCACCATCGTCCAGGCCAACGCGCCTCTGGACAAGTACGGGACTTTCCTCAACGACCGCGTGTCGGTGCGACGCCATCAGCAGTTCCTCATTGAAAACATCCAGCGCGCCGACTACATGGACGTCTCGCCCAAGCAGATCGTGGGCGTATCGGCGGCCCTCATTCCCTTCTTGGAGCACGACGATGCCAACCGCGCCTTGATGGGCTCCAACATGCAGCGGCAGGCCGTCCCCCTCATCCAACCGGAGGCCCCCATCGTGGGGACCGGCATGGAGCGCTCCGCTGCCCTGGACTCCGGCCAGGTGGTGATCTCGGAGACGGCAGGTGAGGTGGTGAGCGTCACGGGGGACCGCATCGTCGTCCGGGACGAAGAGGGGAAGGATCACGTCTACAAACTGCGCAAGTATGGCCGCTCCAACCAGAGCACCTGCATTGACCAGCGGCCGGTGGTGCACAAAGGCCAGTTCGTGGAGAAGGGCCAGGTCCTGGCCGACTCCAGTTCCACCGACATGGGCGAACTGGCCCTGGGCCAGAATGTGCTCGTGGCCTTCATGTCGTGGGAGGGGGGCAACTACGAGGACGCCATCCTCATCAGCGAGGCGCTTCCCATGTGGGACAAGTTCACCTCTATCCACATCGAGCGGCACGAGGTGGAGGCCCGGGATACCAAACTGGGCCCGGAGGAGATCACCCGGGATGTCCCCAACGTGGGCGAGGACGCGCTGCGGGAACTGGACGAGGATGGGATCATCCGCATCGGGGCCTATGTGGAGCCCGGCGATATCTTGGTGGGCAAAGTCACCCCCAAGGGCGAACTGGAACTGACGCCGGAGGAGAAACTCCTGCGGGCCATCTTCGGGGAGAAGGCCCGCGACACCAAGGACTCCAGCCTGCGGCTGCCCCACGGCGAGCGAGGCAAGGTGGTGGATGCCAAGGTCTTCACCCGGGACGACCACCGGGACATGCCCGCGGGCGTGGACCGCATGGTGCGGGTGAGCGTGGCCCAGCGGCGCAAGATCACTGAGGGGGACAAGATGGCCGGCCGCCACGGCAACAAGGGTGTCATCTCCAAGGTGGTGCCGGTGGAGGACATGCCCTTCCTGCCCGACGGCACGCCCGTGGACATCATCCTCAACCCCCTCGGGGTACCGGCCCGCATGAACATCGGCCAGATCTTGGAGACCCACCTGGGCTGGGCCGCGGACCGGCTGGGCTTCCGCGCCATCTCGCCCGTCTTTGACGGCGCCGATGAGGCGGAGATCACCGCCGAACTGGCCCGTGCCTGGATGGTGGATACGGCGTGGGACGAAGCGGAAGAGCGGGCCTGGGTCTGGGCGCGCGAGGAGGGGATCCCCCCGGAGATGCTGCAGGATGACGATGAAGTGCGCGCCTTGTACCTCGTCCAGTGGCTGGGGCCCAAGGGGTACGACGAAGAGCGCCTTGTGACGGACCGCATCTACGCCCGGCGCAGCGCGGCCCGGGAGTGGCTGCGGGAACGGGGGTACGACCCGGACGAGATCTTCGTCTTTGAGGACGACCCAAGGCCCCTGGAGGAACGGCACAAGGCCGACGAGCGGGCGCGGAGCGTGTGCCTGCGCCTGTGGCTGGCCCAGGAGGGGGTGGACGTCCAGAACCTGGCCGATGAGGAACTGGGGCGGGCGGCGGAGGTCCATACCCTCCGCACCGGCCACCCCGCGCCCACGACCGGCAAGATGATCCTCCGCGATGGGAAGACCGGCGAGCCCTTTGACCGGCCGGTGACCGTCGGGGTCATCACCATGATGAAACTGGACCACCTGGTGGAGGACAAGGTCCACGCTCGGTCCACTGGCCCCTACTCCCTGGTGACGCAGCAACCCTTGGGCGGCAAAGCCCAGTTCGGTGGCCAGCGCTTCGGGGAGATGGAGGTCTGGGCTCTGGAGGCCTACGGCGCGGCCCACACCCTCCAGGAGATGCTCACCGACAAGTCGGACGACACTGTGGGGCGGATCCGCACCTACGAGGCCATCGTCAAGGGTGAGCGCATCCAGGAGCCGGGCGTGCCGGAATCGTTCCGGGTCCTGGTCAAGGAACTGCAGTCCCTGGCCCTGAACGTGGAAGTCCTCAACGAAGAAGACGAAGTGGTGGACCTGGCCAAAGAGGATGAAGAGGAGCGCCTGCCCCGCATCGGCTTCGGGCTGGATTTCTCCAGCGACCTGAGTTTCGGCCGGTAGGTGGGCCGGAACCCCCTGCGGGGCGTGCGTTTGGCGTGTTGTTGAGGAGGGACACACCCAATGCCTGCTGATTTCACTGCCATTCGGATCAGCCTGGCTTCGCCAGAACAAATTCTTTCGTGGTCGCACGGCGAGGTGCTGAAGCCGGAGACCATCAACTACCGCACCCTGCGGCCGGAGCGAGATGGTCTCTTCTGCGAACGCATTTTCGGTCCCACCAAGGACTGGGAGTGCTACTGCGGGAAGTACAAACGGATCCGCTACAAGGGGATCGTGTGCGAGAAGTGCGGGGTGGAAGTGGCCCCGGCCCGGGTGCGCCGGGAGCGTATGGGGCACATCGCCCTCGCTTCCCCGGTGAGCCACATCTGGTACGTCAAGGGGGTCCCCAGCCGCCTGGGGCTCCTCCTGGATATCTCCCCGCGGAACCTGGAGCGGGTCCTCTACTTCGCCCAGTACATCGTCACCGAGGTCAACGAGGAGGCCCGCGGCCGCCTGCTCCAGAAACTGGACCGAGAACTGAAGCAGCGGATCGCCCGCCTGGAGGCCGAGGTCCAGGAGAAGATCGCCGCGGTGGAGGCGCGGCGGGATGAGGAACTGGCCCGTTTGGACGAGGAGCTGGCGGCGGAACACCGCGCTCTGGAAGAACGGCTGGCTCAGCAGACGGACGAACTGATGGAGTTCGCCCGCGAGTGGCGGGACAAACTGGAAGGTTCCCTGGGCAAGAAACGGCGCACGGAACTCCGGGTGGACTGGCTGGACGAGCCCATCGTGGACAAAGGGGAGGAGGTCACCCCCGAGACCTTGGAGCGGCTGAACCAGGTCATCCAGGACCGGCTGAGCGACCTGGAGGCCGAGGTGCGGCTGGAGCAGGACCGCATCGCCCAGGCCATCGCCGGGCGGAAGGACCTGGCCCGTCGGCAGGCCGAGGAGGAGATGGACAACCTCCGCCAGGAACTGGATGCGGAGATCCGACGTCTCCAGGAGCAGCACGAAGCGGACGTGCTTGAACTGAAGTCCATCTCCGAGATGCACCTCCTGAGCGAGGCCCAGTACCGGGAACTTTCGGAGAAGTGGGGCAACGTCTTCTCCGCGGGCATGGGGGCGGAGGCGGTGCGGGAGATCCTGGTGCGCATGGACCTGGACAAGATGGCCAAGGAACTGCGCCAGGAGATCCGTACCACCAAGTCCAAACAGCGACGGAAGAAGGCTATCAAGCGGCTGCGCGTGGTGGAGGCCTTCCGCAAGTCCGGCAACCGGCCAGAGTGGATGATCCTCACCGTCTTGCCGGTCATCCCGCCGGAATTGCGCCCCATGGTGCAGTTGGACGGTGGCCGCTTCGCCACTTCGGACCTGAACGATCTCTACCGGCGGGTGATCAACCGCAACAACCGCCTCAAGCGCCTTCTGGAACTGGGCGCGCCAGACGTCATCGTGCGCAACGAGAAGCGGATGCTGCAGGAGGCGGTGGACTCCCTCATTGACAACGGCCGGCGGGGCCGCGCCGTCTCCCGATCGGGCAAGCGGAAACTCAAGTCCCTTTCCGACATGCTGAAGGGGAAGCAGGGGCGCTTCCGCCGCAACCTCCTGGGGAAGCGTGTGGACTACTCCGGACGCTCGGTCATCGTCATCGGCCCGGAACTGAAACTGCACCAGTGCGGCCTGCCCAAGCGCATGGCGCTGGAACTCTTCAAGCCCTTCGTCATGCGCAAACTGGTGGAGTACAACTACGCCCACAACATCAAGAGCGCCAAGCGCCTGGTGGACCGGATGAGCCCGGAAGTCTGGGATGTCCTGGAGGAAGTGACGCGGGAGCGGCCGGTCCTCCTGAACCGGGCGCCCACTTTGCACCGCCTGGGCATCCAGGCCTTTGAGGTGGTGCTCATTGAGGGGAGCGCCATCCAGATCCACCCCCTGGTCTGCGCGGCCTTCAACGCCGACTTTGACGGCGACCAGATGGCGGTCCACGTGCCCCTTTCCGATGCCGCTGTCCGAGAGGCCCGGGAACTGATGCTCTCCACGGTGAACCTCCTGAAGCCGGCCAGCGGCGAGCCCATTGTCGGGCCTTCCAAGGACATGGTGCTGGGCTGCTACTACCTGACCATGGAGAAGCCGGACGCCAAGGGCGCGGGGAAGGTCTTCGCCGACCTGGACGAGGTGGTGCTGGCCCACGAGCTGGGGGTGGTGGACCTGCATGCGCCCATCCAGGTGCCCTATCGCCGGTGGAGTTACGCCTCGCCGGTGGACGTCCTCTCCGTCTCCAAGAGGGTGCTGGAGGCTCTCCTCCAGGCTGATATCACTCGGGTGGGGCAGGTGGTGGAACTCCTGAAGGCCGGCGAGGAGCGCCTGATGGAGATCAAGGGCCTGGGGCCCAAGGCCGTGGAGGAGATCAAACAGGCCCTGGAGGAGCGCACCCTCCTCAAGACGACCGTGGGCCGGGTGATCTTCAACCTCTCCTTGCCGGAGGAACTGCGCTTCGTCAACGAGCGGATGGATAAGAAGGCCCTGAACGACCTGGTGGGAGTCTGCTACCAGTACTTCGGTCAGGAGCGAACCGCGGCTCTGGTGGACGAGATCAAGCGTCTCGGCTTCACCTACGCCACCCGCAGCGGCATCACCATCGCCATCAGCGACATTGAGGTGCCGGAGGAGAAGGACCGCATCGTGGAGGAGACCTCGGCCCAGGTGGAGGAGATTGAGCGCCAGTACCGCCGAGGGCTGATCACCGAGGAAGAGCAGTACGCCAAGGTGGTGGAACTCTGGACCCGGGCCACCGACCTCATCACCGAGGTGGTGAAGAAGCGGCTGGACGAGGCTGGGAACATCGGGGCGATGGCCACCTCTGGGGCGACCAAGGGCGGCATTCAGCCGGTGCGGCAGTTGGCGGGCATGCGAGGCCTCATGGCCGACCCCTCGGGGCGGATCATCCCCCTGCCCATCCGCTCCAACTTCCGCGAGGGCCTCACGGCTCTGGAGTACTTCCTCAGCACCCACGGTGCCCGCAAGGGCCTGGCGGATACGGCCCTGCGGACCGCCGACGCGGGCTACCTGACCCGGCGGCTGGTGGACGTGGCCCAGGACGTGATCATCGTGGAGGAGGACTGCGGCACCCACGCCGGCATCTGGCTGGACGCACAGGGGGCGAAGGAGTCGCATCAGTCCTTCGCCGAGCGGGTGGTAGGGCGCATCGCCGCTGCCCCAGTGGCTGACCCGAAGACCGGTGAGGTGATCATTGAGCGGGGCGAGGAGATCACGGAGCAGAAGTTTGAACTGGCCCAGCGCGCCGGGGTGGACCGGATGTACGTCCGCTCGCCCATGACCTGCGAAGCGCCCTTCGGCCTGTGCGCCAAGTGCTACGGGCGGGACCTGGCCCGCGGGGGCCTGGTGAAGATCGGCGAGGCTGTGGGCATCATCGCTGCCCAGTCCATTGGCGAGCCGGGCACCCAACTGACGCTGCGCACCTTCCACACCGGCGGCGTGGCCGGCGGCGAGGATATCACCCAGGGCCTGCCGCGGGTGGAGGAACTCTTTGAGGCCCGGACGCCCAAGGGCGAGGCCATCATCGCCGATATAGACGGCGTGGTGGACATCTACTGGGAAGGGGACGTGCGCAAACTGAAGGTCCGGGATGTGCACGTCGTGACCAACACCCTGGAGGTGCCGCCGTCCTACGAACTGGTGGTGGAGGATGGCGAGCGGGTGCAGGCGGACACGGTCATCGCCCGGAACGGCGCGGGCGAGGAGATCGTGGCGGGCATGGACGGCCACTGCCTGTGGGAGGAGAGCGACGGGCGCCGGATGGCCATCATCCGCCGCGAGGAAGTGGAAGAGGTGGAGTACGAGGTACCCGCCTCGGCCCGCCTGCGGGTGGTCCAGGGGCAGCGGGTGAAAGCCGGTGAACAACTGACCGATGGCGTGAAGAACCCCAAGGAACTCTTGCGCATCCTCGGCCGCGAGGAGGCCCAGATGTACCTCCTCCAGGAGGTGCAGAAGGTCTACCGGACCCAGGGCGTGAGCATCAACGACAAGCACATTGAGATCATCATCCGCCAGATGACACGCCGGGTGCAGGTGCAGAGGCCGGGCGACACCGACTTCCTTGTGGGCGAACTGGTGGACCGCTTCCGGTTTGAGGAAGTGAACCGAGAGGTCCTGGAGCGGGGTGGAACACCTGCTGTGGCACGGCCAGTGCTCCTGGGCATTACCAGGGCGGCCCTGAACACGGAAAGCTTCCTGGCGGCGGCCTCCTTCCAAGAGACGACCCGCGTCCTCACGGAGGCGGCGGTCAAGGGGGCCAAGGACGAACTGCGCGGCCTCAAGGAGAACGTCATCCTGGGCCGCCTGATCCCGGCGGGCACGGGCTTCCGCTACCGCGAGAAGAAAAGAGAAGCCCTGCAGCGAGAGGCGGCGGCCTGGATGGCCCAGAGCCTGGGGCTGAAGGGTTCTCCCACCTTTGGGGGGATGGACCTTTCCCCGGCCGATGGGGAGATTTGACCCGTTCGGAAAGTTATGCTAGACTAGATGTTCGTGGGTCGCTTTTGCCGGTCCTATACCTTTTGGCTGAGCAGAAGGCCCTCGCTGTGATGGTTGCGCAACGAGGGCCTTCTTGGGCCCAGTTTCAGGAACGCCTTTTGCCTTGGTGTGAGGAAAGCAGGAGGTCCATCTTGCCGACGATCAACCAACTGATCCGGAAAGGCCGAAAACCAGTCCAGAAGAAAGAAAAGGCACCCGCCCTGCGGTTCACCTTCAACGCCCTCAGGAACCGCATGCGGAAGATGCCGCGCGGCAACCCGCAGAAGCGGGGCGTGTGCACCCAGGTCAGGACGATGACCCCCAAGAAGCCGAACTCCGCCCTGCGGAAGATCGCCAGGGTCCGCCTGACCAACGGCATTGAGGTCACCGCCTACATCCCGGGCGAGGGCCATTCCTTGCAGGAACACTCGGTGGTCCTGGTCCGTGGGGGCCGCGTCAAGGACCTGCCGGGCGTGCGCTACCACATTGTGCGCGGCGCCCTGGATGCCGGGGGCGTGGAAGGGCGCAAGCGGGGCCGGTCCAAGTACGGCACGCGCCGGCCGAAGCAGAAGGCTGTCGCGTAGGCGGGGTGTTCTGCAGGGGCTGGGGCGGAGTGCCGCCCTTTCAAGCCGGGTTGGAGAAGGGGGAACATGCCAAGACGGTACCGTCCAGAACGACGTGAGGTCCCACCAGATATCAAGTACCAGAGCGTGCTGGTGGCGAAGTTCATCAATCACCTGATGCGCAACGGCAAGAAGAGCCTTGCGGAGCGCATCATGTACGAGGCCATGGACATCATCCGTGAGCGGACCAAGCAGTCTCCGCTGGAGGTGTTTGAGCGGGCCGTGGCCAATGCCACGCCGGTCCTGGAAGTCAAGCCCCGCCGGGTGGGTGGGGCGACTTACCAGGTGCCGGTGGAGATCCGGCCCGAACGCCGCACCAGCCTGGCCATGCGGTGGCTGGTCCAGTCAGCCCGCAGCCGGCACGGCAAGAGCATGGCCGAGAAACTGGCTGCCGAGTTGATGGATGCTGCCCAGGGACAAGGGGCGACGATCAAGCGGAAGGAAGATACCCACAAGATGGCGGAGGCGAACCGCGCATTTGCCCACTATCGTTGGTAGTCCCCTGGAGCGCATTCCCCTGGCTGGCCAGCCTGCTGGCGGCTTTCTGAGACCTGTCCCTTCTCGTTGTTGTTGCGCCACGGAGCAACAATCACAGGTCTCCTAACGGATCGTGCAACTGCAGTCCCTCGCGGACTGGATGTACGGGCAACTGGAGAGCGAACAGGATCACGATCGGGACGGTGGAGGAGCCCGATGGCCCGGCCCTGTCCTTTGGAGCGGGTTCGCAACATCGGCATGATCGCCCACATTGACGCGGGCAAGACGACCACGACGGAGCGGGTCCTGTTCTACGCCGGGCGGACCCACCGCATGGGCAACGTGGACGAAGGCACCACCGTGACCGACTGGATGGAACAGGAGCGGGAACGGGGCATCACCATCACCGCGGCCTCGGTGACCTGCTTCTGGCGCGACCATCAGATCAACATCATTGACACACCTGGGCACATTGACTTCACGGCGGAGGTCCAGCGCAGCCTGCGGGTGCTGGACGGCGGGGTGGTCATCTTTGACGCCGTGGCCGGCGTGGAGCCCCAGTCGGAGACGGTCTGGCGCCAGGCCGACCGCTACGGCGTGCCCCGCATCTGCTTTATTAACAAGATGGACCGGTTGGGGGCCGATTTCTGGCGGGCGGTGGAGATGATCCGCGAGCGCCTGAACGCCAACCCCGTGGCGATCCAGGTCCCCATCGGTGTGGAGGCCTCCTTCCAGGGCCTGGTGGACCTCATCACAGGGAAGGCCCTCATCTACGCCGACGACCTGGGCACAGTCATCCGTTCCACGGAGGTGCCGGAGGACCTGCAGGAAGAGGTGGCCCTGCGCCGCGCGCAGATGCTGGAGCAGATCGTGGAGACGGACGACGCCCTCCTGGAGCAGTACCTGGAGGGGGAGGAGATCGCCCCCGAGGCGCTCCGGCGAGCCCTGCGGCGGGCCACCATCCAGGGCAAACTGGTGCCGGTCCTGTGCGGCGCAGCGCTCCGGAACAAAGGGGTGCAGCCCCTCCTGGATGCGGTGGTGGACTACCTGCCGTCTCCCCTGGACGTGCCCCCGATCCATGGGACGCACCCGAAGACGGGCGAGGTGTTGCAGCGGCCTCCGGAGGAGAACGGCCCCCTGACCGCGCTGGCTTTCAAGGTGGTCTCCGACCCCTACGTGGGGCGCTTGGTCTACTTCCGGGTCTATTCCGGCAAGGTCCGCTCGGGACAGGCGGTGCTGAACGCCACCCGAGACCGCAAGGAGCGGATGGGCCGCATCCTGCGGATGTACGCCAACCACCGCGAGGAGGTGGAGGAGGTCCACACAGGGGACATCGGGGCAGCCCTGGGCCTGAAGATGACCTTCACAGGGGAGACGCTGTGCGACCTTTCCCACCCCATCGTCCTGGAGCCCATCTCCTTCCCGGAACCGGTCATCTCCGTGGCCATTGAGCCCAAGACCCAGGCCGACCAGGACAAATTGACGGAGGCCCTGGAGCGGCTGGCGGAGGAGGACCCGACTTTCCGGGTGCGGGTGGACGAGAACACCGGCCAGACCATCATCTCCGGCATGGGGGAACTGCACCTGGAGGTGCTCCTGGACCGGATGGTGCGGGAGTTCCATGTGGGGGCCCACGTGGGCAAGCCGCAAGTGGCCTACCGGGAGACCGTCACCCAGAAGGTGGAAGCCACAGGGCGGTTTGTGCGGCCGGGGGCGGTCAAGCCGCAGTTCGCCGAGGTGACGCTGGTGGTGGAGCCCCTGCCCAAGGGGGGCGGGCTCGCCTTTGAGAGCCGCCTCCCGGAGCGGGTCTGGCCCCCGGAGGTCATCGCCGCAGTGGAGGCTGGCGTGCGGGAGGCGATGGAGAGCGGCACGTTGGCCGGCTACCCGATGGTGGATGTCAAGGCCACACTGGTCCACGCGGCGAGCGACGAAGAAGGGGCCTCTGAGCAGGCCTTCAAAGTGGCCGGGTCCATGGCCTTCCGCGAGGCGGCTCGGAAGGCCGGTCCAGTCCTGTTGGAGCCCATCATGAAGGTGGAGGTGGTGGTGCCGGACGCCTTCACCGGCGACGTGCTGAGCGACCTGAACGCCCGTCGCGCCCAGATTGAGCGGATGGAACTCCGCTCCGACGGGATGCAGGTCATCCGGGCCCTGGTGCCGCTGGCACGCATGTTCGGCTACGCCACCGACCTGCGGTCCGCCACCCAGGGCCGGGGGACTTTCACCCTGGAGTTTGACCACTACGCCCCGGTCTCCCAGGAAGTGCTGGAGAAGATGCTGGGCGGCTGGATAGCCTGAGCCGGCATCCCAAAGAGGGGGCGGGATTTGCCAAAGGTCTCCCTTTGCGTATAATATGGGAGTTTGCGTGCCCCAGATGGGGCCTACCCTTTGGGGAAACACCATTCTGAAGCATTCTTGCACAACGGCGGCTGCGGCAAGCCGCACTGAGCGTCAGGGAAAGGAGAGGAACCAATGGCCAAGCCGAAGTTTGAGCGGACGAAGCCCCATGTGAACGTGGGGACGATTGGGCACATTGACCATGGGAAGACGACGCTGACGGCGGCGATCACGAAGGTGCTGTCGCTGAAGGGGTTGGCGCAGTTTCGGCCCTTTGACAGCATTGACAATGCGCCGGAGGAGAAGGCGCGTGGCATCACCATTGCCATTGCCCATGTGGAGTACGAGACGGAGAAGCGGCACTATGCCCACGTGGACTGCCCTGGGCATGTGGACTACATCAAGAACATGATCACTGGGGCGGCGCAGATGGACGGGGCGATTTTGGTGGTGGCGGCGCCGGATGGGCCGATGCCGCAGACGCGGGAGCACGTGTTGTTGGCGCGGCAGGTGGAAGTGCCGGCGATGGTGGTGTTTCTGAACAAAGTGGACATGATGCAGGATGAGGAGTTGTTGGAGTTGGTGGAGTTGGAGTTGCGGGAGCTTCTGAGCACGTATGGGTTTCCTGGGGATGAGGTGCCCATTGTGCGGGGGAGTGCGCGGAATGCGTTGGAGTCGCCGTCCACGGATCCGAATGCGCCGGAGTATGCGTGCATTTGGGAGTTGCTGCGGGTGGTGGACGAGTACATTCCGACGCCGGTGCGGGAGATAGACAAGCCGTTCCTGATGCCGATAGAGGATGTGTTTGGGATCAAGGGGCGAGGGACGGTGGTGACGGGCCGAGTGGAGCGAGGGGTGATTCGGCCGATGGATGAGGTGGAGATTGTGGGGTTGCGGGACACGCGGCGGACGGTGGTGACGAGTGTGGAGATGTTCCGCAAGGTATTGGATGAGGGTCGTGCGGGGGACAACATAGGGTGTCTGCTGCGTGGGATTGAGCGGGACGAGGTAGAGCGGGGGATGGTGTTGGCGGCGCCTGGGTCCATCACGCCGCACACGACGTTTTTGAGTGAGGTGTACGTGTTGAAGAAGGAGGAGGGGGGGCGGCACACGCCGTTCTTCAGTGGGTATCGGCCGCAGTTTTACATTCGGACGATGGACGTGACGGGGGAGATTCAGTTGCCCGAGGGCGTGGAGATGGTGATGCCTGGGGACAACGTGAATCTGAAGGTGAAGTTGATTGCGCCGGTGGCGCTGGAGGTGGGGTCGCGGTTTGCCATTCGGGAGGGCGGCCGCACCGTGGGCGCTGGCGTCATCACCAAGATCCTGGAGTAACCGGCCTTTCTCGGGGGCGCATCCATCCATGGTGCGCCCCCACCACGGAATCGGAGCCAACGCGAGACCGCAAGACCGGACGTTTGGGGGAACCATGGCGAAGCAGAGGATTCGGATTCGGCTGAAAGCGTACGATCATCGGGTCCTGGACCAGTCGGTGCAGCAGATCGTGGAGACAGCAGAACGGACCGGCGCGCTGGTGGTCGGGCCTGTGCCCTTGCCCACGCGCATTGAGCGGTTCACCGTGATGCGGTCTCCCTTCATTGATAAGGACTCCCGGGAGCAGTTTGAGATCCGCACCCACAAGCGTCTCATTGACGTGGTGGATCCCGGGTCCAAGACCATTGACCAACTGATGCGGCTGCAGTTGCCGGCTGGCGTGGACATTGAAATCAAGCTCTAGGTGTGGGGCGCTTTCGGCTCCAGGGTGTTGGGGTTTTCCCTCGCGCATGGGGCCCTCCGGAGGTCCGGAACACTTTTGAGAAGGGAGGGGGGAGCCCTGGGATGATGGGGCCCTCTGGCCGCCAGTCCCTGCTCCCGGAGAAGTAGGCCATGAAGGGAATCATCGGCAGGAAAATAGGGATGACCCAGATCTTTGACGAGAAGGGCGAGGTCATCCCGGTCACGGTCATCCAGGCAGGCCCCTGCTACGTGACGCAGGTCAAGACGGAAGAGACCGATGGCTACAACGCGGTGCAGTTGGGGTTTGAGGAAGTGCCGCCCCGAAAACTGAACCTGCCGCTGTTGGGCCATCTGAAGAGGGCTGGCGTGCCGGCCTTGCGCCACCTGCGGGAGTTCCGCGCCAAGGACGCGGCCCAGTACCGCCCGGGGCAGAAGATCACTGTGGAGGTCTTCTCGCCCGGCGACCATGTGGACGTGGTGGGCACGTCCAAGGGGCGGGGCTTTGCCGGCGGCGTCAAGCGCTACGGGTTCGGCGGCGGCCCCAAGACCCACGGCCAGTCCGACCGGCACCGGGCACCGGGCTCGGTGAGTTCGGGGACCACGCCGGGCCGGGTCTGGAAGGGGAAGCGCATGGCTGGCCACATGGGCAACCACCGGGTCACTGCGCAGAACTTGACCGTCGTCCGAGTGGACGCGGAGCGCAACCTGCTGGTGGTGAAGGGGCCGGTCCCCGGACCCCGCAATGGCCTCGTGATCGTCAAGGAAGCCAGAAAGCAGGGGTAGAGGAGACGGGCGATGCGACTTCCTGTGCACGATATGACGGGTCAGCAAGTGGGCGAGGTGGACCTGCCGGAGGAGATCTTCGGCATTGAGCCGAACGTGCCGGTCATGCACCAGGCCCTGGTGCGCCAACTGGCCAACGCCCGTCTGGGGACCCACGATACCAAGACCCGCGGCGAGGTGAGCGGTGGGGGCCGCAAGCCCTGGCGCCAGAAGGGGACCGGCCGGGCCCGTCAGGGGAGCACCCGGGCGCCCCATTGGCGCAAGGGAGGCACCGTCTTCGGGCCGACCCCGCGCTCCTACGAGCAGAGGATGCCGAGGAAGATGCGCCGGCTGGCCCTCCGGTCCGCCCTCTCCATGAAGGCGGCGGAGGCGGGGATCGTCCTCGTGGACCGGCTGGAGATGGAGGCCCCGCGCACCAAGGAGATGGAGGCGGTCCTCGCCAACCTCTCCCTGGACGACAGCGTGCTGGTCCTCCTGCCGGAGAGGAACTGGGCGGTGGAGCGGTCGGTGCGCAACCTGCCCCATGTCAAGACCCTACGGGCCCAGTACCTGAATGTGCGGGACCTCCTGCAGTACCGCTACGTCCTCATGCCGCTGGGCGCCCTGGACGTCATCCGTGGGTTCCTGGGCCAGGACTGAGATAGGCGCGGGGCTGGCCACGGCAGGATAGAGAGGGTTGGATGATGCACGTCTACGAAGTGCTCAAGCGTCCGGTGATGACGGAGAAGAGCATGGCGCTGGCCGAAGAGGGCAAGTACGTCTTTGAGGTGGACCACCGGGCCAACAAGCACCAGATCAAAGAGGCCGTGGAGACCATCTTCAACGTGCACGTGGTCTCGGTGAACGTCGTCAAGATGCCGCCGAAGCGGGCCCGGTACGGACGGCGGGTGGTGGTGAAGGAGCCCATGTGGAAGAAAGCCATCGTGACCTTGGCTCCCGGAGAGAAGATCCCGATCTTTGAAGGCGTCTAGTCCCTCTGGGCCAGGAGGCCGCCGGACCCGTGCCTGATGCACGCCGTCGGCCTCGGGGTTGGGGGAACTGCGGAAGTGAGGTAGAGCGCATGGGTATCAAGGTCTACAAACCGACTTCGCCGGGGCGGCGAGGGATGACCGTCTCCACCTTTGAGGAGATCACCCGCACCGAGCCGGAAAAGTCCCTGGTGGTGCCGCTGAAGAAGCACGCCGGGCGCAACGTCCAGGGGCGCATCACCGTGCGACACCGGGGTGGTGGGCACAAGCGCCGCTACCGTCTCATTGACTTCAAGCGGGACAAATTCGGCATTCCAGGGCGGGTGGATTCCATTGAGTACGACCCGAACCGGTCGGCCCGCATCGCGCTGGTCGTCTATCCGGATGGCGAGAAGCGGTACATCCTGGCCCCTCTGGGGCTCAAGGTGGGCGATACGGTGGTCTCAGGCCCGGAGGCGGACATCCGGGTGGGCAACGCGCTCCCCATCCGGAACATCCCGGTAGGGACCATGATCCACAACATAGAATTGCACAAGGGCCGCGGGGGGCAGTTGGTGCGATCGGCGGGCACGTCGGCCCAGTTGCTGGCCAAGGAAGGGAACTACGCCCAGGTGCGTCTGCCCAGTGGCGAAGTGCGCCTGGTCCACGTGGACTGCATGGCCACCATCGGGCAGGTGGGGAATGTGGACCACAAGAACATCAGCCTGGGCAAGGCTGGGCGGAGCCGTTGGCTGGGCCGCCGCCCAGCGGTGCGCGGTTCGGCGATGACGCCCAGGGACCACCCCCATGGGGGCGGCGAAGGGCGTTCGCCCATCGGCATGCCTTCGCCCAAGACCCCTTGGGGCAAGCCCACCCTGGGCTACAAGACGCGGCGCAACAAGGCCACGGATCAGTACATCGTGCGGCGTCGTGGGAAGCGCCGCGGGTAGTGGAAGGAGAGGGCTGAGCGATGTCCAGGTCTCTGAAGAAAGGGCCGTACGTAGATCCCAAACTGCTGCGGCGCATTGAGGAGATGAACCGACGGGGTGAAAAGCGGGTCATCCGCACCTGGTCCCGGGATTCCACCATCTTCCCGCAGATGGTGGGCCACACCATCGCTGTGCACGATGGCCGGCGGCATGTGCCCATCTACATCACCGAGAACATGGTCGGGCACAAGTTGGGCGAGTTCGCGCTCACCCGCTTCTTCCGAGGCCACATCGTCAAGGAAAAAGGGACCCGTCGGGGGCGAGGGTAAGAGCCGATGGAAGTACGAGCCGTGACCAAGTACGTGGGCATTTCGCCCCAGAAGGTGCGCCGGGTCATTGACCAGGTGCGGGGCAAGCCGGCCGAGGAGGCCCTGGCCCTTCTGCAGTTCATGCCCCAGGCCGCTGCCCGGCCGGTGGCCAAGACCATCCGGTCCGCCCTGGCCAACGCCGAGGAGAACTTCGGCCTGGCCCGGCAGGACCTTTACATCGCCAAGATCGTGGCCGACCAGGCCCCCACCCGGCGGTGGCGGCGCTTCGGCCCTCGGGGCCGGTTCAAGCCGATCCTGCGACGGGCGTCGCACATCAC
>FWWL01003829.1_pt1 | contig 17389 bp, 18 predicted proteins | sample 2228331 | NCBI WGS metagenome assembly FWWL01 (sample SAMEA103939775, study PRJEB20133) | metagenome
AGTATGGTCTCGACCCTCACCTGTTCCGCCGTCAGCTCCAGGATCGTGCCGATGGTCTGGTTCTCGGTGGTGGGCACGACGCGGTCGAACGGAGGAACTTCGTGGTTCAGGTGGCGGTGATCCATCGGCGCGATCACCTCCTCCTCGAGGATCGACTTCACCTGTTTCAGATCCACCACCATGCCCGTGACAGGGTCGGGCTCTCCTTCCAGGGTCACTTCCAGCACGAAGTTGTGTCCGTGCCCCCGGGGGCTCGCTTCCTCTCCATAGACGGCCGCGTTTTCCGCTTCCGTCCAGTCCGGGCGCCGGCAGACGTGAGATGCCGAGAAGTCGACTCGCCGGGTGATCCACATGCCAGTATCAGTAGGGTCAGATGCGGTGCCCTCGGCCCTCGATACAATTATAGTTTCCACCCCATGCAACAACCGAAGCTGATGGTGTCGATTCAGACTGCCGCCGCCGCGATTCTGGTGGCCTTGTGTTTCATCGTGGCGGACTCGCTGCGGGAAAAGGTGGTGGCGGTCGGCGACCGCGCGCCCTCGTTCACCATCGTGACGGACGACGGCCGGCAAATTTCGACTTCGCAGTTCGGGGGCAAGGTGCTCGTTCTGAACTTCTGGGCGACCTGGTGCCCGCCCTGCATTGACGAGCTGCCCTCGCTGGACGCGATGGCCCGGCAACTGGCGCCAAAGGGTGTGGTGGTGCTGGGCGTCAGCGTGGACCGCAACGCAGCTGCCTACGAGCGGTTCCGCAAGCAGGCGAAGATCGGGTTTCTGACCGCCCGCGATCCGGAGGCGCGAATCAGCGCCTCTTACGGCACCTTCAAGTATCCGGAGACCTACGTGATCGACAGCCGCGGCAGGGTGCGGCAGAAGCACATCGGGCCGCGGAACTGGCTGGAGCCGGAGCTGATCCAAAGCATCGAGTCCCTGCTGTAGGCTGTAGGCAGGGAGGGGCGCGCCATGCCCGACTGGAAGCAGGAGCTGATCGGCATCGTCGGCGAGCGCGGATGCCTGCAGCGGCCAGAAGACCTGCGGCTGTACGAATACGACGGCGGCGTGGACAAGGGGCGCCCGGACATTGTGGTGTTCCCGCGCACCGCGGAGCAGGTGAGCGCCATTGTGAAGGTCTCGCGGCGGCATGGCGTTCCTCTGGTGGGCCGGGGAGCCGGCACGGGCCTGAGCGGCGGCGCTATCGCCCGCAGCGGGGGCATTCTGGTCTCCTTCGCGCGGATGAACCGGATCCTGGAGATCGACCCGCTGAACGAGCGCGCCGTCGTGGAGCCGGGAGTCGTGAATCTCGATATCAGCGCCGCGGCGGCGCCCTATGGCTATTTCTTTGCGCCGGATCCGTCCAGCCAGAGGGCATGCACCATTGGCGGCAACGTGGCGGAAAATGCAGGCGGGCCTCATACCCTGGCCTACGGCGTCACCGCCAACCATGTGCTTGGCCTGGAGGTGGTCCTGCCGGATGGCGAGATCGTCCGCACCGGGGCCTTCTGGCCGGATTCGCCCGGCTACGACCTCACCGGGCTGATCACGGGCAGCGAGGGCACGCTGTGCCTGGTGACCAAGGTCATCGTGCGGCTGATGCGCAAGCCGGAAGCGGTGGAGACTTTTCTGGCGATCTACGACACAGTGGACGACTGCGCCAACACGGTGAGCGAGATCACCGCCCGCGCCATCACTCCCGCCGCGGTGGAGATGCTCGACGGCTCCATGCTGCAGATGGTGGAAGAGGCTGTGCACGCGGGCTACCCCCTGGGCGCCGCGGGGGTCCTTCTGATCGAACTGGAAGGGGTGCGCGAGGCCGTTGCGGAACAGGCCGAACAGGTGCGGCAGGCCTGCGCCGCCTGCCGGGCCGTGCAGCTGCGGCGCGCCCGCGACGAGAACGAGCGGCAGCTGCTGTGGAAGGGGCGGAAGAATGCGTTCGGGGCCATCGGCCGCGTGAGCCCCTTCTACTACGTCCACGATGGCGTGGTGCCGCGAACGAAAATCGCCCCCACTCTGCGTTATATCGAAGACGTCTCGCGCCGCAGCGGCCTGGCTATCGGCAATATTTTCCATGCCGGCGACGGGAACATGCATCCGATTATTTTGTTCGACGCCCGCCGGCCGGGAGACATCGAAAAAGCGCAGAAAGCGGGATTTGAAATTCTCGAATACTGCGTGGATTCCGGCGGTTCCATTACGGGAGAACATGGCATCGGGATGGAAAAAATTCACCTGATGGGACGCCAGTTTTCCGAAGAATCTCTGGAAATCATGCGCCGCATCCGCCTGGCCTTCGATCCGGCGCGCCTGTTCAATCCCGGCAAGCTGCTGCCCGAGGGCCCGGCCTGTCCGGAACTGCGCCAGCCGCCTGTCATTCCCGGCGGCGCGCTGCCGGCCTGAGACAAGAAAAGGGAGGAATTTCATGCCAAGCCGACGGGAATTTCTCTTTGGAATGGCGGCCTTTGCCGCTCCTGCCCGGAAGGGGCTGACGCCCAAGGAACGGGTGAATCGCGTCCTCGAAGGGCGCACGCCGGACCGGCCGCCCTTTTCTTTCTGGCATCACTTCCAAGACGAAGACCAGCCGGGCAGGAAGCACGCGGCTGCAACTCTCGATTTCGCCCGCCGCTACCGGCTCGACATCGTCAAGGTGATGAGTGACTACCCGTATCCGAAGCCGGCCGGGCCCTCATGGCATGAGTTGAAGCCCCTCGACAATCCTTTCCCCGAGCAGGTGAAGGCGCTTGAGCTGATCCGCGACGGGCTGGCAGGGCAGAAACACTTCGTCGAGACCGTGTTCAATCCGTGGAACCAGGCCGCGAAGATCTCGTCGAAGGAAGCCGTACTGGAGCTGATGCGTTCGCGCCCGCAGGCGCTGCTCGACGCGCTGGAAGCGATCGCGCGCTCGGAGGCGAATCACGTGCGGCGGGCGCTGGAAGCCGGCGCTTCGGGAATCTTCCTCGCCGTGGACAACGCGCAGGAGGGCGTTCTCACGCTGGAGGAATACCGCCGCTTCAGCGAGCCCTTCGACCGCATGGTGCTGGAAGCGGCCAAGGACGCCCCGCTCAACATCCTGCACCTGCACGGCGCAAAAGTCTATCTCGACCACTTCTGGAAAGGCTGGCCCGTGCAGGTCATCCATTATTCCGCCCATGAAACCGGCGTGCCGCTTGCATCGGCGCGAAAGAAGACTGCCGCTGTGCTCATGGGGGGCCTCGACCACCGCAGCGTTGTGGGCGCGTCCGAGGCTCAGGTGCGCGCCATGCTGCGCGAGGCCGCTGCCGCCGCGCCGAAGTGGATCTGCGCGCCGGGCTGCTCGGTGCCCGACGACTCGCCCCGCGCCCGGCTGCTCACGCTGAGCCGCATCCTGCAGTCTGCATGAGCTGGCACATCCGCCGCTGGGATCTTTACGCGCCGCACTACGACCGCTTCATCTCCTTCGATCCCCACCGGAAACGTTCTCTCGCGCTGGCGCAGCTGTGCCCGGGGGAGCGCGTGCTGATCAGCGGCTGCGGCACCGGGCAGGATCTCCCTTTCTTGCCTGAAGGGCTCGACGTGATCGCCGTGGACGCCAGCCAGGGCATGATCGAAAGGGCGCTGCACCGCCGTTGCGCCTCCCCGGTGCGGTTCCTCCGCATGGACGCGCAGCGGCTGGCGTTTCCCGATTCCTGCTTCGATTGCGTGGTGCTGCACCTGATCGTCGCCATCGTTCCGGATCCGCTCGCCTGCCTGCGCGAGGCGGCGCGCGTGCTGAAGCCCGGCGGGCGCATTGTGCTGTTCGACAAGTACCACGACGGCGCCGGCAGGCCGCGCCTCATCCGCCGCGTGCTGAATCCGCTGATGCGTCTGCTCGCCACGGATCTCAACGTGCCGCTGCCGCGGCTCGCGCGCGAGGCCGGGCTTCGCATCGTGAATGAAGAGCCCGCTCTGCTGCGCGGAATGTTCCGCATCGCCCGGCTCGAGCACGCGCCGCAATTATAATGCCCTGTTGAGCCACCGCCCATGACCCGCAGAATTCTTCCGCTCTTCCTCTCCTGTTTCCTGTGGACTCCCGCCGCCCCGCCGCCCGCGCCCGATCCGGCCCGCGCCGGCATGGACGCCGCGCAGCTGGCCCGCATCGGCCCGGTGCTCCGGGAATTCGTGGAGCGGGGCCAGATCAGCGGCGCCGTCACGCTCATCATGCGCAACGGCGCGCTGGCGCACTTCGAAGCCACCGGCTGGCAGGACGCCGAAGCGAAGAAGCCCATGCAGAAGGACACGATCTTCCAGATCATGTCCATGACCAAGCCCTTCACCGGCGCCGCCATCATGATGCTCGCCGAGGAGGGCAAGCTCCGCCTGCACGACCGCGTCGAGGATCACCTGCCGGAGTTCCGCGGGCAGATGATGATCGTCAGCGAAGAGAACGGCGTGCGCACCCTGCGCAAGCCCTCCCGCCCCATCACCATCCGCGACCTGATGACGCACACTTCCGGCCTTGGTCCCGCGGCGCCCGGCATCGCCGACATCATGGTGGCCATGGACCGCACGCTCGCCGATGCCTGCCTCATCTACTCGCAGCAGCCGCTGTTGTTCGAGCCCGGCACGCGCTGGATGTATTCGAACACGGGCATCGCCGTGCTCGGCCGCATCGTCGAGGTCCGCTCCGGCATGAGCTTCGAGAAATTTCTCGAAACCCGCATCTTCCAGCCGCTCGGAATGGCGGATTCGCACGTCTTCCTTCCCGCCGAAAAGCGCCCCCGCCTCGCGCCGGTGTATTCGGTCAAGGACGGGAAGCTCGTGAAGGCCGGCGCTGATGTTCTGGGCGGCGATCCGCTCAAATTCCGCGAGGGCGCGAAGTACTCCGGCCCGGAGCACGCCATGTACTCCACGGCATGGGACCTCGCGCAGTTCTACCAGATGATGCTCAACGGCGGCGTGCTCCACGGCAAGCGGCTGCTGTCCCCGGCCAGCGTGCGGGCCATGACGCAGCTGCACACGGGCGATCTCGCAGCCGGCCACAATCCCGGCACCGGCTTCGGCCTCACATGGGAAGTGACCAAAGACCCCGCGGGCACGCTCACCGGGCAGAGCATCGGCACCTTCGGCCACGGCGGGGCGTTCGGCACCTACGGATGGGTCGACCCGCAGAAGAAGCTCGTGGGCGTGTTCCTCATCCAGACCACCGCCCGCCCGCAGCCCGTGCGCGACGCCTTCGTCACCATGGCCAACGCCGCCGTGCGGGAGCCGGAACCGTGAAGCCCTCGCCTCCAGAGCAGGACGCCTTCGTCACGCTGCAACGCGCCGCTGCCCGGCTGATGGACGGCGTCGCGGATCTGCTCAAGCCCTACGGCCTGCGCCCCGCCCAGTACAACGTTCTGCGCATCCTGCGCGGCGCGCAGCCCGAAGAGCTCAGCTGCCGCCAGGTGGCGGAACGCATGATGACGCGCGAGCCGGACCTCACCCGCCTGCTCGACCGCCTGGAGGCCGCGGGGCTCGTCCGCCGCTCCCGCAACGACGCCGACCGCCGCGTCGTCCGCGTCGCCATCACGCCTTCGGGCCTCGAGCTGCTCGGCCGGCTCGACGCGCCCATGCTCGAGCTGCACCGCCGCCAGTTTGCTCCGCTCGGCCCCCGGCGCACCGCCGTGCTCACGCGCCTGGCGCGGCGCCTGCATGAATCCTGATCCGCGCCCTCTGCATCCCTTCAGATAGTTGTTGCAACAGGCAACCGGGAGGCCCGATGATCCGCACCCGTCCCTCCGCCGAACGCGGCGCCACGCAGTTTGGCTGGCTCGACAGCCGCCACACGTTTTCCTTCAACCGCTACATCGACCCGGCGTGGACCAGCTTCCGCTCCCTGCGCGTGATCAATGAAGATTGGGTCGCGCCTGGCGGCAAGTTCGAATGGCACCCCCACCGCGACATGGAGATCCTCACCTGGATCCTCTCCGGCGCGCTCGAGCATGAAGACTCCACCGGGGCGCGCGGCGTCCTCCGTCCCGGCGACTTGCAGAAGATGAGCGCCGGCACGGGCATCTTCCACAGTGAAGCCAACGCAAGCAGCACCGAGCCGTTGCACCTTTTGCAGATCTGGATCTACCCCTCGCAGCGCGGTCTGGAGCCGCACTACACGGAGAAGCATTTCCCCGAGGAGCTGCGGCGCAACCGCCTGTGCCTGCTCGCTTCGCCGGGCGGGCGCGACGGCTCGCTGCCGGTGCATCAGGCGGCGGAGCTCTGGACGGCGCTCATCGACGAGGGCGGCTCCGTCGAACACGCGCTGCCCGAGGAGCGCCACGCCTGGCTGCAAGTCGCCTCAGGCGAAGTGGAGCTGAACGGCGTGCATCTCCGTCAGGGCGACGGCGCCGCCATCAGCGAGGAGCGCGAACTCCGCATCCTCGCCCGCAAGCCCTCCGAGATCCTGCTGTTCGATCTGGGTTGAGCCGCGTCATTCACTGACGCCATACCCTTGAGAGCCCCCCGAGTGGCGGTTCGTTCTCTCGAGAACTTCCTCTTTTATGCATCCGTAGGCTGTTATACTTCCAAAGATCCGCGGAATGGCGAGGCGAGATTCGGATCTCTGTCCGGGGTTTTCGTGATCTGCAGCAGGCGTCCTCATCAGGCCCACGTGCGGGCGCGCGCCGAAGCCGCAGACAGGTCGTTTTGGGAGTGAACGCATTCATGACGGACAGCCCCGTAGGAGCAGCTCCAATCCGATTAAACCGCTGGCAGCGGTGGGTCTTCCCCAACCTCCCCTCAATCGCTGCTGTCGCTGTGATCTACATGGCCGTGGCCGGCATGGGCCCCGAAGGACTGTTCCGGGATTCCGACACCGGCTGGCACATCGTCACAGGGGAGCGGATTTTCGACACTTGGACGTTGCCTCGCGTGGATCCGTACTCGTTTACCAAACCGGGCGAGCCCTGGTACGCGTGGGAGTGGCTGGCGGATGTGGCGATGGGCGCGCTGCACAAGTGGAAAGGGCTGGCAGGTGTGGCGCTGGGCGCCGTCGTCGTTCTCGCAGCTGCCGCCTGGATGTGGTGCGCTTTCGCGCTGTGGCTGGGCGCGGATGCGTTCATCGTGGCCGCGCTGATGACATTGGCCTCCTTCGCATCAGCGAGCCACTGGCATGCCCGGCCGCATTTGATCAGTTGGGTGTTCCTTATCGCATGGGTTTGGCTGCTCGAGCAGACTCCCTCCAAACTCTCGGTTGTGCGATGCGCAGGCCTGTTCGTGTTGATGATGCTCTGGGTGAACCTGCACGGCAGCTTCTTCCTCGCCTTCTTCCTTGCCGGAGCCTATGGGGTCGAGTTCTGGTTCCGGGATCGGCGACGCGCATCGACGCTTGCGGTCGAGGTGATATTCGCGCTTGTGGCGACTTTCTGTAATCCCTACGGCTCGCAGCTTCACGCACACTTGGCAAGATATTTGACAAATACCGAAATGCTTGCCTTCATCAGGGAATTTCAGAGCCTGAATTTCCACGGCTTCGGCGGGATTATCTCGATCGCGCTCTTTCTTTTAGCCATCTCGGGTGCGGGACTTTGCTTTCAGCAAGGACACTTGGCGCGAGGGCTGGTGATTCTGATGCTCTCAGCCATCGCTCTTCGCTCGGCGCGGGGTATTCCCCTGGTTGCCTTCGTGGCGCTCCCACTCTCGACTGCTGCCATCACGAGGGCGCTAACGGCATGGAAGCCGATCGAGGTTCTCTTGTCGGAATCCAACGCATTCCGCAACATCGAAAGGCAAGCGACCGGGGCATTATTCCTGCTCCTCGCCGCAGGGGGTCTGTTCTTCTGGTACTCCACCGGCACCGCCAGCGCACGGGCCCGGTTTCCAGCCGAACGGCTTCCGGTGCAGGCGGCAGAGGCCTTGGATCGTCTCGATCCGTCCACACGCTTGTTTGCTCCCGACTATTTCGGCGGCTACATAATCTACCGGTTTTCCGGAAAGCGGAAAGTATTTTTTGACGGCCGAAGCGATTTCTACGGGACACAGTTCGTGAAAGACTACGTCAACACCATGGCAATGGAACCTGGCTGGCGAAAGAAATTCGGCCGCTTCCAATTCACACACGCGCTACTGCCCGAGGACCACGCACTGCGCGAGGCGCTCGAGTGTTTGGGCTGGCAGCGCCTGTACGGCGATTCGACTGCCGTGCTGCTTGAGCACCCCAAAGCAGCTCCAGCACATGAGGTCTGTTCTCTTCCCTGAAGCGACTCGCCTCAGCCCTCGCAGACACCAAGGGGTGGTCAACCGGATTCTCAAGCCCGGAGCTGACGCCACATCGGCATCAGTTCGAAGTCCTGCCTGAAGGCTGCCGGATCCTCGCCCCTCTGTTCGATCCAAGCCTCCCCTATCGGGCCGAGATGCTGCGCTGCGGCGAGGGAAGCCACGCGCAATGGATTGACGCCCATCAGCCGGCAGCAGGTCGCATCCACTGCGGGCAGGTTCGCGCCGGCGACGATCACGCCTGCGGCGCGCGGCTTGCCCTGAATCGGTCCATTCCCTTCCATGCCCACGATGCCGTCGACAATCGCCACGGTCTTCGCTGCATAAATCTCCGCCAGCTTTACGATGGAGCGGTCGATGCCGTGGTGGTGCAGCACGTTCTTCGGCCACCCGTACAGGCTCCCCGGGACGGTGCCGAACAGGTTTTTCATCGACAACGTAACCCCTGCCCAGTGGTGCGTTTTCATCTTCGGCAGGGAGACGATCAGGTCGGCGGCGAGCACGGACTTGGGCGCCCACAGCGGCCCCCACTCACCCAGGTCAGCTACCTGCTCCACGTCGTCGCGGTTCAGATCGATAAAGCGCTCTTCAAACTGGGGCACAGCCTCGAAGTAGCCTGCCTCCTCGGCCAGCGTCCACGTGTCCCGCCGGTGGCCGGGGCCTTCGCCGATCCGGACATCGTTGGCCCCCAATTGCAGCAGCGCCTCAAGGACGGCAGCCACGAAAACGGGATGTGTGTTGATGGCCGTGGCTCGGGAGAACTCCACCAGATTCGGCTTCAGCAGCACGCGCTTGCCGCGCACCGCGATGCCTGCTTCTATCAGGGCGCGCCGAATCTCATCCGCAAGCTCTCCGGAGTAGTCCTTGGCGCGCAGGACGAACACGGGTTCCTTCCGCTTCCACGCGCGGGCCTTCTCCCTCCGGGCGCAGGCGGCACTCGCCGCAGCCAGACCGCCGGCAATCCAGTGACGCCGGTTCATGTTGCTGTCCCCTTCCACAGGCGCCACGCGCCCTCAGCCTCTCCGATCAGCGAAAGAGCCAACACTGTAGTTTCCGTTCGTTCGTTGACAACCACGGGGCGGTCGTCGAAAGCCACTCCGTGCATACGAAAAGCGATGCGCAGCAGCGCCTGCGCAAGCCCTCGCGGGCCGCGGCGCCAGTCTTCCTGCGCTCTCTGGAGTCCGCGCTCCACCTGCGGTCCCTTGCGGCCGCACAGTCCAATGAGGGCCACAGCCGTGCATTCCGGGAACGACTCCAGATCTTCGCCGAGAACACGCTTGTTGCCGTAGTTCCAGCCGCCGTCCCGGCACTGCCGGTCGAGGATCATCCGGATGCCTTCTTCCGCCCTTTCCCTCAGCCCGGCCAGCCCCGCGTAGGGCTCGCTCAATTCCAGCGCCCGCACCGCATGGGCTGTGGGCTCAATCCATGCGGCTGTCCCAGCCGTCCACGGCCAGCCCTTGAGTGTATGGTCGTGTTCCACGAGCGGCCTGCGCCGAAAAAGACGATCCAGCCATCCCGGCGCTGGAACAGGCCGCGGATTTCGTTGGGCAAGCCACATGACGGCGCGGCGCCAGGAATCGTCGTGCTCGCCGCGCGCGCACTTCAGGATCACGACGAGCGCCGTGGCCCAGCTCTCGCGCGGGGCTTCTGGACACTCGATCCATGCGCCGGACGGCGCCTGCCAGCGCGAAAGCAGCACCGTGGCCCGCTCTGAAGCTTCCGTGCCGTGGAGCGCCAGCGCGGCGTACACGGTTGGCTCCAGCCACGACGAGCCGCCGTTCCGGTATCCCCACCCGCCGTCTCTGTTCTGGCGCGAAAGCAGAAAACCCAGGGCGTTTGCTCTCATTGAGGGGCTTCAGTTTCTCTCTCGCGGACAGTCGAACCGAAGATCTGCCTAATCGCGTCGCTTGCCCAGACCCGAACTCATTTGGCTGATCAACACCGCGCTGTTGTCAAACAGCGAACATGAAGCAACACACCCTCCATGCAGAATCTGGTTGTCGCAGGCGCACTTCAGCTGAACAGTCACTCGAACTGGCAGCTTGGTCCGGGGCAGGTGCAATCTCCACCGGGGTCCAGGCATTCCATCGGTTGCAACGCAACGATATCTCGTGCGGCATAGATGCCACTGAAGCCCGGAATGAAATGCCGGATCTTGTAATTGGAAACCCGGACCTCCACATACCGCCGCGTGAGCGTTGTAAGGTCATCGACAACATCACTCGCGGTCTTCAGGGAAACCGAGATAGCGGCGTCAGCGTAATAGCTTGTTGTTCCTGAGCAGGTCAAGGTTCCGCAATTCACAAGGTTGTGGACAGCCGCTTCATCCCAATAGTGAGCGGCCGCCCACCGGGCGGCCATGGATGTGCGAGAGGCGATGGTCTGGTGCTGATGGAAGACCCAAGCCCAGTCCATGATTCCGAAGAGCAGCATGAAAAACACCATCGCGGCGAGGCCGAACTCCACCAGCGATGCGCCACGCCGCGCCAGATTGATCTTCATCCTGGGCATTTCGATGCTCCCTGCGCAGTCACTTGTTTTTACCGCCTCCGCCACCACCACCGCCGGAGGAGCCCATCGCGAAGCGGCCGAAAAACGGCATCTCAATCGTCGGTTTGCTTAGCGTGAGAGGTCCCACCAGCCAGCCCAAGACTCCCTGGTACAAGTAGCCGTTGATCCCCACACGGATGCGCTCCGGGCGCAATCCTGGCGCCGGTGGCGGGATCAATTCCACACTCACCCAGTTCTTCGTTGCCGGAGTCAGCCCCGGAACCACTCCGCCATTCCCGCTGACGCAGCCTCCAACCGATCCACAAACTACAACGTCGCGGACGACGTCGCGATAGCTCGCTTCATACACGAACGTCCGGCTCGCGCCATATCGCGCCCCCTCGCGGACGGATTTCTCCAATTGGTTGTAAACGTAAAAGAGATAGCCGAAGTGAATGGCGCCAAGGACGAGCAAGACCAAGATCGGGGAAAGGAGCGCCAACTCGACCAGCACGGCTCCCTTATGCTGTTTCCTCTCCCGCATGGCTACCTCACGAGCCTCACTTCGTACACTCCTGCCGTCTCCGCAGCGGGCCGCAAGCTGCAATCATTCAAAGCGGAATCGCGGTAGATGGCACACCAGGTGTTGTTGGCGCCGTACGCCCCGGGGATAAACTCGATCGCTCTCACCGTCAGCCACCGCAAGGTGAGTGGATCAATCACGGGCGCGCAAGCGTAAGGGCTCCTGGACGCACGCTGCTCCAGGGCGGCTCTCAGGGACGTGCGCTGTCCCCCCTCCGTCTCGAAGTTTTCCATCGTGGCATCCGTGATCTTGACCGTTTCTCCGATGGAACCCCAGATGAGCCGCTCGTAGAGGTTGGTGCCCGGATTTCTGAAGACGTTCCAGAATCCCCAGCCCTCTCTGGAGTTCTGCAACCGTGAAACGCCGATGTAATCCGTTCGATCCCCCAAAGCCATCTGGCCGAACGCTTCGTTGAAAGGGGGGTCGCCGCCGTAGGTGTCCCCGGCACACCAGTTGGCGTTCTGGTAAGTCACATCGGGCGTGATGGTCGTCTGGTCCTTGTTGTAACCCTTTTTGATGTCGGCAGACTGCCACAGCACGGCGTACTGCACGCCGACCTGCAGTCGCACATCCTCGTCGTATTGATCTTCGTTTCCTTTGTCGGTGTCATCGTTTTCTGAGGCGCATACAGGCATGTTAAACGGGTTGTTGGCCACTTTGGTGCAATGTGCGGTGATCCAAAACGGTACCAGCCCCTCATCCCAGTAGATCTTCAACACCTGTGCCGCACGGGCGACAGCTGTGGTTGAGGAAGTGCTGCTCCCGGTGAGCACCTGCGCAAAGTACACGGGGATTTGGGCGGATGCCCGAACTTCGGCGAATCGATATCCGGAGGCATCGTCCCCCGGACTCTTCAGCTCGTAGTTGACACCGTCTTGCGAAAATCGAACCTCGATATCCGTGAAAGTGACGTTCTGGAAGTGGTATCGCTTCCACTCCCCCGTCGTCGGCGTCTCTGTTCCCTGGTAGTTGCCATGGACGGCGTCGATCGCCTTGGCAAAGGTTGTTCCATCCAGCATTAATACGGCAGCCAGAGCCGCCGCGTCACAGAAGGACTGGGCTTCCGTCTTGGCGATGTAGAGCCGGCCCAGATCGAAGGCTAGCGCCATGAAACCGAAGATGACCAGGGCGCTCAATGCAAACAGGATCAGCACCACTCCCCGCTTCCTCGCGCCCCTCGCTCCGATTCGCATATCGAATCCTCCTGACAGGAAAGAATCCGGCTTCCCCCGATCTTCAGGCTTTTTCCTGAGAAAATCAAGGTTCATAACCCTGCGTGTTCCTCCTATGGTACGGGCAGCGGCGGAATCACCAGCAGGACTTCAATCTCCACCGGCGCCTTGTTCCGCGTGGCGGGGCGGAACTCCCAGCGGCTGAAGGACTTGAGCAGCCCTTCCGCCCTCCCGCCGGTGCGCACCGCCGTCACCCGCTCCAGCTTGCCCCGGTCCGTGATGTAGCCGTGGAACACCTGGTACCGGGACGATTTCCACTCTTCCGCCGGCGGCAGCTCCGCCCTCTGGATGTAGGGCGCGTGCAGCGGCGGCGGGTCTTCCAGCGTCACCACCATGCTATTCGCCTGCGTTTCCCGGCGCGGCTCCGACACGCAATAATGCAGCGTCCACTCGCGCCCGGCGCCCACGTCGAGGTACGCGGTGTAGACCGGACGCCCGGAGAGCCGGTTCGCCAGATCCGCCAGCGCTTCGGGGAACGTGTTCTCCACCACCACGACGTCGAAGCTCCCGTCGGGCGGGAAGACGAGCACCAGCGTCCCATCCGGCCACTGCTCCATCCTCACCAGTTGCCCGCCCAACCGGACTTGCCGGATATAGGGGCTTCCGGTGCGGGTTCCGGCAGAAGGAGCTCCGGCGGAGCCGGTTCCCCCGTCCCCCTCGCTCTGTGCTCCGCCTGCGCCACCGCTCCCAGCAACCGCAGCCGTTCCCGCCGCGCCGCCCGTTGCCCCCGCAGTCCCACCCGGCCGTCCACTCGTGCCCGCGCGGCTCGATCCACTGGAACCTCCGCTGCCTCCGGCCTCGCCTCCGGAAACAGAGCCCCGCGCCACAGTAGCGCCTCCTGGAGCGGCGCCGGCGGAGTTCGATCCCCCCGGCCGGCCTGAGGACTTCTTGTCCGCAGCGTTCCCCGTTCCGGCTGTTCCACTGCCGGTCGGACTCCCGTTCTCCAGCCCCCCGCCCGCCTGAGTCACCGGCGGGATCTGCACGGCCTGTCCGGGCTCGAGCGGTGTCGGCGAAATGGAGACGACGGACACCGGCTCGCCCGGAATCAGCACGCCGCTGCCCAGAGGCGCCCCGCCGACAGGCGGATTCGCCACGGGCACGCCCGGCGGCGGCAGGCTCAGCTTCGGCTCTTCGATCCCCGGCGGCGCGGACCGCACCGGCAAGCCCGAAGGGAAGGGAAGCACCGGCCGCCGGGGCGGCGGCGCGGCAGCCAACATCCCGGGCGTCGGCGAGCCCGGTACCGTCTGCGGCGAGGGTACCTCGGGTGCCTTCCCTGTCCAAGTCGCGAAGGCAGGCAGCTCCACGATCTCCTGGCGCGCGGCCGGGCGGCGCGGCTGGAGCAGCGTGGTGGCGGACAGGGTCCTGTAGGCCCGCTGCGGCCGGGGCGCATTCATCGCCTCCACTGCGGAAGGCAGTTCCGGGGCGGGCAGCGACTCCACTTTTCGAACCGGCTCAGGGATCGTTGGCTCCGTCAATCCGCGAGGCCGGGCTGCTGCTCGCGAAGCTGCGGCAGGCTTCGAAGGCGGCGCAGGGGACGCCCGGCGGGCAAACACCACGCGCCTTGCCTCCGGCAACTGAAGCGTCAACGGAAGCCGGATCGCGTTCTCCAGGCGCACGACCAGCCGCTGTTCTTCATCCAGCGCCCGGGAGATCCAGAGAAACGTCTCCGGCCCCGCCACGGCGAACGCCGCATGGAAAACCGCAGACACAGTCAGCGCCGGCGCCATCTTCCACGTGCGCCGCTCGCAGAGAGCAAATCGCGGCGGCTCGATGCTTGTTGTTTGGGATTCGCGTTGGCGATGCTCCGGCGGCTCCGGCTTGGGCAAGGGGGGCCACTCGGCCAGCCCCAGCAGGCCTGCTCCGGCGCTGCCCGCCGGCTCGGCTTCCCGGGCATAGTCGAGCCGCAGGCGCACCTGCCGCGCCCGGATCGACTGGCGCAGGAAGGAGGCGCAGATCAACAGCGCCATCGCGGCGGCGAGGATCGCAATCAGGCCGGCGTCCATTCCGGCTCCCTTCCTCCGGGGCGATCTGCCAGCCCGCGCTCAGGCCGAGAGCCGCGCACGGTCTTCTTCCTGGGGTCCTACCACCAGCGACCGCAGCCGCTTCGGCTGCCCGTCCCGGCCCCGTGGTCCGGCGCCGTCCGCGCCGAGCTGGTGGAGGTTCCGCAGCCCGAAGAGCGCCAGCTCGAAGCGGTCTTTGGCGCCCACCTTCTGGAAGAGCTTGCAGAGATAAACCTTGACCGTGCCTTCGGTCAACCCCAAAGTGGCGGCAATCTCCTTGTTCTTCATCCCTTGCACCAGCAGGGCTACCAGGTCGCTCTCTCGCCGCGTCAGCCGGATGCTCCTCGTGCCCCGCGGCCACTCCAGCCCCTGGTCGAAGACGAACTCGCCCGCCTGGATCCGGCGCACGGCGTCCATCAGTTCTTCGGGCGTCGCATGCACGCTCAGTGCGCCCGCCGCCCCGGCTTCGCGCGCCTGGAAGAGGGCCTCTGGCGTCAGGCTCCGCATCAGTACCAGCGCCCTGCACTCCGGCGCAACCAGCCGCAGCTCATCGAGCGGGTTCCAGCCCGTGGAGCCTGTCCACTCGATCACTGCGATCTCCGGACGCCACTCACCCGCCGAAGCCCTCCACTCCTCCGGCGTCAGCGCCGCCCTCCGGACTTCGCATCCGGGGCAGCGGCTCAACACGGCTTCCAGCCCAGCGCCCAGCAACGGCTGGTCTGTCGCGAAAAGCAATCTGGTCATCTCCGAGCTTCCTCCGTCTTCCTCCTCATCGCCAGCGGCCATGGGACGGCTAGTACAACCTGCCTCAATTTCTGCTGAAGCGACTCGGGAAATCTCCTCCTGCTCCGATCCCATGGTTTGGCCCTATCCTACATCCTTTTCATGACAAGGGCAAGAAAAAGTTAGCTTCCCTTGGTACCAGAACGTTAGCTCCATGACCAACAAGGACTTGTAGTCCTCGAATGGATGCTAACCATCGTTATGCTAACCAAAAGGATGCTTGTTGCCCCCGCACGCTTGGCCTTAAGGTGAATCTCGGAACCGAAATGGGAGCGAAACCTCAGCCGGCCAGGGAAAACCACCTGAATTCGATCCACTGCCTGCTGAGCCTTCCAGCCTCGGGCGTGGAAGCGGTGCCGGGCGTGATCCGGTCCCTGGACCGCTGGGGCGCAGTCTTACGCTTCCCTCATATGGTTTCCGCCGCTCCGGTGTTGCCGGAGGCGCCCGTGCAGATCGATGTGGCGCTGCCCGGCGGTCGCGGACGCGGCGCCCGTGCTCTGCGGTGCGAAGGCACGGTCACCAATGTTTCACGGGCCGTCGACGGCCATTGCTGGCTGGTCGTGCGGTTCCACCAGGTTCAGTTTTCCCGTCCGGGCCTCGCTGCCCTGCGGGAACCGGAAAATGCGCCCCGTGAGGGGCGCGGCCGCGATCCGGCGATCGTGGAGGAGAGTGGGTCCGGTTCGCAAGAACCGCTGTCCGGCCGTCAGAACGGCGGCCGCTGAATTCGAAGCCAAAAGGAAGGAAAAGCAAATGGAACTGTTCAAGAACTTCTGGAAAGAGGAAGAAGGCCAGGACCTGATCGAGTACGCGCTGCTGTTGGGGTTCATCTCCTTGGCAGTGGTTACGGCCATCCAAGGGATCAACACTCAACTGAAGACGCTCTACGACAACACGAACTCCGTGGTGGCAAACGCTGCCGCTCAGGGTGGTACTCAGTAGCTCAATTCAAGACGTGCGGGTCGTCCGGTGGGCGGCCCGCACGTTCTTGCAAACAAAATGCGCACGGATCGGACAGGGCAAACTGAAGCTCCCAAAGATTTCATAACCTCGTGAGCCAGTTTCACGGGTAAGGATCAAGACGACTAAGGACGGAAGTCATGCAGAGCAGACTGGTGGGCGTCATCATATTCGCGATCCTCGTCGCGGTCGGGGCCAGCGTGGTGCTGTATCAAGTCTTGGTTCGCCGGTTGGGCACGGGGACATCGGGGCCCACGACCCAGGTTCTGGTTGCCGCCCGGGACATCCCCGTCGGCAGGGTGGTCGACGCGCAGGACGTTGAACTCGTCCGTTGGGGTGGCCCTCCCCCGGCCGGCGCTCTTCGAAAGGCTGAGGACATCGTCGGCCGCGCCGCCGTGGCGCCCACCTTCCGCGGCTCCCCCATCCTCGAACCGAACTTCGCCCCTAAGGGAGCAGGCGCAGGACTGGCCGTGACCATTCCTCCCGGGAAGCGTGCCGTGGCGGTGAAAGTCGATCAAGTCGTGGGACTCGCCGGCTTCGTCCTGCCCGGAATGCGCGTTGACGTCATCGCTTGCGGCGAACCGCCGGACAAGTCCAAGGAAGTTTTGGGCACGCAGGCGCGGACCATCCTTCAAAACATTGAGGTCCTCTCCGCCGGGCAGAACCTGCAGCCCGACCGGGAGGGCAAGCCCGTTCCTGTCCAAGTCGTGAACCTGCTGGTGACGCCGGAGGAAGCGGAAATTCTAAGCCTGGCAGGCAACGAAACGCGCATCCAATTGGTGCTGCGGAACCCGCTGGATCACGAAAAGGTGGAGGTGAAGGGCACAGCCACTGCCTATTTGTTCACCGGGCAGCCGGCAGGCAAAAAGATCACTCCCGCGCCGCCCAAGGGCTATAGGCCTCCACCTCCAAAGATGCAGACCGTGGTGGTGCCGGTGAAGATGGAGATCATCGCCGGCGCCAAGAAGGAAGAGGTCAAGGCCAAGGCCATCGAGATCAAGGCCGAATAAGAAAAGGGGACGTTGTTGAAATATTGACATTCTCCCTGCCATGATTGATGGTGGGAGGATATCCCTCATGTTTAGCTTTTGGCTCAGCCAAAAGCGGCCATTGGGGTTGTGGGAGGGGTTGTAGGGGAGGGGGGCA
>FWWL01006273.1_pt1 | contig 17389 bp, 16 predicted proteins | sample 2228331 | NCBI WGS metagenome assembly FWWL01 (sample SAMEA103939775, study PRJEB20133) | metagenome
CCGATGACGCGGGGTAGACGCTGGGTCCCGCCATAGCCAGGAATGATCCCGAGCCGGACCTCGGGCTGGCCGAAGCGGGCTTCCGGGCAGGCCAGTCGGATGTGACAGGCCAGGGCCAGCTCGCAACCGCCCCCGAGGGCGTACCCGTTGACGGCGGCGATGACCGGCACGGGGAGCGCCTCCAGGGCGTTGAGGACGGCCTGCCCCTGACGGGTATACTCGTAGCCTTCCACCGGTGTCAGCCGAGACAGCTCCTCGATGTCGGCGCCCGACACGAAGGCCTTGTCGCCGGCACCCGTCAGGATGAGGGCTCGAATCGAGGCACCGATGCCCTCCCGGCGAGCGATGGCCTCGACGACCTGACCGATTTCCCGGACCGTCTGATGACTCAGGGCATTCCGACGTTCGGGCCGGTTCACCGTCAGGACGGCGACGCCGTCGGGTTCGACCTCCAGGCGGATATGCTGAAACTCCATGAGACCCTCGGGATGTCTTTCTTTCGGTAGACCCTCGGACCGCCCTGCTTCTATCCTTCTTGCCTCCCGGCCTTACCCTCGTCCTTCTTCGTGTAGTCGTAGAAGCCCCGTCCCGTCTTGCGGCCGTGGAAGCCGGCCAGGACCATCCGCTTCAGGAGGGGCGGCGGGGCGTACCGGGGGTCCTTGAACTCGTCGTACATCGCCTCGGCGATGTAGTACGTCGTGTCGAGGCCGACGAAGTCGAGGAGCGTGAAGGGCCCCATCGGATGGCCACAGCCGAGGACCATGGCCTGGTCGATCTCCTCGGGCGTCGCCAGGCCCTCTTCGAGGCACCGGACGGCGTCCAGGAGGTAGGGGACCAAGAGACGGTTGACGATGAAGCCCGGCCGGTCGGGTGCCCGGACGGGCGTCTTGCCCAGCGTCTGGACGAACCCGAGGACCGTCTCGACCGTCTCCGGGGCCGTCAGGTCGGTCCGGATGATCTCGACGAGCTTCATGACCGGGACGGGATTGAAGAAGTGAAGGCCCAGAAATCGGGCCGGCCGCTTCGTGGCGACGGCCATCTCGGTGATGCATAACGACGACGTGTTACTGGCGAAGATGGCTTCCGACTTGCAGACCTTGTCGAGTTCCCGGAAGAGCTGTTTCTTCATGTCCATGTTTTCGGTGATGGCCTCGATGACGAGGTCACAGTCGGCCAGGGGCTGGAGTTCGGTCGTAAAGTGAATGCGAGCGACCAGGGCTTGGCCTTCCTCTTCCGTCATCTGACCCTTCCGGACGGACCAGCGGTGGACGGAATTCTGCACGTTTTGAATGCCCTTTTCCAAGAGCTCCGGCGAGACCTCCCGGACGACGACCGAGTAGCCCGCATGGGCCGTCACGTGGGCGATACCCGACCCCATCAGGCCGCATCCGACGACGCCGACTTTACGGACGGAATCGACCATGGCCTGCCTCTCCTTACGGTCCGAGGACAGATCGAGAAGGGCCCCGTCTCGACCGAGAGTCAAGATACAGGACGCGGGATGCGGGATGCAAGCGATTCGGTATCGGGTGCCAGGGGGGTCCGAGGCCCGGTCTCGAGACGGGAAATCCCGGGGTCAGGGTAGGGCCGTAGTTCGGAGGCCCCTTCCCCGGCCCCGGACCAAGGTTTACCTCGTCCGCTTCCAGGCGACCCATCCCACGACGACGGCCAGGAGCAGCAGCAGGCTGACGGCACTCGGTAGGAAGGCCAGGGACACCGGAAAGCCCACGACGAGGAACAGTAGGACGCCCACGTCTACGGGATGGACCCTCGGGGACGGCCGCCTCGCGGGGGTCGTCGCTTTTTGAAGCCGAAGCCACGCCATGGCGCACCTCCATCGGGAGAGTCTTCACCGGTATCCATGCGTCTTCGGGAAAGGGGATCGGGGGGTTCTGGGGGGTGTTTAACCGGGTAGACACTCTGTCGAATTCGTTAAACACCTCGACGGGCGGCGGGGAGGGGCGGGAAGGTGCGATGGCAGGCAGGAAGCGGGACCGGGGGTGGCGGGACCCCGGATGGCACGGGGCTTGCATGGGGGGATCTGACGTTCCGTCGGTCGAGACGGCCGGTGCGCGCACGGGGTCCAGTTCGACGGCGGGTGGCCGTACGCCGTGGACCTGTCGGCGGGTGGGCGGGCGGCGTCTATCCTGAGGTGGTGGCCTGCAGTCCCGGCGGTGGCGGCGGGGGAGGGCCCGCGGGCGAGAGGGGACGAGTCTCGGGACTTGTCGAACCTTCCCCCCGTCAGTATGATGGAGCCTCACACCCGCGGCATTGAAGGCCCCCATGCGGCATCGATGGATCTTGGCGGGCTTCTTGGTCGGGACGGTCCTGGGCCTGACGGCTCATCTCATCTGGCCGGATGCGCCGACGCTGACCTGGCTGGTCGACCGGGTCGCCGAGCCCATCGGACGGGTCTTCCTGCGCATGCTCCTGATGATCGTCGTCCCCCTGGTATTCTCGGCTTTGGTCCTGGGTGTGGCCGGATTCCGAGACCTCCACCGCCTGGGCCGGATCGGACTCAAGACCCTCGTGTACACGGTGACCGTCAGTGCCACGGCCGTCCTGATCGGGTTCACACTGGTCAATACCGTCCGCCCCGGCCTCCGTCTGCCGCTGGAACACCGCCAAGCGCTCATAGAGCAGGTCCGGGCGGGGACGACCTTCTCGGTCCCGTCCCGGACGACGGGCGTCGAGTCGGTCGTCCGCATCGTACCCGACAATCCGCTCCGGGCGATGGCCGAAAACGACATGCTGGCCGTCATGTTCTTCGCCCTCGTCTTCGGCGTGGCCCTGACGATGGCGCCGGCTTCCAAGACTCAGCCCGTCGTGGACTTCCTGGAGGGCGTGTTTGAAATCGCCATGCGGATGGTCGACCTGGCCATGCGGCTGGCGCCTGTCGGCGTCGCCGCCCTCCTCTTCACGACCACGGCCCGACTGGGTTTTTCGATCCTGGCCTCCCTGGGCCTCTACGTGTCCATCGTCTTAGTCGGACTGGTCCTTCATCAGTTCGGGACATACAGCTTGGCCCTGCGAGTCCTGGCTCGGGTGCATCCCGGACGGTTCTTCCGGCAGGTGCGTGAGGTCATCCTGACGGCCTTCTCGACGAGTTCCAGCAATGCGACCCTCCCGACGGCCCTGCGGGTCGCTGAGAATGAGCTCCATCTGCGTCCAGAGGTCGCCCGATTTGTCCTGACGCTGGGGGCCACGGCGAATCAGAACGGTACGGCCCTCTACGAGGGCGTTACGGTCCTCTTCCTAAGCCAGTTGTTCTTGGGCCACTCGCTCCCTTGGAACGACCAACTGATGGTCTTGCTGTTAGCCATCTTAGGAGGCGTCGGCACGGCCGGTGTGCCGGCCGGGTCCCTCCCCTTCGTCGCCATGGTCCTGGCGACGGTCGGCGTCCCGCCGGAGGGCATCGGCATCATCCTGGGGATCGACCGCATTTTGGACATGTGCCGGACGGTCCTGAACGTGACGGGCGACCTGGTCGCCGCCGTCGTGATCGATGCGACGGAGAAGTCACCGGCGGCCGCCCTGTAGGGGGTCGAGAATTCGGCAGTCCGGCCGTGCGGGCGTCCGGGGCTCGGGAGTTCGGGAATTCGGCAATTCGGGAGGTGGGGAGTGTTTCACCCCTGGGGTTTCCGGTGGAATGGCGCTTTACGACCCCAGATGCCCGCGCCAAGTCCCCACGCCTCTCCTCCCCATCATCCCTGGGGGGAAGGGGCCGTCTTCTCCCCGCCTGGGGGTGGAACCCCGAACATTGCGGGTCGAGGTCCGGCGGGGGCCGGTGGCGGGACCGACCCTGGGGGAGAGTTCCCGAGCTCCTGAGGACCCTGGGAGCTCCGGAGGCCCTTCACCCAACATAGGGAGACTCCCCGAACTGCCGAACCCCCGACTCCCGAATTTTTAGACACCCGTGGGGGAAACCGTGGGGTTGGCCGTCGTCTTCCCGGGCCAGGGCGTCCAGACCGTCGGCATGGGACGGGACGTCGCCGATCGGTATCCCGAGGCCCGGGCCGTCTTTGAGGAAGCCGACCGGGTCCTGGACTTTCCCCTCAGCCGCCTCTGCTGGGAGGGTCCGGCCGAGGACCTGACGGTGACGTACCATGCCCAGCCGGCCATCGTGACCGTCAGCTACGCCCTGTGGACGCTCTTGACCCGCTACGGCTCGATCCGACCCGACTACGTGGCCGGCCACTCCCTGGGGGAATACACGGCCCTGGCCGCCGCCGGCGCCCTTTCTTTTCGGGATACGGTCGGCCTCGTCTACGACCGGGGCCGCTTCATGCAGGACGCCGTCCCCGTCGGGGTCGGAACGATGGCGGCCGTCCTTGGCCTTTCGGAAGAAGTCGTCATCGACGTGTGCGACCGTCTGAACCGACCGGACGCCGTCGTCACGCCGGCGAACTTCAACGCCCCCGACCAGGTCGTCATCGACGTGTGCGACCGTCTGAACCGACCGGACGCCGTCGTCACGCCGGCGAACTTCAACGCCCCCGACCAGGTCGTCATCGCCGGCCATCGGGCGGCCGTCGAGGCGGCGGCCGAGGAACTGAAACGTCGGGGCGCCCGGCGGATCGTGTTCCTACAGGTCTCGGCCCCCTTCCACTGCGTTCTCATGAAGCCGGCCGAGGACCGGATGGCCGAGCGGCTCGACCGGGTCGTGTGGCAGGACCTCTCGATTCCGTGGTTGAACAACGTGAATGCCGAACCCATCACGGACGGCTCGGCCGCCCGGGAGGTCCTCAAGCGCCAGATCACGGCGCCTGTCCTGTGGACCCGGATCGTCCGGCGTCTGTGGGAGCTCGGCGTGCGTACGTTCGTCGAAGTCGGGCCGGGTCGGGTCCTGACGGGCCTGATCAAGCGGATCGCACCCGATGCCGAATGTGTCAACGTAAGCGACCTGGAAACTCTCGAGGCGGCGCTTCGGCGATGGCCCCGGTCGGGGAAGCAGGTGGACGGGCCGGTAGGGACATTCCGATGATGGCCCGTCCCTGCCTTACTGCCTTATCCGAGGAGTCCTTCTATGGAGTGGCCGATATATCCAGACCTGAAAGGGCAGGTTGCCCTCGTCACGGGCGCATCCCAAGGGATCGGGGCGGCCATCGCCCGGGCCCTGGGACGACAGGGCGCTGTCGTGGGTCTGATGGCCCGCTCCCGGGAGAAGCTGGAAGAAGTGGCGGCCGCCATGCGGGCCGAGGGCGCTCACGGCTTTCCCCTCGTCGCCGACGTGTCCCAGGGGGAGGCGGTCCAGTCGGTCGTCCAGGAATTCACCCGGGAGGTCGGCCCCGTCACCCTACTCGTCAACAATGCGGGTATCGCCCGGGACCAACTCCTGTTGGGCCTGAAGCCGGAGGACTGGCACGCCGTCCTGGCCGTGGACCTGACGGGGGCCTACTGGGTCACGCGGGCCGTCCTGCGGGACATGTTAAAGGTCCGTCGGGGAAGCATCGTGAACATCAGCTCCGTCGTGGCCCTGACGGGGAATCCGGGTCAGACAGCCTATGCCTCGGCCAAGGCGGGACTGATCGGGTTCACGAAGTCGCTGGCCCGCGAGCTGGCGTCCCGGGGCATCCGGGTCAACGCCATCGCCCCGGGATACATCGAAACGGAGATGACGGCCCGGCTGGGCGAAGCCGTCCGGGCCGAGTACCGGAGGGCCATCCCCCTGGGCTTCTTCGGGACGCCGGATGACGTGGCCCAGGCCACGCTGTTCCTGCTGTCCTCGGCGGCCCGCTACATCACGGGGGCTGTCCTTAACGTATCCGGCGGACTTTACATGTAGGGGCTGGCAGTTCGGGCCCCCGCATGGACCCCATCGCCCTACTGCTTTACGATCACCCGGGCCGTCGCCTGGGCCATCGGCCGGACGGCCCCGACGACCCGGGCCGGGAATCCATCGGCTTCCATGGCGGCACAGAAGTCCTCGGCCACCGATGACGGTAAGGCGATGAGCAAGCCGCCGGACGTTTGGGGGTCGAAGAGAGCCCTCTCCCACCATTCGGCGGCCTCCGGGGGGTCCCACACGACATGAGAGCTGTAGTACTTGGCGTTGGTCCGGCTGGCCCCCGTCCAGAGACCCTGGGCCCACAGGCGGGCGGCCAGCTCGTAAACGGGCACGTCCGACCACCGCAGGACCAGGTCGACCCGGCTGGCGACGGCCAAGTGCCAGGCATGACCGCCCAAGCCGAAGCCCGTCACGTCCGTCGCCGCATGAGCCCCCAGACGGACCATGTGCCGGGCGGCAGGAGCATTCAGGCGGGCCATTCCCTCCAACACCGGGCGGGCCTCGGCCTCTGAGACGTGGCCCCCCTTGAGTTGCTCGATGACGATGCCCGTCCCGATCGGCTTCGTCAGGACGAGGACGTCCCCCGGTCGAGCGCCCCGCATAGAAATGACCCGGTCGGGTCGGGCATGCCCCGTGACGGCTAAACCGTAGAATACGTTCGCCTCCTTCAAGGTATGGCCGCCCAGGGACACGGCCCCCGCCTCGGCCAGGGCGTCCAGACCGCCTTGGACGATACGGGCCGCCACGTCCGGCGGGACCTTCGACGGCGGTAGGGCCAGGACTTGAAGCGCACAGAGGGGAGTCGCACCCCGAGCGTACAGGTCGCTTAAGGCATTAGCGGCGGCGATCCGGCCGTACAGGTAGGGGTCGTCGCACGGCGGGGCGATGATGTCGACCGACTGAAACAGAAGGCTCCCGTCGGATAGATAGACGCCGCCTGCATCGTCCATCGGGGCCGTCTCCGACCACCGGCGCTCATCCGGCACGACGTGCAAACGCCCGAGGATCGCCGCCAGGTCCGCCGGACCCAGCTTGGCGGCTCAACCCCCGGCGGCACACAACTGCGTGAGCCGCACCGCTTCCATCGGGAAATCCCCAAAGTAAGTTGCTGGGTGTTCAGTAAATTAGCGAATTCCCGGCGTCGGGGCAACGCCGGGCAACCCTGACCGTAGGACAGTTTTATGGTGTGACCCCCCGCGGTTGGGAGCCCCAGGCATCCGCTCAACCGGCGAGGGGGTCCGGCCCAGGGTCCTGGCCGGGGACGGGCGAGATGGGGGCTTTGGGTCCAGGGTCTCAGGGGCGGGACCCCCGGGGGTCGGGGGAGGCCCTTCCCCGCCTCCGGGGACCATGGACTCTCGTCGATTCTGGGCTGAAAACTGTCCTACGGTCAGCCGAATCGGCCCCCGCTTTTCCCGTCCCGCTCGGTTCGGGAGGGCGACGACGGGCCGGGTCTCAGCCCCGCCCCGGTCGGCCGAGGAGTTTCCGCAGACGGAGGCCCCAGTACCGGGGTCGCAGACGGAGGGGCCATCTCGGGAGGGGGACGGCCTCGGCCGGACAGTCCCGGATGAAGGCCGCCATGACAGCCGGGTGGTCCCCCCGAAACGGCGTGCACAGCCGAAAGTCCCATTTCATCCGGAAGTCCCGAAGCTCGGCCTCCGACCGGAAGAGCCGTTCCAGGTTCCGTTGCTTGGCCTCCACGAGGTCGGGTCGGGGCCGGACGTACCCGTAGTGATAGATGAAGCATCCCGTCGGGACCAGGACCCATCGCTTCCAGGGCCGGAGCTTCCCCCACGCCGGGTGGTAGAACGTACCGGCGTCGCCGACCGAACGGACGCCGACGCCATGGCGGATGATGCGGACCTGGGCCCGGTAGCCCCGGTGATGGACGACCCACGGACTGTAGTAGAAGTGCAAGTACCGAAAGGAGAGGCCCAAGACCCGCCGACGCCGGAGGTACCGCTCCATCAGGCGGCGCAGGCGGTCGTAGTCCCGCTCGTGCAGGACCTCATCGGCCTGGAGATAGATGACCCAGTCGCCCGTACACTCGGCCAGGGCCCGGTTCGTCTGCCGGGCGAGCTCCGTCCAGGGTTCCGGCCCGTCGAAGTCCCAGACCGTGTCGAGGACCCGAATCCGGGGGTCCCCCAGGGATTCGACCATCGAGCGGGTCGCATCCTCCGAGGCGCCGACGTTGACGACGAGCTCGTCGACCAGGGGGAGGAGGGACCGCAGAGACTCCACGAAGGGGTAGCCGAGACGTTGCGCGTTGCGTAAGATCGTACAGCCGCTGACCCGCATGGCGGTTCAGGGTCCAAGGTCCAGGATGCCCGATGCAGGATGTCCGGGCCTGGGGGTTAGGTCCTTCCCAGCACCGAACTCCCCATCCCCGTCGAGGAAAGGATGCGACCCGACACGGACGTCCCGTACTCGGAATGGCTGACCGAGGTCCCGCCCGAAGAGGCCGAGTACTACCAGAATATCGAAGATTACTTCGGCCGCAAGGGAGGATTCCCCTGGGTCGTCCGGGGCCGGGACTGGCTGACCGTCCGGGGGTGGTTCGAGAAGGGCATCCCCCTGACGGTCGTCTACCGGGCCATCGACGAGTTCTTCGAAAAGTTCGGTCGCGAGGAGGCACCCCGCTTTCTCGGCTTCGTCGAGAACTTCGTCAAAAAACACTGGCGGCTCTATCGGGCGGCGACCGTCGGTCAGATGGCCACCGCGGGCCTCCTTCAGCAGGTCACGCCCGCCCGGCTGGCCCAGTGGCTGGACAACTGGACCCAGCAGTTGGGCCGGTCCGCCGAGCGGGCCCGGGCCCGGGGCCTGGAGGCGGTGGCCCGGGTCCTGGAGAAGCGGCAGACGTCGCTTCAGCGGGTCCGCCGGCGGGTCCCGTCCGAGGGGCCCGTGACGCCCGAACTGATCGAGCAACTCGAGCACAAGCTGGAGAACTTCCAGAAGACCCTCCGGCGGGAACTCATCCGGAGCCTCCCGGCGGACCTTCAGACGGAATGGCGGGCCCAGGTCCGAGAGGCCTTTTTCCAGCGTCTCGAGGGATACCTGACCGAAAGACAGCGGCATCGGCTCTTGGACGAGGCCGTCGTCCGCCGGCTTTGGCAGGAATTGCAATTGCCCGACTTTTCCCTTATCCATTATCTGGTCGAGGCTTTTCGGTCTGCCTCGGACCCGTAGGATGCGGTCTGCGATTGCATATGCGGGGCCCCGATGGGTGGTCCTCGGAGGTGTTGTCATGGGCTTTCCGACGCACCGTCTACGAAGGCTCCGGCAGACGCCCCTCCTGCGCCGCTTGGTCCGGGAGACGGTCCTGACGCCGGACCACTGGGTCTTCCCCCTCTTCGTGCGGACCGGCCGGAACGTCCGGGAGGCCATCCGCTCCATGCCGGGCCAGTTCCGCTGGACGGTCGACCGACTCGGCGAGCCGGTCGACCAGGCCCTGGAGGTCGGCGTGCGGGCGTTCATCCTGTTCGGCCTCCCGGAGGCCAAGGACGAAGTCGGGTCGGGGGCCTACGCCGAGGACGGCATCGTCCAGACGGCCATCCGGGAGCTTCGCCGCCGGTATGGCGCGGAGGTCCTCGTCATCGCCGACGTGTGCCTGTGCGAGTACACGTCCCACGGCCACTGTGGCGTCATCCGGGACGGCCGGGTCGATAACGACGCGACCCTGGACTTCCTGGCCCAGACGGCCGTCTCGCTGGCCGCTGCCGGGGCCGATGTCGTGGCACCCTCAGCCATGATGGACGGCCAGGTGCAGGCCATCCGGCGGGCCCTGGACGAAGGGGGATTTGCCGAGACGCCCGTCCTGGCCTACGCGGCCAAGTTCGCTTCGTGTTTCTACGGCCCCTTCCGGGAGGCGGCCGACTCGGCGCCGGCCTTCGGCGACCGGCGGGCCTACCAGATGCCCTTCTCCCGACGGGCGGCCCTCCACGAGGTCGCCCTCGACGTCGAAGAGGGGGCCGACGTCGTGATGGTCAAGCCGGCCCTGGCGTATCTCGACGTCATCGCCGCCGTCCGGGAGCGGTGGCCCCTCCCGGTGGCGGCCTACAACGTGTCGGGCGAGTACGCCATGGTCAAGGCGGCGGCCGCCCAGGGCTGGATCGACGAGGCCCGGGCCGTCTGGGAAGTCCTGACGGCCATCCACCGGGCCGGGGCCGACGTGGTCCTGACGTACCATGCCGTGGACGCCGCCCGTTGGCTCCGGGACGGCACGTGGGACGCCCTGGGGTGACGAGAGGATAAAGTCCCGGCATCCAGGACCGAGGGACGTCACGGAGACGGGGGTTGGCAGATGGCCGAGGCGCGCCCGTGGGAACCGCCTCCGCGACCCTTTCCCGTCGCCTACAGCCCGAAGTACCGGGTCGACTACGGGGCCCACGTCTTCCCCGTCGAGAAGTACGACCGTATCTGGCAGGCCCTTTGCCAGGATGACGTCCTGGGACCGCTCCTGGAGGCCGTCGAGCCGGCGCCCCTGCCCCTGGAGGACCTCGCCCGGGTCCACACGGGGGAGTACCTCCAGAAACTCGAAGAGGGTCGTCTGACGCCTTACGAGGTGGCGATCCTGGAGATCCCCTACCGGCGGGACGTCTACGAGGCCTTCCGCATCAGTTGTGGCGGGACCTGGCTGGCGGCCCAGTGGGCCATGGGGTGGGGCCTGGGCGTGCATATCGGCGGCGGGTTCCACCACGCCTTTCCCGACCACGGGGAGGGCTTCTGCATGCTGAACGACGTGGCCGTCGCCATCGAGAAGGGCCTCGCCGAGGGCCTGTTCCGACGGGCCCTGATCGTCGACCTGGACGTCCACCACGGGAACGGCAACGCGGCCGTCTTTCGGGGACGGTCCGACGTGTTCACGTTTTCGATCCATCAGGAGAACAACTACCCGTTCGTCAAACCCCCGAGCCACCTGGACATCGGTCTCCCCGACGGGGCCGACGACCGGATGTACCTGGCCGCCCTCCGGCGGGGCCTGGCGACCATCGAGACCCGTTTCGAGCCGGACATCGTGTTCTACATCGCCGGGGCCGACCCCTACGAACACGACCGCCTCGGGGGCCTGGGCCTGACGATGGCCGGTTTCCGGGAGCGGGACGACCTCGTCTTCGATTGGGTCCGCCGTCGCGGGGCGGCCTGCGTCATCACGCTGGGGGGCGGGTACGCCCTACGGGTCGAGGATACGGTCGCCATCCACGTCCAGACGATCCGCCGGGCCCTGGAGCGGTGGCTCTCGATCGGGTGACGGCGGGCGGGCCTGGCAGGTGGGGAAGTCATGGAGACGGTGACGGAAGTCCTCCGGGTCATCGACGCCTTCCTGGCCGGTCGGCCGGAGCCGACCGAGGCCCTGCGGTTTGTCATCGATACGCTCCATCGGGCACGGCCTCACTACCACTGGGTCGGCATCTACCTGCTGGAGCCGGACGGCGCCCACCTGCGGCTCTACGACTACTACGTCGGGCGTCCGACGCCCCACACGCGTATCCCCGTCACTGAGGGCATCTGCGGGGCCGCCGTCCGGGAGGGCCAGACCATCGTCGTCCCGGACGTTTCTCAAGACCCCCGGTACCTGGCCTGTAGTCTGGAGACTCGGTCCGAGGTCGTGGTCCCCATCCGGAAAGGGGGCCACATCGTCGGGGAGATCGACATCGACAGCGACGAACTCGACGCCTTCGGGGAGGAGGACCGCCGACTCCTGGAGGCCGTCGCCGAGCGTCTGGCGCCCTTCCTTCCATGAATTTCGGTGCCGGGTCCCAGGGTTCAGGGGATAGAGCGACGTTCGGTACGGCCTTCTCCGATGCGACCCGGCTCGCCTTGCCGTTCTGCCTGAGACAGGGGCCCGCCCCGTCATCACGGAGCCATGACGGTGGAAGCTGACTGGCTGGAGCCCTACTATCGGCTCGCCCGCCAGTGGCGGGACTTGTCGGGTTGGTGGCCCGGCGAGACCCCCTGGGACGTCGCCGTTTCGGCCGTCCTGACCCAGAACATCCAGTGGGACCGGGCCTTCCGGGCCCTCCAGAATCTCCGCCAGGCCGGCCTCGGGACGCCCGACGTCGTGGCCCGGGCCCGGCGGTCCACCCTGGAGCGGCTCGTCCGGCCGGCCGGGGGCTTTCGCCGCAAGGCCCGGACGATCCAGGCGCTGGCCCGCTTCGTCGTGACCGAGTGCGGGGGTGACCTCCGACGCTTGGGCGCCTGGCCTCCCGACCGAGCCCGGTCCGTCCTCCGGGCCATCCACGGCATCGGACCCGAGACGGCCGACGCCATCCTGCTGTACGCCTGCGGCGTGCCCGTCGCCGTCGTCGACGCCTATACGGTCCGCATCTTGCGGCGTCATGGTCTCTTGCCCCCGAGGCGGTGGTCGTACGAAGACGTCCGGCGCCGGATGGAGGCCGGGTTTACCGGCGATGCAGAGGCGTGGAAAGAACTGCATGCCCAGATGGTGACCGTCGGGAAGACTTTCTGTAAGGCTCGAGTGCCCCTCTGTACGGCCTGCCCATGGCGGCCCCTCCTTCCCGAGAGCGGGCCGGCCGACGAGGTCCCGGAGGCCCGGGACCGCCGAGGAGTCTTATGACTCGTTCCGGCTTCTTACGGGGCCCCCGGAAGTACGTCAGCGTCCGGGACTACTTCGAGGGTCAGAGGGCCTGGCTCTGGTTGGCCTCGATGGGACTCCTGGGTTTTTTCTCCTTTATGCCGGGGACCCTGGCGAGCGCCGTCGTGACCTTGGCCTATGGCCTCGGCCTGGGTCGGGTCCCCCTCGCCGTCCAGTTCCCCCTGTGGCTCTTGATGACCCTCTTGGGCGTCCGGGCCGCCCGCGTCTGCGAGGAACGGCTTCGCACGCCGGACCCCGCCTTCATCGTCGTCGACGAGTGGAGCGGCCAGTGGGTCGCCCTCATGGGCCTGCCCCTCGAGTGGCCCTGGCTGGCGGCGGCCTTTCTGCTCTTCCGGTTCCTGGACGTCGTCAAGCCCCTGGGCCTCCGGCGGCTGGAGCGCCTACCCTACGGCTTCGGCGTGATGACCGACGACGTCGTCGCCGGGGCCGTGACGGGCTTGTGCCTCCACGGCGTCCGGTGGCTCCTGGGCTGACCCGAGGTTGCGTCGGCCCGTCCGGAGGGTCAAAATACCTGGACGGTCGGTCCCGAGCGATTCCGGAGGTCTATATGGGGGTCGGAACCCCTGCCCAAAGGCTCGGGGCCGGCGTATGGGCCGCCCAAGGACGGGCGGTCCGAGAAGACCCACAAGGAGGTGGGCCATGACGTCGGTCAATCCGTGGGAGATGGCGCGTCAACAGTTTTTCCAGGCGGCCGACCTGATGGGCTTGGAGGCCGACCTCCGAGAAGTCCTGAGCACCTGCAAGCGGGAGCTGACCGTCCACTTTCCCGTCAAGATGGACGACGGCTCCATCCACGTATTCACGGGCTACCGGGTCCAGCACAACCTGGCCCGGGGGCCGGCCAAGGGCGGCATCCGCTACGCCCCGGACGTGACCCTCGACGAGGTCAAGGCCCTGGCGATGTGGATGACCTGGAAGTGCGCCGTCGTCGGCATCCCCTTCGGGGGGGCCAAGGGCGGCGTCGTCTGTGACCCCAAGCGCATGAGCCTGCGGGAGCTGGAGAACCTGACCCGGCGGTACACGACGGAGATTTCCATCCTGATCGGTCCCGAGCGGGACATCCCGGCCCCCGACGTCAACACGAACCCCCAGGTCATGGCCTGGATCATGGACACCTACTCGATGCATCACGGCTACTCGGTCCCTGGCGTCGTCACGGGCAAGCCCGTCGAGATCGGCGGGTCTATCGGCCGGAACGACGCCACCTCCCGGGGGTGCCTCTACGTGACCCGGGAGGCCTTGGCCGACCGGGGGGAACATCTGACGGGTCAAAGGGTCGCCATCCAGGGCTTCGGCAACGCCGGGATGTATGCGGCCGAGCTCTTTGCCAAGGCCGGGGCCGTCATCGTGGCCGTCAGCGACTCCAAGGGCGGCATCTACAACCCGAAGGGCCTGGACATCGAACGGGTCATCCACGCCAAGACGACGACCGGGACGGTCGTCGAATACCGGGACGCCGAGCGCATCGGCCACCGGGACGTCCTGGAGGTCCCCTGCGACATCCTGATCCCGGCGGCCGTCGAGAATCAGATCACGAAGGACAACGCCGACCGCATCCGGGCCCGCATCGTCGTCGAGGCCGCCAACGGCCCGACGACGCCCGAGGCCGACGCCGTCCTGTGGGACAAGGGGGTCCTCATCCTGCCGGACGTCCTGGCTAACGCCGGCGGCGTGACCGTCTCTTACTTTGAGTGGGTCCAGGACCTGTATTCGTTCTTCTGGGACGACCGGCGGGTCTACAGCGAACTCGAGAACGTCATGCGCCGGGCCTATCACGACGTGATGAACAAGCTCGGGACCCTGCAGAAACAGCACGGCCGCCGGGTCAACCCCCGGCAGGCCGCTCAGGTCCTGGCCATCGAGCGGGTCGCCCAGGCGACCCGCATCCGGGGCATCTATCCGTAGGGCCGGCAGTTCGGGAATTCGGGAATTCGGCAGTTCGGGAGTTCGGGGTCAGGCGGTCCCTGAGGGACCGGATAACTTGTGGATGAGGCGGTTAAGCATCATTCCGATTCGATGCATCCGGGCCTGAAGACCCGTAAAGGACACCTCATCCAGGTATCCCAGTCGATAGGCAATAATCCACTGCGTCTCCAGCTCCATCAAGGATCCCCGGGCCACTGGAAGGAAGTGCCGGTACGTTTTGCGTGAACCACTCCCCCAGCCCTCAGCGATGTTAGATGGGACGGACAGGGCCGAGCGTCGGATTTGGCTGACCAAAGGGACATCCCGACGATAGAGGTCAGACGTCTGGGTATAAAGGTCTAAGACCAGTCGAACGGCTTCCTGCCAGACTTCTAATTGCTGGAAGGACCGGATCGAACCCGGAGGCATCCCTGCCGACCCTCGGAGCCGTCTCTCCCCACCATGCGCGTATGTGAAAGGCCCTACCCCGGCTCTGGCCTCCCGAATTCCCGAACTGCCAAATTCCCGAATTCCCGAACTCGCCCCTTCAAAATCCGACCGACGTCCCCTCGGCGTGGGAGACCTCCTGGTTCTTGATGGGACTGCAGTACTCGAGGGGCTCCGTCCCCGGCAGGAAGGCCTCTAAGATGACGGGGCCGTCGCATTCGGGCGAGGCCCGCAGACCCGTGTAGTAGTCGACCGGGAGCATGACGACGCCGGCTGGGGCCGGAAAGGTCTCGGGGGGCCGACCCTCCATGTAGGCCCGTATGAAGCGGACCCAGATGGGCAAGGCCGCCCGGGCGCCCGTCTCGTTGTACCCCAGCCGCTTGGGTTCGTCGTAGCCGACCCACACGCCACAGACGACCGACGGCGTGAACCCGATGAACCAGGCGTTCGTGAACTCATCGGTCGTGCCCGTCTTGCCGGCCGCCTCGAAGGGGAGGTCCCGGGCCAGGCCGGCCGCCGTCCCCCGGAGGACGACGCCCCGCAGGGCCCACGTCACGACGAAGGCGACCTCCGGCGAAAGGACCTCGTCCGTCTGGGGGACGTGCACCTCCAGGGGCCGGCCGTAGCGGTCCTCGACCCGCCGGATCCAATAGGGCCGGACCCGCAGGCCTCCGTTCGCAAAGGCCGCATAGGCCGCCGTGACCTCCAGGGGCGTGAGGTCGACCGACCCGAGGGCGATGGACGGATACGGCGGGATGGGGCTCTCGATGCCCAGGCGGCGGGCGACCCGGAGGACCCGCTCGACGCCGATGCGGGTGATCAGACGGGCCGAGACCGTGTTGCGGGAAAACTCCAGGGCCCGTCGGAGCGTGACCCAGCCCATGAAGCGGTTGTCGAAGTTACCGGGCGACCACACGACGTGCGTGACGGGGTCTTCGTAGGAGAAGGGCGCGTCTTCGACGATCATCGACAGCGACAAGCCCGCCTCGAGGGCCGCCGTCCACACGAAGGGCTTGAAGGCCGAGCCGACCTGGCGGCGGGCCTGCATGACCCGGTTGAACTGGCTCCGCTGAAAGTCCAGGCCCCCGACCATGGCCCGGACCTCACCCGTGACGGCGTCGATCACGACGATGGCGCCCTCGACGCGGGGGACGTTCTCCAGCCGGGACCGGAGGGTCCGGCGTTCGGGGTCCAGGCCCTCGATGCGGACCATGACGACGTCGCCGGGGCGGAGCTTCCGAAGCAGGTTCGACGCCCGCAGGTCCGCCAAGTCAGCGGGCTTCCAGAGGCCGGTAAAGGCCCCGACCCGATAGACGACCCCCTCGGGCCCGACGGTCGTGAGGAGGGCCGGCATGCGTTCACCGACCGAGGGGGTGCCCGACCATTCCGGCAAATTCAAGGTCGCCAGGTCCGACGGGTCGCACGCCCCCTCACAGACGTTCCGCAGGGGGCCCGACCAGGGCTGGCGCCGGGCCAACTCATACAGGCCGTCCCGGAGCGCCGTCTCGGCCAGCCGCTGGGCCGTCGGGTCCAGGGTCGTGTGAATCCGGAGGCCCTCGTTGTAAAGGGTGTCGTAACCGTACTTGGCCTCGATGGAGCGGCGGACCTCCTCGATGAAGTAAGCCGCCAGCAGGGGCTTCTCCTCGTGGGCGACCACGCGGATGGGCGTCCGCACGGCCTGCTCGTAAACGTCCCGGGAGATGACCCGCTCCTCCAGGAGACGGCGCAGGGCGTGGTTCCGCCGGAGGCCCGCCCGTTGGGGGTTCAGGTAGGGCGAGTACCGGTTCGGGGCACTGACCAGGCCGGCCAGGAGGGCCGCCTCTTCGAGTCGGAGCTGGGCCGCCGGCTTCCCGAAGTAGTACCGGGCCGCCGCCTCGAAGCCGTAAATCCCATGCCCCAGGTAGACGTTGTTGTAGTAGTACAGAAATATCTCCTGCTTCGTGAAGTGCTTCTCGATGTGGAGGGCCAGGAAGATCTCCTTCAGTTTCCGGTCCAGCGTGCGTTCCGGCGTCAGAAACAGCATCTTGGCCAACTGCTGGGTGATCGTCGAACCGCCCTGGACGACCCGGCCGGCCCGCAGGTTGTAATACATCGCCCGGAGCATGCTCAGGGGGTTGATCCCCGGATGCCGGAAGAACTCGTCGTCCTCGACGGCCAAGATGGCCGCCCGCAGGAGGGGCGGGATGTCCTCGTACCGTTCGACGGGGACCCGCTTCTGGACGGCGAACTCATAGACCGGCCGGCCGTTCATGTCGTAGACGACCGAGGGGAGGCTCGGCCGGAGCTTCTCCAGCTCCCGGACCCGGTCCGCCAAGCCGGAGACCGACGTGAAGGTCCATCCGATGGCGACCCCGACGCCGACCGAGAAGGTCCACACCAGCGAGGCCCCAAACCAGAACCACGAAAAGGGCCGACGGGCCTTCCGACCGGGCACCGGCGGTGCCTCGGGCCTCTCCGACGGCTCCTTCTTCCACTTCCGGGCCATCGTCTGTCCGTCTCTGGACAGGATGCAGGATACAGGATGCAGGACGCAGGATGCAAGATTCGGATTCTGGGGTTGGGACGGGAAAGGGGACCTCCTGGGGAAGCCTCCGGGCATCGAAGCCGGCCGAGGGGATGGAAGCCTTCCCCGAACGGCC
>FWWL01002019.1_pt1 | contig 17385 bp, 16 predicted proteins | sample 2228331 | NCBI WGS metagenome assembly FWWL01 (sample SAMEA103939775, study PRJEB20133) | metagenome
TAGGTCGAACTGGCCGAGCAGCTTGTTGTCTGCCGCCATTTCGCGCTCGCCCTGGAACACCCGGATCGTCACCGCATTCTGGTTGTCCTCGGCGGTCGAGTAGGTCTGCGCCTTCTTGGTCGGGATGGTGGTGTTGCGGTCGATCATGCGGGTCATGATGCCGCCCAGCGTCTCGATACCCAGCGACAGCGGAGTGACGTCGAGCAGCAGCACATCCTTGACGTCGCCCTGAAGCACGCCGGCCTGGATCGCTGCACCCATGGCGACGACTTCATCCGGGTTCACGCCGGTGTGCGGATCCTTGCCGAAGAATTCCTTCACGACTTCGCGCACCTTGGGCATGCGGGTCATGCCGCCGACCAGGATAACCTCGTCGATACCGTTCTTGTCGACGCCGGCATCGGCAAGTGCCTTCTTGCAGGGCTCGAGCGTGCGCTTGATCAGGTCGCCGACCAGCTGTTCGAGCTTCGAACGGGTGATTGTCTCCACCAGGTGCAGCGGGGTCGAACTGCCGCCTTCCATGCGGGCGGTGATGAAGGGCAGGTTGATTTCGGTCTGGGCCGAGCTCGACAATTCGATCTTGGCCTTTTCCGCGGCTTCCTTGAGACGCTGAAGAGCGAGCTTGTCGGTCTTCAGGTCCATGTTTTCCTTCTTCTTGAACTCGTCGGCGAGATATTCGACAATCGCGCTGTCGAAGTCTTCACCACCGAGGAAGGTGTCGCCATTGGTCGACTTCACTTCGAAGACGCCGTCGCCGATTTCGAGGATGGACACGTCGAACGTGCCGCCGCCGAGGTCGTAGACCGCGATGGTTTTGCCGTCGTCCTTGTCCATCCCGTAGGCGAGCGCGGCTGCGGTCGGCTCGTTGATGATGCGCAGCACTTCGAGACCGGCGATCTGGCCGGCGTCCTTGGTCGCCTGGCGCTGCGCGTCGTTGAAGTATGCAGGAACGGTAATCACCGCCTGGGTGACGGTTTCACCCAGGTAGCTTTCGGCGGTTTCCTTCATCTTCTGGAGGATGAACGCGGAAATCTGGCTGGGGCTGTAATCCTCGCCGCCCGCCTTGACCCAGGCATCGCCGTTCTTGCCCTTGACGATGTTGTAGGGGACGAGCTCCATGTCCTTCTTGGTCATCGGATCGTCGAAGCGGCGGCCGATCAGGCGCTTGATCGCGAACAGCGTGTTGTCGGGATTGGTCACGGCCTGGCGCTTGGCAGGCTGGCCGATCAGGCGTTCGCCATCCTTGGTGAAGGCGACGATCGACGGCGTGGTGCGCGCGCCTTCAGAATTCTCGATGACCTTCGGCTTGCCCCCATCCATGACGGCGACGCAGGAGTTGGTGGTGCCGAGGTCGATCCCGATAACTTTGCTCATTACTACCCCATTCGGTTCGTTGTTGGACGCCGCACGATTGGTCTCCCACACAGATGGCAAGGCCGTTTGGCAGCTCGGTTTACCCGGCGGATATAGGTGGCCTTAAGGCCGGGACAAGGGGACCGAACACGGCTTGGCATCCTGCGCCTCGCTGACTAGGTGGAGGCAAGACGATGTAAGGAACGTACGCCCGATGAAACGCACCTTGTCCGCAATTTTGCTCTCTGCGGCGGCTGTCTGTCTCGCTGCCTGTCAGGCGCAGGACGAGCATGGCGACGCGCACAGTGCTGAGGCCCCGACGGAAACGAGCATAGCCGGTCTGACGGCAGGGAATGCGCGGGTGGTATTGCCGGCAGTGCCGGGAAATCCGGCGGGCGTTTTCTTCGACCTGCGCTATACCGGATCCGACGAACTGACCCTGCGGACGGTGGAAGTCGAGCGCGCGGGAAGTGCGATGATGCACGATGTCGTCGAGCAGAAAGGTATGACCCACATGGCCCCGCTCGGCCCGGTTGCGATCGCCAAGGGTGCCGAGGTATCCTTCGCGCCTGGCGCAAAGCATGTCATGGCCATGGGTCTCGATGCTTCGGTCGAGCCGGGGGAAAACCTCGTCGTCAAGCTCGGCTTCGGCGACGGGGCGAGCGCGCAGTTCCCGGCCCGCGTCGAGGCTGCCGGCGAAGCAGGCATGGAGCACTGACGTCTTGGCCGGCGAGCATCTCGACGCCGTCGAAGCGGAGCCACCGCCCTCGTGCCCCATCGGCGGCGAACGCGCCATGACCGAAGCCGAAGTCGCACTCGCCCGTAGCGTTTTCGGCAATGCGATCCGCTACGACAAGGTGACCATCCGCCGGCGAAAGTTCTTCCCGCTGCAGCCGCGCAACACCACCATGGCACCGCGAGGTCACCTGCATTTCCATCCTCGCGGCGAAACCTATTGCGACGATTTCGCCCATGCCGACTTTCGCAAGCGCGGGCTGTTCATCCATGAAATGACCCATGTCTGGCAGACCCAGCAGAAGGGTGAGTGGTATCTGCCGCTCCATCGCCACCCGTTCTGCCGGTACGACTACAGCCTCAAACCGGGCTGGAAGCTCGAGCAGTACGGGATCGAGCAGCAGGCCGAGATCGTCAAGCACGCCTATTGGCTGCGCAGCGGGATCAAGATCGGCGGCGTCGGGGATCCCGGCGCATACGATTTGCTGGTCCAGTTTCCAGGGGCCACACTCTGATTACCGCCTTTGTGCCGTAGCGCACTTGAGCAATCCGGTTGCAATTGATACCGGATGGCGGTCCAGGCGGCCCAACCCGCGCCTGGCCCACGAGTTTCAACAATGGAGCTAAAAGACTACGGTTTGAGCCGCGAGCGCGGCTATCTTTCGCATTACGAGATCGACGAGATCACCCTCCCCGCACAGTTCGCCGACGTCATCGCGGCAGCCGGCAATCTCTCTGGACTGCTATCCACCGGCCGCGTGCGTCACTGGCTGGACCAGCTGCCCGACCCCGGTCTCGAAAACTGGGCGCGCGAAGCGCCCGAGGAACAGGTTCGCACCGCGATGGTGCACTATTCCTTCCTCGTGCAGGCCTATGTCTGGGGCGAGCCGACCCCGCCCGCTCACCTCCCCGCCAACCTTGCCCGCCCCATGGTCGCCGTGTCCGACCGGCTCGGACAGGCGCCACTGCTGCCCTATTCCGGCTATGTGCTCGACAATTGGGCGCGGCTCGACAAGTCGGGCCCGATTACGCTCGACAACATCTACATGCACCAGAACTTCCTCGGCGGAGACGACGAGAACTGGTTCGTGATGATCCACGTCGCGATCGAGGCCGAGGCCGGGGTGTTGCTGGACAATGCAACCAGGCTTGTGTCCATTACGGATGAAGCCGAGGCCGAACGCCTGCTGGTCGAAATGAACGAGGCGTGGGAGCGCATCTACGGCCACTTCGCCCGCATGCCCGAGCGCTGCGACCCCTACATCTATTTCCACCGCGTACGTCCCTATATCCATGGCTGGGCGAACAATCCGGCGCTGGAACATGGCGGGCTCGTCTACGAAGGCGTCGAAAAGCTGGGCGGCAAACCGCAGGCCCTGCGTGGTCAGACCGGCAGCCAGTCCAGCATCGTCCCGGCAATGGACGCGCTGTTCCAGGTCGGCCACAGCGACGATCCGCTGCGCCAGTTCCTCGACGAACTGCACAGCTATCGCCCGGTACCGCACCGGCGCTTCATCGAGGACCTCGCCGCGCAGTCGACGCTCCGTGATTTCGTCGCCGCATCCGGCAGCCAGAGCTTGAAAGACGCGTTCAATGCCTGCCTCAACCAGTCGGCCCGCTTCCGCACGCGGCACCTGGAGTACGCGGCCAGCTACATCAACAAGCAGGCCGGCAGCATTGCCGGCAACGACCCAGATGTCGGCACCGGCGGCACACCCTTCATGAAATACCTGAAGAAACACCGCGACGAAAACGCGGCGCAGTTGGTTTGACCGGGCGGGGCCGCGGGTTCAGCCGCGGCCCCACTTTGTCCCGCTCAATACTTCACCCCCTCTAACCCCTGTCCGCCATCGGCGATGAACGCGTCGATCCGTTCCTCCAGCACCGGCAGCGGCACCGAGCCGAGCGACAGCACCACATCGTGGAACTTGCGGATGTCGAACTTGCCGCCGAGCGCCGCCTCGGCCTTGGCGCGGACGCGGCGGATGGTCATTTCGCCGAGCTTGTAGGCCAGCGCCTGGCCCGGCCAGCTGATGTAGCGATCGACTTCCGTGCCCACCTCATGCGTGGATAGAGCCGTCCTGCTGGCAAGGTAGTCGACCGCCTGCTCGCGGCTCCAGCCGTAGTGGTGGATGCCGGTGTCGATCACCAGCCGCACTGCGCGCCACATCTCGTAGCTGAGCTGGCCGAACCTCTCGTAGGGCGTCCGGTAGATGCCCATTTCGTTGCCGAGGTATTCGGTGTATAGCCCCCAGCCCTCGCCGAAGCCCGAGAAATAGACCCCGCGACGGAATTTTGCCGCTTCGGGCTGCTCCAGCGCGACGGCGGCCTGGAAGCTGTGCCCGGGCGCGCATTCGTGCAGGGTCAAGGCGGGTATGTTGTAGAGTGGGCGCGACGGCAGGTCGTAGGTGTTCATCTGGCACGCGTTGAGCCCGCCCCGGCCGGCCGTATAGAAGGGTGCGATGGCCGGATCGACCTCGACGATGCCGAAGCGGTGGCGCGGCAGGAAACCGAAGAATTGCGCCATGACATTGTCGACCCGCTTCGCCGTGTAGGCGGAGACGCCCATCAACTCGTCCGGGGTGCGCGCCACGAACTGCGGATCGGTGCGCAGGAAGCGGACGAATTCCTGCAGCGTGCCTTCAAACCCCGCATCGGCTTTGACCTTTTCCATCTCAGCGGTGATGCGGGCGACTTCGTCCAGACCGATCCGGTGGATCTCCTCGGCCGAAAGGTCGAGCGTGGTGTATTGCCGGATCTGCTGGGCATAATAGGCCGGACCATCGGGCATCGTCTCCGCGGCGAGGGTCGTGCGGGTCCGGGGGAGGTATTCGTTGCGGAAAAAGGCGAGCAATTCGCCATAAGCTGGCGTGACGGCTTGCTCGATCGCTGCCCGGCCCGCCGCCTTGAGGCGATTGGCCTCGCTTGCCGGGATTACGTCGGGCATCTGGGCGAAAGCGACCCAGAACGGGCTCGCCTCGACCGTCTCCGTGACATAGGCCGCGAGCGACGCGTCGCGGCCTTCGAGCGTGACGCGCGGGACAGAGAAACCGCGCGCCAGACCTGCGCGTGCATTGTCGGTCTGCTCGCCGAAATAGCGCGGGATGTCGCGCATCCGTGCGATATATTGCTCGTATTCCTTGACCGTCCGGAAACCGCGCCGGGCTGCGAGGTAGCTCCAGAAATTGTTGTCGCTGTCGAACGGCATCTCCCATTCGCGGAAACTGGCGTCGCCGATCTCCTCAATGAGCATGGTCCGCAGCACGATGGCATCGACACGCTCGGGTTGCGACAGCGCGCCCTTGTCGATCGCGTCGAGCGAAGCCAAAAGCTCCGCCGCGAATGCGGCGCGCTCGGCCAGCGCCTTGGGCGTTACATCGGGTAGACGCGCCCTCGTTCCATCTTCGTCGTCTGCCGACCGGGACTTGTCGTAGTCAACGTAACGGGCGGTCAGGGCTTTCAACTGCGATTGGGCGGGTTCGTCCGCGAAAGCCGGTGCCGAAACGGCCATAAGCGCAACACCAAGGAAAACCCGATCAATCCGCACAGCGTGACTCCAGCCCGTTCGATTTGCCCCGTGGCGTGTAGTTGCCATGGGCGTCGGCGTCACGTCCTTGTGAAACGGTTTTCCATGTTGCGCGACGGCGGTGGCTCGGGCCACATGCAACGGACGTCTTTTGCGGAGGAAACGATGATCGAGACTGCTGAATTGGGATCTGCCGTTCATGCGAAGATGGACGACGGCAAGGTCAACGCCATGTCGATCCCGATGCTTGCCCGGTTGCGCGAGCTTCTGGCCGAAGCCGCAGGCAGGCGGCAGCCTGTCGTGCTGGAAGGCAAGCCGGGTCTATTTTCTGCGGGCTTCGACCTGAAAACCTTCGCTCAGGGGCCCGGACCTGCTTTGGAAATGTTGCAGGCTGGCTTGGATACGATCCTGGACATCCTGTCGCATCCTGCGCCGGTCATCACGCTCTGCACCGGCAACGCCTATCCTGCCGGGGCCTTCCTATTGATGGCGTCCGACCGCGCGATCGGGGTACGCGGGGATTTCCGGATCGGCATGAACGAAACGCTGATCGGCCTCGTCCTGCCCGAATATGCCGTCACGCTTGCCACCCACCGTCTGGCTCCGTCGGGGCGCAAGGCAATCGCCACAGGCGCGATGTTCGATCCAGACGAAGCGCTACGGGTCGGTTATCTCGACAAGCTCGTCGAACCACGCGACCTCGACGCGGAACGCGCGGGATTGCCTGCATTCTTCGATGGCATGCAGATACACGCCTTCGCCGGCAACAAGGCGCAGGTCAACGCCAAGCTCATCGCCGCCCTGAAGGCAACGAAACTGCCCGACCTTGGCGCGCGTTAGAACCGCTCAGTCGGGCTTCTTCGCGACGCCCACCATGGCGGGACGCAGCAGCCGGTCCTTTATCATGAATCCGGACTGCATTTCCTGCACGATAGTGCCGGGTTCGGCTTCGGTCGTGGGGATTTCCATCATCGCCTGATGCTGGTTCGGATCGAGTGGCAGGCCCATGGCAGCGATGCGAGTCACGCCGTGCTGGCCGAAGACCTTGTCGATTTCGCGCTGGGTCGCTTCGATCCCGGCGACGAGACCTTTGAACTTGTCGTCGTCCCGCAGCTCCTGCGGAATGGCATCGATGGCACGGGCGAGATTGTCCGCCACCGACAGGATATCGCGCGCGAAGCCGGTCGCGGCATAGGCCCGTGCGTCCTGCACATCCTTCTCCATGCGTCGGCGCACGTTCTGCGTATCGGCCTTGGCATAAAGCACTTCCTGGCGCGCTGCGTCGAGATCGCTCCTGAGCTGGGCGATCGCCGACGACAGGTCCTCGCCATTATCGTCGCCATCATCGCCGAGCAGATGCTCGGGTACGCCTTCCAGTTCCTTTTCAACCTCTGCGTCAGCCGCAGTGTCCTGCTTCTTCGTATCGTCGATCATTGTTCTGAGATTTTTCCGGTTAACCGATGAGTTTGCCCAGCGAACGGGCTGTGAAATCCACCATGGGGACGACGCGCGCGTAATTCAACCGCGTGGGCCCGATCACCCCCAGCACGCCGACCACCCTGCCCTCGCGGTCGCGATAGGGTGATGCAATCACGGACGAGCCGGACAGGGCGAACAGGCGGTTCTCGCTGCCGATAAAGATGCGGGTCGCCTGCGCCTCGCGGGCGGTCTCCAGCAGTTCGGCGACCGACTGCTTGTTTTCGAGATCGTCGAGCAGCGAGCGAACGCGCTCCAAGTCTTCCAGCGCGTTGGCATCGAGCAGATTGGCCTGCCCGCGCACGATCAGCAGCGGTCGCTTGGCGGTATCTTCCGTCCAGACCGCCAAACCGCGCTCGACGAGGTCCTGGCTCGCCTTGTCGAGCGCCGATTTGCCCGCCGCGATCTCCTGCCGCATCGCCGCACTGGCCTCGGCAAGGGTGCGGCCCATCAGCCGTGCGGTGATGTAGTTGCTGACCTGTTCGAGCAAGTGCGCAGGCGTGTCGCCGATCTCGATGACGCGGTTCTCGACCCCGCCATCCTCGCCCACCAGAACAGCCAGCGCCCGCCCCTGCCCGAGGGGAACCAGCGTGATCTGGGCGAGACGCGGTTCCCGGCTCGGCACCATGACCATCCCCGCCGCCCCGCTGAGGTCGGAGAGCATGGCGCTGGTCGCCTGGAGTGCCTGCTCGATAGGGCCCGACTGTCCCAACCGCGCTTCGATGGCCTCGCGCTCCGCCCTGGTCGGTTCCGCTACCTGCATCATGCCGTCGACGAAGAGCCTGAGCCCCGTCTCGGTCGGCAGGCGTCCGGCGCTGGTATGCGGGGCGGCGAGCAATCCGACCGACTCCAGATCCGCAAGCACCGAACGGATCGACGCCGGGGACAGGTTGAGCGACTGGTCCTGCGCCAGCGTTTTCGACCCGACCGGCTGCCCGCTTTCGAGATAGCCCTCAACCACGAGCTGGAAAATCGCCCGGGCGCGGTCGGTCAATTCGGTGACGGGCGGTGTGGCCATGACCATCTATCTAGCGCCTGCCCTTGCAGCCTCAAGGTCTGTCGGCCAAACGGCCAAACAACGACTCCACGAAAGGACTTCCATGCGACCTTCCGGACGCGCGCCCGACGAGATGCGCGCTATCACCATCGAGACCGGTTTTACCAAGCACGCCGAGGGCTCCTGCCTGATCAGCTTCGGCGAAACCCGCGTGCTGTGCACCGCCAGCGTCGAGGAGCGCCTGCCGCCTTGGCTGCGCGGCAAGGGCCAGGGCTGGGTCACCGGCGAATACTCGATGCTTCCCCGCGCTACGCACACCCGCGGCGACCGCGAGGCAGCGCGCGGCAAGCAGTCGGGCCGCACGCAGGAAATCCAGCGCCTGATCGGGCGCAGCCTTCGCTCGGTGGTCGACATGAAGAAGCTGGGCGAGCGGCAGATCACGCTCGATTGCGACGTCATCCAGGCCGATGGCGGTACGCGAACGGCATCGATCAGCGGCGCTTGGGTGGCGCTCCGGCTCGCGGTCAGCAAGCTGATGGCCGAGGGCGCGATCAAGGACGATCCGATTTCCGCCAAGATCGCCGCGATCAGCTGCGGCATCTACAACGGCACCCCGGTGCTCGATCTCGACTACACGGAGGATTCGAACGCCGACGCGGACGCGAACTTCGTGCTGATCGAAGGGGGCCAGATCGCCGAGGCACAGGCCACGGCCGAAGGTGCGACCTATGACGAGGAAGGACTGCTTCGCCTGCTCCGCCTCGCCCAGATCGGCTGCGCGCAGATCTTCAAGGCACAGGACGCCGCCACGAAATGAGCATCTTCCAATCCCCGTTCGGGCTGAGCTTGTCGAAGCCTCTTGGTGCCAAGGCCCTTCGACAAGCTCAGGGCGAACGGAGCGTGGCATGACGCGCCGTCTCGGTTCCGGTTCGCTGGTGATCGCCACGCACAATGCGGGCAAGCTGAAGGAAATTTCGGCGCTGCTCGGTCCTTACGGGGTCAAATGCATCAGTGCCGGTTCGCTCGGTCTGCCGGAACCGGCCGAGACCGGGACGACCTTTGCCCAGAACGCGCTAATAAAGGCGCGGGCTGCGGCCGAAGCTTCAGGGCTGGCGGCACTGGCGGACGATAGTGGATTGTCCGTCGATGCGCTTGAGGGCCGTCCGGGAGTCTATACCGCCGACTGGGCCGAACGACAGTGGTTCGAGGGCGATCCCGGGCGCGACTGGTACATGGCGATGGGCAAGGTCGAGGGGATGCTGCAGCAACTCGGCCCGGACAACGACCGTTCGGCAGCGTTTCATTGCGTGATGGCGATCGCGTGGCCTGATGGAGAGCATGCGATCTACCAGGGCACCTGCAAGGGATCGCTGACCTGGCCGCCACGCGGCACGCTGGGTTTCGGGTATGATCCGGTCTTCGTGCCCACAGACAGCGAACTGACCTTCGCCGAGATCGACCCGGCACAGAAACATGCCATCAGCCACCGCGCCGATGCCTTCGCCAAGCTGGTCGCGGAACAATTCGGCCGCTAAAGTCCCGGCCCATGGCCCGCGCGCTCTACATCCACTGGCCGTTCTGCGCTCGCAAATGCCCCTACTGCGACTTCAACAGCCATGTCCGTGCCAGCGTAGATCACGCCTTGTGGGAGCGCGCCCTGCTGGCGGACATGCGCCACGAAGCCGCGACGGCGGGCGGCGAGCCGCTGCATTCGATCTTCTTCGGCGGCGGCACGCCTTCGCTGATGCCCCCGTCCCTCGTGGCGTCATTGCTGCGCGAGGCCGAGACGTTGTGGGGCTTTGCGACCGACATCGAAATTACCCTGGAGGCGAACCCGTCCTCGGTCGAGGCGGCAAATTTCGCCGATTTGGCGGCTGCCGGCGTCAATCGCGTCTCGCTCGGCGTGCAGGCGCTGGACGATGAAACGCTGCAATTCCTCGGGCGGCTTCATGGTGTCGATGAGGCATTTGCCGCTCTCGACACGGCGCAGGCGGCGTTTCGGCGGGTCAGCTTCGATCTGATCTACGCGCGGCCCGGCCAGACAGAGGTGCAATGGCGGCAGGAACTTGGCCGGGCCCTGAGCTTCGGAACTTCGCATCTCTCGCTCTACCAGCTGACCATCGAGGCCGGGACCCGTTTCGCCACCGATGTCCGTCAGGGCGCCTTCATTCCTCTGGACGACGATCCGGCAGCCGATCTCTTCGCCCTGACGCAGGAAATGACCGCCGCTGCCGGCCTTCCGGCTTACGAAGTAAGCAACCATGCCCGTCCCGGCGAGGAAAGCCGCCATAACCTGACCTACTGGCGCTATCAGGACTATTCCGGCATCGGCCCCGGCGCCCACGGCAGGCGCGGTGGCGTCGCCACTATGCGCCACAAGAAACCGGAAAACTGGCTCGCCGCGATCGAGACGCATGGTCACGGCGCGCAGGAGCACCGGCCGCTTTGGTCGCGCGAGCAGGCGGCTGAAGCGCTGATGATGGGACTGCGCTTGGCCGAAGGCGTCGATCTCGGCCAGCTCGCTGCGCGTTTCGCGCTGCCAAGGTCGGCGCTGGTCGACGGGGAGCGGACCGAATTCTACCGGCAGCTCGGCTTGGTCACGCTGGCGGGCGACCGCCTCTGCGTGACGCTGAAGGGAATGCCTTTGCTCGACGGCCTATTGACCGAGATCGTTGCCGGCGAGCTTGTGCTGACATGAGCGCCCAGACCGTGCTCGGGCAGTGGCAGACCCATCTCGCGCAGGACCGTCGCCGTTCGCCGCATACGGTCAGGGCCTACCACCGCGCGGCGGAGCGACTGCTGCAATCATGCACCCTCTCCGAATGGGAGCAGGTCGCGGCGATCGGTTCGGGCACATTGCGCCGCCATCTGGCCGAGCGGCGCGCCGAGGGCCTTGCGAATACTTCGATGGCGCGCGAGCTTTCCGCGCTCAAGGCCTTCATCGCCTATGCCCGCAGCGAGTCAGGCATGGACGATACCGCGGCACCGCGCCTTCGCGGGCCGAGGATCAAGAAGGGTCTGCCGCGACCCGTCTCACCCGACGACGCTGCGAATCTGGCCGATCTGGTCGCAGTCGATGCGGCGGAGGACTGGATCGGCAAGCGCGACCGTGCTGTGCTGTTGTTGCTGTACGGTGCCGGGCTGCGCATTGCAGAAGCGCTGTCGCTCCAGGGTGCCGCCCTTCCCTTGGCCGAAACCTTGCTCGTTACCGGCAAGGGCAGCAAGCAGCGCGTCGTCCCGATCCTGCCGATAATTCGCAGTGCGGTTGCCGAATACGTCGAAGCATGTCCCTGGCCGATCACTAAGGAAAGTCCGGTGTTTCGCGGTGCCAAGGGCGGCGCGCTGTCGGCAGGCCTCGTCCAGAAAGCCATGGCGCGCGCCAGACGTGCGCTCGGATTGCCGGCAACGGCCACGCCGCACGCGCTGCGCCACAGCTTCGCCACGCATCTGCTCGGCGCAGGTGCCGACCTCAGGAGCCTGCAGGAATTGCTCGGCCATGCCAGCCTCGGCTCGACACAGATCTATACGAAGGTCGACGCGGCGACCCTCATCGAAAGCTATCGGAATGCCCACCCGCGCGAACGCGGCTAGCGTTCCGAGCGGGGCTTCCAGGTGATGACGCGCCAGGCGTAACCCGCGAGGCCCAGTACAGCGAGAGCGATTATGATCCAGCTGAGGATGTGCTGCGATTCCTCGAGCCAGTCCGAAAGTGCGTGACCGCCAGCAATCAGCAGCGCATTCCAGATAAGCGAGCCCGCGAAGGTGAAGAACAGGAAGCGGCCCAACCGCATGTGGGCGAGGCCTGCCGGAAGCGAGATGATCGTCCGCAGGAACGGCGAGAAACGGAGCACGAAGATCACCCAGTCGCCCCATTTGTGAAAGAAAAGGATTGCCCGCTCGATGTCTTCCCATTCCAGCGTGAGCCACCTGCCCCATCGTTCCACGAAAGGTTGCAGACGCTGGTATCCGTAGCGGTTGCCGAGCCAGTACCAGAAATAGTTGCCCGCCGTCGTGCCGGCGGTCGCAATCACGAGCAGCGGCAGGAACTCCATGTCGCCTCGCGCGACGAGCAGGCCGCCGATGCCCATGATGATTTCGGAAGGCAGCGGCGGAAAGACGTTTTCCAGCGCCATGAGCAGAAACATCCCGGCATATCCGCCGCGGGCAATGATTTCGACGATAAGGTCGGCCATGGCTCAGCCTCTGAGGCTCATGTCAGCCCATCGCTGCGTGACGGCGCTCGAATGCATCCCACAGCAAGGACGGAGTGTCGGTGCCGTTGAACCTGTCGATAGCCATGATGCCGGTCGGGGAAGTCACGTTGATCTCCGTTAAATATCGGCCGCCGATGACGTCGATACCTGTGAAAACCAGCCCCCTCCGCTTCAGTTCCGGGCCCATCGCGGCGCAAATCTCTTCCTCGTAGGGGGTCAACTGCGTCGCTTCTGCATAGCCGCCCTGCGCCAGGTTCGAGCGGAACTCGCCTTCGCCCGGCTTGCGATTGATCGCGCCTGCGAACTCGCCATCGACCAGCACGATGCGTTTGTCGCCTTGCGCCACTTCGGGCAGGAAAGGCTGGACCATGTGCGGTTCCGGCCAGGTCTGGTTGAACACTTCGCTCAGCGCCGAAAGATTGCCGCCGTCGGCCTCGACCTTGAAGATCGCTTTCCCGCCATTGCCGTGAAGCGGCTTGACGACCACAGCGCCATGCTTGCGCTGGAATTCGCGGATGTCGCTCAGCTCGCGCGCGATCAGCGTCGGCGGCATGAAGCGGGCGAAATCGAGCACGAACATCTTTTCGGGCGCGTTCACCACTTCGCGCGGGTCGTTCATGACCAGCGTGGTGCCCCTCAGCCGGTCGAGCAGCAGCGCCGAGGATATATAGCCCAGGTGGAACGGCGGATCCTGCCGCATCAGCACCACGTCGATATCGGTGGCGAGGTCGATCCGCCGCCGCTCGCCCATGGTGAAATGGTCGCCCTCGACCCGCCGGACGGTGACCGGCGCGGCGTGAGCAGTGATGCGCCCGTCTTCGTAGGCCAGCGTCGTGACGTCGTAATGCCACACAGAATGTCCGCGTTTTTGCGCTGCTTCCATCAGGGCGAAGCTCGAATCCCCGGCGATGTTGATGCTTTCCAATGGGTCCATCTGAACCGCGACGCGCAGGGACATGTCCGCTCCTAAGGTTGCCAGGCGTTGGCGATGTGGCGCGGGAAGATGCCCGGCGCAAGGAGGATCACGTCGATGCGGATATCGTCGCCTTCGGCGGCGTAGTCGTGAGCGATGGCCTCGGCCGCGGCGGCGACGCGCGACAGGCGCCGCTCGTCGATGGCGAAATCGAGTTCTGCACGGTCCTTGCGCCATTTGACCTCGACGAAGGATACCAGCCTGCCGCGCCGCGCGATGAGGTCGATTTCCCCAAGGGGCGTTTTCACGCGCTGCGCCAGGATCGACCAGCCCTTGGCGCGAAGCCACAGGGCCGCGCGCGCTTCCCCGTCCCGGCCGCTGCGTTCGGCCTGCTGGCGTTTCACCCCTTCAGTTCCACGGCGCGGGCATAAAGCTCCTTGCGATCGAGCCCGGTCACCTTGGCGACATGCGCCGCCGCCTGCGATGCTTTCATGGTGGCAAGCGCCTCGTGCAGCAACTCGTCGGGATCGCCGAGGAAATCGTCTTCGCAGGGCGGCCCCACCATCAGCACGATTTCGCCCTTGGGCGGGTTCGCATCGTACCACGCCATCAGGCCTGCCCCCATCCCGCGGCGACATTCCTCGTGGAGCTTGGTAATTTCGCGCGCCACGGCGATTTCGCGATTGGGGAGCAGGTCGTCGATCGCCTCGAGGCTCTTCACCAGACGCGGCCCGCTCTCGTAGAAAATCAGGCTGGCGGGGACGCTCGCCAGTTCCGCCAGCATGTCGCGCCTCGCCTTGTCCTTGGCCGGCAAGAAGCCGGCGAACAGGAAACGGTCGTTCGGCAATCCTGACAGCGTCAACCCGGCGATGGCGGCGCAGGCCCCCGGAACGGTCGTGACCTTGAAGCCGAGGTCGCGCACCTCGCGCACGAGCCTGTAACCCGGATCGGAGACAAGCGGCGTGCCCGCATCGCTGACGAGCACGATCGCCCTCGTGCCGCATTCCTGCGCGATATGTGCACTGGCCTTGGCCTCGGCATGGTCGTCGTAGCGCCACAGCGGCTTGGAAATTCCCAGGTGTTTGAGCAGCTTGCCCGTCACGCGGGTATCTTCGCAGGCGATGGCATCGCAGCGCGACAGTGTGTCGATCGCCCGCAGTGTTACATCGCCGAGATTGCCAATGGGCGTCGCGACTATATACAGACCCGCAGCAAGCGTTTCGGTGGGCGGCGCTGATGGTGTCGGGCTCTGCACGCTGCAGGGCATGGACAGAAGTTGAGGGAGTCGCAAGCATGATCGGGTTGAGCAACGGGTGGCGCAAGCTGGTGGTCGCGGCGACGGCGGTGATGCTAGCAGGCTGCCAGGTCGTTCCCAAGGCGCCGATCGATTCGACCGATCCGACAGTCACAACGCCGGACCAGACGCCGATCGACACGGCCCTGCCGGTCGATGCCGAACGGCACCGTGTCGCTCTGCTGGTGCCGCTTTCGGGCGAGAACGGGCGGGTCGGCCAGTCGATCGCGAATGCCACCACCATGGCTTTGCTCGACACCAGTTCGACTTCGCTGCGCATCACCACCTACGACACGACCGGTGATGCCCGGGCGGCCGCGCGCCGCGCGATCGCGGAAGGCAACAAGCTCATCCTCGGCCCCTTGCTGGCGCAGGACGTGCCGCAGGTGCTGGCCGAGGCGCGCGGCGCGCGCGTGCCGGTGATCTCCTTCTCCAACGATGAAAGCGTGGCCGCTGCCGACACCTTCGTCATGGGCCACCTGCCGTCGCAGTCGATCTTGCGCTCGGTCACTTTCGCCAAGGCCCGCGGTGCGAAGAGCGTCGCGGCGATCGTGCCCGAGGGCGAATACGGACGACGGGCCGAGCTTGCGCTGACCAGCGCGCTGGGTGCCAACGGGCTGAGCCTAGCCGGGATCGAGCGCTTTGACCGCGGCAACACCTCGGTCGTCAGCGCGTCGCAGCGCCTGAAGGCGCGCGGGGGATACGACACCGTCCTCATCGCCGACGGGGCGCGGATTGCGATCCAGGCGGCCGGCGTGCTCAAACCGGGAGGCAACGGTACGACGCAGCTGCTCGGAACCGAGCTGCTGAGCGGCGAATCCTCCATCACCCAGGCCGGCGCGATGCGCGGGACGATCTTCTCCGCCGTGTCCGATGCCCGTTTCAAGCGCTTTGCCGACAGCTACAACACCCGTTTCGGCGGCCAGCCGTTCCGCATCGCCACACTCGGTTACGACGGGGTGTTGCTCGCACTGCGCGTTGCGCGCGACTGGAAGGTGGGCACTGCTTTCCCCACTTCGCGGCTCTATGCTTCGGACGGTTTCCTCGGCCTCGACGGCGCCTTCCGTTTCGGCCGCAACGGCGTTGTCGAGCGGGCGATGGAAGTGCGCGAAGTGCGCAGCGGCGGCGTGGTGATCGTCGACGCCGCTCCGGCCAAGTTCTGATCCCCGCGTCCCTGCGCAAAACAGCCGGCGTCAGCTTGTGACCGCGCGGCCGCTGCTCGTATAGGCGGATCATGTCAGACGACCTGTTCGAAAACACCCCCGCCTCGAGCGGCGATTACGATAGTTCCTCGATCGAAGTCCTCGAGGGGCTCGAACCGGTCCGCCGGCGCCCCGGAATGTATATCGGCGGGACCGACGACCGGGCGCTGCATCACCTCGTCGCCGAAGTGCTCGACAACGCCATGGACGAGGCGGTCGCCGGCCATGCCACCCGGATCGAGCTGCGCCTGGAGGAAGGCAACACGGTCTCCGTCACCGACAACGGGCGCGGCATTCCGGTCGACGAGCATCCCAAGTTCCCCGGCAAGTCGACGCTGGAGGTGATCCTTTCAACCCTCCATTCGGGGGGCAAGTTCTCGGGCAAGGCCTATGCCACATCCGGCGGCCTCCACGGCGTGGGCGTCAGCGTCGTCAACGCCCTGTCGAGCCGCACCCGCGTCGAGGTCGCGCGCGACCGGCAGCTCTATGCGCAGGAATTCTCGAAGGGCATAACGCAGGGCAGTATCCAGCAGCTCGCCCCCACGCCCAACCGGCGCGGCACGACGGTCACATTCACGCCCGACACCGAGATCTTCGGCGACCGCGAGTTCAAGCCTGCCCGCCTGTTCAAGCTGGCGCGGTCCAAGGCCTACCTCTTTGCCGGCGTCGAAATCCGCTGGAAATGCGCGCCTTCGCTCGCCAGCGAGGATGTGCCCGAGGAGGCGGTATTCAAGTTTCCCGGCGGCCTTGCCGACCATCTGCGCGAACAGGTCGGCGCGCGCGAATGCGTGACGGCGGATCCCTTCACCGGGCGGCAGGACTTCCCTGACGAACAGGGCCGGGTCGAATGGGCCATTGCCTGGCCGCTGTGGTCCGACGGGTCGACCAGCTGGTACTGCAATACGGTGCCGACGCCCGATGGCGGCACGCACGAGCAGGGCCTTCGCACCGCCCTCACCCGCGCCCTGCGTGCCTTCGGCGAGCTTACCGGGCAGAAGAAGGCCAAGGATTTATCCGCCGACGACGTGATGACCGGCGCCGAGATCATGCTCAGCGTTTTCATCCGCGATCCGCAGTTCCAGAGCCAGACCAAGGACCGGCTGACCAGCCCCGAGGCCGCCCGACTGGTCGAGAACGCGGTGCGCGACCATTTCGACCATTTCCTCTCGGACAACATGGACCGCGGCCGCGCCTTGCTCGCCAGCGTCATGGAGCGGATGGACGAGCGGCTGCGCCGAAAGGCCGAGCGCGAGGTCAAGCGCAAGACCGCCACCAACGCCAAGAAGCTGCGCCTGCCGGGCAAGCTCACCGACTGCAGCGGTGAAGGCGGCGGCGAGACCGAACTGTTCATCGTCGAAGGCGACAGCGCCGGCGGCAGCGCCAAGCAGGCGCGCAACCGCAAGACGCAGGCGATCCTGCCGATCCGCGGCAAGATCCTCAACGTCGCCAGCGCCACCGCCGACAAGATCCGCGCCAACCAGGAAATCGCCGACCTCGCGCTCGCGCTCGGCTGCGGGATGCGCAAGGATTGCGATCCGGAAAACCTGCGTTACGACCGCATCATCATCATGACCGACGCGGATGTCGACGGCGCGCATATCGCGACGCTGCTGATGACGTTCTTTTTCCAGGAAATGGCCGAGATCGTTCGCAACGGGCACCTCTACCTCGCCCA
>FWWL01004595.1_pt1 | contig 17377 bp, 20 predicted proteins | sample 2228331 | NCBI WGS metagenome assembly FWWL01 (sample SAMEA103939775, study PRJEB20133) | metagenome
CGATGCTATACCTATCTTTTCTGTATCCATTGAATTGATATATCCACTCTTTTCTGAAAGGACATGGACTGTATATCTCGCAGATGGAAGTTTACTGAGCCTCATAGCAACCTCTGGATCACCACCCTGAGCCTCAAGAAGACTCACGAATCTTTCAAACGCAGAGCCATTATCTATAAGGGATTCAAGATACCCCCTGTATTCAGAGATCTCCTTCTCTTTGCGTCCCTCTATTTTATCTTTTAACCAGAGCATCCATGCACCGAGAGTGAGTGTAACTGTTTTCAGATCATCTGACCACTTACCCCTCAAAGAGGATATCGCTTCCTTTATCTCCAGGCTGTTACCAACCGTTCTGCCAAGGGGCTGTGACATATCTGTTATAAGTGCCACTGTCTTTACAGACATGCCATTTCCTATAGAAACCATCAATCGTGCAAGTGACCTTGCTGATTCAATATCCTTCATGAATGCACCTGAACCACATTTCACATCAAGAACAAGCCCATCAATCCCTTCTGAGAGTTTCTTTGACATTATACTCGATGCTATTAAAGGAATGGATTCGACCGTCCCTGTCACATCCCTCAATGCATAGATCTTTTTATCAAGGGGTGCTATATCCTCTGTCTGTGAAACTATCGAGACACCTATCTTCCTGAGAATATTCCTGAATTCCTCTACAGATAATGATGTCCTGAAACCAGGAATAGATTCGAGTTTATCTATGGTCCCCCCTGTATGTCCGAGTCCCCTACCTGATATCATGGGAACAACAATCCCTGCTGATGCCATCAGAGGAGCAAGGATTATGCTCACCTTATCGCCAACTCCACCGGTTGAATGTTTATCTATCTTCACATCACTTAGATCCTTTAGATCAATCTTTCTTCCAGAGTTGAGCATTATCTGTGTAAGGTTAATTGTTTCAGCCTCTGTAAGTCCTCTGAAGAATATGCTCATAAGAAAGGCAGAGATCTGGTAATCAGGTATTGTCCCATTAAGATATCCGAGGAGAAGATATTCAATCTCTCCTTTTGTTAACTCTTTGCCATCCCTTTTCTTCCTGATAATCTCCTGCGGTATCATGGATACTATAATAACATAACTTCGAAGAAATCATGGATATCAGAAAATCAGACATTCAGGTTAAAATAAATAATGAGTGATAAGAAAGAGTCTCCGTGTGTAAGGTGTGGAACATGTAAGGCTCACTGCCCTTCCATTAGACTCGACCCTGTAGAACCATTCTCTCCAAGGGCATGGATGATGCTTATCGATGAATATAAGTACAATAAAATCGAGATATCAAAGAGGATGGTCGAACTCATCTATTCATGCCTTCTTTGTGATGCCTGTAAGGACAGATGTCCTTCGGGAGTCGATATCAAGGAAAATATCCTCTGGATGAGAAGGAAACTCAAAGACCATCTCTATGGTAGGACACTTAAAGCCATGAGGATTCTCGAGTTATTTTACATGTCTGGCAGAATGGGAGACATCCTCATAAGATATACAGGTCCACTTAAGAGAGTCTTCATGGAATTACTGCTCGATAAAAAGATAAAGATACCAGAGGCAGGAATAAAAGAAGGAATTTATGAGGGAAAAAAAAAAAAAAAGGAAAGGATATTTTTCTTTACAGGATGTCTCGTAAGATATATCATGCCACACTTAGGAGAGAGCCTCATAAGATTCCTCATAAGGTCAGGTTTTGATGTGATTGTATTTAATAAAGAGAGGTGCTGTGGGGCACCATACGAATCCATGGGACTTTATATGGAAAAAGAGAGATTAATACAATTCAATAAAGATATGTTTTCTAAATATAATCCTTCAAGAATAATCACACTCTGTCCCACATGTGCAGGGGTCTTGAGAGAGGAAGGTATCGATATCCTCACTCTGAATGAGTTCATTGCACTGAATCAAGAAAGACTCATATTTTCTAATAACAGGGATTCAGATTTCGTAATACATGAGCCATGCCATTTAAGATATACCCTTAAAGTCGATGCAATCCTTTATGGAGAGATACTGAAAGATAGAGGATATAATGTAAGATATATGGAAGGCGGTTGTTGTGGTTTTGCAGGAGTATTCACCTTCATAAATAAGGAGCAAAGTCGTAATATAAGTGAGAGGCTGAGGAATAATTATATTAAATCAGGGATAAAGAGCATAGTGACATCATGTCCGATGTGCATGTTATCCATTAAAGATAATGGTATGGATGTCAAACATATAGTGGAGGTTTTATGATACCAGCAGATGATCTCAAAATGGAATTTAAAAAATACGGAGAATTACTGTGGCAGACTGATCTTATAAGTTATCATGCAGGTAATATGAGTGTAAGACTCGATGATGGAATCCTTATTACAAGAACAGGGGCACCACTTGGATTCCTCAAAGAGAGTGACCTGATAAAGGCAGGCTTTACAGGCATGACAGAAGGTGCATCGAGTGAACTCCATGTTCACCAGATGATCTATCAGATGACAGATGCACTGGCAGTAATACACAGCCATCCTGTCCATGCAGTGATACTCTCTCTCCTCAGCAAGAGGATAATACCTCCTGATACAGAGGCACATCTTTTTATAGGAGATAGTATTCCTGTTGTTGAGGGTGGTGCTGAAGACATTGCCCGTTCACTCGTGGACTCAAGAATAGTTATTGTGAGGGGACACGGCTCTTTCGCAAAAGGAAAGAGCCTCGAGGAGGCATTCTCAATAACCACCACTCTCGAGAGGTCCTGTAGAATAGGTTACGGTCTTTTTGTGGCATCCCTGAGCCAGTCGAGATAACTCTCAGATCCCTCAACTATTGGAAGGGCTATGATCTCGGGCACAGTGTAACTGTGATTCGCCCTCACAACATCTACAATCTTCTGAAAATCTTCCCTCCTTGCCTTCGCCACAAGAAGGACCTCTCCCTCATCCTCGATATTATCCTTCCAGAAATATATGGAACGTATATCTTTTATTATGTTCACGCATCCAGCAAGATGGGACTCAACAAGGATCCTCGATAGTTTATGAGCCTCATCCTCACCGGGTGCTGTGATCAATATAACTATATAATCCATCACTCCACCTCCACCTTTAATTTTCCATCTTTGAGAAGTGTTCTTTCACTTCCATCATTATATATAACCCTGAGAGTAGGTCTGAAGAGCACAAAGTCCTGATGAAATGGAGTTCTCACATTACCTCCAAATGAACTATTATCTCCAAGAGCAATATGGACTGTGCCGAGGATCTTTTCTGACTCAAGGATATTATCAGGCTTTGAAGATCGGTCATTCGTGCCTATGCCGAGTTCAGCGATGTTTGAGCTAAGGGGATTCACACTAAATGCCTTCATCAATTCGTCTTTGAATGGTTCTTCACCAATCACATCCTTAACCATACCATCCTTTACCTCCAGAATCAATTCTGAAACGAGTCTCCTTGTGGGAGCCCATTCAATCACGATCCGACCCATTGCCGTTCCTTCAACAGGAGCAAGAAAGACCTCACCTGCAGGCAGGTTACCGAATGAACCTTTCCTTGTGAGTATACCTGTATCAGTAAATATCCTTCTCCCCTTTATAGAAAACCTTATATCAGTTCCATCTGGTGTGGTAATCACGACATCCCTTCCACCTTTAAGGAAGGACGCCACCTTCTTCGTTCTCTTCTCAAGCCTCCTCCAGTCCACATTCATTGAGCCCTCAAGCATCCAGGGTTCAAAAAGTGGCATACTTGCATATCTTGTGCCTTTCACCCTTGTAAGGAGATCCCTGAAGGTGGTGTGGCTCGTTGAATACTTTGAGAGTGCAATGACTGCATCGACTACATCCCTGGAGTATCTTCTGATGATCCTTTCTGCTTTATGGATATCCTCCTTATCTGCTTTCTTCGTGAGAAGTCTTTTCATAATCCTCTCTTCTTTGAACCTCTTTATTATCCTCTCACCAAAAGCCCTCTTCCATAATCCCTCAGGTGGTTCTGAACCATGGCTCAGGGTTTCAGGATATTCATGGTAGATCACCTTTCCTGCAAGATTCTTACCGAGTTCAACAAGGGCAAGGGCTATCTCCTTTATCATCTCCCTTTTTCTCTTCTCATCTTGAGAGGATGAAATCTCCCCTGGTATATCAGTGAATACGAGCAGGGTCTCTTTCTTTTTGACCCTGAGGTTTGTCCTCAGAATGGATGTGAGAGCACCTGTAAAAAACATGTTATACCTGAGAACCTGTTGATAATCTCATGAGTGGAGTCTCTACCTCTCTTGGAGAGGATTTACATATCCATTCAAGATTAAAGGTGAATGTATTCCATAACTTACACTGCGGGCACCTTCCAGACCATGTCTCTGATGTGTAACCACATGTGGAGCAACAATAATTGAGTCTCAGTGTTTTTCTCTCAGTTGCCTTTCTGAATTCCAGCGCTGCCTTTTCTATCTGTTTTCTCCTAAGATAAATATCGCCGAGAAGTCTGTGGAGTTCGGGAAAAGATATGCCCTGTGACTCTATCGTTCTGAATATCTCCACAGCATCATCTATCATCTCCAGTCTGTAGTAAAGTTTACCGAGAAGGAATGTTAGAAGGGTATCACCCTGCCTTCTTGATATTGCGGATCTATAGATCCTCAGAAGTCTTCCTGGTTCTCCCTGACTTATAAGAAGATCCTCGAGTCTCGCAAGGAGGATTGCGGAATTTGTCTCATCGAAAGACCTCGAAAGAAACTCAACAGCCTCATCTATCAGTTCCTCTGATATAAGAACCTCAGCATAACCTATATATGCAGGGATGAAGTCTTTCTTTATCCTCATAGCTGTTCTGAATGCCTTTTTTGCCCTTTCATACTCCTTCCTTTCAGCACACCATCTTCCGTATTCATACTTATAACCAGCAAGATAATCCTTTTCTACATCCCTCAGTTTTTCATCCTTTGTATGCTTTATAATAGATCTCTCAAGGTCCAGGAGCTCCTCCCACCTCGATAGACTCTCAAGGATCAGTCTCTTTTTATAAAGGGCAGTGAGATTAGCCTCGTCTATCTTAAGGATAGTGTCCAGATATCTCAGGGCGTCATTCAATCTACCTGCCCTTTCCATAACATTCACGGTTGCCATAAGGACATCTATCCTTCCATGTGCAAGATTTCTCGCCTTTTCAGTAAGAGAATATGCTCTCTGAAGGTCTCCCTTCATAATCGCTATATCTGTAAGTTTGAGATAGGCATCTATAAAATCAGGATACTCCTTGAGGGTCGCCTCAAACATCTCCCTTGCATCATCATACCTCTTTGCGAGCAAAAGATCGAGCGCCCTCGAGTACAATTCCTTTGCCTTTTCCTCCCTTCTCTGCCTCTTCTGTTCCCTCAGATTCTTAATGAACCTTCTCGTATCCCTTATCGTAAAGATAATAAATACTAAAGATGCACCCACGAATCCACTGAAAAGCATCAGGACGATCTTCGGGGTCTCGTATATATCTTTTGGAGTCAGTGCTATAGTAACGGTCTCCTTATTTATCGAAGCAAGGTAAGCTATGCCAAGGAGGAGAACGAGAAAAAGAGAGATATAAAATTTACTCATAACCTGCCCTCTATATATTCATTCTCTCTGACATCTATCCTCGGGGCATCAAGCCAGAGTTTCTCGAGTTTATAGTATTCCCTTGTCTCTTCATCAAATATATGGATTATGAGGTCTCCATAATCCATGAGAACCCAGTGTGCATATGGAAGTCCTTCAATAGATAATGGTCTCAGTCCTAATCTCGAGAACTCCTCTTCTATATAATCAGATATCGCCTTTACCTGGGTTGTGCTCTCACCAGAGCATATAAGAAAATAATCTGTAAGGATGGTCAGATCCTTTAACTCAAGTATAACAGGGTTTTTTGCCTTTTTATCCTGAACTAATCTTGAAGCCCTTATTGCTTTTTCTCTGCTATCTACGGTTCTGCCTCCTCATCCAGAAATATCCTATTATTAATTATATACGATTCCACACTATCTGGCAATAGATATTTTATGCTCCTCCTCTTCTTTATTAATTCTCTGAGCATACTTCCTGAGATGTATATCCCTGTAACCCTGAGAAAATGGAATATCCCTGTGCTGAACCTCTCTATCCTCCCTTCCATTATATCGACCAATCTCTGGTAGGGCAATGGATACAGGGAAAAGTCCCTGAGTCTCTCAGTATCGAAGCCAGGTCTCGTGACCACGATGAATTCAGTGAGTTCCATTATCTTCTGGGGCATATACCATCCTGGAAATTCCGAGAAGGAATCAATGCCCGTAATAAAGTAGAGTCTTTTATTGTTATATATCTTTCTCAACTCAGTAAGGGTATCGACTGTATATGATACACCACCCCTTTTTATCTCCATATCAGAGACCTCAAACCATGGATTCGACATTGTGGCGAGCCTCACCATCTCGTATCTGTGTAAAGCAGGTATTATATCCTTTGATTTGAGTGGTGGAATACCCGATGGTATGAAGAGCACCTTCTCAAGATCGAATGATTCCCTCACCTCTTCTGCCACCCTCAGGTGCCCGTAATGGACTGGATTGAATGTTCCACCAAAGATGCCAATAGACATTACTCAATCCTCATCTATATCTTTCGATCTTCTTTAAGACCTTTTCTGCTGAATCCCTGTTTACTGTGCTCCAGACATTGTATGCCTTCATGAGATAATTCAATACCATCTCACTGTCATTCAACCTCTCATATCCCTCTGCAATCCTTTCGAGATCCATTCCTATCTTTTCAGGTAATGCAAGGGATCTATCTATACTCAGGGCATCTTTATAATAATCTATAGCCCTCCGAGGATCATCAATGAGATTAAGATCACCAAGGAGTCTCAGTGTATTCGCCTCCTCCACTCTTGAACCTGATGTTCTGTTTAACCTCAAAGCCTCCTCGAGCAACCTCCCGCTCTCCACTCTATCTCCCTTCATTATGAGTATCCTCGCCTTAAGATTCATCGCCCTTCCAAGAAGTGAATTACTGAAATCTCCTTTGATTATAAACTCAAGAAGTGAAAGGGCATCATCATAATCTCCTTTTGAGATATCCACGGATGCCATCTCGAGCATGTATTCTCCCTTTAATTCCATGATCGTTTTCTCATCCATACTCGAAAACCTGAGTAGCCTCTCCATTGAATCGAGATAAAGAACCGCTCTCTCTCTATCTCCCTTTTTCATATAAAGCCTCGAAAGATTCAGGAGTATTATCGCCTCGCTCTTTTCATCCTGTATTGAGCGCGCTATGTAAAGGGCATTTCTGTATGACTCAATGGATGCCTCTGTGTCACCCCTTTCCATCGCCTTACGGGCAGAGGTTATCTCTCTCTGGAGCAACTCCATCCTGTAAGGTATTCCTGGAATCTCTTTGTGACATGAAGAGAGTATCAGGAAAACAAGAGATATAAATATCCAGATTTTATCTTTCATATGTGTCCTTCTCTATTATCCTTATCTCTTCCTTTTTTATTCCTTTTCTCACAGGCCACATACCCTTGATGCTTTTAAGGATATCCTCTGTATCCTCGAGGTTTCTATTCAGAGACCTGAGGATTCTCGATACCTCACCTGATGAACTACTGATACTATCCTTGAGATTTGCAGATGCCTCTCTCAATGAATCCATAGACTCATTGAGTGATCTCACCACAGGTTCCAGTTCCCTGATCCTTTTTTCTGTCTCCCTGAGGGTACTCTCTGCCTCATCTCCAATGGAATTCACCCTTTTTGTGAGATCCACAAGGAGTGCATCCATTTTACCCGCTGTTCCTCTGAGTTCAGATGTGAGTCTTTCAAGATTCTTCAGTGTCTGTCTGAGATCTCCCTGAGGTGAGTTCATGTATTCCAGCGTCTTCTTCACCCCATCGAGTATCTCTTCGACCTTCACCCTTAACTCATTTGCCATCTCATCCATGCCCTTTGTCTTCACGAATGTTATCTCCCTGTTGTTACTCAGAAGAGGACCGCTCCCAGGGATTATCTCTATAATGGACTCTCCTATAAGCCCTTCCTTTGTGAGAAGAGCAACAGAACCCTCCCTCAACCATCTCATCTCATCCTTCACTATACTCAGGGTAACCCTCACCCTCGCATCCTCGAGGAGTTTCATATCTTTAAGCCTTCCAATCCTGAAACCCGATACCTTCACCGGCATGCCTGTATGGAGACCCGTTGCAGTCTCTGCAATAAAATAGACCTCCTCTGTCTTCTGGAATACGCCCCTCTCTTTTGCGGTGAAAAAGAGTATAAGACTCACGCCGAGTATAATCGAGACAATAAATATAACTATCTTTCCACCAAGAAATCTGAATCTCCTGTCGGTCTCCTCAATCATCCATCCCTCTTATATCAAGAGATATCTCTGGCTTTATGAATGGCAACATCTCATCAGATAGGAGGAGATAAATCCTTATCCCATCAACTGTATTCGAAAGTTCAAGGAGCCTCAATCTCTCATCCATCGAGAGTCCATAGAATATATTTTCGTATATAGTTATGCGGGGATTCATGAGCATCAATCTTGCCATGGAGACGAGTCTCCTCTCAAAAAGATTCAATCCCGTGACAGGTGACATGGGCTCTTTACTTATTCCTGTTCTTCTCAATACCTCGAGTCCTTTTTCTACAATTTTATCATAAGGGATTAATCCGTGGTACATAACAGGAAGGGTTATATTCTCCCATAACTTGAGATTGCTGATGAGTCCGCCATCTCTGAAGAGAACACCTGTATTCTTTCTCCATTCAATGATCTCCTCTTTACTGAATTCATGCACCTTCTTTTGATCTATCTCTATGTAGCCTTCTATGGGTCTCTCCATGCCAAGGAAGAGCCTTATGAATTCCCTCACCGCTGTATCCCTTGGAAAGATTATCGCCACCCTTGAGGATGGACATATCTCGAGCGAGAGGTTTTTATCAAAGTATTCTCCCTTTAAATCAACTATCGATATCATCAGATTAATGTCCCGAGAAGGTTTATAATAACATCTATCAAAAAAAGTGAGAAGAAACTCCTCACCACCGCCTTCGTTGCCACGATCGGAATCTCTGTAATACCTTTTCTTATAGAGAGGCCATATCCTGTTGATATGAGTGATATGGTTATGCCAAAGAGAATGGACTTTATGGTGGTAAGCACAACATCCTTTGCACTGACAGTAGAAAGAATACTCGAACCATACTCAGAGAATGGTATATGGCTCAAAAGACTCGCAAGGAAGAGACTTCCGAATATAGAGGTGATCTGGAAGTATATGGAAAGGATAAAGAGTGATATCGTGACACCGATGATCCTGGGTTTTATGAGATAATCGACAGGATCCACAGCCATTGTCTCGAGATACTCCATCTCGCCTGTGAGTCTGATCGTCGAAATCTCTGTAGCGATGGCTGTTCCGCTTCTCAGGATCACGATTATGGCTGTAAGAAATGGTGCGAGTTCCCTCATCACAAACCAGATGAGTATCCTCGCAAGGATGGATGTATTACCAGTCCCTGCAATCTGTGAGATCTGTGTTATGACGATTACTCCTATGAGAAGCCCCGAGACAATAACGACAGGAAGTGCCTCTATACCGGTAAAGTATATCTGCTTGAAGAGGACACTCCTTACTGGATGTCTCATCGATTATTCCCTTAACTGTCCGCTCCCCAGTACTATAAATTTTGTGCATGTGAGCTCCTCGAGCCCCATCGGTCCTCTTGCGTGTATCTTGTCAGTCGAGATACCTATCTCTGCACCGAGACCGAATTGATAGCCATCATTGAGTCTTGTGGAGGCATTCACGAATACAGCAGAGGAATCGACCTCCCTGAGAAATCTCATCGCCTTTTCGTAATTCTCTGTGACTATTCCATCTGAATGCTGTGAGCCATACTTGGATATATGTTCCATCGCCTCATCCATGCCACTCACAACCCTCACATTGAGGATGAGGTCAAGATATTCATTGTAATAATCCTCCTCACTCACATCCTCAACATCAGGAAAGATGGACCTGGTCAGAGGACATCCCTTTATCCTCACACCCGCATCTTTAAATCTCCTTAACATCCCTGGCAGGAATCTATCTGCAATCTCCCTGTCAACAAGCATGGTCTCCATTGCATTGCATGTTGCTGGTCTCTGAACCTTTGCATTAAAACAAATCTCCTCAGCCATCCTGAGATCAGCATCTCTATCAACAAAGACATGGCATACTCCTTTGTAGTGTTTCAATACAGGAATCCTCGAATTCTCAGTAACAGTCCTTATGAGGCCCTCTCCACCCCTCGGTATCACGAGGTCTATTATCCCTGATAACTTGAGCAATTCATTTATCGCCTCTCTTTCCGGGATATCTATGAAGGTTATAACATCATCTGGAATACCAGTATCCCTCAATGCAGTCTTCATTATATCAACAAGTATCCTGTTGGATCTTAATGCCTCTGAACCTCCCCTCAAAAGAACAGCATTCCCTGACTTGAGGCAGAGTGATGTGGCATCCACAGTCACATTTGGTCTCGATTCATATATGATTGCTATGAGTCCGATGGGAGTTCTCATCCTCCCAACGAGCATTCCATTGGGTCTCTGCCACATCTTCGTTATCTCGAAGACAGGATCAGGAAGATTAGAGACCTCGATGAGTCCGGAACAGATCTCTTCGATCCTTTTATCATTGAGCGTGAGCCTGTCTATCATTGCCCCTGAAAGCCCCTTCTCCTTTGCGTTTTCAATATCCTTCCTGTTTTCACTGAATATCCTTTCCTTTTCTTTCCTCAGAAGTTCAGCCATCCTGAGAAGGGCTAAGTTTTTATCCCGGGTCGAGACCCTGAGCATCGCCCTTGATGCAGACTTTGCCTTCATTGAGATCTCATAAATATAAGACCTGATATCCATAAAATCCACCTCCATCTTTTTGCTCCTGATATTTTAACTCATTCCTGTAAAAAAATAGGAAATTCTGAAACAGGGCAGACATACAGGGTCGTTTATATCTTCCTTCAGTTCTCTTCTTAAATCATCAATCCTTTAATTCAAAGCCTTAGCCCTTCCTCAAGCCTCATCTCAAGCTTTATCAGTCAATCTTATCATTCTGAGTAAATGAGATCTCCCTGGGATTAAGTAAAATGAAAATACTGTCAGACTTATGATATACTTTTTTACATACAGGGTAGGATTGAAATATATCATACCTTATCAGACTGAAAATTTAAAGGTCTTTTTGAAAGAAGAGATAATTTATGTTTAACTGGCTCATCATATTTGGTGTTATTATCATCCTGGTGGCATTGAAACTCGCAAAATTTGCTATCCTTATCCTCCTCGCAGGGATATTTATTATCTGGCTATCGAAGGTACTGAAGAAGAACTGAAGGATATTTACACCTGATTGATTTTCTGATACAATGTATCTCGATATGAGAACCATTCTTCGTGGAAGCGAAATCGAAGACATACTCTGGAAGATGGTGGATGATATTATCCAGAGGATTAATGACACATCGAGGCTCTGCCTCATAGGTATCCAGAGGGGTGGTGTCCACATTGCAAGGAGGATGGCATCAAAGATCAAAGAAAGGACGGGTATCGAGATACCTGTGGGTATTCTGGATATATCTCTCTACAGGGATGATATCTCGATAAGAAAGGAACATCCTGTTCTGAGAAAGACAGAGATCCCGGTCGAGATAAACGAAAAAAGGATAATCCTTGTTGATGATGTCCTCTTCACAGGCAGGTCAATAAGGGCTGCACTCGATGCGATAATGGATTTCGGCAGACCACAGTCGATTCACCTCGCTGTCCTGATAGACAGGGGACACAGGGAACTTCCCATATGTGCTGATTTTACAGGAAGGGAGGTTCTCACCTCAAAAGATGAAAGGGTTGAGGTGAGACTCCTGGAAGATGGATTCGAGGATGAGGTGGTGATTATATAGATGAAGGATCTTCTCGGGATAAGAGACCTTTCACGCGATGAGATCAAGACCATTCTCGATACAGCAATAAATCTCAAGGATGTATTAAAGAGAGATATAAAGAAGGTTCCCACATTGAGGGGCAGAACAGTCGTCAATCTATTCTTCGAGCCATCCACGAGGACAAGGACATCATTCGAACTCGCTGAAAAGAGAATGAGCATGGATGTCCTTAACTTCTCTGTCTCCCTGTCAGCTGTCCAGAAGGGTGAGAGCCTCCTTGATACCATAAAGACCATCGAGGCATACGAGGTTGATTATATGGTGATAAGACATTCTTCAAGTGGAGTGCCACACTTTATCTCAAGATATGTAAAGGCATCTGTCATAAATGCAGGCGACGGAATAAATGAACATCCAACACAGGCACTCCTTGATGCAATGACAATCCTCGAAAAGAAGGGACGCATAGAGGGTCTCGAGGTGGCGATCGTGGGTGATATACTCCATTCAAGGGTTGCGAGATCCAATATATATTGTCTCAGGAAACTCGGTGCATCAGTGAGGGTGATAGGTCCACCGACACTCATACCATCTCATCTTCCTCAGGATGTCAAGGTCTTTCACAGACTCGAAGATGGCCTGAGGGGGGTGGATGTGGTGATGATGCTCAGGATTCAGCTGGAGAGACAGGGAAAGGGTTTCTTCCCCTCAATAAGGGAATACTCAAAGTACTGGGGGCTCAATATGGAGAGATTATCCCTCGCAAAGGACGACGCCATTGTTATGCATCCAGGACCGATGAACAGGGGTATCGAGATCTCATCTGATGTTGCTGACTCTCCGAGGTCAGTAATATTAGAGCAGGTAACGAATGGAATCGCTGTGAGGATGGCTGTTCTATACCATCTTGGAAGGTGAATATGGCAGGAAAGATACTCATAAAATCAGGACATGTTATAGATCCATCTCAGGGAATCAACAGGGTCATGGATATCCTTATTGAAGATAAGAAGATAAAGGCGATCAGTGAAAAGATAAAGCCTGAGAAAGACACAGAGGTCATAAATGCAGAAGGTCTTTATGTTATTCCCGGTCTCATAGACATGCATGTACATCTCAGGGAACCCGGGTATGAATATAAAGAGGATATAGGGAGTGGAACACTCGCAGCACTGAGGGGAGGTTTTACATCCATAGCCTCGATGCCAAATACAGATCCTGTAAATGACAACCCGCAGGTGACGAATCACATAATAAGAAGGGCATTCGAAGAGGATAAGTGCATCGTTTATCCCCTGGGCTCCATCACAAAGGAACTCAGGGGAGAGGAACTGAGTGAAATGGGGATGATGTATGAGGCTGGTTGCAGGGGATTCTCCGATGACGGCAGACCTGTTATGAACACCCTCCTGATGAAGAGGGCACTCGAGTATTCAAGAATATTTGGTGTGCCTGTGATCTCACACTGCGAGGATCTCTATCTCTCCGAGGGTTGCCAGATGAATGAAGGAAGGTTCTCGAGTCTCCTTGGATTGAGAGGTGTTCCACCTCAGGCTGAGGAGATTATGGTTATGAGAGACATAATGCTTGCAGAACTCACAGGTGGAAGACTCCATATAGCCCATGTCTCGACAAAGGGTTCTGTAGAGATAATAAGAAAGGCAAAGAAGAAGGGTATAAATGTCACTGCAGAGACATGTCCCCATTACTTCACCCTCACAGAGGAATCTCTTGAAAACTATAACACGATGGCAAAGGTGAATCCTCCTTTAAGAACAGAGGAGGATGTGAGGGCAATAATCGAAGGCTTGATGGATGGAACAATAGATGTTATTGCAACAGACCATGCACCTCACCATATGGATGAAAAACTTCAGGAGTTCGATAAAGCACCATCAGGCATCTCGGGACTGGAGACAGCATTCTCACTTTCCTTAAGACTCGTCCATGAGGGTCTTCTCGGTCTCGACAAACTGATAGAGAAGATGTCCAACAATCCAGCAAGGATACTCGGGGTAAAAGGAGGAACCCTTCTACCGGGTGAGATAGCAAATATAACCATCTTTGATCTCCACAGGGAATACACTGTTGATTCAAAGAGATTCCTCTCAAAAGGTAAGAATACTCCATTTGATGGATGGAGGCTCAAGGGTATGGTGGTTATAACTGTATCTAAAGGCAGGGTCTGGAGATGGGAGGATCGAGAGTGATAGTCAGCCTTTTATAAAAAAGGCTATAATATTTTAAATGCAATCTGAATTAATAGGAAAAATAAAAGAGACCCTATCTCGTGAGCAGAGAATCACATTTGCATATCTCTACGGTAGTTCTCTCCACACTCATGAGCCAGGAGATATAGATATAGCCATCTATGTGGAACCCGAAGAAAGTTTTCTATTCTTTTCACTTCCAGGTGACCTGAAGGTCGATTTATCAAAAAATACAGGGATTCCACCTGACAGGTTCGATGTGAGGATCATAAATAATCTCCTCACGAATGAAGATGCTTTTTCCCTTTTTTATCTTAAGGATGTCCTGAACGGTATCTTACTCGTAGACAGGGATACTGAACTGAGATGTAAGTTTATCGAGAGGTTCTCGATGAAGTACAGAGAGTCTGAAGGAATACTTTCTGAGGCACTCTATGTCCCGAATAGATAAAAGGCGTATTCAATTCTTTCTTGGTGATATAAGGAAAAATGCACTGGAGATTGGCGAGTTGCTCAGGACATATAAAGACGATGAAATCACCATGAAAGCGATCAAGTTCATGCTGATTGAGATTAGAGAGGCAATGTCCAATACACTTCAGCATATTCTTGCGAGGGATAGAGGTGTGCCAGTAAGCGGATATATTGATACTATTAATAAGGCGAAAGACCTCAAAATCATCTCAGATGATCTCTATAGAAAGATAAAACCCTTCTTTGATTTCAGAAATAGTCTCATTCATCGATACTGGCTTATAGATGATAAAATTCTACTCGAGAATCTTAAAGATGGGTATAAAGACTTTGATAGATTTAACGATGAAATAGAGAATTATATCAGAAAGATAGAATCTCAGAGTGTGTTATAATTATTAATGAGATTTTATGATTCTTAAGAATAAAGAGATTCTATGGTGTGGAAGATATCTCAAGTGTGCTGAAATCACATACCTCGACAGCAAGGGAAACACCCATAAATGGGAGGTTGTGGAAAGGGAGCGCACAAAAGGTATAGTCGTAATTGCACCTGTTACCCATGACAGAAAATTTATCTTTGTGAGACAGTTCAGACCTCCTGTTGGAAAGAGAGTAATAGAATTTCCAGCAGGACTGAATGACAGGGACGAACCCCTTGAGGAGGTAGCGAGGAGAGAACTCCTTGAAGAAACAGGTTACCTTGCAGGAAGGATCGTACCACTCGGAAGATGGCCAGCCTCAAGTGGCATATCGTCAGAATTTCTGAGCGGTTATCTGGCATTGGATCTGGTAAACACAGGCACGGTTATGAGAGAACCAGAAGAAGAGGATATGGAGGTATTCGAGATACCTGTGGATGAGGCATTCCAGAGACTGAGACGAATGGAGGCAGAGGGTGATTATATCGATCTCAAGATATATGCCCTGATAGAGATGGTAAAGGAGTATCTGAAATGAGATACGGTGAAAAGGCTATAGAGGAGGCAAGACTCGAAACATGGGAAAATCCATCACCAGAAAGAGACTATGAGATAGAGATATCATTTCCAGAGTTCACCTGTCTCTGCCCGAGGTCAGGATATCCTGACTTTGCAACCATAAAGATAAAATATATTCCAGATAAGTTAATCGTGGAACTCAAATCGCTGAAACTCTACCTCAATTCCTACAGGAATAAATATATATCCCACGAAGAAGTGACTAACAGGATTTATTCGGATCTGAAAGATTTACTGAATCCCAGATTCCTCGAGGTCATCGGTGATTTCAATCCAAGAGGAAATGTTAAGACCATCATAAGGATCTCTTCGGAAATGGAGAGATAGATACTCAAAATCTTACAGATTTTGCCCTCTCTACAAATAATCTCATGAGTTCTCTGTCCTTTTTACCTTTCTTTTTCTCCACACCACTCGATACATCAACCCCATATGGTCGAACATACCTTATCGCCCTCTCTATATTTTCAGGATTGAGACCGCCTGCAAGTATTATCCTTCCGAATTCCTTTGCATGGATAGCAACATCCCAGTTGAAGACCTCTCCAGTACCTCCATACTTATCAGGTGTATATGTGTCGAGGAGAAATGCGGACACCCCACTATATAACCTGATGGGTTCGAGGTCAGTGAGTTCCCTCACCCTGATAGATTTTATGGTCTTATGGGGATTGACTATACTCTCAGGAGGCTCCTCTCCATGTAACTGGATTATGTTTATACCTGTAAGGTCTCTTATCCTCTTTATCTCAGAAGGATCTTCATTCACAAATACCCCCACTGTCACCGTGAATGGAGGAAGACTTTTTATAATCTCACCTGCAATAGAGGGCTCTATATATCTCGGGCTCTTCTTATAAAATACGAATCCAATAGCATCCGCACCTGCCTCAACAGCATCGAGGGCATCCTCGACATTTGTTATCCCGCATATCTTGACCCTCACCATTATATATTCACGAGAGGAAGTTTCGAGAGAGACTCCTTTATCTTCTCCTCTGGATATTCATAATCAACGAGTTTACCTCTCAGATAGTCTTCATATGCTCCGAGGTCAAAGTATCCGTGTCCGCTGAGATTGAAGAGTATGACCCTCTCCTTAGCCTCTTCTTTAGCATTTATTGCCTCGTCTATTGCCGCCCTTATAGCATGACTGCTCTCAGGCGCAGGTATTATGCCCTCTGTCCTTGCGAATAATATGGCTGCCTCAAATACAGCGGTCTGTCCATATGCTTTTGCCTCTATAAGACCATCATGATAGAGTTGAGAGATAAGGGGTGCATCACCATGATACCTCAGACCACCTGCATGAATCCCTGGAGGTATAAAATCATGTCCGAGGGTATACATATTCAGAAGCGGAGTGAGTCCAGCAGTATCACCATAATCGTACCTGAATTCTCCCTTTGTGAGAGTGGGGCATGATACAGGCTCAACAGCGATTACCCTGAGTTCCTTTCCATTCATCTTATCCTGAAGAAAAGGAAAACTTATGCCAGCAAGGTTACTCCCCCCACCACAACAGCCTATTATCACATCTGGATATTCATTGATCATCAAAAACTGCTCCTTCGCTTCCAATCCTATAACTGTCTGGTGCAGAAGAACATGGTTGAGGACAGAACCGAGGGCATAATTTGTGTCACTGTGTGTGGCAGCATCCTCAACAGCCTCTGAGATTGCTATACCGAGACTTCCAGGATTTTCAGGATCCATGGATAGAATCTTTCTTCCTGC
>FWWL01006278.1_pt1 | contig 17376 bp, 16 predicted proteins | sample 2228331 | NCBI WGS metagenome assembly FWWL01 (sample SAMEA103939775, study PRJEB20133) | metagenome
CCCCCTTCTGCTTCAGCCCCGTCCAGAGTACGGCCCGGCGCTCACGCGACGGGGAGCGCCAACCCGAGGTGTCCGGCAACAGCCTCGGCGACCTTCGTCAGGCCGGCCAAGTCGCCCAGCTCGCAGACCCCAGATCCGCGCTCCAGCACGCAGAACGGCACGTGCTCGCGCGTATGGTCGGTTGATAGGTCGGTGGGGTCGTTGCCGTGGTCCGCGGTCAGGATCAGCAGGTCGCCTTCCGTCAGTCGGTCCAAAACCGAGGGCAGGTACCCGTCGAACGCCTCCAGGGCCCGCGCGAAGCCGATCGGATCGTTGCGGTGGCCGAACAGCATGTCGAAGTCCTCGAAGTTCGCGAACACGAACCGGGCGTCGCTGGCCAGCCCCTGCAGCAACGCCTCGCCGTGTTCCCGGTTGTCGTGGGTGCGCGGAAGCGGCCGGAACCCGCGTCCGGCGAACAGCTCCGGCACCACGCCGACGCCCCACACGCCGCCCACGGCGTCCACCAGGTTGCGCGGCGGCTCCAAGGGGAAGTCCTTGCGGCGGCCGGTGCGAACGAACCCCTCCTGCTCGTTGCCGACGAACGGCCGGGCGATCACCCTCTGCACGTTGTGCGGCGGCACGCACAGCGCCCGTGCGATGCGGCACATCTCGTACAGCCGCTCGACCGGCACCACCTCCTCGTGGCAGGCGATCTGGAACACGCTGTCCGCGCTGGTGTACAGGATCGGCCTTCCGGTGGCCACGTGCTCGGGGCCCAGCTCGCGGATGATCTCGGTGCCGCTGGCCGGCTTGTTCCCCAAGACCCGGCTGCCGATCGCGCGCTCGAATGGCTCCACCAGCTCCGGGGGAAAGCCGTCGGGGTAGGTCGGGAACGGCTTCTCGGTCACCACACCCATCAGCTCCCAGTGGCCGGTCACGGAGTCCTTGCCCGCCGAAAGGGGCCGGAGACGCCCCCAGCCGACGCTCCAAGCCTCCAGCCCGGGCGATCCGGCCTCGGGCACCCCGCACGCGGCGAAGAAGCCGCAGGCGGCGAGGTGCGGAGCGCGGACGCCCCCCACGGAGTCCCACGTGTGGCGGATGGTCGCCGGACCGTGGGCATCGCCGAACGCCGCCGCGTCGGGGGCCGCCCCCGCCCCGCAACCATCCAGCACGACCACGATCGCTCGGCGCATGCGCACCATTGTGGATCAATCGGTCATGCGCGCGGCCGGACGTCGGTTGGCGTGGATCTCCTCCGTGTGCCGCACCGCCAGCTCGACCAGGCGCTCCACCAAGTCGGGGTGCGCGGCAGCGATGTCCCTCGTTTCCGCCGGATCGGCGTCGAGGTCGAACAGCGCCAAACCGATGCGCGCCTGGCGGTACGGTCCCGGGCGGCCCCCGGAGCCGGGTTCCCCGGCGAGGGTTCGGTAGGGGTGCGGCAGGTGCAGCTTCCACCTTCGCGAACGCACGGCCTCGATCGCTCCCTCGGAGGCGTAGTGGAAGAAGATCGCCTCGTGCGGGGTCTTGGCGCCGTCGCGCCCCAGCCAGAGATCCAGCTCCGACCGCCCGTCGATCTTCGGTTCGGGCGGGCTTGCCCCTGCCAGCTCGGCGAGGGTCGGGAGCAGGTCGATTCCGACGGTGGGCTCGCGGCAGACCCTGCCGGCGGGCACGCGGCCCGGCGCCCAGACGATCATCGGCACGCGCTGTCCGCCGTCGAAGGTCGTCCCCTTCCCCTCGCGGAGCCCTCCGGTCGCTCCGGCGTGGTCGCCGTACGACAGCCACGGGCCGTTGTCGGAGGTGAACACAACCACCGTGTTCTCCGCCTGGTCCCCAAGGGCGTGGACCACTTGGCGGACGGAGTCGTCCACCTCGCGCAGCACGTCGCCGTACAGGCCTCTCGGGCTCGTGCCCCGGAACGCCCCCGAGGCGCCCAGCGGCACGTGCGGCATCGAGTGCGCGAGGTACAGGAAGAACGGCTCTCGGCGCGCGACCGACCGCCGCACGAACTCCACGGCCCGCGCCGTGTACAGGCGCGTCAGGTCGTTCTGAGCGTGCTGCGACGCCACCTCGGGCCACGACCGCTTCCAGTCAAGGTCCAAGGACCCGGGCACCCGATCGGCGGGTGCGTCGCCCTCGATCAGCCGAAGCGGAGGCATCCTGCCCGCGTAGTCCGGGTCCGGATGGAGCCGCCACATGTCGTTGCTGTACGGCAGCCCGAAGAACTCGTCGAAACCGTGGTCCGTCGGCAGGCAGGGGTGACGGTGGCCCAGATGCCACTTGCCGACGCAGGCGGTGCGATAGCCGGCCTTACGCAGGAGCTTCGGCAAGGTTTCCTCGTCCGGGTTGAGGCCTTCCTTCGAGGAGGGGTCCAGAACCTCCGGCACCGAAACCCGGTAGGGGTAGCAGCCGGTGAGCAGGCCGGCCCGGGAGGGGCTGCAGCTGGCGTGGGGGGCATAGAAGTCGGTGAAGCGGGTGCCCTCGGCGGCCAGCCGGTCGAGGAACGGCGTGTCGGAGGGCCGCGCGCCGTAGCACCCGAGGTCCGCGTACCCCAAGTCGTCCGTCAGAACCACCACGATGTTCGGTCGCCGCATGTCGCCTCCGGGCAGGATCGGCCGAAACGAGGGTGCCGCCGCCACCCCCGCAGCCGCCTGCAGAAACTCCCTTCTGGAGAGGCCGCCTCCCATGGGAATCGGCGTAGGCTACCCGAGGGTTCTCGGCTGAGGGGCCGGTCGCGGCGGCCGAGGGTCAGGGCAGCGCCTGCACGATCGGCCGGAAGACCGCGTCCATCTCGGAGAGCGTGCGGGCGAACCAGTCCAGGTATTCCAGCCAACGGTCCTCGGCCTCCACAGGCGAGTCGGGGCGCCAGACCGCGATCCGCACCGCCCGGGCTTCGGGAAGCTCCTGCCAATCCAGCTGGTAGCCCAGCTTGGCTTCGATCTCCTCCTTCTGGGCCACCAGGTTCTGGAAGTGCCGCTTGGCGTCCTCGCCGTCGATGTACACCTCGGCACCAAGGCGCGCAGCGCGGCTGTTCGCGATCGCAGTTAGCTCGAACCTGCTTCGGCCCAAGGAGAAGGTCAGCCACATCTGTGGCCGTGGCTTCTGGGGGCGAAGGTGCGGGGCGTGCTTGGCAAGGTGCTCGACCAGAGCCGTCCACAGCCTGAGTTGCAGCTGCTTGGTGGGTGAGGCGCTGGCGGCGGCCCGTGCCTGCTCCCTGCCGGACTTCGTCCAGTCGTTGGGCCTCGCCACCACCTCGAACTTGGGCGCGAGCGGCGAGTCCCCGATCTGCCACAGCTGGACCTCCACCCCGAAGAACGCCAATCCCTCGGCCGTGTTCTCGTTCAGGAACTGCAGGGCGGACAGGTGCTCCGGACGGAACGACTCCGCGATCCAGACCACCTTCCGCGCGCCGACGCCCGCCGCATAGGCCAGCAGCTGGCCCAGGTGACCGTGGTCCGTTTTGTCGAGCTGGTTCTCGATGATCACCGGATCTTCGCCGTCGCTGCACAGGATGTCCAGCTTGAAGTCGCCCACCGGGTGTTCGGTGGCCACCAGCGACAGGTCGGCGAGGCCAAGCTCCTCGCGCAACGCCTCGAGGTTCTCCTCCTGCGCCAGCCAAGGGGTGAACTCGCCGGCCTCGTGCCTCCACGCCTCGCGCAAAGGCACGCGTTTCAGCCTGCCCAACGTCCTTCTCGCCGTCATGGTTCGGTTGCGGAGGTTCGACGGGAGCCTCGCTTCCTCCTGCCGCCTCGGATCGGATGGCGCGCTACGCGTCCTCGTCCGCTTCGGCGTGGGCCGGCTCTTCTTCCAAGAGCCGGTAATGGCTCTGTTCGGCCGCCGCCCGGAGCTTCTTCGGAAGGTCCTGCCTGCGGATCTTCCATGCGGCGTCCAGCAGCGTCTTGGCCAGAGCGCGGTTGCTTCGGGCCAGCGCCTCCTTGGCCAGGAAATGGTGCACGGCGAAGTACTCCGGCTCGAGGGCCAGCACGACGGCCATCTCGAACAGCGCGTCCTCGTGCCGGTCCAGCTGGCGGCAGGCCTCCACGGCGAACACGTGCGACTCCAGCCGCTCGGGATGCCGCTCGAGCAGCTCGTCCAGCTTGGCGCTGGCTTGCGCCCGCTCGCCCTCCCGCACGAGCCGCACGATCTCGGCCATCAGCTTCTCGTGCTCCTTCGGTTTCTTCGCCTTCTTCTTGAAGTCCATGCTCACTCCGGGATCAGGGCGCGCAGCTCGGCCGCGCAGCGGTCCACGTCGTCGTTCACCAGCCGCACCGGATACGTCGCCGCCGCCGCCATCTCGTCCTCGGCGTTGCGGAGGCGCAGGCGGATCTGCTCCTCGGAGTCCTCACCCCGGCTGCGGAGCCGGCGTTCCAGCTCCTCCCGGCTGGGGGGAAGCAGGAACACCGCCAGCGCGTCGGGGCGCTTGGCCCGCACCTCCGCCGCTCCCTGCACGTCGATGCTCAGCACCGCGATCTTCCCCCGCCGCAGGATCCGCTCCACCCCGTCGACGGGCGTTCCGTACAGGTTTCCGTGCACCAGCTTGTGCTCGAGCAGCTCCCCTCGCTCGGCCATCGCGAGGAACTCGTCCCGCGGGAGGAAACGGTAGGACACGCCCGGCACCTCCGAGGGCCGAGGGGCGCGGGTGGTGCAGGTCACCACGCGCTCCGTGCGGGGGTCGGTCTCCAGCCACCGCCGGATCACGGTGTCCTTGCCGACTCCGGACGGCCCGCTGACGATCACCAGCCTGCCGGCGCTCATCCCTCCACCAGCCTCATCAGCTTCGCCGCCACGCGGAAGGGGTCGTGCCGCACCACGTCGGTCTCGTTCATGAAGTCGCCCGTGATGACCCGGAACCCCAGTCCGCGGATCCGGTCGATGTCCGGCTCGACGAAGTGCTGGCCCGACGATTCGTACTTGCGCAGCAGAGCGTCGCCGGGACGCGCGACGTTGGTGACCACGTAGTCGAACAGCCTTCCCTCGACGTTGGCCTGGATCGCCATCACGTGCTCGCTGGCGGTGAACGAGTCGCTCTCTCCGGGCTGGGTCATCACGTTGCACACGTAGGCCTTGACCGCCTTGGACTGGCGGATCGCCTTGGCGATGCCGGGGACCAGCAGGTTCGGAATCACGCTGGTGTACACGCTGCCTGGGCCGATGCAGATCAGGTCCGCCTCGGCGATCGCCTCCAGCGCGTCCTCGAACGGCTGGGCGTCCTCGGGGTCCAAGAAGATGCGCCGGATGCGCTTGCGGGAGTCGACGATCGCCGTCTCGCCGACGATCTCGCTGCCGTCCTCCATGATCGCGCGCAGGCGCACGCGGTCCAGCGTGGACGGCATCACGCGGCCGCTGATGTTCAGGACCTCGCTGGCGATCTCCAGGGCCTTCTCGAAGTCGCCCTGCGCCTGGCGGGTGAGCGCGTAGATCAGCACGTTGCCGAGGGAATGCCCGCTGAACGACCCCTGCTCCGTGAAGCGGTACTGGAACAGGTCGGTCATCGCCTGCTCGGCCTCGGCCAGCGCGACCAGGCAGTTGCGGATGTCCCCCGGGGGCAGGATGCCGTAGTCCTGGCTCAGGCGCCCGCTGCTGCCGCCGTCGTCGGTGACCGTGACGATGGCGGTGATGTTGCTCGAGTGCTGCTTCAGGCCGCGGAGCAGCGTGCTCAGGCCGGTGCCCCCGCCGAGGGCGACGATGTTGGGCCCCTGGTCGCGCTGCTGCCGACGCCAGTACACCTCGGCCATCGGCGAGCGGAGCTTCGGGTTGAGCGTGGCGATCAGGTGCCGCAGCGCCAGCCTCGCGCCGAGGAACATCAGGTAGAAGCCGAGAAGGAGGAAGGCCCCGCCCAACAGGTGGGTCGCCATCTCGCGGCTCTCCGGCGGCACGAACCGGCCGACCAGGTTCGTCGACTCGCGCGAGAGGATGTCGAGCACCGGAAGCAGCACCGCCCGGAAGCTCAGCGCCGTGCCCACCAGGAACGAGGCCACGCCCAGCAAGGTGACGACCAGCGACCGGCGGAACCCGGCCGTTGGCGCCAGCAGCTTGCGGAGGCGGTAGCGGCTGATCATGGGTCGGGAACGATCGACCGGAGCGCGCTGTGGATCAGCGTGATCAGGATGCTGCCGACGATCGCCGCGATCCACTCCGCCAGCGGGTTCGCCGACTCGATCGTGAAGCCGAAGTCCAGCTTGGCGACCAGCAGGAGGATGAACCCGTTGATCACGAAGCTGAACAGGCCGAACGTGAGGCACCGTAGCGGGAGCGCGGTGGCCTTGAGGATGCGCCCGAGCGTGGCGTTGGCCAGAGCCAGGACCGCCGAGCCGACGAACAGCTCGGCCACCTCCCGCGGGGTGTTCACGTGCAGAACGAACGCCAGGCTGAGCGCGTTCGCGATCAGCGCCGCGCCGGCCACGCTCGCCGTCAGCAGAACCCAGCGATAGAGAAGACCCTTCATCGCCTCCCTCCGCAACCATTGTGGCAGGTTCGAAATCCGTCCGATGGGGGGTGGGCGGGTTTGGGGGATACTCTCATCGTCCCGCGCACCGACCGTGAGAGCCAAGACGCCCCTGCTCCAGCAGTATTTCCGCATCAAGGCCGAGCATCCCGGCGTGCTCCTGGCCATGCGCGTGGGCGACTTCTACGAGTTCTACGGCGAGGACGCGGAGGTCGCCGCCCGCACGCTGGAGATCGCGCTGACCGCGCGGGAGGACGGCGGGACCAAGATTCCGATGGCCGGCGTGCCGTACCACGCGGTCGAGCGGTACCTCGCGCGGCTGGTGGCGGCCGGCATGAGGGTCGCGCTGTGCGACCAGCTGGAGGATCCCAAGCAGGCCAAGGGGCTGGTGCGGCGCGGCGTCACCCGCATCCTGACGCCCGGCACGCTGATGGAGGACTCGATGCTGTCCTCCGAGAGGAACAACTTCCTGGCGGCGGTCTGCTCGCACGAGGGCCGGGTGGGCCTGGCGTTTCTGGACACCAGCACCGGCGAGTTCGCCGTGACCGAGCTGGAGGGCGACCAGGCGGTGGAGCGGATGCAGCAGGAGCTCGCCCGGCTCCGACCCGCCGAGCTGCTCGCCTCGCCCGCGGCCACGGAGTGGCTCGAGAGCGTCCGACAGGCGCTCGGGGTCGCGGTCACCGAGGCCGGCCCGCCCGCCGTGCCGCAGGCCGAGCGGAAGCTTCTGGACCAGTTTGGGGTATCGAACCTGAACGGATTCGGCGTGGAGGGCAAGCAGCAGGCCGTCGTGGCCGCTGCCATGGTGCTGGCCTACGCCGAGGCGATGAAGCTGCCGCTCTCGCACGTCGAGGGTCTGTCCACGTACAACGTGGATGGGTTCATGCGCTTGGACCTGGCGACCCGCCGCAGCCTCGAGCTGACCCAGAACCTCAGCGACGGGGGACGACGGTACACGCTGCTGTCGGTTCTCGACCACACGGTGACGCCGATGGGCGCGCGCATGCTGCGCCGCTGGATCGAGCAGCCGCTGCTGGACCTCGAGGCGATCCGCCGGCGGCAGGAGGCGATCCAGCAGATGGTCGAGCAGGCGATGTCGCGGGGCGACCTGCGCGACGAGCTGAAGAGGCTCGCCGACATGGAGCGGCTGGTCTCCCGCTCGGCGGCGGGACTGGCCGGGCCGAGGGACCTCGCGGCCCTGAGGAACTCGCTCGCGGCTCTGCCTTCGTTGGCTCAGCCGCTGCGCAAGCTGGGCTTGGGCCGGGTCGAGGAGCTGCGCGAGCAGATCTCCGACCACACCGAGCTGCTGATGCTGCTCGACCGGGCGCTGGTTCCCGACCCGCCGCACCTGCTGAGGGACGGCGGAGTGATCCGCGAGGGCTACGACCTGGAGCTCGACAAGCTGCGCGACCTCGCGCGCAACGGCCGCCGGTACATCGCCGAGCTGGAGCAGAAGGAGCGCGTGCGCACCGGCATCGCAAGCCTGAAGGTTGGGTTCAACGCGGTCTTCGGCTATTATTTGGAGGTTTCGCGCTCGAACTTGGACAAAGTCCCGAGCGACTACGTGCGCAAGCAGACCACCGCGAACGCCGAGCGGTTCATCACCGCCGAACTGAAGGAGCACGAGTCGCAGGTGCTGGGAGCGGAGGACAAGGCCGTGGCGCTCGAGGCGGACCTGTTCCAGCGCCTGCGGGAGCGGGTGGCTGCGCAGGCCGGCCCTCTGTTGCAGACCGCGCGCGCCCTGGCCGAGGTGGATGTGCTGGCCGGCCTTGCCGAAGCCGCCTCGGCGTACGGCTACGTCCGCCCCGAGGTCGTGGAGGAGGATGTGCTGGAGATCCGTTCCGGGCGCCACCCCGTGGTGGAGGCGAACACGCTGAACTTCGTGCCGAACGACACCCGCCTGGGAACGCCCGGCGGCGACGAGCCGCGGCTCATGATCCTCACCGGGCCGAACATGAGCGGCAAGTCCACCTACCTGCGTCAGAACGCGCTGATCGTGCTGATGGCGCAGATCGGAAGCTTCGTGCCCGCCAAGGCGGCGCGCATCGGCCTGTGCGACCGGATCTTCGCGCGCATCGGAGCCAAGGACGAGCTCGCGCTGGGCCAGAGCACGTTCATGGTCGAGATGGTCGAGAGCGCCAACATCCTGAACCACGCAAGCCAGCGGAGCCTGGTGATCCTGGACGAGGTCGGCCGCGGCACGAGCACCTTCGACGGGCTGGCGATCGCTTGGGCGATGGTGGAGCATCTGGCGGAGGTCGGCGCCAAGACGCTGTTCGCCACCCATTACCACCAGCTGAACCAGCTGGAGGGCCAGATCCGCGGGGTGGCCAACTTCCGCGTGGCGGTTGAGGAGGTCGGCGAGGAGGTGGTGTGGACGCACCGCGTTCTGCCGGGGGGCACCGACCGCAGCTACGGCATCCACGTGGCGCGCATGGCGGGGGTGCCGCCCTCGGTGCTTCGGCGGGCCTCCGAGGTGCTGGCGGAACTGGAGAGCAAGTCCGAGCCGGTGCGCGCCGTCGAGCCGAAGCGCCAGCGCCTGCAGCTCACGCTGTTCGACCTGGAGCCGTCTCCCCTCGAGGAGGAGCTGCGGACCATCGACGTGAACCGGATGACGCCGATCGAGGCCCTCCAGAAGCTGGAGGACCTCAAGCGGCGGATCTCGAAACGCGGCTGATCAGGAGCGGGTCAGCCGGAGAGCCATGTATGGGCGAACGGCCGGCAGCTCCACCGCCTCCCCGTCCCCGGCTCCGTCGGCGAGGGGCCTCACGGTCATCTCCCAGGGATCGATCCACTCCACCCGCCACGGACCGCCCCGTGGCATCCGCCAGCAACAGGGCTGGTGGGGCCCGAAGTAGACCAGCATGTTCCCTTCGCCGGAGCGCGCTCCTCGGCCGTGGTACGTCCAGTCCTCCTCGATGGGTTCGAGCCCGTCGGGCGCCGTCTCCTCCACGATCTTGCGCAGGAACGCTATCCGCTGCGGGCTCTCGCCGCTCAAGACTCCGCCCTTGGCCCACCAGAGGAGGTCCTGCGGGTGCCGGTACGTCTCGCCGTGACCGACGAACGCCCCGCAGACGGTTCCGACCCAGAAGCGATGGACCATCTCCCGGGCGGAGATGTTTCCCCACGGCTCCTCGATGTCGCCCTCATAGCACACCTCGTCGAACACCACGGGCTTGCCGAACCTCTTGCGAAGCTCTCGGCCGGCGGCCACATCGGCGCTCTGCACGCTCAGGTGCGTGACCCACGGCTTGGAGTGGTCGTACCACCGCACGCAGTTGTGCACGGACCGGAGGTGATCGAACGGGTCGGCGTCGCGCACGAGCTGGAACAGGCCGTCCCAGTTCGCCTCGTCCCGGTCCGGCATGATGTCGTACTCGTTGGCCATCGACCACCACACGTTCGGAAACGCGGCCAGGCGGGCGATCAGGTGCCGCAGGAACCTCGCCTCGGCGTCGCGGGGAATGGCCGAGAAGCCCCACCGGTCGTACGGGTGCAGCAGGATGATGTCCGCCTGGATGCCCAGCCGGTCCAAGCTGCGCACGCATTCCTCGAAATGGCGCAGGAAGGCGTAGTTGGGTCGGCTCCAGTCCCAGCTGGTCAGAGGCCGACCCTCGAACGGGTACAGAGGCGGCTCGTTCTCGTTGAAGCGGTACGACTTGGGGAACACGCAGAAGCGGATCTTGTTGAACGGCGAGCCAGCGAGCGTCTCCAAGGTCTGGCGCTGCATCTCCGGGTCTTGGTGCGGCCAGGCGTAGCAGGTGGTTCCGAACGACAGGTGCGGCGTGCCGTCCGCGTGCCGGAAGAAGGTGCCATCGGCTCGAACCGGGCCGTGGCGGCCTGGTTGGGCCGGACCGACTTCGAACCCGCCGGTCTTGCCGTCCAGCTCGGGCGCGTCGCTCGCCGTGCGCCAAGTGTACGAGCCCGGCTCCGGGGGCAGGAAGCGGATCTTAAACGTACCCTCGCCGTCGTAGAACCCCGGCACCACGGCCTCGCCCGACGGCCCTTCGAACCGGGCGGCGAGGTTGACCTCCAGATGGGGGTTGCCCTGCGAGGGGCCCTTCAGGGTGATTTCGACCGTATCCCATGCGGCGAAAGCCGTGTCCATCCCATCCTCCTTCCGCACTCAGTTTCCACCGATCGAGCCGCCGGACTGCCGGTATCCTCAGATTCGTGCGGCGATTCGACCCGGCCCGCTCGGAAAACGAGCCATACGGCCTGGAGTGCGACCGGTGGGTTCCGTGCGCGATGCGGCGCCCAGACCGCCATCAGGAGGTGGAGGTCAACTTCGCGGCGGGCGCCGAGCTGACGTACCGCTTCGCCGACCGACTGGTACGCGTCCCGCGGGGGCGGCTCGCGGTGTTCTGGGCGGCCGTGCCGCACCAGCTCGTCGGATGGACCAGCGAGCGACCCTACTGGGTACTCACCCTGCCGATCCTGGACTTCCTGAGCCTAGGCTTGCCCGAACACCTGGTTCGGCGCGTTCTTTCGGGCGAGCTTCTGTGGGACGCCCGCCCGGCGGCCTTCGCGGCCGACGGGGAGCGCTTCGAGCGCTGGGCGGGCTGGATCGCCGGAGGCCAGCCTTCGTCGTTGGGGGAGGCCCTGCGGGAAGTGCGTCTGCGCCTCTCAGAGCTGGCGGCGGGCGGTCCGGCCTCGTCGGTCGAATCGGAGCGCCTGCCGAGCCACTCGAAGGTCTCCAAGATGGCCCTGGAGGTTGCGGCACGGTACCGCGAGTCGGTGTCCGCCTCGGACATCGCCGCGGCGGTCGGTCTGAACCCGAACTACGCGATGGACCTCTTCCGACGGGAGTTCGGCACCACCCTGAACAAGACGCTGGTCCAGTACCGCGTGGCGCACGCGTTGCGTCTGCTCGCCACCACGGCGATGCCCATCGGAGACGTTGCCAAGGTGTCGGGCTTCGGCTCTTCCAGCCGGTTCAACGAGGCGTTCCGCGAGGCCTGTGGAAAGTCCCCGCGGGAGTTTCGCAGGGAGTGCCGCGGGGCTGGGCGGCCCATCCATGGCTGAGGCCGCCCACCGCGGTGCGGACGGCCGTCAGAGGTCCTCGATGGCGCCGGACGGGCAGACCTCGACGCACTCGCCGCAATCCTTGCACTTGTCGGCGATGATCTCGTGCTTGCCGTCGCCAGGAACGATCGCTTCCTCCGGGCAGACCTCGGCGCAAACGCCGCAGTCCGCGCAGTTGTCGTTGATTTTCTTCGGCATGGTTCTCCTCCTCCGAACCGCTCGCGCGGCCCGGCCGAGTCGGCGAGGGTCGCGAGTGACCCTCTAGGTCATTGTACCTAGAGATAGAGGCGGTTCCACCCTCGTTGGATTCCCGTCCGCGTCGCGAACCCGAGGGATGGGCGGGCGGCCTGTTGGGAGCGAGTTCGAACAGGGTCCAAAGAACCCTTTTGTGGAACCAGCGGGCCGGGGGGCACTTCGGTTGCAGCGAGGGCCGCTCGGGAGGCCTCCCTACGGTGGCCCCTCTTGCTTGGAGGGAACGAACCATGAATATGCTGCAACTCGCTCGGTTCGGGGGCGACGCGCGCCGGCTCGGGCGCTGGACTGCGGTCGCATCCCTTGCCGCACTCTCTTGCCTCGGCTCTTCGACCATCACGACGTACTTCGGCGTGAACGCCAGCCTGTACCTGAACGTGAACGGCGGCATGAAGATGGGCTACGACGCCGGCAACGACCGGTTCGTGGTCCAGTATCTGTACGGCTCGGTTCCGCCACAGTACGCCACGATCCAGCGGACGACGAAGGCGCTCAGCCACTTCGCCCAGACGGGAGGCCCCACTTACAAGGAGACGCTGTTCGCGGTGATGCCGACCGCTTGGGGTGCCTACTCTGCCGGCACGACGTTCGTCGCGGCCGGAGGGGGCGGCACGGTGTACGCCATCTCGCCCACGGGGTCGGTTTCGGTGCTGTCCAGCATCCTGCCCATGGGGTTGGAGTACTCCACGGTGCAGTGGGACGACGTCGGCGTGTTCGGCAACGATCTGCTGTACGCCGACGAGGGAACCGGCGAGATCTGGCGGATCAACTCGTCGGGCGTGGCCACACCGATGGCGACCCTGCGCGAAGGGATTCAGACCGCGCGGCCCGAGCCGGTGATCGTGCTCGGCAGCAACCCCCGCTACGGCAACCTTCAGAACCAGGCGGTCATCGGGCAGAACGCGCCGACGAACACCTACTTCTCGATCGACGCGGCGCGGAACGTGACCACGCACACCCTTCCGGGCGGCATTCTGCCGCTGTCGGGTGGCTCGCTGGACTGCTTCCGCGTGTTCCCGGTGCTGAACCCGAACCTGTCGATCTACGCCATGCTGCACCACGGCTCCGCGAGCAAGATCGTGGAGCTGTCCAACCTGTCGGGGATTCCAGGCCTGCAGTCCGGCGACCTGCTCGTGGGCGTCGAGTCGCTGTACGGCGGCAGGGTCTACCACACGTTCTACGACACGGTTGCGAGCCAGTGGACCTGGAACCTGATCGCGGATTTCCAGAACGAGGGCTTTCTGGAGAACGTGGTGGTGTCGCCGTCGTCGGTGCCGGTTCCCGAGCCCGGGACGGTCCTTCTGGCGGGTGCGGCGTTCGTCGCGGCGCTGCGCCGAAGGAGCCGATGAAGCCGAGGCCGCCCGCGCCCCGTGGCGCGGGCGGCCGCCACGCCGCGAGGCCTCAGCGCTTCGCCTGCGCGATCTGAACGAGGTTGCCGACGGTGTCCTCGAACGTGGCCACGAACACCGGGCCGACGTCGGTCTTCTCCGCCCGGAACACGACCCCCTTCTCCTTCAGCCGGGCGACCTCTGCGTCCAGGTCGTCCGTCATGAACACGGTGGCGGGGATGCCCGCCTCGAACAGCGCCTGCTGATACGTCTTCGAGGGCGGAAAGGCGTTCGGCTCCAGCAGCAGCTCGGTCTCGCCGCCGGAGCTGACGGTGAGCCACCGGTAGTCGCCTACCGTCACGTCGTCGGCCTTCTGGAAGCCGAGCACGCCGGTGTAGAAGTCGAGGGCCTTCTGTTGGTCGTCGACGAGGATCGAGGCGAGGCAGATCTTCATGGTCCCGACACGCTACCCGAGTCTCGCGCATCCGACATTTCCGCGGGACCTTCGGCACCCGCCGGTATACTGATGTCTGCATGGCCGACGGCTGGATCGTGCTGCGAGGGGCCCGGGGCAACAACCTCAAGGGGGTGGACGCCGCCATCCCTCTGGGCCTGTTCGTGTGCGTCACCGGCGTCAGCGGAAGCGGCAAGAGCACGCTGGTGCAGGACACGCTCTACCCCCGTCTGATGTACGAGCTGCACGGCACCCGCGGCGTGTGGGAGCCCCACGACTCGATCGAGGGCGTGGAGCAGATCGACAAGGTCATCGACATCGACCAGTCGCCGATCGGCCGCACCCCCCGCAGCAACCCCGCGACCTACACCGGAACATTCGACCTGATCCGGGAGCTGTTCGCCCTCACGCCCGACGCCAAGATGCGCGGCTATAAGTCCGGGAGGTTCAGCTTCAACGTGAAGGGCGGGCGGTGCGAGGCCTGCAAGGGCGACGGGATCCTGAAGATCGAGATGCACTTCCTGCCCGACGTGTACGTGCCGTGCGAGGTGTGCAAGGGTAAGCGCTACAACCGCGAGACGCTGGAGGTGCGCTACAAGGGGAAGAACATCGCCGAGGTGCTGGACATGACCATCGAGGAGGCCTGCGAGCTGTTCCGGCCGATCCCCAAGATCTACCGCAAGCTCGCCACACTGATGGACGTGGGCCTCGGCTACATCAAGATGGGTCAGCCGGCGACCACCCTCAGCGGCGGGGAGGCGCAGCGCGTCAAGCTGGCCACCGAACTGAGCAAGCGGGCCACCGGCCGAACGCTGTACATCCTGGACGAGCCGACCACCGGCCTGCACTTCGAGGACGTGCGCAAGCTCCTGGAGGTGCTGCACCGGCTGGTGGACCAGGGCAACACCGTTCTGGTGATCTAGCACAACCTCGACGTGATCAATACCGCCGACTGGATTCTGGACATGGGTCCGGAGGGCGGCGACGCGGGCGGCGAGCTGGTGGCGATGGGCACGCCGGAGCAGGTCGCCCGGTGCGAAAGGAGCTGGACCGGCCGCTACCTCCGCGAGATCCTTCCCAAGGAGCGGGTCCTCGCTACCTGAGTCCCCGGGTAACGTCCTTCTGTGGGTTCGATCGTTCTCGTCTCGACGTGCGGAACCAGTTGCCTGACCTACGGTCTCGAGCCGGAGGACCGGGCGTTTCTCACGAGGTGCGCCAACGCGCGGTCGCTGTCCGATCTTCCGCAGGAGGATCGCGCCAGGCTGGAGGAGATCGTGATTCGCCAGCAGGACGCTTTGGAGCGTTCGTCGGCCGAGGAGGCGCGGCGGCGGTCCGCCGAGATCAACGGCATTCTGAGCTATGTCGGGGATCCGAACGAGGTGGATCGGCACCTGCTGGTGCACAGCGACACGGAGGTGGGTCGGCACGCCGCAGACGGCGTCCGGCGGTGGCTGGAGGCGACGGGCGCAGCGGTGGAGCTGAAGGAGGTGGCCGGGCTCCAGGTCGAGGACCAGCGGCGCTTGGACGAGGCCTTGGCCGAGTGCGCGCGGTGGGTGTTCGACGATCTCAAGTGGTTGAGGGACGTCCCCGGCAAGCGCCTGGTGTTCCACACCACGGGAGGCTTCAAAGCCGTACAGGGATTCTTCCAGACGCTGGGCCTGTTGCGCGCGGACGAGACGGTGTACCTGTTCGAGGGCACGTCCCAGGTGGTGCGCATCCCGCGCCTGCCGCTGACGGTGGATCTGGGACAACTCTCCGAATCCCAGCTGCTGGAGTTGCGGCGCCTTCTGCGGGAACTCGAGCCGACCGGCATCGAGCTGCCGGAGACCCTGGCCGCCGAGGGGCGTCTCACCGCCTACGGCCATCTGGTGGCTCGGGAGTGGTGGGACAGGGCGGCGGCCGATCGGCTCCTGCCGCCGATCTCCCAACGGCTCCGTTACGGCACCGAGTTCCCGAAGACCGTGGCGGCCGAGGAGAGCCGGCGGCTGCCCACCATCAACCGGCGCCTGGAGGAGCTGGCCCTATGGATCGAGACCGGAAAGGGGCTGAAGGGCGTCGACCCCAAGGCGATCCGCGGCGCCAAGGTCGGACAGTCCGATTACGAGGCCGACGCCTGGCACGACGGAGGGGCCAAGCGCTTCTTTCTGCACCGGGAAGAGGGCGTGTGGGTGGTGGACCGACTAGGGGAGGCGCTCCACTAGCGGCGCCGCTGGAACTCGCGCTCGGCGAAGGCGAGGAACAGCGGCGCGTTCGGCAGGTTGGTGTGGCCGCCCGTATGCTGCGAGAAAGCGAGGCTCCCGTGCAGCAGGGGCACGCCCTCCGGCGGCATGCGCGTGGTCGGCAGGCCGCGCGCGCCCAGCAGCTCCCAAACCGGGCTGGCCGAAGCCACCGCTTGGAACGTTCCGACGGGGTCGATCCAGATGCCCTCCACCTTCAGCGACCCGACGCCGACGAACACCGGCCTGGGGGCGCACAGCGCCAGAAGGCAGTTGCCGTCCACGGGCAGGTCGCCGGGTGTGAGGGGGCCGGCGTACTTCAGGTAGTTGCCCGCCATCCAGTGGTATTCGCCGGAGGAGGCGACATTCTCCACCGTTTCGCCGAAGTCGCGGCGCCAGATCTTCACGCCGGCCTGTCCGCTGCTGCCGACGAGCGCGACGGCGAACCGCTCGTCGTAGGCCATCGCCACGGCGGCGGCCTTGCCGAACCGCGACAACCCCTCGACGCCCACCTTGGAACCGTCGACGCGCGGGTGGCGCCGAAGGTGGTCGAGCAGTCGGCTGGCTCCCCAGGCCCACGCCTTCAGCGCGCCCCAATCCTCGGGCGAGCGCGGCCGGCCACGGTTGCACAAGCCCACGATGCCCCGCCGCAGCCCGGCTCCGGAGTCCTCCTGCACGCTGGGCGCGTCGAGCACGGCGAAGCCCCAGCCCTTGCTCAGAACGAGGTCGCCGAAGGCGGTCCACGGACCCGGGCCGGCGAACGGCCCGCGCAGCCAGCCGATTTCCAGGATCACCGGCACCCGCCCCTCCGCCTTCCTCGGCAGCGTCAGGCGCGCTCGGATCCTCACCTCGATGGAGGGGTGAGAGCGGTTGTCCACCCACCCCTCGAGCTCCTCCACGGTTCGTGGGACGGGAGTGTCCTCGGAGCGCCGCTCGAGGACGCGCCAGCGGACCTTGGGCGTACGGCGGGGCGTGCGGCCGTACACCTCGCGGTCGAGCAGCTCTCGGATTTCGTCCTTTCGGCGAGCCCAGTCTGCGGCGGTGAGCACCCTCCGTCCGTCAAGGAACACGAGTGGGTCGGGGACGTTGGGATAGGGGTTGGCCTTGGACTCGTCGGTGTTCGCGTAGTTCGGCGAGGCAGGGTTCATGCCGTCCCTCCCGGGCCGCAGCCGCTCGATGCCGAGCAGCGCCATCATGCGGCGATGGTCCTGCTCGGTGGCGCCAGGATCCGGCTGGGGAGCGAGGAGGGGCAGAAGGGCCAGACCGACCATGGCGCCAGTCTAGCCCCCCGCGCGCGCCGAAGCGCTACAGGATGAAGCCGCCGTCGACGGTGAGCACCTGGCCCGTGATGTACGAGGCCATGTCCGAGGCCAGGAACACCACGGCGTTGGCCACGTCGATCGGCTGGCCGAGGCGGCCCAGCGGCGCCGTCTTGATCACGTGCTCCTTGAACTCGGCCGGCAGCTCCGCCGTCATCTGGGTCTCGATGAAGCCCGGCGCGACGGCGTTGCAGGTGATGCCGCGGCTGCCGAACTCCTTGGCGGTGGTCTTGGTCAGGCCGATCAGGCCCGCCTTGCTGGCGGAATAGTTGGCCTGCCCCGCGGCCCCCGCGATGCCCACGACGCTGGCGATGTTCACGATGCGGCCGTAGCGGGCCTTCATCATGGGTCGGGCGGCGGCGCG
>FWWL01006281.1_pt1 | contig 17375 bp, 17 predicted proteins | sample 2228331 | NCBI WGS metagenome assembly FWWL01 (sample SAMEA103939775, study PRJEB20133) | metagenome
TGTAACTAAAGGGTGGGTGGGCGGGCGGGAGTTACCCTAAATAGTATGCTAAAAAGCAAACAAAAGTTACCTAACTCAAAGAAGAAATGCTCTTAAACTCGGGGTGTATCTAAGACACTTGTGCCTTAGCACTTTCTTAAAATAGGGGGCAAAGCCCTACAATTAAGAAAAGAAGCTTAGCTTCAAAAGAAGCCTAGCCTCGTGCCTTAGGGTGGGTTGGGTGGGGAATTACTCTAAATATAATGCTAAGAAAAATTCTTAAGTAGAAATTCCTGGAATTTTAATTAGTAAAAATTTGACTTTTTCAATTAAATTTTGTATAATTTTCTATTAACAGTGTTTGGAGGTTTTCATGACGCTGAAGGTAAATGGAGTAGTTGAAAATTTTGATCAAAATGAACTAACTGTGTTGGAATTGTTGAGGTTTAAGGGTGTAAAAAGACCCGAGATAATAGGTGTTGAAGTTAATGGTAAGGTTGTGAATAGAAACAAGTATGAGACAACGAAACTAAATGAAGGAGACGAGGTAGAGTTTGTTTATCTTATGGGTGGTGGTAAGTAGTATTAGTAGGTTGAGGAGGTCTATATGAGTTTGACAGAAGAAGAGATAGTTAGGTACAGTAGGCAGATAATACTGAAAGAGGTTGGTGGAAGAGGGCAGGAAAAGCTATCCCAGGGTAAAGTTTTAGTTATTGGTGCCGGTGGTTTGGGATCGCCGGTTGTGTTATATTTAGCTGCGGCTGGGGTAGGAAAGATAGGAATAGTGGATAGTGATAACGTTGACCTTACAAATCTTCAAAGGCAGATAATACACTTTACAGATGATATAGATAGGCCTAAGGTAGAGTCAGCTAAGGAAAAATTGTTGAGGTTGAATCCTAATGTAACTGTAGAAATATACAAGGAAAGGGTGAGCGATAAGAATATTGTTGAACTTATAAAGGATTATGATTTTGTTATAGATGGTACTGATAACTTTCCAGCTAAGTTTTTGATAAACGATGCTTGTGTTTTGATGAAAAAACCTTTTTGTCATGCTGGTATACTAAGGTTTTCAGGTCAGGTTATGACATGGATAGAGGGAAGTGCGTGTTACAGGTGTATGTTTCAAGAACTTCCACCTAAAGGGGCTATACCATCCTGTAGTGAGGCTGGAATATTGGGGCCTGTAGCGGGTATTATTGGGTCAGTTCAAGCAATGGAAGCTATAAAGTATCTTTTAAATATAGGCGAACTTCTTACAAACAGGTTTTTTATAGTTGATGCTTTAACTATGAATGTTAGGGTTGTTAAATTTAACAAAAATGATGAATGTACATTATGTGGCAAAAATCCAACAATAAAAGAAATTAAGGAATATGAACAACCTATTTGTGAACTAAATCTAAGGTAAGTAGGTACATTAAGGTAAGGAGGTATATTATGGAAAAGAAAAAATTATCAATAGTTGTATTTAGTGGCGATTTTGACAAGCTTTTAGCGGCCTTTACCATTGCAACGGGGGCGGCTGCGGTAAACTATGAAGTAAATTTGTTTTTTACTTTTTGGGGTCTTAGAGTGCTGAAGAAAAAGAAAGGAAGAAGTTTCATAGGTAAGGGTTTGCTTGCAAGGTTTTTTAACTTTTTGATAGGTGGTGTAAAAAATGCTCAATTGAGTAGATTGAACTTCGGAGGATTGAGCCCAAAACTTATGACAGGTCTTATGAAAAAGAGAAATGTAGCTACGCTATATGAACTCGTAGAAGCTGCTAAGCAGTTAAAAGTGAATTTCTACGCTTGCGAGATGGCTATGGTGATATTAGGAATAAAGAGAGAAGATTTGATACCAGAAGTTAAAGAAGTTTTGGGTGTAAGTAAATTTTTGGAGTATTCCAAGGATGCGGAGGTGTTATTTGTATGAAGTATCAGTATCTAGATATAACCAAAGAACATTGTCCGATGACTTTTGTAAAAACAAAGCTTAAGCTAGAAGAGCTTAAGGATGACGAAATACTAGAAGTAACATTGTGTGCTGGTGAACCTCTCGATAACATTCCAAAGACTCTACAGGAACAGAACTACAAGATCCTTGAAATAAAGCATGTCAAAGATGATATCTATAAGATACTTGTTTCTAAATAGGTTTTAAAATACGAAATTGTTGTTAGAGACTTTTGGAGAGGTTTACTACTGTAGTTAGAGAATGATCTTTTTAGTATTACTTGAATGTAATCCAAATTAGAGGAGATGCTGTGAAGATAAAAAAAGAAGTAATAGAGCAAATAAGAGCTCATGGTATTCAAGATTTACCCATAGAAGCTTGTGGGTATCTAGCTGGAATTTCTAGAGATAATATCATAACTAGGGCAGTGAAGCTCAAGAATATTGATAATTCTCCGGAGCATTTTTCATTTGATATAGAGGAACAATTTAAAGCAATAAAGAAACTGAGGTCAGAAGGGTTGGATGTATTAGGTGTTTACCATACTCACCCCGAAACTGAAGCAAGAATGTCAAGTGAAGATTTAAAATTTGCAAACGATCAGAACCTGGTATATCTTATATATTCCTTGAAAAATGATAATTACAAGTGTTTTAGAGTAATAGTAGACGAGCATGATAATAAGCAAATCCTGAAAGTCGATTTGGAAGAGGTGTGAAATTCTACGAATTGCTACTTAAGAATTTTTCTTAGCATCCATCTAGGGTAACTTCCCATCTACTAATTGTTTTTTAGAGGGACAAAGTATCTCTATAACTCCCTTTTGAAAGAAAAGGTTTTTGTTAAATAGAAATTTCTGTGTGAAATTCGAGTTTCTTTGAAATGAGATTTTTAAAAGATTCAAAATTGTTGTATGAATGATGAGATACTTAGTCAGGTTGGCAGAATTGAGCTTTCGTTAAAACTTATATTAAAAGGTGAACCATTTTATAATTTACTTGAAAAACTAATGGAAAGAGATAAAGTTTCAGTTAAAAATTCAGAACAAGTTTTTAAGTTTGAGGATCGGTCTAAGTGGTTTTCGATAGAAAAAGTTAATAATATGAGAAATATCGAGCAAGAAATACTGAATTGCAAGAAATGTCCACTTCACAAGAGTAGGTTGAATGCTGTTCCGGGGGTAGGTAATTATAATGCTAAACTTATGATAGTAGGTGAGGCACCGGGTGGCGATGAAGATAAGCAAGGTAGACCATTCGTAGGCAAGGCAGGACAGCTTTTGACTAAACTTCTTGAAGGGATAGGTATAAAGAGAGATGAAGTTTACATAACTAATGTTTTGAAATGCAGACCACCGAATAATAGAGATCCAGAAGAATCTGAAGTTCTAGCTTGTAAGGGATACCTCGAAAAGCAGATAGATATTATATCTCCAAAAGTAGTATTAATACTGGGAAGAATATCACTTAAAGTTCTAACAGGAGAAGATAAAATCACTAAGGTGAGAGGTATTCCTATAGATATGGGTGAAATAGTATATTTTCCGACATTCCACCCCGCAGCAGTTTTGAGAGATGAAAAAAATAAGTTACCACTAATAAAAGAGGATTTTATCAAGTTAAAGGAGCTTCTTGAGAAAGTATGATTTACTTAATAAGTAGGGTTATTTTTTTCTGTTGAGAAGAAATAATATTAAAACACCTACTATTGTAGAGATAATAGACCCAGAAAAAACACCGACTTTTGCTAGATCCAGGTAATACGGCATGGGATCGAAAGATAGGTGAGATATAAATAAAGCCATTGTAAAACCTATACCAGCTAACCATGCTCCGCCATACATTTCTGTCCATTTTACATTAGGTTTTTCTGTGATTTTCAGTTTCCAAGACAGATATGAAAAAGAAAAAATACCTGTAGATTTACCGATTATTAGTCCTAGTGCAATTCCAAGTGTTACAGGATGTAAAAAGTCGCTTAATGTCATTTTACCAAGATAAACTCCGGCGTTGGCTAATGCGAAGAGTGGCATTATAAGAAATGAAACCCATGGATGTAGAGCTGATTCGAATCTTTGGAGAGGTGGTTCTAGAGTTACAATTGCTTTTTTTACATTTTCGAACTCTAGTTTTGTGGTTCCGAGAATACTATTTTCTTTTGATATTTCAACAATTTTGTCAATGCTTTGGTTAATTTTCTCTATTCTTTTGTTAAAGTCAAAAACTATGTTTGACGGAATGGAAAAAGCTAGTAAGACTGCAGCAATTGTAGGATGTATACCAGAATTGAACATTACTATCCAAAGCAATATTCCGCCAACTACATATAACATTTTATATCTTACGCGGTATTTGCTTAATATTGCTATTAGAATAGTAATACCGAATGCTATCAGAACATATGTGAATTTAACACCAGTTGAATAAAATAGAGCTATTACCATAAGTGCGAATATATCATCAACTATAGCTAGGGCAGTGATAGAAACTTTAACCCCGTGAGAAATTTTCTTACCTAAGAGCATCATTACCGCTATAGTGAAAGCTATATCCGTAGCCATAGGTATGGCCCAACCCCTAAAGCTATCTTTGCCCCAGTTAAAGAGCATGTATATGATTATAGGTAGTATAACACCACCGAGAGCAGCAATCGCCGGTAAGAGAGATCTTTTGAAAGATGAAAGTTCCCCAACTATCATTTCTCTTTTTATCTCAAGAGATACCATTAGAAAAAAGAAAAACATCAACACATCATTTATCCAATGTAGTAGAGTCTTTTTGAACGAAAACTCTCCGAATGTTATCCCTAATTTTGTTTCCCATAGAGCAAAGTAACTCTCTCTAAAAGGTGAGTTTGACCAAATAATAGCAATTACCGCTGAAAGCAATACAAGTATACCGCCCGCAGTCTCAAGTTTGAAAAACTTAACTATGGGCGAAAAAATTTTGTAAATAACATCTCTTCTATACTCTTCCATACAAATGTTACAAACATCAAAATTTTGGTAAATTTTTTATCAAAAATTCTATGAAAAGCAATTTTACTAAAGCATACTCCAGAGATTTCTATTTAACAAAATTTTTTCTTTTAGAAGAAACAATTAGGTTGGGTGCCTAAGGGTGCTTAGAGCACTTCCTTAAAACAAGATGTAAAGCCCCCTATAATTGAGGAAAGAGGCCTAGCCTCGTGTCTAGGACACTCTCTTAAAATAACGGGGGTATTACTAGGGGGTGGAGCCCCCTGTATGTAACTAAAGGGTAGGTAAGGATATTACCCTAATTTTAAAACGGGGGTATTCTTAGGGGGTGTTAACCCCCTAGAATCAAACTAAAGGGAGGGTGGGCGGGAAGGTACCCTAAATAGATGCTAATAAAAATTCTTAAGTAGAAATTCCTGGACCCCCGTTAAGTCGATTTTTGAAATTATATTAAATTTAATTATAATAATTCCAAAGGAGGAAAGTTATGAGAAATTTGATCCTACTGTTTCTGATGGTTTTTACCTTTGTGAATTTGACTTATTTTTCTTTTTCTGAGGAAGTTTCTGGTGAGGTTAGTCAAGCTTCACAACAATCTTCTCAACAGTCTTCAGGTGAAGGACCAGATTTTGGTTTTGGACTATCTTTCGGCACGGTTGTTATAAATGGTCAGACGTATTTTCAGATAAAGGGCCAACCTGATTTTTCTTTTGGGTTATTTGGAGTTGGTTTGGATGTGAATTTCGAATTTGATTCTAGCTGGAGTTTGAGAACAACAGAATGGAATTCGGTTCAAGCGGTTTTATCTAAAATAAGATACCTAAGATGGGGTAATAAAGGCACTAAACCTGTTTATGCTAAGATAGGTCAGATTGCTGATGCTACTATAGGTAATGGTTTTATAATGTGGAATTATGCTAATAATGTCAACTACCCAAATATAAAAAAGTTAGGTATAGCTCTTGATTTAGATTTTGATTATGTTGGTATAGAGACGTTCGTCGACAACATATGGGATTTTGATATTATTGCTACTAGACTTTTTGCTAGACCTTTATTTGGTAGCCAGATTCCCGTTATCGACATGCTAGAGTTAGGTGGTTCTTTTGTTGCTGATTTAGATCCATTGAACCCCATACCTCCCACTAATTCTCCATATCAGTTTTCGGATGATCCAAATAGCAAACCTGTTTTTGAAGTAGGAACTGATTTAAGGGTTCCATTGGTAAATTTACAACCAGTTTTCAACATGGTATTTTTTGGAGATTTTGCTTATATTCTTAATAAAGGTACTGGTGAGTCTATTGGGTTTTTTGGTAATGTAGTAAGCTTAGTTCCATATAGATTTGAGGTAAGGTTTTTACAACCTAAATTCTTACCATCTTTCTTTGATTCTTTATATGATTTGCAGAAGTACAGGATTGTTGGATCAAATACTTATGTGACTAAATACGATGATCTTGACAACATTACTAATAGTTACGCAGGATGGTTTTTCTCAAGTGGGGTTTCTTTTGAGAAAGCTGTGAGCTTGCTTGTTACAATCGAAGACTCTTTCGATGATACTACTTATCCAAGACTTTTACTTAGATTTTCTATTGACAAAGAGCTTTCAAAGATGGTTGGTTTTGATTTTATCTACGATAGAAGAAATATAAGAGAACTTAGAGATATATATACTACAGAGTCAACAGATGCCATAGTTAATGCTAGGCTTACTTACAAAGTTTCTGATAATGTCAATTTGATTGTTAATTATACTAGAAGTTTTGATTGGTTTGAAGAAAATGGCCAGAAAGTTTTGAAACCACTTGAAAATACTACTATATCTACAGAAATTTCGTTTTAAAGGGGGGTTTTATGAGAAGAGTTTTGCTAGTAATTCTTACTTTATTTGTATCTAGCTTCGTATTTGCTCAGGTTGATAAGTATCCTTTGGTTAAACTTGTTATCGGTAAAGCAGAGTATGCAGTGGCAGGTGATAAATCTACAACTCCTATAGCTTACAGAGAATTAGATGTAGATATGGTTTTACCTACTTCTTCTATAATAAGAACAGGTCCTGATGGTTATGTTGAGGTTTTATTAGATCCCAATAAGACTATAAAAATTTTTAATTCTTCAACGATCTCTCTCTTGACTTTCTATTCTGAAAACACTGTTACTCTTGATGTTGGAAAAATAAAAGCAAAGGTAGGAAAACTTGTAGGTAGTGATTCTTTTAAAGTGAAGACTGACAGTGGTATAGCTGCGGTTAGAGGGACTGAATTTGGTGTGATATATAATGTAGGTAGTGGTGGTGGTATTTCGCTGATGGAAGTTTTGGTATCTGAAGGGTTGGTTGCACTATCCACCCCGGATGGAAGAACAGTTGAGATACCAGCAGGGTATTCGAGTAGTATAAGTAAATATCCTGGAGGTGTTGATTTAGAGACACCTAAGCCTGTTTCTCCAGAAGTTTTTTCAAAGTACTTCGAAGAACCAGTTCAAGCTCAACAACAGCAAGAAATACAACCAACACAAGAAAAACAACAACCTGGAATCACACCGAATCAAGTGCCTCAGCAACCATCAGCACCTCCAGCACCTTCAGCCCCTTCCGAACCTAAGTTTTCTTTTGGATATCAGATTAGTGCTGAGAACATAGATAACGTTGTATGGAATAAGATTGTTTTATCTCCGGTATTTCAAATTGGTGATTTTGGTGTTGGGTTGTATATTGTTTCCTACTGGAATGGTAAAGATAATGTTTATGATACTTCGAAGTGGTATAACGGGGCGGAGTACAATTTCGGTTTCCATGAAAATGCGTTTGATATAAGAGATTTCTCAGATGATTTATTTAAGAAAATACTTTTCTTAAGCTACGGTCAAAAAGGTAAGCAGGTTTTCATAAGATTAGGTAATATACCTGATATGACTTTGGGGCATGGTTTTATAATAGATAGATATTCTAACATGCTTGGATTTCCAGCTATAAGGAAAATAGGTTTACAATTTGATTTGGATTTAGGTGTATATGGTTTTGAGAGTGCTTTTGCTGATTTATCCAGAACAAGAATGTTTGGCATGAGACATTATGTAAGGCCTCTGTATGGCACGCCTGTTTTAGGTAATTTAGCTTTCGGAGTTACTGGTGCTATTGACCTTGAACCTTATATCGTTCAAACTATCGTTAACTCGAACACTAATACTTATGCTTATGAAGGAAATCCTAGTGTGTTCTCTGTTGGCATCGATGCGGATTTTCCTGTGATCGATATAGGTATATTCTCTATGACACTCTTTGCTGATTTCGCTAAAAGTGGTATTTACATAAATAAGAAAGAAGAAAGTTTACATCTTTACTTGATAAATTCCAATTTAAACGAAGGGTTTAACCTTTTTGATGGATTTGGTTTGTCTGGAGGGGTGAAAGGTGTTGTTTTGGTATTACCATGGAGACTTGAATATAGAAGAACTACTGGAAGTTTCATAGCAAGTTACTTTGATACGCTCTATGATGCTCAGAAAACCGAGAAATTGATTTCTTTGATTTCTTCTAATATACCTTCTTACAATGGTTTGTTAGGAAGTATTGGTGTCAAGCTAGAAAATATAGCGGAAGGTTATATAGAGTATCAACAGCTATGGCCAGAGGATGGTTCACTTAACAGTGTAAATAGTTTATCCGCAAAATTCGTAATAGACAAAGAAATAATTAAAAGTACAATAGGTGTGCCAGCCTATGGAAGTTTGACCTTCAGAAGAAATAACATACCTTCTATTCAGGATTTCTTCGCAGATGTGCTCAAGGATGGAGTTGCTAAACTTGAGGTTGCTTACAGTGTAAGCCCGGACCTTGATATAGCTATATCATACAGAAGATTTTACATTTCTTCAACCGAATACCAGGACTCGATAGGTATACAGTTGAGATCTAGCATATTTGGTGATCTTGGAATGTAGAATTTTGGGGGTAGTTTGCCCCCATTTTTTTTATATAGATTTCAAAACTTCTTCGTAGTTTGGTTCCGATGATACTTCATTTACTACCTGTATATACTTGATTTTGTGGTTCTCGTCTAATACGAATATTACCCTAGCTAGTAAACCTAGTTCTTTTATGTAAACTCCATATTTATTTGCGAAATCTCTTTCCTTGTAATCAGAAAGCATAACTACTTTGTCTGCTCCTGTTACACCACACCATCTTTTTTGAGCAAAAGGTAAATCCATGCTTATGGTAAGTATTACAGTATTGTCTAAATTTTTAGCATGATCATTGAATTTTTTGGTTTCTATATCGCAAACAGGTGTATCGATTGATGGCACTGCGGATATTATAACCTTCTTACCTTTAAAATCTGATAATTTTACTGGATTTAAGTTTGTGTCATAAGCAACAAAGTCGGGAGCAATATCTCCAACTTTTGGCATATCCCCGATTAGAGTTAAAGGGTTGCTTTTAAAAGTAATAACTCCTTGAACTTCTTTCATAGCTACCTCCGAAATTTTTCAAAAGTATACTAAAAAAATATGATTTTTTCAATACTTTATTTGAGACTTTTGGAAAGTTAAAGTAATTTTGCTAATTGGGTATGTAATTTAGAGATAGTTTGTTTTTTTCTTCGCAGCTGATATAATTTTACTACTTATTTTCATAGATATTATTTCTCTGTTAGAGGAAAAAGCTCTCAGGATGTTTTCTAAAAAAGAGATACATGGAAGGTTTTGGGGGTATCTATGGCTTGGTGAAAATGGCTTAGCTAGTTCTATTAGCAAATTAGCTATTGAGTATAACCTTGAAGATATTTCAATTTCTGTGTCTTGGTTTATCAAGTTTTCTAAAAGAGGAATTTCTTGTACAAGTGATAGTTTGGAGTAATTGAATAGTCCTTTTGGTAGCATTCTATTTTGATTATAAGTTAGATTTACAAAGCAAAAGTATTCTATGTAGTTCTGATCTTGTCTTCTGTAAACGCAAGTTTTGCTTGGGAAGTTTTGTTTTATTATTTCTTCTTTTACTTCTTCGGGTATATTGGTATTTTTTATGTGACCAAATATATTGAGTAAAGAAGAAGAGTTTTGGGGAGTTATTCCTATTTTATTTTGATGAATTAGTGATCCGTCTTTTATTAATACCGTTGTGTCATCTAGCATTTGATATAGATGTTCTTCTATGAAGTTAAATTCTATTTCTGGTAATATTTCTTTCAGGAAGACTTCTTTCCAAAGTTCTTCGTAGTTGTTTATTGTTTTGTTTTTCCAGTGTATTTCATATTCTATGTTTTTATCTATTTTTAGTTTTTGAATTCCTGAGATTGTATCTCTTTTTTTATTTGGTATTACTAGTATCCTTGTTGGTTGATTAGGAATTTTTTTTTCCCATTTTTTTGTTTCTCTATTTAGTATTATTGCTCCGGAAGAGACAGTTATAAAACCAATTATTCCTTCTGGCGTTATGAGACTAGCATCTAGTCTTGATGTACTGTCGAAGATTATGGATTTTTTAAACTGAAACTCCGGTAATTTTGAGTAATCTATCGAAATTTTTTGTATTTTTTCATCTTTTGAAAAAGAGATACCTATACCTGTAGATAGTTCTTCTATGCTTTCATTTGATTGAATTCCTATAACGGTAATATCTGACAAAAGCTCTTCGAATTCGAGAGTAGACACACTATTCCTCCACAAATATATTTATCATGCTATGTAAAGAATTTAACTTCTCTACTGCTTTTTCTACATTATCTAGCATTTGCCTATTGTGTATTCCTCCTATTTTATGAACATTAACTAGGAGTTTTGGGAATGGGGCATATATATCGTCTACTATGTATGAAAATATCTTGGCCATTCCTCTGAATATATCTCTACAACTACTTAGTATTTCAAATGCTAGGCTATTCATTATTATTATTTTTCTTTCTACCAACTTTTTGTTAGATTCCATTGTGAGTATGGATGGTTTGCTTATGAATCTTGATAATAGTATATAAAACTCTCCTCCTTGCTCGCATGCTTTTATAAAGCTATTTAATTTCTCCTTTATTGGGTCGACTCTTGAATATAAGTCTGATAACATTTTTTGCACTGATTTTTCTGAAAATACTCCAGAGACTATTATAGTGTTTATGGTGTCTTTCAGATTAGTATCCCATGTAGTTTTTAAAAACTCTTCAACTATGGTTATTGGTTTTGTATATAGGAATACCGGTAACCCATATTTTGAGAATATTTTACTTACTTCATTTGAATATATACCTTTTTCTTTTATTTCAGGATTTTCTCCAAAAAGAACTTTAGTATATTTTTCGACTAGTTTATTATTTTTCTCCTCTATTAGTACTGTTAGAAGCCTAATATTTCTGTCTCTGAAGACATTAACAAACTCATCGTAGAGGGAGTAGTTGGGTTTTATTACGAAGGGTTTATGGGTTGGATCGTTGGTGATAACTGTTATCACATCTGTAAGTGAAATTTTATTGATATTTCTATTTAAAACTTCGGCAAATTCAACGGACAATTTTTCTTTTGCTTTTTTTAATTCTTCCGGTAAGGGGGCAAGAACTGTCTCTAGGTATTCTGTCATAACTTTTAAGTATTCTACTGTGTAGGGCGTTATATTTAGAGAAAGAAGAATTGTTTCCAAATCTTTAAGGTGAGTTATGAGCCCTTGTGGTGATACAGGTCTAAAATTAACAGATCCTCTCTTTAACTCTGATGATACAGTAAATTTTCTTACTATGGTTTCAAAATCGAAGTACGCAAACTCTCTTAGTCTTATTATATCGTTGAATATTGAATTAACTCTTGAAATAGTTTCTTTGGGTATCTCTTTAAGTAGAAACTGGATTTCGTTTTCTAGTTCTCTTATAGCTGTTTTTAGGTTTGATGATTTTTCTGCGAGTTTCTTTATGAAATCTTCGCTTATTTTTTTATATTCACTTGAATTTTCTATACCTGAGATTTTCTCAAACAGGAATTCACACGAAGATTTTTTTACTCCTATTCCTCTCCATATGTTTTCGTTATTCATGAATTGATCCATTATGCTTCTTATCAGCTTCGCCTGCTCATACAATGAGAGTATTAGCTTACCAAAGTTGTCTGATAAGTATTTTCTCTGGAAATCCAGCAGGTAAGGTTTTATTTTCTTAAGTCTTTGTTCTACTAACTTTACTGCTTTACTTTTTTTGTATTCTACTTCCGAAATAATACCAAAAATAGACATTATGAGTAAGATTATCCTATCCCAAAGGGTTAATTCTACATTTGCTATTTCCGATTTCTTTGAAGGAAATTCTATTAATTCAACTTCTCCATGTGTGGTAACCTCATGTGAGAGTGTAGTAGAACTTATATGTTTTCTTAATTTTTCTGCTAAGCGTTCTCTTTCTCTTTCATCTACTTTTAGTGTCTCAGCATCTATTTTCCTTTCAAAGAAACCTATTTCCTTCGCTTTATTTAAAACTTCTTTATCGTAAGGCATTATCGCCTCTAGCCTATTTTAAACCCTAATTTATCTTTTTACAATAAAACTTTTCTTCATCTATACATATAACATTTTCGGAAATGAAAAATCTAGTTTTATATGTTTGATCTACTGAAAATGTGTTGTTGTCATACTTTGCTATAAATCCTTTATTGTTTTCATAGTCAATACCAGAGATAATCAATGTTTCTTTTTCATCAACTACTAGGTTAGTTAACTCGAACCACTCAGAGAGTATTGGTACGTCAATGCAATTGTAATTAAATTGATTTGTATTTTCATAGATTTCTATTATAAATCCTTTCATCCCTATTTTGTTCCACATATTCCCTATACCAAAGATTTTGTTGCGATATTGGACTATTTTCACTATTTCCCACAGATCGTTATGTAAATCTATATCAAGAAGATCCACTCTGTATCTATGGATTTTGAATATAATCCCCCTGAAGTTATCTTTATCTATTCCTGAAATATAGTATTTGTCACCAAGTTTGCATATATTTCTAACTTCCCATTCTTTTTCTATCATAGTTGGTAGGTCAAGAGGTAATAAATTTTTGTCTACAATTCTAAATATATCACCATTCATAGAGTTTTCTTCTAATTTGTAGGAGTTACCAATTAGTATATCATCTTCTATGTCAAAGAAATCTGAAAATGTATTAAGATACAGTATTTCATTAGTTATTTTGAAATTTTCTATTTTCACTACCACCCCTCTCCTTAAGAAGGTATCTGGAGTAAACCTAAAACCTACACCTATTATTTCTCCGTTGATTACTTTTACATTCCTTATATAATAGTTTTCGAATTCTGATTTTTCGTTGAAATTTTCATCTAATATAACTGTGTTATATGAGTTCTCTCTATGGGCAATGAAGTAAATTTTATCATATAGTTTCAAACTTGACTTTATTTGTGTATTTTTCATACTCATAAAATTATGAGTATCGAGATTTAGATTTTCATAGTTCAGCGAACTTGTTTCCAGGAATTTCTATTTAACAAAAATTTCCCCTTTTAAAAGTGACAATTAGGGCGGGTGCCTAAGGCACTTTCTTAAAAAATGGGGGTACACTAGGGGACGTAGCCCCCTATGAAATCTTTTAGGGCGGGTGGGGGGGAAGTTGCCCTAAATAGATGCTAATAAAAACTCTTAAGTAGAAATTCCTGAGCTTGTTAAAAGAAGTTTTTCTGGTCTAAGATAAGAATCTAGTTTGAAAATTTCTTGATATTGAAATATATTTATTTAATGAAATCTGGCAACAGGAGGCATATTATGAGCAGAGTATTTTCAGTTCTTTTGGCGTTGGTTTTTTTATCAACGCTTTTTTCTAGCTGTGGGGTTAACATTTTTTCTCCTTTTTCAGCAAAATATTATCCCGAAGCTAACGAGTATGAGGGAGCCAAGTTGTTAAATCAGGGCAAGTATGAGGAGATTCTTAAGAATCCGGATAGGTATACTTCGCGTGATTATTTAGCAGCTGCACTTGGTTCTGTAGGAATAGATCACTATATTATCACTAACCTTGTAAATCAGCAATCGAATCAAAGCATTCTAGGTTTTTGGTTAAATGCTAAGGACAAGGATTATCTCGGTCATGTAGTTAAAGCATCTTCTAGAGCTTTCTTAGAAGTAGAAAGTAAGTATGATACCAATCTAGCTGTTGTTTTGACATTGGGAGGAGTAGTTGAAGTAATGCTGTCTATACTGTATTTGTCAGAAATTGCTGCTAACAACGGTGCTTCAATAAATACTTCTGATGGTATTGACAGCTCTGAGTTTGACGTTTTGTCTACATGGTTGGGAACTGGTTCGAACATAACTAATCTTTTCTATAAAGTAAATGTTAATGGAACCGATGTATCACTAGTTTCTCTTATAGTTACGGGAGTAACTCACTCTTCAGTGGGTATTGCTTATTTTGGTGGGGAGAGTTTCTTCACTACTATTAAGAGTCAGCTCAATCAATTCGATTCAGACAATAATGGGATCATAGATGAGACAGATGTTACTAACTATATCGTAAACTTCCTGACAAACAATTTCTAGTGTAAGATAAATTTCGTGAGGTGATTTTATGAGAAGTACCATTTTTATATCTTTTGTGGTGATTTTCGTGCTAATAATATCCACATTTTCTTTTGGGGAAGTTGCAAAAAAGTACGAACAAATCGAGCTTCTAAAATCGACAGAAGCTCTAGGAGTAGGTAAGGCTTTGACTGCTGTTTCAGGGTTTGGTTACTCTTCTATGATATATAATCCTGCTGGACTCGATGGATCAAAAATTAGTGTGTATATTATTGGGTTGAGAAATGGTTATTTTAACCAGAATTTGTTAGAGTTATTAAGAAATATTCCTACACAACAACCACTTGAATCCGAACAAGATTTCACTCTTAGGCTTACAGAGTTTTTTCTAGGTCAAGTAGGTAAATCTTTTGGCGGAGGAATAGACTTATCCGCTTTAAGTTTTGTGATACCTATAGATGTTTTTACTTTATCTTTTGGTATAAGTGGCGGACTTAGCGTTTTAGGGGGTATAAATAATCCTTTATCCTCGGCAGGTTTAGCTGACTTACTTTTTGTTGGTTCAGTTACACCGTATATTGGGGGCTCTTATTCCTTTAAGTATATAAAAACTGGTGATGAAAATGTTGATAAATACCTTTCGCCATTGAAAGTTGGTCTAGCATTTAAATTTCCTATCGTTGGAGCGATAAGTAGAAATATTCAGATTTCAGATATAGTTAGTGGTGGAATAACGAACCTCGTTAATGTTGATGAGCTTCTAAGAAGTATTAACACTACGTTGTTTAGACCGGACATTGGGGTTATCTATACGGTGAAAACTTTTGAAGATAATTCCAAAATAGATGTTGGGTTATCGATTAGAGATATAGGTGGAATAAATCTTGGTGGAACTCTTTTGCCTACGAGAGTTTCTATAGGCGGTGCTTACATATTCAGCCTATCTGAGATACTTTACTTGCCTAATATGCTTAAGAAAAACTTTGTTTCTTTGGATTTTCAAGATCTATTCTTTGGATACCAAGATAAAGACTTCTTTAGGCGAATACACATAGGTATTGGTTCTGAACTGTTTAACTTGGGGGATATCGTTGCTATGAATCTTAGATTAGGTGTTAATGGAGGATATCCAGCTTTTGGTTTAGGTTTGAAATTAGCTATAATAACATTTGATTACGCTTTATACGGTGAGGAATTGGGTATATATGCGGGTCAAGATGTGGATATAAGAAATTCTTTTGCTCTTTCGATAAGTTGGTAATCTTGTTGATTGAGGAGGATCTTTATAGGTCTTCCTCTTTTTAGATCATATAAAAGAATATTTCATTGTCTATCACTTTGAATAGTTTTAGGCCTTTAAACCTCCAAACATAAGATATTACTATTGTTCCGTAGGGAAGTTCTTTATAGAATTTATACTCTAATTCTCTATTTGTTTCTTCTGTTAGGAAACAAAAAATCACTGTAGCACCTCTTAAATCTGAGGAGAAAAAATTACCAAATCTTATTTCTATTCTGTCTTCTAATTTGTGTAGTTTTACTCTTATTTTTGATATAAGATATCTAATTGGGTCGATTTCTATACCTATGCACCTACATCTATATCTTTTCGCTGTTTCTATCAAAAACCTTCCGTCTCCACATCCCAAGTCGTAAACTATATCAATTTCTTTTATGTCTAAATTGTCTAGGATTTTTTCTATAACTTTTTTAGGTGTTGGATCCCAGGCTGCCCCTGTTACCCATGTCCATATCACAGAAACAATGCCTAATGTAGGAATTATAGATAGATACCACAATCCTTCTATTGTAAGATATAGCGATATAAGACCTAAAAATATAGATATCGAAAGCCACCACATAATTTAAAAGACTATTTCTCCCACTTTCTTCATGTCTATAACCTTGAACAAATCTACGGTTTTACCTTCTAGAGTTGTAGAGAATTTTGATACGTATATACGATATCCTATCACTACTTTTGCTGATTTGCTTATTATCGCTATGTCTACTCTTCTAGAGTTAAAACCATAGTCAACTCTTTCTTCGGGACTCATGTTGTTTATCCTAATTACGCCGAATGTTATGAACTCATAGTCATTAGGTATGGATGAAGATAAAGTATCTAAAAACTCATAACTAATATTTTCTCCTACGAATATTTTTGTAAAGATTTTCCCGCCCGCAATATCGAATAACTTTTCTGTGTTTCTTTGCTTTACGAATCTAAAGAAATCTATTACCACAGACTCAATGGTTTTCTCTTCAAGATAGTTGATCACAACGTTAACTACTACTATCGTTGTTACGACTAATATTACTAACACTATTAATAGTGTGAATAGTGTAGTAGATTTCTTCATATAAAATTCTAGTATGAATAAATTATGCATAGTTATTCAAAATACTGTAAAATTCCCCCAAGAATTTCTATTTAACAAAAGTTTTTCCTCTTAAAAGGAACAAGTAGGGGGGGTGCTTAAAGCACTGTGCCTAAAGCACTTGTGTCTAAGACACTTTCCTAAAATAGGGGGACGAAGTTCCCTGCAATTAAGGAAAGAGGCTTAGCCTCTAAAAAATGGGGGTAATTTTAGGGGGTGGAACCCTCTAGAATCAAACTAAGGGGTGGGGAGGGTTGGAATTACCCTAGATGGATGCTAAGAAAAATTAGTAGAAATTCCTGAAAGTTTCCCAAAACTTTAATAATACTGAGAAATTCTCATTTAGGATAATTCTTACCTACCTTAAGTTAACCGTAGGGAACTACTCCTAAGGATATTACCATTTTCAAATAGAGGTAGTTAAACCCTTTAGCTTAAGAGCATATGGTATAAATGAGTTTTTATCTTGTCTCGAAGGAGTAATTCCTGTGTTGTTATGTTTTTTTTTTTTTTTTTTTTTTTTTTTTTTTTTTTTTTTTTTTTTTTTTTTTTTTTTTTTTTTTTTTTTTTTTATTTTTTTTTTTT
>FWWL01006285.1_pt1 | contig 17374 bp, 14 predicted proteins | sample 2228331 | NCBI WGS metagenome assembly FWWL01 (sample SAMEA103939775, study PRJEB20133) | metagenome
GTTGCAAATCTCTTTGCAACTTGCTGTTTATACTCTGTTTAGTTTTCAAAGAACATGATGTTTTTCGTTTTCGTTATTTCGTTCGCCGCTCTCATTGGCGACTAAAACATCATAACATTTGGACGCTTCCTAAGTCAACAACTTAATTTTTCCAATTCAGCATATCCGCTGAATAATAACAAATTATTAAGTTGTGTTCGCTAGGCAGAATCATAATATACCATGTACTAAATGATATATTCAACCTACAAAGTTTTCCAAAAGTAATCAATCACTTAAATCGAATCGTTAGCGATGAACTTCGTTAATGTTAATCAATATTTAACGAGAACTTAATATATGTTACAATACCAAAATGAATGGGGGAATTAAATTGATTTATCTATATCTATCTTTTACTATCATTATACTTACAAAAATTATTAGCTTTCACTTTATATCAGGCTTAATCGGTAGCATCATACTATTAATACTGGCAAGCATTGGGGGCTTGCTATTATTTTTGACGTTCGTCCGTACTCTTTCTATTAAATGGGTGTTACCAACGTTATTACTAGGAAATATCGTAGTCAGCTTTATCTTGTTTGCAGACACCGTTTATCAGTCCTATTTCTTAACCATCATTCCAAAAGAAGTTTTACTTCAAATGGGAGAACTTCAAGGTACAACCAGAAGCATCAAGGAAATGATTACTTTAATGCAATTCTTGTATTTTATAGATTTACCGATATGGATCATATTACTGTTCTTAAAAGGTAAATTTCCTTTTTCAGCTCTAACAATAAAACAAAGACTTCGTCATGCTGCTTTTCTTCTTTTTGTTGGATTGTCCCTACTAAGCTTATCAGTAGGCTATGTAGCAAAAGAAGGAATTACAGGAAAGGAAAGTTTCATACCGTTAGGCGTCATCAATTATCACCTTTATGACATTCTTAGTGGTATTTCCGCATCAGCAGCATCAAGCACAGATAACCTTAAAACCATACAAGTCGGGATTCACCAATATAGAAAGTCTATACCTTTAGAGGAAACAAAGAAATTCGCTGAAGTCGCCAAAGGAAAAAATGTTTTAATACTTCAATTAGAATCCTTTCAGAATGCGATGATTAACTTAAAAGTTAACGGACAAGAAGTGACACCTAATCTAAATAAACTGCTAAACGAAAGCATGTACTTCAACCATTTCTATCAACAGAACGGTTACGGGAATACAGCAGATTCAGAATTCATTACGAATAACTCTATATTCCCCGTTACAGCTGGCGCCGTTTATAAGATTTACCGAGATAACCAATTTGTCACGCTGCCGTCCAAATTAAAGAATCAAGGATATGCTACTTTTGGATTTCATGGCTTTGACCCTGAATTTTATGATCGAAATATCGCCTATCCAAAACAAGGAATTGACTCGTTCTACCATAGGAAAAACTTGGAGAAAACCGAAAATGTCGGTTGGGGTATGACCGATCATTCTGTTTATGAACAAATGATTCCTATTTTAAAAGAGGCTCAACCTTTTTATTCGATGGTTGTAACACTTAGCTCCCATCATCCATTCAAAATTCCTGATACTGAAAAAGAACTTCAATTAGATGATGATGTAAAAGACACCTTGGTTGGTGATTATCTTCAATCCATTCGTTATACAGATAAAGCGATAGGTGAGTTATTCGATCAATTAAAGGATAATGACTTACTAGAAAACACAGTGGTCGTTATGTATGGAGATCACCGCGGAATTACAATGGACGACAAAAAAACAATGACTAAAGTGCTGGGTAATGACTACGACGAAAAAACAATGTACAACATGCCATTAATTATTCGACTTCCTCATGGCGAAGGTGCTGGAGTATATCCTATTGCTGGTGGTCATATCGATACATTCCCGACATTGGCTAATTTACTCGGCATCCCGCTTCCAAATTCGGCATTAGGTAGGGACTTGTTAAATGCAAAGGAAGGATTTGTTGGTTTTCGGGCCTACCTACCAGAAGGATCATTTATTAATGATACGTATTTCTACAAAGCCTCTTGGGAAAACAAATTCGAAAAAGGAGAATGCTATAGTCTTGATGACGAGAAAAAAGTCGCGGTAAGCAACTGTCAGTCCGGATTTGAGACAGCAAACAAACTTTTTAACATTACTGACTTACTATTACAGTACGATCTTGTAGATGATCTAGAAAAATATTAATATCTTCCTAATACAGAACACGCCAAAGATCATCTTCAACTTGGCGTGTTCTATTTAGATTAAATCCATTAAAAAAACGCCCTTTAACAGGCGTTTTAGATCAAAGTATATATGGATATAAGCAAGAAGTAAGCCGAGTTCTGTCTCTCCCGCGCTCAATCAGATGACATAACATCATCCTCGCACAAAGAGCGGCAACCATCTATCTAGACGATACATCACTATATCGTTCAAGCGACCAACCCGGATGCGGAACGGGCAATTCCATGTGCATCCCTATAAGGTCTTGCTCCAAGTGGGGTTTACCTAGCCACCGTGTCTCCACGGTGCTGGTGCGCTCTTACCGCACCGTTGCATCCTTACCTGCGAATAAAGATTTCTCATCATTCACATCGGCGGTTTCTTTCTGTGGCACTTTCCTTAAGATTACTCTCACCAGCCATTAACTGGCACCCTGCCCTATGGAGCTCGGACTTTCCTCCCGTGGAGCCTTGCGGCATTCCACCGGCGATTGCCTATCTTACTTATATCCATATATAAACGTTATAACCATCATTAATGTAACATACCGCGTCTAACGCGACAAGATATAGTATACCGAAAAAGAGGAATCAATGCAATCAGTAATATATACCAACTCATTTTACGCAAATCGGAACGGATTCGTATCAACAGTTGATAAGTATACCTCTGTATCAACTTTAATCTCTCTAAGATGATTCCCTAACGTCTCTGTTAAAGAAATCATCATATGCCGTTCAATGTAATGCCCTACATCAATAAGATTCAATCCTTGCAGCCATGCTTCTTGTGTTTTATGGTACTTTAAATCACCCGTAATAAAAACATCCACACCTTTTTGAAGAGCATTAACGATAAAATCATTCCCTTCTCCACCACTAATTGCGATTTTTTTAATGGTCTTACTTAAGTCTCCTGCGTAACGTATCGTATCAAGTCCAAATGTATCTTTGACGTATTGAATAAAGGATGAGAACGACATTTCTTCTTCTAGCATCCCTACCTTACCATAACCATATTCTTTACCCATGATCTCTAATGGATAAAGATCGTAAGCCACTTCTTCATATGGATGGGCAGTAAGCATTGCTCGAATTACATTTTCTTGGATATCTTCGGAGACAATTGTCTCCAATCTGAGTTCATCAACCTGTTCTAGTTTACCTTCCATGCCGATGTAGGGACTCGTTCCTGTGAGTGGCATAAATGTGCCATATCCCTTTGTATTGAACGTACAATGGCTATAATTCCCGATCCAACCAGCCCCGGCTTCACAAACAGCTTGCCTTACACGATCTTGATGGCCTTCAGGAACAAAAACAACAAGCTTTTTTAATTTATGACTATGTGTTGGAACAAGATGGGTCATATTTTGTAGTTTTAGAAGTGAAGCCAGTATGTCGCTAACACCACCATCAGCTGCATCTAGATTCGTGTGAGCCGCATAAAAAGCAATATCATGCTTAAGCATTTTTTCATACATACTCCCTGGAAGGATATCTGTTCGAATATGTTTTAATGGATGAAAAATTATTGGGTGATGAGCGATAATTAATTCGATTTTTTCCCTAATCGCCTCATCTACAACTTCAGGCGTCACATCGAGCGTTAGCATGACCTTTCTCACTTCTTTATTTAATGTACCTATTTGAAGTCCGATCATATCCCAATTCTCAGCAAGATAATGAGGGGCCAAATGATCTATGTAGTCAATGATTTGTTTTCCGTTTGCAAACATAATAAAACCTCCCTCATTTCTTTCAACTCAATCTCGAATTGTTCCATTCTCGCTTTGGTCTCAGAATCGTGGGAATATGCTAAGTTTTTTATGATTTTCTCTATCTTTTCACCCTCATACTCCCACTTTTTAATAAGTACAGACGTTGGTTTTTTCAAAAGAAAAGGTCCCATTCGAATAGCCCATTCTTTATTAATCGAAAGATTATCATATGGCTTATGAGGATCACCAGGGACCGCGACAAGTATTTCGTAAATTTTAGCGTCTTCTTCTAAAATGGTCTCCGTAATCAATTCCCAACCATGGTCAACGAACCAACGCCGGACGAGTTCAGCACTAACGTTCGGTTGAAGAATAAGACGATTCATTTCCTTTACTCGTTCAAGCCCTTCATCTAGTATTTTCGTAATTAACGCCCCACCCATGCCAGCAATACAAAGGGTATCAACTTCTTTTTGTTTTAATACGGAAAGCCCATTTCCTAAACGCACCTCTATTTTATCGTTTAAGTCGGCTTTTTCAACTTGTCGTATGGCTGCCTGAAAAGGGCCATCATTTACTTCCCCGGCAATACAAGAGGTCGCTACGTTATTTATGATTAAGAATGTAGGAAGTAAGGCATGGTCTGAGCCGATATCGGCGACTCTACTTCCTTCTTCTACAAATGATGCAATACTCTTTAAGCGATTAGAAATCGTTGGATAAAGCATAGCTGATCCCCCTTCTCATTCCTTTTATTATAACCAACCACACCAATCTAAGAAACCCAATCAAAATTACCCATTATAAAAACCACTCAATTTCGAGTGGTTGGATTTATTTTAAAATTTAATTTCTTGTATATCGGATCTGCTTTAAATCAGGACTAACAGAGAAGTTCGCTTCCGTATTTGCTCTGAGATTATCTACTGAAAGCTCTTCATCAATCTCTATCAGTACTAAGCTTTGATCTACAACATCAAAGACAGCCATATCTGTAATGATACGGTGTACAACGTTTTGACCGGTTAATGGAAGTCCGCATTCGTGTTTAACCTTCGACTCACCATGTTTACTTACGTGCTCCATCATGACGACGACACGTTTCGCCCCGTGCACGAGGTCCATTGCTCCACCCATACCTTTAATCATCTTACCCGGTATCATCCAATTCGCCAGATCACCTGTTTCAGAAACTTCCATTCCACCTAATATCGCTAAATCTATGTGTCCGCCTCGAATCATCGCAAACGATTCTGCACTATCAAAAAAGGATGCCCCTGTTATCGCTGTTACCGTTTCCTTACCCGCGTTAATTAAGTCCGGATCAACGTCGTCTTCAGTTGGATATTCCCCAATTCCTAACAGTCCGTTTTCAGACTGAAGCATGACTTCAAATCCTTGGGGGATTTCGTTAGCTAACAATGTAGGCATACCTATTCCTAAATTTACGTTCATTCCGTCCTCGATTTCAAGACTTGCCCTCTTCACAATTTTCGTACGGGAATCCATAAACAACCCTCCTCCTTTCTTACGATACGGTAGGTTTCGTTTTTAACCGTTCAATTCTCTTTTCATAACCGACGCCTTGTACAATTCGATTTACATATACGCCTGAAACGTGGATATGATCCGGATTTAGTTCGCCCAACTCTACAATTTCTTCAACCTCAACAATCGTGATTTTACCTGCACCGGCCATAATGGAGTTAAAGTTCCTTGCTGTTTTGTTAAAAACAAGATTCCCGTACGTATCTGATTTCCACGCTTTAATAATCGAAAAATCTGCCTTTAAACTGTGTTCCATTACGTATTTGCGACCGTCAAACTCTTTCGTTTCTTTTCCCTCTTCAATTGGCGTACCGACTCCAGTTGCCGTATAGAAAGCTGGAATCCCTGCTTTCCCTGCACGAATTCGTTCAGCTAACGTACCTTGTGGTACTAATTCTACTTCAAGACTTCCGTTTAGAAACTGCTCTTCAAACAGTTTATTTTCCCCAACATAAGAAGAAACCATTTTCTTGATTTGCTTATTTTGGAGCAGGAGTCCAAGGCCCCAGTCGTCGACACCACAATTGTTACTGATCACGCTTAAGTTTCTAGTACCTGCATCACGAAGAGCGCCAATTAAGTTTTCAGGTATTCCACAAAGACCAAACCCACCTGCCATTATAGTGGAACCATTTTTTACATCCTTAATCGCTTCTGCGGCATTTGCAAAAATCTTACTTCTTGCCATTATTAACACCCTTTCTAGCAACCGATTTCCCGTGCAATAATGCTACGTTGAATCTCAGATGTTCCTTCTCCAATTTCCATGAGTTTCGCGTCGCGGAAGAAGCGTTCTACTTGATATTCACGCATATATCCGTATCCACCATGAATTTGCACCGCTTGATCGCACGCTTTCATTCCGACTTCAGAAGCAAATAACTTCGCCATCGAAGCCTCTTTCGTGAAAGAACGTCCCTGGTCTTTCAACCAAGCCGCTTTATACACCATATTACGAGCTAACTCTAAATGCATTGCCATGTCAGCGAGTTTGAATTGAATCGCTTGAAATTTAGAAATCGACTGACCGAATTGGACTCTTTCTTTTGCATAAGATAACGCCTTTTCATAGGCAGCTTGCCCAATCCCCAATGCAAGAGCACCAATACCAATTCTACCGCCATCTAACGTTGTCAGGAATTGTTTAAACCCATACCCTAATTTACCAAGTTGATGTTCATCATCAACGAAAACATCATCCAGAACAAGTTCAGTCGTATTTGAGGAATGAAGTCCCATTTTCTCATAGTTATCAATAACACTAAAACCAGGTGCATCCGTTGGAACGATAAAAGCAGTTATTCCATTTGTCCCCTTACTTTTATCTGTTACTGCCGTTAAAGAAAGCGCATTAGAGTAACTCGCGTTCGTAATGTAACATTTAGACCCGCTAATTCTCCAGCCCTCATCTGTTTTAACTGCTGTAGTCTGCGTTCCTCCTGCATCTGAACCCGCATTTGGTTCCGTAAGTCCGAATGCTCCTAAATATTCGCCTCGGCAAAGTGGAGCTAAATACTTCTGTTTCTGCTCTTCGGTTCCGAACATATTAATCGGAGCACAGCCAAGAGAAATATGGGCAGAGTAAGTAATACCAGTGGAACCACAAGCACGTCCGAGCTCTTCAACCCCAATTGCAAAACTAATAGAATCGGCACCACCACCACCGTACTCCTCAGCAAATGGTAATCCCATTACGCCTAAACTTCCTAAACGTTTCATTATATCTAACGGAAAGGTCTTCTCCCGGTCCCTATCGTCTGCGCCAGGCGCTACCTCAGCTTCAGCAAAATCGCGAAATAGTTTACGTATCATTTTCTGTTCTTCAGTCAGTTCAAAATTCATCTGTCTCTCCCCTATCATTCTTTCTTTTCGTGACAACGCTTACATATTATTATAGATTTAGTATGTTCCTATTTGCAAGAATTTTCATTCGGTATTGAAGTATAATTATGCCGCCAACAATTATTTTCAAAACAAATAACGTCTGTAATTGAGCAGGAGCCCATCCACTGATTATGTACGACTGTACTTCTGGGGCGATCCAAATAAGAACGCTTACTAACGCAATTACAGGGCCTATACGCCACTTTCTTTGATTAAGGAGTGTAGAAAACCAAGCCGACAATATGCTTAGTGGTAACCAATATAACTGAGTAAGAAAAGATGATGAATACTCAATTATCCGTGGGTGAATCGCCCATCCATAAATGAAAAAAAGACCAATTAAGCTACAGTATAAAAGAAAAGTCACATTTCCATACAAACCGGTAACAAGCCAAGTGATACAAACGCCACCAAGAAATAAAAGAAGTAACATGGATTGATCTATCGGCACCAATATGAAGCACGCAAATAACAAGCATACACTTGCCAAGCCTAATAATAACAAGGAAACAATTGGTTTCATTTGCTTATAATAGAATCCAAATCCGTATAAGCAAAGTAAAAAAATTCCACCTAAGATGATTTGCATTGGTAAAGGAAAAGAGTTAAAATTAATTCCAATAAGCAGTATAGTTACAATCATCAGAATATTAACAAACCATTTTTTCCGGTTAATTTTAACATTTGAATCCTCTGTTTGCTGACCCTCAGAATAGAGATTCAATAAAAATACACAGTACGATTCTGGTAAAAGCTTATTTTTTCGCCACTCATGAATTTCATTAAGAATGATTTGCTTTTTAGTGTCGTCCATCGCGGCCTCCAAAGTAAAAGGACCCACACTTCCGTAAAAATAAGCACGGGAAAGTTGAGAGCCCTCTTGAATGGTCATACATATTATTCTAGGAAGTCTTTAAGACGTTTACTTCGGCTTGGATGACGAAGCTTACGTAACGCTTTCGCTTCAATTTGTCGTATCCGTTCTCTTGTTACACCGAAAACTTTACCTACTTCTTCTAATGTACGCGTACGTCCATCATCTAATCCGAAACGTAAACGCAGTACATTTTCTTCTCGATCAGTTAGGGTATCAAGCACGTCTTCTAATTGTTCTTTAAGTAATTCATAAGCAGCCGCATCGGCAGGAGCAAGTGCATCTTGATCCTCGATAAAGTCGCCTAAATGAGAATCATCTTCTTCACCAATCGGTGTTTCTAAAGAAACAGGTTCTTGCGCAATTTTTTGGATTTCACGTACCTTTTCAGGAGTCATATCCATTTCTTTAGCAATCTCTTCTGCGGATGGTTCCCGCCCTAGTTCCTGAAGGAGCTGACGAGATACCCGAATTAGCTTGTTAATTGTTTCCACCATATGAACGGGGATACGAATGGTCCTTGCTTGATCTGCAATCGCTCTTGTAATGGCTTGACGGATCCACCACGTTGCATACGTACTGAATTTAAATCCTTTGCGGTAATCAAACTTCTCTACCGCTTTAATTAAACCCATATTTCCTTCTTGAATCAAATCTAAGAAAAGCATCCCACGACCGACATAACGTTTAGCAATACTTACAACGAGTCGAAGATTGGCTTCTGCTAAAAGACGCCTCGCCTCGTCATCTCCATCCTCAATTCGATGAGCTAAATCAATTTCTCTCTCTGCAGACAACAAAGGAACACGACCGATTTCTTTTAAATACATTCGTACCGGATCATTAATTTTGATTCCAGGCGGAACGCTTAAGTCGTCCTTAAGAGTAAACTCCTCCGCTCCTCGATCCTCTTGGTCACGCTCATCAGGAGAGATTTCCTCATCATCGTTTTCACTTAATACATCAATACCTTGCTCAGATAGAAACTCGAAAAACTCATCGATTTGATCATAAGATTGCAATTTATCCATGATCTCTTTATACGTGAGTACTCCACGTTTTTTACCGAGATCGATCAACTGATCACGCGCTTGATCTAACGTTAATTCTTCAGTATGTATCTCTCGTTCTTTTGCCATCTATTTCCCTCCTTCCACGGGATAATGACTTTTCCCATTTTTAAGCGCTTGTTCTAACATCAATCTTTCCATCGCAAGTCTGACTGCATTTTCTGAATCGCCAGATCGCTCAGCTTTACGAATTTCTTCTGTAATATGATTGATTTTCAACTTGACGGGATAGTCACGAATTTGTTTAAAAATATCTTGCAATTCTTGTTCATTTACCTCGACCGGAAGCTCCGCCATGGCTAATGCAATCGCCAATTCTGCAAGCTTCGGATCATCGATTATTAAAATAAACCGATTTAAATCAAGAGTATCTACTTCAGCATAATGAGCGTATAAATAAGCGGCGAGAACCCCATATTCTTCAACGTGAAAACCAGAACCGATTTCGTCATGAACACGAGATACAATTTCAGGGAATTTCATCATGAGGGCGATACAACGTTTTTCCGCATTGTGGAAAGCTGGTAACAAAGGACTTACACCTATGCTATCATTTCCAATATTTATACTATTATTCCACGGTTTGCTTGTAATATCCCTCTTGTTCGCCTTTTTATAAAAGGCTTGACGTTGGTCTAATTTCAGCGCGTCTAAGGAGAGATTGAATTCAGTCGATAATTCTCTGAGATAATGATCCCGTTCAACGGCATGAGGTAATTCTGAAATGGTTGCTAAAGCTTGTTGAATATATTTCATCTTCTCCGAATCATCCGAGAGAGAATACTCTCTCCGTAACTGAAGAAGTCGAAAAGCGGTAAATGGTAAAGCACCTTCAATGACATCTTTCATAAACTTATCGCTGCCATGACTACGAATAAAATCGTCCGGGTCTTTTCCATCTGGTATTATGGCAACTTTAACGATACATCCTGCAGCTAGAAGTACATCAATTCCTTTTAAAGCTGCCCCAAGTCCTGCATTATCCGAATCGAAACACAGAACTACCTGTTCAGCATTACGTCTCATCACTTTAGCATGTTCCGCTGTAAGCGCTGTTCCTAGTGTTGCGACAACATTGTGAATCCCCCTTTGGGAGACAGCCATAACGTCAGCGTATCCTTCAAATACGATAACTTGTTGTTTTTTACGGATCGGTTGACGAGCGATGTGCAAGTTGTAAAGTGTTCGACTTTTATTGAATAGGAGAGTTTCTGGACTGTTTAAATATTTAGGCTGTGACTGGTCTAGAACCCTTCCACCAAAGGCAATAACTTTCCCTTGATCATCACAAATCGGAAACATGATACGATGACGAAACCGATCAAAATAGCGATTCGTAGCATCTGATCTCGATAATAATCCGCCTCGTTCCAACAAAGATAGATTATTGAAATTTCGACCCTGCAAGAGATTCGTTAACCCATCCCACGATGGAAGCGAGTAACCAATTCGAAATTGTTTAATCGTGTCAAGATTAAACTGGCGAGCTTCTAAATAAGATAACGCAAGTTTTCCTTCTTCTGAATGAAACAATTGATGATGGTACCACTTAGCTGCAAGCTCATACGCATCATATAACTGTTGTTTAACATGGTTGAAAGCCGTATTTTCTTCTGACTGCTCTATTTCAGGCAACTGAATATTGACACGATCAGCAAGATTCTTAATGGCTTCGGGAAAAGAAAGGTTATCTATATTCATTAAGAAGTTGAAAGCGTTTCCCCCAGCTTTGCAGCCAAAACAATGGTAGATTTGTTTCTCAGGAGATACAGAAAAGGATGGTGTATTCTCGGAGTGAAACGGACATAAGCCAACTAAGTTACGACCGCTTTTTTTTAGCTGAACGTGCTGACTAACGACATCAACGATATCGTTCTTTTGTATGATTTCATCTAAGATCTCCTGTGGAATGATTCCTACTTTCATTACATCACCTAAACCCAATCCATTTCAGTAGGATAATTATTTCGTCAAGATTCGTCAATCTCCTGCAAAAAAAGCAAAAGATTTATTAATTGTTTCTTAAACCGCTCGGAGTCTGCTTCCGTAAAGGGAGGCGGACCTTTTGTTCTACTGCCAGACTTTCGAATAACAGCCGATACATGACGCTCTGCTAATAATTGATCGATATTTTCGTTCGTATATTGCTTCCCTCTTGGAGATAATACTAAAACCTTTTTCGGAAGAACAAGAGAAGCGAGACCGTAATCTCCTGTGACGACAATATCACCCGTATTGACGTGATTTATAATATACATGTCTACTTCTTGAGAAACACTATCAACGTAAATGACCTTCTCACTATGTTTAGGGGAATAATGGGCGTATGATGCAACCCATATCGTTTCAACATGATAGGTTTCGGCAATCTGTCGAATTTCTTCCTTTACGGGACAAGAATCAGCATCGACAACAATTCTAGACGGAATCATTTTCATCATCACACTTCATTCTACATATTAAATCGATATTCCTTCTTTTCGACATCATATGACATCATTAAATTGAAACCCAAGGTTTGGGTATCATCATTTTTTGAAAGAGTTTAATTATGAACCGATCTGTCATACCCGCAACGAAATCTTTTACTTCATCAATGAGTTCCGTTTCGGTTTCTACATTCACCCCATGGGATGGAAGTTGTTCTGGATAATTAACAAAATAATTGTATATGTACTCAACGATGTACCTTGCCTTCACTTCCTCTTCCTTCGCAACAGAATCCAAGTACACATTTTTAAACATAAATCCTCTTAGCTCGTTCATCGCATCAAGAATTCCCTTGCTCTGTTGGATCTTTGGTTGATTTGTACTCGCTTCAATCATATCGGCTACCATTGTGTGTATTCGTTCCCCGTGGGTGTACCCCAGTACTTCTAAACAAGGCTTTGGAAGATCCTCTGCTTTCAATACATTTCCACGAATGGCATCATCAATATCGTGATTGATATACGCAATTCTGTCTGCTGTTTTAACAATTTGACCTTCTAACGTCGAAGCGTCGTCTTTACCAGTGTGGTTAAGAATGCCATCGCGCACTTCCCACGTTAAGTTTAATCCTTTACCATTACGTTCAAGTATTTCAACTACACGAACACTTTGTACGTTATGGCGAAAACCTCCGGGATGAATCCGGTTTAACACTTCCTCTCCAGCATGGCCGAACGGGGTATGACCTAAATCGTGCCCCATACAAATTGCTTCTGTCAAATCTTCATTTAATCGTAAACCACGTGCGATTGTTCTCGATATTTGGGAGACTTCTAACGTATGTGTGAGACGTGTTCGATAATGATCACCCTCAGGGATAATAAACACTTGTGTCTTGTCTTTAAGTCTTCGAAATGCTTTACAGTGAATGATACGATCACGATCTCGCTGAAAGTGTGTCCGAATGGTACAAGGTTCCTCCGAAACATCGCGACCCCGTGAATTCCTGCTTTTAACTGCATAAGATGATAACATCTGCTCCTCAAAAGCTTCTATCCGTTCTCTAATGCTCAATGCAGTCACTCCTTGGATCGACTTATTACCGTAATATTATACGCTCATTAGTTTAAATAATCCTGCTTTTATACGATAAAAATAGGGCAATAACTTAATAAATTAAGAAATTGTCCTAAAAATATCACATTATGAATGATGAATAGTCGCTTGCGCTGCTGCTAGTCGTGCTAAAGGTACACGGTAAGGCGAACAGCTGACATAATCAAGCCCTGCTCGATAACAAAAATCAATCGATCGTTTTTCACCGCCATGTTCTCCGCATATCCCTGTTTTTAATCCAGGCTTTTTCTCTTTTCCTAGTTTAATTCCCATTGAAACAAGTTTGCCTACACCATGTTCGTCAAGCACGGCAAACGGATTCTCCGGTAGTATTTTTTGTTCGAGATAATGCTGTAGAAATTTCCCCTCTGCATCATCCCGACTATAGCCAAAGGTTGTTTGCGTTAAGTCATTCGTTCCGAATGAGAAGAAGTCTGCTTCCTCAGCAATCTCATCTGCTGTAAGTGCTGCTCGTGGAACTTCAATCATCGTACCTACTGTATAGTCGATTGATGTACCTGCTTCGTCCATAACAGCTTTAGCCTCTTGATCGACCAATTCACGCATGATCCGAAGTTCATTCACATGTCCGACTAGTGGAATCATAATTTCCGGTTTTGTGATAACCCCTTGATTGCTTAGAGTCGTTACAGCTTGAAAAATGGCTCTAACTTGCATAGCATAAATTTCTGGAAAAACAATACCGAGACGACATCCACGGTGTCCTAGCATCGGATTCGCTTCATGTAAGTTACGCACTTTACGCAGCATCGTCTCCATTTCAATTCGCTTTGAGTGATCTCCATCTTGACGAAGCTTCGTCACTTCAACGAGAAGGTCTTCCATATTCGGCAAAAATTCATGTAAGGGAGGGTCCAACAATCGAATTGTAACAGGAAGACCTTCCATCTCTTTCAGCATGCCTTCGAAATCAGATTGCTGCATAGGGAGGAGTAGGCTTAATGCCTCATTTCTCTCCACATTCGTTTCGGAAAGAATCATCTGCTGAACGATCGGGATTCTTGATGCATCCATAAACATGTGCTCTGTTCTGCACAAACCAATTCCTTCTGCACCGAATTCCCGCGCTTTCGCGGCATCTGTTGGATTATCTGCATTTGCCCTCACTCCTATTTTTCTTACCGAATCTGCCCATGAAAGCAGCTGTTGAAATTCATCAGATAAAACGGGCTCGATTAATTGGATTTCTCCAAGCATGATTCTCCCCGTTCCTCCGTCCATACTAATAAGCTCACCTTCACGGACAAAACGGTCTCCGATTTGAAAATGTTTCTGTTTAAGATCTATTCTCAATTCTTCGCAACCACAAATGCAAGACTTTCCCATGCCTCTTGCTACGACGGCCGCATGACTTGTCATCCCACCACGACTTGTAATAATTCCTTGGGCAGCGACGATACCATGAATATCTTCGGGCGTCGTCTCGGCACGAACAAGAATAACCTTCTCTCCATTGGCCGCTAGCCGGTCTGCTGTATCGGCATCAAATACGACTTTACCCGATGCAGCTCCTGGTGAAGCTGGAAGACCTTTAGCAAGGAGATCGATGGTAGCGCTTTCATCTAACCGACGATGCAACAGTTGATCTAATTGATCAGGGTCAATTCGAAGAATGGCAGTATTTTTATCGATTAAGCCTTCCTTTTCGAAATCATGAACGATCTTCACAGCAGCATTTGCCGTTCTTTTCCCATTTCTCGTCTGCAGAAGATATAATTGGCCTCTCTCGATTGTAAATTCAATGTCCTGCATCTCTTTATAATGTGTTTCGAGCTTATTGCAAATGAGCTGGAATTGATTAAATACTTCGGGCATTAATACCGCAAGTGTAGAGATCGGTTTCGGAGTACGGATGCCTGCGACGACATCTTCCCCTTGAGCGTTCATCAAATACTCACCATAGAGCTTCTTTTCTCCAGTTGAAGGATTACGAGTGAAGGCTACTCCTGTTCCGGAGTCATCACCCATATTCCCGAAAACCATGATTTGAATGTTAACGGCCGTTCCCAAATCATCTGATATGCGATGGATACGTCGATAGATTACGGCTCGCTGATTGTTCCATGAATCAAACACGGCATGAATTGATCCCATTAATTGGTCTCGTGGATTTTGTGGGAATGGTTGCTTTGTCTTTTTGATGACAAGTTGCTTGTAATCGATAATAATCGTTTTCCAATCTTCTACTGTCATGGATGGATCGTCTGTAATATGATGGACTTCTTTGTAGTGATGAAGGATTTCTTCAAAGAAATAATGATCTACTCCAAGAACGACGTTACTGAACATTTGGATAAAGCGGCGATAACAATCATAAGCAAATCTCTCGTTACCTGTTAACTCAGCTAAACTAACAACGGTTTCATCATTTAATCCTAGATTTAAAACCGTATCCATCATACCTGGCATCGAGAATACGGAACCCGATCTGACGGAGACAAGAAGGGGTGAATGAAGATCCCCTAGTTTTTTTCCTGTACGTTCTTCAAGCCTGATAATGGCGTCATCCAACTGGCTCTTGATTGATTCTGGGAGTGATTGCTGATGGTTGTAATAAGCGTGACATGCCTCAGTACTAATCGTAAATCCTGGGGGGACTGGCAGTCCTGAAATCGTCATTTCAGCCAGATTAGCTCCCTTCCCACCAAGAATCGATTTCATCTCAGCGTTTCCTTCATCGAAAGAATACACATATTTTTTCATCGATGCGTTCCTCCTTTGCGAAACATATCAAAAATTAAATTCGCCGTTTCTTCTACCGCTTTTTTGGAAACATCAATGACCGGACATCCGAGTTTCTTCATTATTTTCTCGGAATAGTCCAATTCCTCTAAAATACGTTCATAGTTAGCGTAATTCGCTTGAGCAGTGAGTCCTAATGCTTTTAATCTTTCTTGACGAATGCCATTAAGCTGCTCTGGACTAATTACGAGACCGACACACTTTTTGGGTGATATTTGGAATAATTCTTCTGGTGGATCGACTTCCGGTACGAGTGGTACGTTGGCAACCTTTAATCTTTTATGGGCTAAATACATTGATAAAGGTGTCTTTGATGTTCTAGATACACCTATCAATACGATATCTGCACGAAGCAAACCACGCGGATCACGACCATCGTCGTACTTAACGGCGAATTCAATTGCTTCGACCTTACGAAAGTATTCTTCGTCAAGCTGATGAACGAGCCCTGGCTTTAATTTTGGAGGAGATTGATAAAGGTTTTCTAACGCAATCATCATTGGACCCATAATATCTACGACAGGAACATCTAACGTTAACGCTTCAGATTTAAGATAATGATGCATTTCGGGTACAACTAGTGTAAAAGCAACCAATGCGTTTAATTCCTTCGCTGCTTGAAGTACTTCTATAATTGATTCCTTATCATCCACATAAGGAATTCTTCTCACTTCTACATGACCGCCATTGAATTGGCTTGCTGCGGCCCTTACGACGAACTCTGCTGTTTCACCAACAGAATCCGAAACAACGTAAACGATTGGCGTTTGCACTCGACTTGATACCAAATAAATCCCTCCTAAGTTTTTTATACGTTTAAATTCCGTTTAAAAGGAGGACAAACAGGGCCAAGAAGATCAAGGCGCGGAAGTCATGAGCAGCGGAGCGTAGGTGAAACTACGTGAGCAGCGGAAGGACGACGCAACGCAGAAATTCGACGGCAATGTTTCCCGGACTTTTAAACCTCCTATAAAACTTCTTTATCGTGACCTAACTCAACGAATACCTTGGTAATTGTGGTTTTTGTCACACGTCCTACTACTTCAAGCTTCTTATTTGTTTCCGATTGAATCTCTTTAACGACAGGTAATGTATCAATCTGATTATAAATGAGTTTTTTTGCTGCATCATATAAACTATCGTCAAGTGAACATGTTATGATGTTTGGCATTCTTGTCATAACAATACCGACTGGGATCTCTTGAAGGTTCTGTTTACCTAAGGTAGCTTTCAGTAAATCTTTCCTTGAGATAACACCAGAAAGCATTCTCTCTTCTTTAACGACAAATAAGTTACCTACATCTTCGAGGAACATCATGCAGATGGCATCATAAACAGATGAATCTTCTTTTACAACTACAGGTATTGATTTGTAATCACGAACATACAACTTACGAATATGTTCTCCAAACAATTGATTTCCCGATTTGCTCACGTAAAAATAACCAACCCTTGGACGAGCATCTAGAAATCCTGACATTGTTAAAATTGCAAGGTCTGGTCGTAAGGTTGCTCTTGTAAGATTCAATTTCTCTGCAATTTGCTCTCCTGTAATCGGACTATTTCCCTTAACTATTGTAACAATTAGTTGTTGTCGTTTACTCAGTTCGATGATAATCACCTCCACATAATAATTGCTCATAACTATATTTATGTCATACTAGTTCATAAATGAAGTGCTATAGTATATACTATATTCGTTTTCCACTTTCTGCAATAGTAAAGTAACGCGAATAAAAAAACCTCATGGA
>FWWL01000365.1_pt1 | contig 17369 bp, 15 predicted proteins | sample 2228331 | NCBI WGS metagenome assembly FWWL01 (sample SAMEA103939775, study PRJEB20133) | metagenome
AGAGACTGACTAAGGAATAGTCAGCGCCGAAGGAGCAAGCCGATTAGGTGAATCTCTCAGGCAAAAGAACTTCTATTAGACGCAACTCTGGAGAGCGCACCACAGGTGCCACCAACGGGGAAATTTTATATTCTCACAACTTCGTATGAATTCTTCACTTTCGTGGGTGTATAAGAGTAACTCTCAGGTAAACAGGACAGAGGCTGATGCATAGGGGACCTCTGTCTTTAACTATGTATATAATTAAAATGAACATAAGGAGGTAGAAGAGGTGGAATTGAAAAAAACACCACTTTACCCTGTCTATGAAAAGTACGGGGCAAAGACGATTGACTTCGGCGGATGGGACTTACCGGTTCAATTCAGCAGTATTTCGGAAGAGCATGATGCTGTCCGTAATCGTGCAGGATTGTTCGATGTTTCTCACATGGGTGAAGTTGATGTGAAAGGGAAAGATGCACTTTCTTTTTTACAAAAGCTTGTTACGAATGATGTATCTAAAATTGTACCAAACCAAGCGCAATATAATCTTATGTGCTACCCAGATGGCGGTGTGGTTGACGATTTGCTCGTTTACATGTATGAGGAAGATCACTATTTGCTTGTCATTAATGCAGGGAATATTGATAAAGACGTCGAGTGGATTGAGAAACATGTTGAAGGCGACGTTCAAGTCACGAACATTTCCGCTGAAACGGCGCAGCTTGCTTTACAGGGACCTTTAGCAGAACGTGTATTACAAACGATTGCTAATACAGACCTTTCTGAAATTAGTTTTTTCCGATTCCGTACTGACGTTGAGCTAGGTGGAGTAAAAGCACTCATTTCTCGTACTGGATACACGGGAGAAGATGGCTTCGAACTTTATGTGAACACTGATGATGCCATTACGCTATGGGACCGCATTCTTAAAGCAGGAAAAGATGCTGGAGTACTTCCATGCGGTCTTGGTTCGCGGGATACATTGCGTTTTGAAGCGAAACTACCGCTTTATGGGCAAGAAATCTCTGCAAGTATTTCACCTTTAGAAGCGGGTCTCGGTTTTGCCGTTAAGCTTAACAAAGGTGACTTCATTGGACGAGATTCTTTAGCCTTTCAAAAAGAAAACGGTTTGAAACGGAAGCTAGTTGGAATCGAAATGATTGAGCGCGGTATTCCTCGTTCTCATTACCCCGTATTTGTAAACGATGAACAGATCGGTGAAGTAACGACAGGTACCCAATCTCCAACATTCAAGCGAAACGTTGGTTTAGCACTTCTTAAAAGTGAATATACAGAACTGGGAACAGAAGTAATGGTTGGTATACGCAATAAAAATGTAAAAGCCGTCGTTGTTACAGCACCTTTTTATAAGCGCGACAAGAAATAATTTCAATGGACGTTTAAAAAGGAGGATAAACAGGGCCGAGAAGTTCAAGGCGCGGCAGTCACGAGCAGCGGAGCGTATGAATGAATACGTGAGCAGCGGAGGGACAATGCAACGCAGAAATTCGACAGCAATGTTTACCGGACTTTTTAAACATTCTCTATAAATAATTTATAGTAGGGAGTCGAATCAATCATGACATATCGTTATCTTCCGATGACGGAAGAAGATCGTAAAGAAATGCTTTCTTCGATTGGTGTATCTCATATCGACGAGCTTTTCTCCGATATTCCGAAATCTGCACGATTTGAAAGAGAATTAAATATTCCGAACGCAATATCAGAACCACTATTAGTTAAGCATATGTCTCAAATGGCTGCAAAAAATGCGAACTTTAATGACTATTCTTGTTTCCTCGGTGCAGGTGTATATGATCACTACATACCAAGCGTCGTGAATCACGTCATTTCTCGTTCCGAGTTCTATACGGCTTATACTCCATATCAACCGGAAATTAGCCAAGGGGAACTTCAAGCGATCTTTGAATTTCAAACGATGATTTGTGAAATTACAGGAATGGATGTTGCTAACTCTTCGATGTATGACGGACCGACTGCTTTAGCAGAAGCGGCTAACCTTGCATTTGGATCAACAAAAAAGCCGAAAGTCGTTGTGTCTCGAGCTGTACATCCTCAAGCTCGTGAAATATTAAAAACGAATGCAAAAGGATTAGGATACGATGTCGTTGAAGTAGGAATCGTTAATGGAACGACCGATCTCAATCAGTTGAAAGAAGTAGCTGACGAAGATACAGCTGCTGTAATCGTCCAATATCCAAATTTCTTTGGAGCTATTGAAGATTTAACAGCAATTGAAGAGATAGCCCATGCACACAAAGGACTTTTCGTCGTTTCAAGCAATCCACTTTCACTCGGTCTTCTACAACCTCCTGGAGCTTTTGGTGCCGATATTGTCATCGGTGATGCGCAGCCGTTCGGTATTTCGGCTTCTTTTGGTGGTCCACATTGTGGTTTCTTTGCTACAACAGAGAAGTTAATGAGACGTATTCCGGGAAGAATCGTCGGTCAAACGAAGGATGAAGAGGGACGTCGCGGATTCGTACTCACACTTCAAGCACGTGAGCAACACATTCGACGTGAAAAAGCGACTTCAAACATTTGTTCCAATCAAGCTTTGAATGCTTTAGCTGCTTCTGTCTATATGAGTGCCCTTGGAAAGCAAGGAATTCAAGAAGTGGCAACACAGAATGTGCAAAAAGCGAATTATGCGAAAAAAACGATTGGAGCTATCGAGGGATTCGAAATTGCCTTTGATGCACCTATTTTTAATGAATTCGTCGTGAAACTTCCTATTAAAGTTGAAGTTATGAATAAGGAATTATTAAAACACGGTATTATTGGTGGATATGATTTAAGCCGTGACTATCCGGAATATGAAAACATGATGCTTTTTGCTGTTACTGAACTTCGTACGAAAGAAGAAATCGATACACTTGTAACACGATTGGAGGGAAATCGTCCATGATTAAAGAAGAGAATAAAGCCCTCATTTTTGAAATGAGCAAATTTGGTCGTGTAAGTTATTCTTTACCTGAACTGGATGTTCAGGAACAATCCCTTGATGAATTGTTACCTTCTCAGTTCAAACGAACGCAACCTGCAGAGTGGCCCGAAGTTCATGAGTTGGATTTAATGCGTCATTACACTGAGCTTTCTAATCGTAATCACGGAATCGATTCTGGATTTTATCCGCTCGGCTCTTGTACGATGAAATACAATCCAAAGATTAATGAAGACGTTGCTCGTTACCCTGGCTTTGCAAAAATTCATCCGTACCAGCCGGAAGAGTCGGTTCAAGGTGCGTTACAAATGCTTTATGAATTGCAAGAGGATTTAGCAGAAATTACAGGAATGGATCGTGTAACCGTTCAACCTGCTGCAGGTGCTCAAGGAGAATGGACAGGTCTTATGATGATTCGTAAATATCATGAGAGCCGTGGAGAGCACCGTACGAAAGTAATCGTACCGGACTCAGCCCATGGGACGAACCCTGCTAGTGCTACAGTCGCTGGTTTGGACACCGTTATCGTTGGTTCGAATGAACGCGGTCATGTCGATATCGAGGCTTTGAAGGCAGCTGTTGGTCCTGATACGTGCGCGTTAATGTTAACGAACCCGAATACATTAGGACTATTCGAAGAGCAAATTGTTGAGATTGCTGAAATCGTTCATGAAGCCGGAGGACTTCTTTACTATGATGGAGCGAATGCGAACGCCATTTTAGGAAAGACCCGTCCAGGTGACATGGGATTTGACGTCGTACACTTGAACTTACACAAAACATTCACCGGTCCACATGGTGGTGGAGGTCCTGGCGCAGGTCCTGTAGGTGTTAAGAAGGAACTAATTCCATTTTTACCAACACCTATGGTCGTGAAACTAGATGATAAGTATTTGCTAGAAGAAGTGCCGGATTCAATTGGTCGAGTAAAAGGGTTCTACGGTAACTTCGGCATCCTTTTACGTGCCTTTACGTATATTCGTACGATGGGACCTGAAGGTTTACGTCTCGTTACCGAATTCGCTGTCTTAAATGCGAATTACATGATGCGAAAGCTTGCTCCTTATTACGAATTGCCGTTTGAGCAACATTGTAAGCATGAATTCGTTTTATCCGGTTCACGACAAAAGAAATTAGGTGTTAGAACATTGGATATCGCGAAGCGATTGCTCGATTTCGGATATCATCCACCAACGATTTACTTTCCGCTAATCGTTCCCGAATGTCTCATGATTGAGCCAACGGAAACAGAAAGTAAAGAGACGCTAGACGCATTCATCGATGCGATGATCCAGATTACGAAAGAGGCAGAAGAAAATCCGACGGTTGTTCAACATGCTCCACATAATACGATCGTAAAACGGTTAGATGAAGTGACGGCAGCACGTCAACCGATTCTTCGATATAAGAAAAACATTTAACGAAGTCTATCAATGATATTGATTCGTCTTTAAAACAAAAGGCTAATTCAGTAGGATTCTACTGGATTAGCCTTTATAATATTTTTTTTGAATGAACATACCAGATTGTCCATAGTTGCTTGTCCACCATCTTAATTAGGGCTAGTCGTTGAACAACAATGTACGAACATTCGTATTGGAGATTAGCGTATGATTAAACTAATATACAGGAACAGCCATGATCTTATTCACAAAGGACTGTTGAAGTTTTTTCGTAATCGGACCAGGAACACCCTCACCGATCATAGCTTCATTAACCTGAATAATGGGGGTTACTTCACTCGTTGTACTCGTCATGAAGACTTCATCTGCTGTAAGCAATTCACCTACGGTAAAAGTTTCTTGTTTAAGCTCAATTCCTAGTTCTTTCGCTGATTGGAGTACGACTTCCCGAGTAATTCCGTTCAAGATTAAATTGGTCACAGGATGGGTGTAAATAGCACCATCTTTCACGATCATTACATTCGTTGAACTACCCTCTGTAACCGTTTCGCCACGATGAAGGATCGCCTCAATAGCCCCAGCTTCAACAGCTTTCTGTTTAGCCAGAACATTTCCTAGCAGGTTCAAGCTTTTAATGTCACAACGGAGCCACCTAATATCTTCGGTTGTTATTACTTTAATGCCTTGTTCTAATTGAGATTTCGGTCGCGCTAACGTTTTCGTGTACGCAACAACTACCGGCTTCACATCAGATGGGAAATGATGAACTCTTGCAGATGAGCCCCTCGTAATTTGGATGTATACAATTCCATCTTGTATTTCATCTTCTTTTAATAATAGCTCAATATTTTTTTCTATATGGGAAAGCGGATATGGAAGTTTAATGCTAATTTCGTTTAAACTTCGTTCCAATCTTTTAAGATGTTCTGCCATCGTAAATGGTATTCCGTTATAAATACGAATAACTTCATATATACCATCCCCGAATTGGTATCCTCGATCTTCTATATCAACCTGACAATCGCTTCGTCTCATCAACGTATCGTTGAATAATATGTTCATGTAATTGAAACCTCCTCTATAATTAATTCTACCATTAGTGTGCATCAATTCACATTTATTCGCAACAGGTAATTCACTTATCTTTAAATAAAAATGACTTGACAAATCAAATGTCCACAAGTCTATCCACAGCATGTCCACACAATATATGGATATGTCGAAAAATATTTAATACTATATATAGATTTTTTTCGTTGATTTCCAGTTTCAACTTGTGGTAAGGTGGAAAAGAAGTTACATACTGAATTAACATTAAATAAGCTTCTAATGATGAACATTGATTCGTACATCACGATTACTAGGGGATATTCGAAAGGGGAAGAAAGATGAAAATTGAGCGTCGTTTTACTCGAAAAGGAGAAAATCCTTTTAATAGTGTTGAATACACGTATCGCAACTCTAAAATTAGCAATACAGATGGATCTGTCGTTTTCCAAATGGATAATGCTGAAATACCGAAATCATGGTCCGGGGTCGCATCGGATATTATGATTTCTAAGTACTTCCGTAAAGCAGGGGTTCCGCAACGCGATGAAAACGGGGAATTATTGATAGATGAAGGTGGACAAGTTGTCCTTGGTCCGGAACATAGTGCGAAACAGGTTATACACCGCTTAGCTGGTTGTTGGAGACTGTGGGGTGAACAGAACCACTATTTCGATACAGAGGAAGACGCTCAAGCCTTTTACGATGAACTCGTCTATATGTTGTTACATCAAATGGCTGCTCCGAATTCGCCGCAATGGTTTAATACGGGCTTAAACCATGTTTATGGTTTAACGGGAACACCACAAGGCCACTATTACGTGGATTCGGAAACCGAAGAGCTACGTAAAGGTTCTGACGCCTATACCCGTCCACAACCACACGCATGCTTTATCCAATCTGTAAGGGATGATCTCGTTGGTGAAGGTGGGATTATGGATTTATGGATGAGAGAGGCAAGACTATTTAAATACGGCAGTGGTACAGGAACGAACTTCTCTAGAGTACGCGCTGACGGAGAAACGCTTTCCGGTGGAGGGAAATCATCTGGCTTAATGTCTTTCTTAAAAATCGGAGATGCTGCGGCAGGTGCGATTAAGAGCGGCGGAACGACGAGAAGAGCAGCTAAGATGGTTTGTCTTGATTTAGATCATCCTGAAATAGAAGCTTTCATCAATTGGAAAGCGAAAGAGGAAAAGAAAGTAGCGGTGTTAGGTGCAGCAGGTTATTCCATGGATTTTAATGGAGAGGCGTATGCGACGGTAAGCGGACAGAATTCCAACAATTCCGTACGTATTCCGAATAAATTTTTCAATGCATTGAAGAATAGCGAAGACTGGGAATTGACTTGGAGAACGGACGGACGCGTAGCGAAGACGGTCAGAGCGCAGAAGCTATGGGATATGATTGGGCAGGCGGCGTGGGATTGTGCGGACCCAGGACTCCAATATGATGATACGATTAACGAATGGCACACCTGTCCAGAATCCGGACGCATCAATGCGAGTAATCCATGTTCAGAATATATGTTTTTAGATAATACGGCTTGTAATCTTGCTTCACTTAACCTTGTGAAGTTCTTCAATCAAGAGACGAAAGAACTAGACGTACCTGCATTCGAGCATGCATCAAGAATATGGACGATCGTTCTTGAGGTCTCTGTATTAATGGCACAATATCCATCCCCTGAAATTGCTCAGCTTTCATACGAGTATCGTACGTTAGGACTAGGGTTTGCTAATATCGGGACACTGCTCATGATTTCAGGTATACCGTATGATTCTAAAGAAGCATTGGCGATTGCAGGGTCGATTACAGCAATTATGACAGGCGTCGCCTATGAAACTTCAGCAGAAATGGCAAAAGAGCTAGGTGCGTTTAAAGGGTATGAGCAAAATAAAGATCATATGCTTCGTGTTATACGTAATCATCGCCGTGCTGCTTACAATGCTTCGACTGAAGAATATGAAGGGCTCAGTGTATTCCCGATGGGAATATCAGAAGAAACATGCCCATCCTATTTGTTGGAAGCGGCAAGAAATGCATGGGACCGTGCTTTAATCCAAGGGGAAAAGTATGGATATCGAAATGCTCAGACGACATTGCTTGCTCCGACGGGAACGATTGGATTACTAATGGATTGTGATACGACGGGGGTAGAACCCGATTTCGCCCTTGTGAAGTTTAAGAAGCTTGCAGGTGGTGGCTATTTTAAAATTGCCAATCAATCGATTGCCCCGGCACTTCAAACATTAGGATATGAAGATGATCAAATTAAAGTGATGATTGATTACGTTGTCGGTACAAGTAAACTGAAGTCTGCTCCTTACATCAATGAAGAAGTACTTATGGAGTTAGGGTTTACGGAAACAGATATGCTTAAAGTAGAGGCGGCTCTACCAGGATTGTTCGAATTAAAGGATGCGTTCTCTCCTTGGGTGTTAGGCGAAGAAATATATGGAAAATTAGGAATAGAACAAGAAACATATCAACAGCCGAATTTCCGATTGCTTGAACATCTCGGATTTACCAAAAAGCAAATTACAGATGCGAGCGACGTTATATGTGGTCGTTTAACGATTGAAGGAGCTCCGTATCTTAAAGAAGAGCATTATCCTGTATTCGATACCGCTAACAAATGCGGTAAGTATGGCACTCGCTTTATCCACTTTGATGGACATTTGAATATGATGGCTGCTGCACAATCTTTCTTAAGCGGAGCAATTTCAAAAACGATCAATATGCCAAATGAAGCAACGCTTGAAGAAATTCAACACGTATACGAAAAGGGTTGGAAAGATGGATTGAAGGCAGTCGCTTTATATCGAGATGGTTCCAAAAACTCTCAGCCATTGAATACATCATCAGAGGAAAAAGATGACAAGAGTAACGAGGAAGAAACTTCAACATCATCGCGATATATCGCTGCAGAGTCCAGTCGTAAGGAAATGACCGTAGCACAAGGGCACTCTCCAAGCATTCGTCGTCGCCTCCCACGGCAACGAGAAGGTTTTACACAAGAGGCGCGTATTGCAGGTCAGAAAATCTTCGTTCGTACGGGGGAGTACCCTGATGGAGCGTTAGGTGAGTTGTTCATCGATATGCATAAAGCGGGAACGACGATGCGCGGAATGTTAGACGCTTTTGCCGTAGCGGTTTCACTAGGTTTACAACATGGAGTGCCATTAGAGAAATATGTAGAAGCATTTACTTTTACACGCTTTGAGCCAGCAGGAGTCGTTGATCATCCGAATGTGAAAATGTGTACATCGGTCGTTGACTATATCTTCCGCATGATTGGTATGGAGTATTTAGGTAAAACAGATTTCGTTCAAATACCACCAAATCCTGAAAACTTACGTGTATACGAAACGAGACATAAGGTAAATGGTACACAATCACAAACATTTAATCAGTCTCATAACGATGAAATAAAACATGAAGTCATGAACGAAGTGACGAAAGGACTTAATGAAGCGAGTAGCAGTAAATCAACGATAATGGAATCCGGTAAATTTAAAGCGACAAATGGAGCACCACTCTGTACCGATTGTGGAGGTATGACCAAACGCAATGGATCCTGTTACGTATGTCTTGATTGCGGTACAACAACGGGTTGTTCATAAGAAATTCATGTTAACTTGATGGGGGGGAGGAATCCGCTCCTTTTTCTTTTGTTGAAAACAAAGTAACATTTTTGCGCGCTTGCAAAAGTGTTTATAGAAAGGGTATGATTATAGGACAAACCATTTGTGGTTTCAAGTAGGGGGAGAGATGTGTGCCAACACCAAGTATGGAAGATTATTTAGAACGTATCTTTCGTCTTATCGAAGACAAAGGATATGCAAGGGTATCAGATATTGCCGAAGCACTTCAAGTCCACCCATCATCGGTTACAAAAATGGTGCAAAAGCTGGATAAAGAGAAGTACCTCATATATGAAAAATACCGTGGTCTCGTCTTAACATCTAAAGGAAAAAAAATCGGTAAGAGACTTGTTGATCGTCATCAACTATTAGAACAATTTCTTACTCTCATCGGTGTTGATGAGGAGAATATATATAAAGATGTGGAGGGTATTGAGCATCATCTAAGCTGGTCATCGATCACAAGCATTGAGTATTTGTTGCAATACTTCAATGAAGATAGTGATCGAATTAAAGGGTTGCAATTGTTACGACAACAAGAGGATGAAGAGGATTGAACAATTAAAAATAATTCTATTTGAGAGCCTGCCTTTTGGTAGGTTTTTTCTTTTTTCTCACATATACATCTAAAGATGTTTTTAACACGATGAATGTGAGGTGTGGAAATGACGAAATATGCTAATGGTGTTTTCGAGGGAGGAGGCGTTAAATCAATTGGTCTCGTTGGAGCAGCTGAGATCGTGGAAGCGAAGGGGTATACATGGCACAGTGTTGCAGGGAGTTCGGGTGGTGCCATTGTAGCGGCATTCTTAGCCGCAGGATATCGGTCAGAAGACATTTATCATCTCCTTCAAGAAACATCGTTCCGAAACTTTCTTAAAGGCAATTCCTTTATAACAAAGGTCCCCTATATCGGCCCTGGATTGAGATTTGTTACGAAAAACGGTCTATTCACAGGAGACCCAATTGAGAGTTGGATTAGATCTAAACTAACGGCAAAAGGAGTAAAGCGGTTTAGAGATTTAAAAACCCAACTTAAAGTTACCGTATCAGATATTACGTTAGGTAGGATGGTTGTTATCCCTGACGATCTTCCCCACTACGGCTTTGACCCAGACTTATTCGATGTTGCCTTAAGCGTAAGGATGAGCATAAGCCTTCCTTTTTTTTTCGAGCCCGTATTCCTCGTCTATGGGGATAACAAGGATCAAACCTCCTGCATGATGGATGGAGGAATGTTAAGTAATTTCCCCGTTTGGCTATTCGACAAAGACATGGAATTGGAATGGCCTACTTTTGGATTCCGACTCGTATCGGATGTAAACAGTGAACCACATAAAACGAATACGAGTTTTGACATTTTAAAAGCGATCGTCGGAACACTATTGGAAGCACACGATACACGATATATTGAAGAACGGAATTTTGTTCGTACCATTATGGTGCCAACGATGGGCATTAAGACGACAGAATTTTCATTATCCCAAGAAAAATTCCATGAATTACATCAGTCAGGCAAAGATGCGGCAATCAAGTTTTTCAAAAAGTGGAATTACGACAACTTCTTACAAACATATCGAGATGCCATTGGGAACAATTCTTGAAAGAGAAAACAGAATGCCGTTAAGGTACATTCTGTTTCCACATTACTATTGATATTTTTGATTAGGACCTTTCTTCTTCTTACCGTCTATCACTTTAAATGGGTGACCAGAGCGGGGCTTCTTTTTCGTAGATTGAGAATTGGAACTCGTGAAACGTTGATTATAAATTCGGTATTCTTTGAATCTGGTGATTGGATTGTTTGATCTCCAACCCCCACCTCTTCGCCAAGGAAACTTCCAGAAGTACAGAGCAATGAGAACAATAATGATTGGAAGGATAAAACTTCCAGGGTTAGAAATGAGTTGCTGAAAGATACCAACAAAGACAAGAATAATAATTACAACAAAAATCCAATTTTTATTCCCTCTCATTGCCCACACCTCCTGAAATAGGTAACATCTGTTTAGCTGATTTTCGTAATTGGAATAGCCTCAACGGTTACTTTATTATCTAACTCTCTCATTTTATTAAAAGAAGCAATGGCAACCTCAACCTGATCATCTAAAGGCTCCTTTGTCGTGAGCAGTTGTAGCCAAAGGCCCGGATAACCTAAATAACGGAGCACAGGTACATCTCTTAATTTATTGGTGATCCGTAATGCTTCATAGGACAAACCAATTACGGGTAAAAGTAGTATTAAGCGAATGTAAATACGTTCCCACATATTATCATATGGAAAGAATGAGTAAACAATGACGCCAATAATGACAGTTAAAATAATAAATGAGCTCCCACAGCGATAATGCAGTCTAGAAAAACGCTGAACAGTAGATACGGTGAGTGGGACACCACCTTCGTATGCATTAATCACTTTATGCTCGGCGCCGTGATATTGGAACAACCGTTTAATAAGCGGTGTTTGAGAAATAAGCATAATATAACTGATTAGAAGGACAAGCTTAATTAATCCTTCTACTATATTATTCACATATTGATTGGGAATTAATCGATCAAACAACAAGCTTGCCAAAGCAGCAGGTACAACAGTAAAAATAAGCTTCCCAACAATAAGAGAAAGGACACCGACAACGGCTACACCAAAAATCATGACTAGTTTAGACGTTTCTGAGGCTGATTCAATCTGTTCATCGTTTGCTGGATCTACATCATAACGCTCAGTAGAGAAGTTAAGATGCTTTGATCCGTTAGCAGCTGATTCACCTAAACCAACAATTCCTCGTAAAATCGGTATTTTTTTCAATGGTTTTAACCATTTACGTTCTTCTCTTACAACTTCAAAAAACTCTATTGATTGATCCTTACGTCTTATCGCAGTAACGTTGACTCGTTGACCTCCGAACATGACGCCCTCAATGACAGCTTGTCCACCGTAATCACGAGTCTTTTTCTCTGACATGTCTACTCCACCTCGTTGTTTAATTATTATAAACACCCTTATTGTAACACAAGAATAGGAGAAGTGTGGTTCGATTAAACTAAGAAATAGTAATATTAAGATAACATGGAGGTCATTCATACATGTCGACTAATTATAAAAATAGGGAAAAAGAAACGATTCAGAAGCGAAAGATTAGAGCAGCAACAACAATCGGCCTTTGGGGAGGTATTTTTTGGGGCTTTGTCGGCTGGTTAGTCTATATACTTAATTTATCCAGTATTGGTCCTCATTTAGTTTCTCACTTTTTCTTAGGTAGAGGGATGACGTGGGTTTGGTTAGAGGTTATCATCGGTATTTTAATTATAACCGTTTTTTCGATTGCGGTTTCGATTCTCTATGTATATGTCCTAGTAAAAATCAAATCACCATATGTAGGAATAGGGTACGGACTTGTTCTATGGGCAATCGTGTTTTATCTTATCAACCCCATTCTACACGTTACTCCGTCTATAAAAGGGCTTGGTCAGAACACGACAATAACGACAATATGTCTATATATTTTGTTCGGCTTGTTTATCGGATATTCGTTGGTTGTAGAATTTAATCGGATTCAAGATGAAGGCAGCAACCCCTCTACATAATACTACCAAGGTTGTCCAAACTGTGATAAAATGAGGAGTAAATGTCTTTAGAACAATGGATGATTTATAGGGGGTTCGAATCATTGCGTAAGCGTATCGCCGTTATAAACGGTCCTAATTTGAACCTTTTAGGCTCAAGAGAAACGGATATTTATGGAACGGAAACGTTGGAAGATATCGGTAAGCGTCTTCTGATAGTAGCTCAATCGATTGATGTTGATCTTCATTTCATTCAATCGAATCATGAAGGGGACATCATTGATGAATTACACAGTCTCCGACTGGATGTTCATGGGATTATCATAAATCCTGGTGCCTTTACTCATTACAGTATTGCGATTCGTGATGCTGTTGCTGCCATTCAAATTCCAACGATTGAGGTTCATTTATCAAACATATACAGTCGTGAAGCATTTCGTCAGCATTCTGTCATCGCTCCTGTTACAATAGGACAGATTACTGGGTTAGGCTCGATCGGTTATGTCCTAGCCCTTCAAGCACTGAACGAAATCGTAAAGACTACATAAAATTCCATTTGTACAAGAAGGGGGAGCAAAGGAATGAACAATCGAATCGAGCGTTTACAATCGAAGTTAGAGGCACAACAGATCGATGCCTTATTGGTAACAAATTCTAGTAACCGCCGTTATATTAGTGGATTTACGGGTTCATCGGGTTTTGCACTTATTACGAAGCACACGGCTTTATTTATTACTGATTTCCGCTACGCAGAACAAGCAAAGCAACAATGCCAGGGTTTAGATGTGGTTATTTCCAATAATCCACCAGGTGAACTAGAAACCCTTCGTGAACAACTAAAAGAACAAGGTGTTAAAAAGCTAGGATTTGAAATGAATACAATGTCTTTTGGACAATATCAAACCTACACTCAAAAATTAACAGAAGTTGAACTCGTACCAGTAGAAGGCTTGATTGAATCGTTACGTTTAATAAAAGATGAAAGTGAATTGGCCACGATTCGTAAAGCTGTACAGATTGCAGATGATGCGTTTACACATATTCTAGGATTTTTACGACCAGGAATAACCGAGATTGATGTAATGACCGAATTAGAGTTTTATATGCGTAAACAAGGTGCGAAATCATCCGCTTTTGACATTATTGTCGCTTCAGGACCACGTTCAGCACTCCCTCACGGTAGAGCGTCAGAGCGAGTGTTGCAGCCGAATGAATTTATTACGATGGATTTCGGTGCGATTTATAATGGATATGTTTCCGATATTACACGTACGGTTGTTTTAGGTGAGGCAATGGATAAGCATCACGAGATTTACAATATCGTCCTTGAAGCCCAGCTTAAAGGTGTGAACGACATAAAAGCGGGAATGACGGGTAAGGAAGCTGACGCGTTAACAAGGGACATCATTTCCAATTATGGATACGGCGAATATTTCGGACATAGTACCGGTCATGGTATTGGACTCGATGTTCATGAAGGTCCACGCCTTGCTTCTACTAACGAAACAATTCTTGAACCAGGTATGATTGTAACAGTGGAACCTGGCATTTATTTACCAGACTTTGGTGGAGTAAGAATAGAAGACGATGTAATAATCACGGAAGCGGGGAGAGAAATATTAACACACTCCTCGAAAGAACTTATTATTATACCCGTTTAGAAAAAGATAGACATACTTAGGAGGATAAAAAGATGATTACAAGTAATGACTTTCGTACTGGTTTAACAATTCAGGTAGATAATGACGTATGGCAGGTAATTGACTTTCAACACGTGAAGCCCGGTAAAGGAGCAGCATTCGTTCGTTCTAAACTCAAAAATATGCGTACAGGGGCCGTACAGGAAAAGACATTCCGTGCGGGAGAGAAGATGCCTCGAGCTCATGTAGAAACTCGTAAAATGCAATATCTTTATAATAGTGCGGATGAGTATACGTTCATGGATCAAGAAAGCTTTGAACAACTAACATTACCAGGTACGAAATTAGAACGAGAATTGAATTTCCTACAGGAAAACATGACCGTTTCCATTATGATTTATCAAGGGGAGACGATTGGGATTGACCTTCCGAACAGCGTAACACTCGAAGTAACGGAGACAGAGCCTGCAGTTAAAGGCGACACGGCTCAAGGAGCGACAAAAGCAGCCATTCTTGAAACGGGCTTTTCGGTTCAAGTTCCTTTCTTCATCAACACCGGAGATAAATTAATCATCGATACACGTACAGGTGACTACGTTTCCCGAGCATAAAGTATAGAATAGTACGGATATAATACACACAAAAACGTCCACTACTCAAACGAGAAGTGGACGTTTTACTTCATAAACCATGAAAATAATTTAAGCAAAAAAGCGGTTATTCCTGCAGCCATTAATGGACCCACGGGAATACCCTTTAAAAAAACAATTCCAAAGATGGAACCAATGACAAGTCCGATAATGAGTTGGGGATCTAGTTTCATTAGGTCTAACCCTTTACCATTCATATATGTTGCTACGGCCCCACCGAGTAAAGCTAATACGCCCGGAAAAGTGGTAAACATCGTTAGAACATCTTTCAATGATATTTTTCCGGTCGCAAAAGGGACAAGAACAGCCATTGTTAGAAATAGTAAACCAAGCTCTAAACCACGGCGTTCTACAGTAGGTAAGTATCGGTCAAAGTGGGTGAGTTTAAGTATAAGAAGAAAGCTAGCAGCAGTTGCGATAATGTGAGATCTACCGATTAGACCGACCACGATGAGGATAACGAGTACAATATCACCATTCATTCTATTACTCCTGTCCAACCTTTTTTACTAACATATGAGCAGGAGTCAAATCTTAGTACGAGCGTATCTATATGATAACTTTATTATCTGTAACGTAAGGAGTGAAATGATAAGCGTTCAGCCTAGCACAAAAAATTATATCCTCTGCCAACCCGATTTGAATTAAACGTTTGCCGGATGCTGATCGTGACAATGGGATGGTTAGATCGTGACCATAGAATAAATAGGTGGCTCGCATTGCTTCACCGAAATCGTTAGATTGAATAGTTGCCCCTTGATTCGTCATCATTTCGATAATCGCACCAGCTGTTAATCCGTCTTCCAATGCAAATTCACCTCTCGTACCTGAACATATAATGACAATGTCTTTTCGCAAAGAGATCGCAGTTTCGGCGCAGCTTGCAGCATTAAGTAAGCTTCCAATTAATATTTTATTTCCACGAGAAGCTTTATGAATTGCTCTCGTACCATTTGTTGTCGTTAAAATGATTTTAGATCCCTTAATATCATTTGTTGTATATTCAAGCGGTGAATTACCGAAATGAAAACCTGCAATCTTCTTACAATAGCGTTCACCTCCGAGAAAGTGATCAGGAGTAGAGAGGTTTTTAGCTTGACCAACCGTTTCAACGGGTATAACTTCTGCACATTTATGCTCAAATGCTGTGACTATTGTACTCGTTGCCCTTAAAACGTCGATAACAATCACAGTTTTATTATATAGTTCTTCACTAATGACTTCATCCACAGTTGGAACCACAACAACTTGTATCATAATAACCTCCTCTTCCATTAGCCTATCTTACCTTCGGGTCGTCTTTTGTATTTCACTTTGCGGGAAAAAGAATGTATCCGAACGAAGCCCTCTTCTAAGTGATTCTGTTCCATAAATATCTTGTGGAGCAATATTACCAAGATTTGCTCTACATCCTACTGAACGTAGAATATCTACTTGTTGCTGTTTTTGCGGAGCTTCCCATATGAGACGATGGGCATGAGGGTGGGAAAGAACTGTCTTTAGAATATCGGTGTCTGTCTCCCCGTCAGCATTGTATAATCCGACATCAGCACCTGATTCTCTGCCTTCAATAATAATATATTGGGCGCCACATTCTAAATCAGAGTCCATCGTTTCGAATAATTGAGCTAATTCGATTTGACTTCCTGCTAACTTCTTCCCATATTCAGTAATAACATTGAAACCTTCATTAATGAATCTTTTTATCCATTTGCGTCGCTCATGGAGGGTAATTTCTATCGTCCCATCGGAAATCTCTACAGTCGTTATGCCTAATTGCTGTAGGATACGTACGTATTGATGTATTTGGTTTTGATTTAAGGCAATTTCAAAAAAAGTTCCTCCAGGATAAGACGTCAACCCTGCTTCTTTAAACAGAGTTAATTTTCTTTCCAAAACAGTACGAGGGTAAAGCACCATCGTGCCAAACCCTAACTTAAGATAATCAATATACGGTGACGCAGTTAAACAAAGGTCTTCTGTTTCATGTAGGCCCAGTCCTTTGTCTATAACCATCGTTATACCGGTTGTTCGTGGCTTAGATTGTCTTTGTGATGAAGGATCAAGAAGATTCGGTTGCCATAATGCTTGTAATGGAATACTCATAGCGATCTCCTCATTATTGAAAAAGTTTATGTTTGATTTTTCAATATATGCACATTCGCTTATTGGAGTGCTACAACATGAATACCCTGTATTACGATTTTAAGTAAGTGCTTTCTCCCGTTTAAATAAGGACTTAAAGTCATTTTCGTTTTGTTCTTTTTCCCCTTTTTTCTTCACACCCGGTTTAATGAGCAAGAAAGTTAATATTAACGTAACAGCGCTTAACCCTGCCATGCTAAAGAAAAGGGTTTTATGTGAGATTCCCATTAACCAACTGAAGATTGGTGGCCCAAAGGCGACACCTATAAACCGAACACTTCCGTACAGAGAAGTGATCATTCCTCTTTCCGACTTATCTACAGCAC
>FWWL01005108.1_pt1 | contig 17369 bp, 10 predicted proteins | sample 2228331 | NCBI WGS metagenome assembly FWWL01 (sample SAMEA103939775, study PRJEB20133) | metagenome
GCCGCCCGATTTGGTTGCGGCGGTGTGCGGTGGCTATTGCGCCGACCCATTCGCTGTGTTGGGAATGCACCGCGTGGATGTCCAACACGGGAGCGCAGAAACGACAAACGCTATTTCGGTGCGTGTCTTTGCCCCATTCGCCGAAAGCGTGGCAGTGCGGGCGTTGGACACTGATGAGGTCATCCCACTGCAGCGGATTCATCCTGAGGGCTTCTTTGAAGCGATTGTTTGGCACCGAACGGAACCTTTCCCCTACCGAGTGCTGATGACAGCAAACGGGGCGACGAAGGAGTTTTACGACCCTTACGCCTTCCCGCTGCTGCTCAGCGATTTTGACCTGCACCTGATTGCGGAAGGCAACCACTTTCGGCTATGGCAAGTGTTGGGAGCGCACATCGTGGAACTTCCAGCGCCATTGGGAGTGAGCGAAATGGTGCGAGGTGTCCGCTTCGCTGTCTGGGCACCTAACGCACAACGGGTGAGCGTGGTGGGCGATTTCAACCGCTGGGATGGACGCATGCATCCCATGCGCTTCCGCCACGAAGCAGGGGTGTGGGAATTGTTCTTGCCCGAGCAGGTGTTGGGTGGAACAGAGGGCGTGCTTTACAAGTTTGAGGTCAAGGGGCGTTACGGCGGTTACTTGCAACTGAAAGCGGACCCCGTTGGCTTTCGCCATGAAGTCCGCCCAAAGACAGCGTCCATCGTTTGGGACCTTCGCCATTACCGTTGGAGCGACAACGAGTGGATGACGAATCGCCGCGAGCGGCAAGGGCTTGACAAGCCTATCAGCATCTATGAAGTCCACCTCGGTTCGTGGCGGCGTGTGCCGGAGGAGGGTAACCACTGGCTCACTTACCGCGAGTTAGCGGAGCAGTTAGTGCCGTATGTTCGCGACATGGGCTTCACACACATTGAGTTGTTGCCCGTAATGGAACACCCGTTGGATGAGTCGTGGGGCTATCAGGTCACGGGTTACTTTGCGCCCACCTCCCGCTACGGCACGCCTGACGACTTCCGCTACTTTGTGGATGTGTGCCATCAGCACGGGTTGGGCGTCCTTTTGGACTGGGTGCCCGCTCACTTTCCCAAAGACATGCATGGGCTTGTGTTCTTTGACGGGACGAACCTTTACGAGTATGGCGACTGGCGGGGCGACCATCCCGATTGGCATACGAAGGTGTTCAACTTCGGACGCACGGAAGTGCGCAACTTCCTCATCGCCAGCGCCCTGTTTTGGCTGAAGGAGTATCACGCCGATGGGCTGCGCATTGATGCTGTCGCGTCCATGCTCTACCTGGACTATTCCCGCAAACCGGGCGAATGGCAGCCGAACATTTACGGCGGCAATGAGCACTTGGAAGCCATTGACTTCCTCAAGCGCTTGAACGAGGTGGTGCACGCAGAGGTGCCCGATGCGCTGATGATTGCGGAAGAATCCACAGCGTGGCCGATGGTCACCCGCCCCACTTATGTTGGTGGATTGGGCTTTGACTTCAAGTGGAACATGGGCTGGATGCACGACTCGCTCTTCTACTTCGGCAAAGACCCGATTTACCGCAAGTATCACCACGGCGCGCTGACTTTCTCGCTCTGGTATGCCTTCAGCGAGAACTTCATCCTGCCCCTTTCGCACGATGAGGTTGTGCACGGGAAGGCAAGTTTGCTGGGCAAAATGCCAGGCGACCTGTGGCAAAAGTTCGCCAACTTGCGGGCGCTGCTGGGTTGGATGTTTGGGCACCCTGGCAAAAAGTTGCTGTTCATGGGCAGCGAGATCGCCCAGTGGCGCGAGTGGGACTACGCTTCCAGTTTGGACTGGCACTTGTTGCAGTGGGAAAGTCACCAAGGCATCCAACGGTTGGTGCGGGATTTGAACTGGTTCTACCGCAACGAACCTGCCATGCACGAGTGGGATTGCGACCAACGGGGCTTTGAGTGGATTGACTTCAGCGATGCGGATAACTCCGTCGTCTCGTTCATTCGCTGGGCGAAAGATTGGCGCGACTGCGTCGTTGCTGTTTGCAATTTCACGCCCGTTGTTCGTCACGATTACCGCATTGGCGTTCCGTTCAATGGTGTTTGGCGCGAGGTGCTCAACACTGACTGGCAGCAGTATGGCGGCAGCCACATGACCAACGGGGAAGTGGTTGCCGAAGCGCTGCCGTGGCAAAACCGCCCTTACTCGGTGCGACTGACTTTGCCACCGTTAGCAGTGGTGTTTTTGAAGCGGGTGCAGCAAACTTGAAAGCGACGCACTTTTGCGGAGGGTTGACCCATGCGTGTGCTCATCACAGGAGGCGCAGGTTTCTTTGGGCTCCACATGGCGCGGCGATTGCTCATGGAGGGGCACGAAGTGGTGTTGCTGGACATCGCCGATTTTGACCCGAGCGAATACGCCACCTTGGGCGAGCCGCTTCCCGAAGGTTGGGAGCAGCGGCTGGATTTTCGCAAAGGCGATGTGCGCGATGAGACCGCTGTTCGCGCTGCCCTTAACGGGGTGGATGTGGTCATCCATGCTGCTGCAGCGCTCCCACTATGGCATCCCCGCGACATCATCACGACCAATGTGAACGGCACCCAAGTAGTTTTGGAACAAGCCCAGCGGAAAGGGCTTGACCGTGTGGTGTTCATTTCGTCCACAGCGGTTTACGGCATCCCTGAAAAGCACCCGCTCTACGAAGACGACCCGTTGGATGGTGTGGGACCTTATGGCAAAAGCAAAATCGCTGCCGAGCAAGTGTGCTTGGCGTTCCGCCGACGCGGGATGGTGGTGCCCATCGTTCGCCCCAAAACCTTCATCGGACCAGGGCGCTTGGGCGTGTTCCAAATCTTGTTTGACTGGATAGAGCGGGGCAAGCCCATCCCTGTCATTGGCTCTGGGCACAACCGCTACCAGTTGTTGGATGTGGACGATTTGGTGGAAGCGGTGATGCGGTTGCTCACGCTGCCTACCGACTATGTCAACGACACTTTCAACATCGGTGCGGAGCGGTTCGGAACGGTTCGGGAGGATGTGCAAACGCTTTGTGACCACGCAGGGACAGGCGCGTTTGTTGTGCCTACCCCTGCATCCCTCGTCAAAGCCGTTTTGCGCACTTTGGAAACGCTGAAACTCTCGCCCCTTTACAAGTGGGTTTACGGAACAGCGGACAAAGACTCTTTCGTCGCCGTTGACCGCGCAAAGGCAAAATTGGGCTGGTCGGCGCGCTACAGTAACGCTGAGGCGCTGTGCCGAACTTACGACTGGTATCTGGCGCACAAGGAGGAAGTGCAAAACCGCGTCGGCGTGACCCATCGCGTGGCGTGGAGCCAAGGCGCACTGCGGATTGTTCGCGACTTGCTGCCATCGGGTAAAAGGCAAACGGTTCACAGTTCGGCATGCAATTCGCAAAGCGGGTTGGAGGGTTCGCCTCTCGGTGAGCCGAACGGGAAACGAATTTGGTAGCCTGGAGCGTGCGTCTCCCGACGCACTGAATGAAGGAACAAAATCGGCGCACTGGAGGGTGCGTCTCCTGACGCACCGAAAAAATCGGCGCCTCAGGAGAGGCGCCCTCCAAAACTGGCAGTAACGAAAAAGGGAGCCCACAACCATGAGCGCGCGCAATAAAGTCTGCGAATTGGGCAAGCGCATTGCACAAACCTGCTCGGTAGCCTGTTTGTTGCTCCTGTTGGCAGGGTGGGGGTTAACGCCTTCTTGGGGGCAAAGCGAAGGGAGCACACCGCCGAGCGAAAAGGTTACTGCCCCGCAAGATGCCCCTGAAACACCGTCCGAAGAGGAGCGCAAAGAGGAAGTCACAAAGGACGAGCAAACAGCGACGGGAGAACAAACCGAAGCGAAAAAGCCCGAAGAGGAAACGACAGAACCCGTCCCTTCGGGGGAGACGCCTGCCGAGGCGAAACCGCAGGTGCCCCCATCTCCATCCCCCGCTGAGCAATTAAAGAAGCGAAAGAAGCGCCCTTTTGAGTTCAAGGTTTCAGCGCACGGCTACGCCAGTTTCCAATACCAAGTGGGCAGCACTGTCCAAGGCACCGAGCAAGGGCGACAAGTTTACCGCTACGAAAACTACGGGCTGTCCAAAGGCTTCAACGCCTTCGGATCGCTGCAAGTGGATTGGCAACTGGGTAACTTGTCGGTCAAGGGCGAGTGGACGCCAGCGCGCTATTCGCCCACGGCTCAGCGCTTCCGAACCGAATACAACGCTGGCAGCACCAAGTTCACCTACGGCAACTTGTTCCTTTCGCTGACGGGAAACCAGTTCGTGACCTTCTCCCGTTACGCGCAGGGGCTGCAGGTGACCCACAGTTTCGGTAAAGCGGGCGATTTGACGCTGGTGACTTTTGAGACCAAATCGCAGGTAGTCACCGATGTGTTCCAAGGCAACAACTCGCCAGGACCTTACTTTTTGCGGCGCAGCCCTGTGATTGAAGGGAGCGAGCAGGTGCGAGTGGACGAACGCATTTTGCGGCGGGGCACAGATTACACCATTGACTACTCCTACGGGCAACTCCTCTTCGCCACGCCCATCCCGCCTACTTCCACCATTGCGGTGAGTTACGAGAGCGTCGGATACGGGGGCGTGGGACGGTTCGTCGGTTTCCGCTCTAACCTGCGGACGGGTGAAAACAGCCGCCTCGGCATCACTTTCCTGACCCAACAAGTGCCTTTCACTGTCACGGAACGAGCGGAGCGGTTTCGGGAGGAGTTTCTGGGCAATGGCACAACAGGTCCCTTCCTGCTGCAAGTGCGCCCCGTGGCGGTCGGGAGCGAGAAAGTGTTTGTCAACGGCATCTTGCAAACCCGCGATGTGAACTACCAAATCAACTACCAGCAGGGCATCGTCACTTTCCTGCAACCTGTGCCCGCAGGCGGCATCGTGGTCGTGGAGTATTACCGCGCCGCTGCCACGCGGGCGACAGTGGGCAACCTGCGGTTGCTGGGATTGGATTGGAGCGGTGAGGTGGGACGCATCGGGCGATTGAGTTGGCAGTTTGGGATGAGCAGCGGCGGCGACCGCAGCGGTTGGGCATCGGAACTGCGGTTGGGAAACGAAACCCGCCGACTGGCTTATTCCTTGCGCTGGCAACGGGTAGGCAGCGGCTTCACCCGCATTGACAACACCGACTTCTTCCGCAACGATTCTGGCTTGTCAGCGGAACTGCGCTACGAATTGCTGACAGGTCTCTCCCTTGTGACCTCGTGGCAAAACACCAAAACGGCTGGGGGACGATACTTTGGCATCGGCAGCGCTGAGGATGTGTCCGAAAGCCGCAACCGAGACTTGAGCCTTCAACTCACCTTTGAGCGCCCTAAACTCCCGCGCTTGCAACTCAGCCATCAACGGCTGCGCAGTCGGTTCACAGGTGGCAGTCTCGGCACGGAAACGGAAAAAACTTTCACAACCGCTTACCTGAGCCATCAATGGGGGCAGTGGTCTCTCCAAGGGGCATGGGAACGCTCGCAGGATGAGACGCAACCGCTGGGCGGGCAAGGAGAAGGGACAACGACTTTGACCGCCACTTCCGCAACCACCGCCCGCAAGCGCGTTAGCCTTGCTTTCCAGCCTGGCAGCAAACTTTCGGTGCTGCTGGATTGGACGCAAAACGACGCTGATAGCGATGTCCAACAGTATCGCTCCAAAGCCACGCAGCGCGTCCTTTCGGTGAACTACACACCCTGGCAGAGTTTGCAATTTTCCTTCTCACACCAAAAGTTGAGCGGGGCAGCAAGCGTGAGCGCTCTTTTGGGTGGCACAGTGCTAACCGGCGTTGCTGGCGGCACTTTGAGTGGCATCGGCTACGGCGGTTTGAGCACGGGCTACGGAACGATGTTTGGCGGTTACGGCACTTTCGGCGTCGGGACGACACCCCGCCCCAGTTACGGTGGCTACGGAGGATGGGGCACCAGTGGTTGGGGTGACCCATCTGGTTGGGGCTCTTCTTCCGCATCCCTTTCAGGTTGGGAGAGCGCGCCAACGCGGTCGCGCCAACTTTCACCTTTGCCCCCCACTCCCACCCTGCGCCGAACAGGGAACGCCAGCACGGTCACCAGTTTCAGCATTCAGTGGACACCAAAACAGCAACTCGTTTTGACTGCTGACTTGACCATGAACTCGGACAAGGGATCGGAGTTGGTGGGCAGTTTGCGGCAACGGGACTTGAGTTTCAGCGGCTCGTGGCAAGTGACCCGCAAACTCAACTTGTTCAGCCAATTCGTCCGCAGCCGCACCACTTACTTGGGCGAACTGAACGACTCGCTCACCCTCATGGGCATGGTGGGGCTCACTTGGGGCGATTTTCAGGGCTTTAACTTCTCGCTCAACTACCAGCGGTTGCGGATGCAAAACCTGCGGGTCATCAACCGCATCCCCCAACTGGAGGAGACCACCTATAGCGCCATTACCGCCAGCGTGCAAGTGCCCCTTGCCAAACGGGTGCAACTGAGGGCGCGCGCTGCTTACTTGCAAAACAAGAGCCCCGCCAGCCTCTTCGGCGGTCGCTACCGAACGACGGAGTTGGAAGCGGAGTTGGTTTACAACATCCACCGCAATGTGGGCTTTGGAGTGGTTTGGACCCGCACGAAACGCAGCGGCGATCGCCCCGAGCAGGATTACTCCGCATCGGTGCTGCGCGCCGCACTGACCCTGCAGTTTTAAACGCTGGTAACCGCTGGCAAAACGGGTTTCAAACATCTGTCGCCTGCAAGTAGCGACGGTGCCGAATTTTGGAGAAAGCGCGTTCCTAACGCGCTACCTTAGTGCGCTGGTCTATCAGGCAGCAAACTTCGCAGACTAATACGCTTCCGCTGCCCCTAAATCGCTGGCATAAATGACCAAGAGGTCAAAAGTGTGGGCGACCCTCAAGGCTTTTGGCTCAAAGGTCTCGCCCACCACAATGCCTATCACTGACTCCTCTACTGACCCACGCAAAGGGCGAACGATAGCGTTGCAAAACAGGGTGACATCCGCAGGCGAAATGGTGGGCTTGACAAAAATGGTGAGTGTAACAGGTTGTCCGTTGTAACTCCCCTCGCCCATCAGCACCTGCGCGTTTTGCAGGATCGGCGAAGAGGTTTGGGTTTGCCGAACCTTAAGGTAGTCCACTTCTATTGCAAACTGGCGCTTTAAGTGCTCGGCCAATCGCTCTGGAAAATCCTCTGCTTGCAGGATTGACGAAGGTGCTGCCACACTGGCAACACCGTCAGCGGCTAAGGCTTCCCGGACGGGCTGAGGTGGAGGTTCTTCCAGCCAACGCTCGTCCTCAACGGGAGAGGGTATCTCTTCCTGTTCGGGCGGAGCCATCACTGCGTAACCTTGAGAAGAAGGCTCTGCCGAAGGCTGTTCCACTGTCGCTTCGGAAGCATCCGAAAGGAACTCGCCCCGCCCACTGGCAAGTGTCTCGGGAGCAACTGCAACATCACTGCCTTGTCCATTCGTGACCCCTTGGGCTGTGGCTTCTTGGGCTTCCAGTGCTTGCCTGAGAAGGACAAGCAACTCGCCCAAGAGCCCTTCCGTTCGTTGTTGGTGCGCATGGGTGGCTTCCAACAACTGATGCAACAATTGCGCTATCTCCGCCAATTGCTTTTGCACCACATGCCACTGAGGGGCGTCGCGAGAAGCAGGCTCAGGGGTGGGTTCAGGCGCAGACAAACTGGCTGACGGGGGTTCCCGCGCGCTGCCTTGCAGCGGTGGGTTTTCACGCAACCGCAGCCGGTCCTCCACGACACGAACGATGAAATCGTAAAGGTCGCCCAAGCGAATCTCCACGGTCTCTCACCTTAAGCGAAATTATGTCACATTTCGGGAAGTGTGAGCGTGACTTGCGCCTTGTGGCATACTTTTGAGAACGCACGGAGGGACCCGCATGGTGAAGCGACCGACTTTCTCCATCGTCACCTTGGGGTGCAAGGTGAACCAATACGATGGTTGGCAGATCGCCCGGCAGTTGCGGGCGAAGGGATTTCGGCAGGTGCCTTTCGGGGCGCCAGCGGATGTGGTTATTGTCAACGCTTGCACCGTCACCCATGTGGCGGAAGCCAAGTCGCGGAAGATGCTTTCCCGCGCCCGACGGATGAGCCCACATGGGTTTATCGTGTTCACTGGATGCGCCGCTGAATTGCTGTTGCAGCGGGGCGTCCAATTGGAGCACGCCGACTTGATGGTGGGCAACGCAGGGAGGGAGCAACTGGCGGAACTCATCGCCGAACGAATTCGTCATCGCTCTCCAAGCCCTTCCAACATAACGCCGCTTCCTTATGGGCAACCATTGTTGGACGAACCTAACGATGGTGTGCACGAGCGGGTTCGGGCGTTTTTGAAGGTGCAGGAAGGGTGCGACAAGTTTTGCACCTTCTGCATTGTCCCTACCACGCGCGGGATGCCCCGCAGCAAGCCCCTTGAGCAGGTCATTGCAGAGGCGCGGGAACTGGTGGAAGAGTTTGGCTTTCCCGAAATTGTCTTGACAGGCGTTTGCCTTACCCTTTGGGGGCGCGAGTTCGGGCTCACCCTCTCCGACCTGTTGCAAGCGGTGCACAACATTCCCGGCTTGCGACGGCTGCGGCTCAGTTCCCTTGACCCGCGCGATATTGATGAGCGTTTCATCCGCACTTGCGCCGAGTTGGAAAAGTTGTGCCCGCATTTCCACATCTCCCTACAGTCTGGGGACGACGAGATTTTGCAAGCGATGGGGCGCGGGCATGACCGCGCTTACTTCTTGCAGTTGATAGACACCTTCAGAGCCGCTATCCCCAACGCTGCCTTCACCACTGACATCATGGTCGGCTTCCCAGGCGAGACGGAGGCGCATTTTGAAAACACGGTGCAGTTTGTCCGCCAAGTGGGCTTCATGCGCTTGCATGTTTTCCGCTTCTCCCCACGCCCAGGCACCCCTGCGGCAAGTTTACCTAACCCTGTCCTGCCGCAAGTGGCGGAAGAGCGTGCGAATCGCCTCATTGCTGTCAGTAGGGAGTTGTGGGAACAATTTGCGCAACGGTTCCTCGGCACAGTGCAAGAGGTGCTGGTGGAGAGTTGTCGCTTGGAGGCTGATGGGACCTCACCTCGCTATGCTCTTTCGGGGCTCACAGGCAATTACTTGCGAGTGCGTTGGACCTCCCCTCATCCTGTGGAGGAGGGAAACTTAGTGCCTGTCCGGCTGGTAGCCTTTGCTTCCGAGCGGGAGGTGCTGGAGGGAGAAGCAGTGGAACACCATTTTCTTGCGCGGTTAGACGCAAGTTCCCACTCAGGGACTGCCACGCCATTGGCTTCAGCCAGTGGTTGATAAGGCTATCATGAACGCTTGCTTTAGCGGGCGGAGTTGTTTCGCCGATTGAAATCTGCCCATTACGAGCGGTGGTCGTTTAAACACCCGTCGGGGACAAGCCCCGACGCTACCGTAACAGTGTGGTGCCAATTGCTAAGTCATCGGTAGCGTTGCCCCTTGTGGGCGATAGCGTTTGAACACCTGTTGGAGACAAGCCCCGACGCTACGGAGTAAACTGAGGCTGCTGTGAACACTGTTTTAGCAGGCGGAAAGGATGCCACTTGCAGAGGTTGCAACGCGTGTATTTCGGATGGGACAAAAAGTTTACTGTTTGCACAGCGGTTTGATGTGGCAAAATTGAAGTGCCAGTGGGGCACCGTTGTTCCCCTGGGCGTCGGCGGTGGTAGAAAGGAGGGGTTTCAATCTATGGTGGCTGATGTCAACTTCATCATGGTCACAGGGATTGCCACGAAGGATGCGGTCCTTCGGCGGCGACCGACGGGAGTCATCAAGGCGGAGTTCAGCATGGAGGTAGCGCGCCCCTTCTTCAAAGCCAACGGGGAGCCTATCTCCGACCTCTTCTTGGTGGATGTTTACGGACCGTTGGCGGAAGAGTGTGCCCGGTTCGTGCGGCAAGGCTCGCGCCTATTGGTCGTTGGCACGCTCAACAAGGAGAGTTTCATCACCCGAACGGGGCGCCGGGAGCACTTGACGGTCATCAAAGCCAAGTTCATCAAGCCTTTAGGCGACCCCATCACCCAAATCGGGGATGTCACCATAGACGAACTGCGCCGAGACCAGTGGGGCGATGCCACGATTGCTGCCTACATTGAAGCCCTGAAGGAGATTTTCGGGAAAGCCGCAAAGGACTGACGCTGAAGGCATCGGGGTGACTTCTTCTGCCGAAGTTGCCCCGTTGCCTCCTCTTTTACGGGAACACCACTGCCCCGAAGGTCACGACGGAAGCGTTGCCTTCTTCCACCGACTGGTCATAGTGGCGGATAACCCCTTTCGGTTCGTCCAACGCTTTCAGCATCACATACACGGCGGGGTAAGCGTCCACGCGCCGGCTGTTTCGGTCCGCATGGATGAGTGCGAACGCCCCGTCCGCATCGCCAGCGGCAACTCGTTCCAAAAACAACCTGTCTTCCGCTTCCAGCCATCGCAACACATGGGGCGTGGTAGGATGGCGGTCGCCGAACCGCTGTCCCAAATGGCTTAGGTCCACGCTGGCGATCAGGGTAACAGGTTCGCCCCACTCCGCTAAGACCGCCTTTAGGGCTTCTGTGAACTCCTGCACAGGTGGCAAGGTTGTGGGCAATTCGCCCGGCGCCACCAGGTGCTCAAAGCCAGCGCATAGGAGAGGAACGATGCGCACCTCTCCGAAGAGGTGTTGTAACCACACAACTTGTAACTCCACCGAATGCTCGTTGCGGTGTGCAAATTCGTCCGCCAAAAGGTCAAAAGAGACGCGCCGCTGCAAAGCGTCAATGAACGCTGCTTCCGTGCGGGCAAGCCCCAAGGGGGTCAAGAAGTCCTTCGTGGTGGCAGCGAATAGATTTTCCGTCGGCAAGTGGGCGATGCCCAAGATGACGAACAGGGATGGCGCAGGGGCTTCCGCAAGGTCTTTGTATGCCCACGCATAGGTGGCACCACCCCGCGCCAAATCTATGTGGGGAACGATAATGCCCTTGAGGGGAGAGGAAACTTTGACGGCTTCTGGTCGCCCCGGACCGCGAGGGGGCTCAAAGAAACTGTCCAACATTGCCTTAAGAGCCGAAGCGTCTTTGGGGTAACTTTGCCCCGCCAATGCTGGGGGGCGATATGGGCTCTGGCGGTAAGCAGCGATAGCAGCCCGCAACGCTTCTCGGAACCGCTCGTTCTCCAACAGCAAGGCTTCATCCAACCGCTTTACCAATTCCGCCAATCGGTCGCTGAACACCAGTTCACCTGTCAAACGCATCAGGTCCACCTGAATTTCCCGCAGGGTGCGGGTGCCGTCCAACAAGGACAGCATCACCCCTGCAGTAGCGGAAACAACCAAGACTTGGTCCGTCAGCCCCAACGGGTCGCGCAGCAAGAAATGAGGGCGCCCTTCTACCTGAACGGGCACGATGTCCACTGCCCGCAGTTTGGGTCGCTCGTCCATCGCCGTTGCCTCCTTGCAAGTTTCCAAAACGCATTTGCGCATGCGCTCCCGCTCAAAAGTATGCGACACACTCTGAAAGCAAAGGGGAGCAAAAGCGCCGCCCACGCGCTGCAAGGGGCAAAATTGGAAAGGGTGAATCGGCATGAAAGACAGCGCGTGGCAAGACTTCTTAACGCGGTTGCAGCAAGCCGAAACTTACCGCAACCAGATTGTTGCGACCTTGTTCATTCCCGCCCGTGAAGCCGCTTTTGCTGACCCTGCCATTCCTTTGCACCCTGCTTTGAAAGAGGCGTTAAGTCGCATTGGCATAGAGCGCCTTTACCAGCACCAAGCAGAAGCCTGCGATGCAGCCCGCCGAGGCGAGCATGTGGCTGTCTTCACCCCCACCGCTTCAGGCAAAACTTGGTGCTACAACCTCCCTGTGTTGGACACTTTGCTGAAAGACTCGCAGGCACGGGCGTTTTACCTTTTCCCCACAAAAGCGTTAGCGCAAGACCAATTGCGGAAGTTGCAAGAGTTGGGTTTGTCAAAGGAAGTGCCCGCCAGCACTTACGATGGCGACACGCCGACCGACCTTCGCCCCATCATCCGCGACCGCTGTCGCATCGTTCTGACGAACCCTGACATGCTCCATGTGGGCATCCTGCCCAATCACTCGTTGTGGGCAGCCTTTCTCCGCAACCTGCGGTTCGTTGTGGTGGACGAGTTACACTCTTACCGAGGCATCTTTGGCATCCATTTCGCTTACATCGTGCGGCGCTTGCAACGGCTTTGCCAACTTTACGGGAGCAAACCTGTCTTCATTTGCACTTCTGCCACGACAGGCAACCCAGAAGAAGCGGTGCGCAATCTGCTGGGTGTGTCCGCTCGCATCATCACGGGTGACACTTCCCCCCTTCCCGCAAAAACCGTCGTGCTGTGGAATCCGCCTTACCTTGACTTGGAAGCAGGCATCCGCGCCCGCGCCAGCACTGAAGCAGTACGCCTTGTTGTTCGCCTGTTGCAAGAAGGGGTTCGCACCATCGCCTTCACTAAGTCTCGCTTGGGGGCGGAGTTGCTTTTGCGATATGTCCGAGAACAGTTGGTGCAAGAAGGTTTGGGCGAACTGCGCGAGAAGGTAATGAGTTACCGCGCCGGTTACTTGCCCGAAGAGCGACGAGAGATTGAACGCCAACTATTTAACGGCGAACTGTTGGGCGTCATCGCCACCAGCGCTTTGGAGTTGGGCATTGATGTGGGCGAACTGGACGCCGCCGTTTTGGTCGGCTACCCCGGCACTATCGCCAGCACTTGGCAGCGAGCAGGGCGTGCTGGACGGCAACGGGAAGGTCTGGTCTTCTTGGTCGCGACAGCGAACCCCGTTGACCAATACATCGTCCATCACCCCGACTTCTTGCTGAAGGGTGCCGAACCCGTCGCCGTCTCACCCCGCAACCCCTACATCGCAATGGCTCACCTAATGTGTGCTGCTTACGAGTTGCCCCTTAGTGAAGCGGACAAAACTTTTTTCGGTGACTTGTTTGAGCCGTTGGTTGTTCGCTTGGAGGAAGCAGGCGTCATCAGCCGAGGTGAGCGCAAGTTTTGGTTGCTCCGTTACCGCCCACACGATGAAGTGAACATCCGCTCCATCAGCGCCGACGAGTTTCAAATTGTCAATCGCAAAACGGGAACAGCGTTGGGCACTATGGAACGGTGGCGCGCGTTCCGCACCCTTTACCCCGGCGCCATCTACTTGCACATGGGCGAGACCTTCTTTGCGGAAGAGTTGGATTTGACCCAGCGCATCGCTTATGTGCAACCCACTGTCGCTGACTACTACACTGTCCCGATGGAGGAGAAGGACAACGAAGTTTTGTCGGTGTGGCAGCAAAAACCGCTGAAACAAGGCACGGCTTATCTGGGCGAATTAAGGGTCCGCGAACAAGTCATCGGTTTTAAGCGGTTGCGCCTCTTCACCGATGAAGTGCTCTCCGCCGAAGTTTTGGATTTGCCTGCTGATGAGTATGAGACGGTCGGGCTTTGGTTCTGCGTGGATGACACATTGGCAGCAGAGTTGGAAGAGCACGAGTTCCACTTGATGGGTTCGCTCCACGCCAGCGAACACGCAGCCATCGCTTTGATGCCGCTGGTTGTTTCTGCCGACCCCGACGACATCGCAGGCATCTCTTTTGCTCCCTGGCACCCCGACACGAAACAGCCGACCGTGTTCATCTACGACAGCGTGCCTGGTGGTGCTGGCTTTGCCGAGATGGCGTTTGAGCGATTGGAAGAGTTGCTAACGAAAACGCTGGAGACTATCGCTCAATGCCCGTGCAAAGCGGGATGCCCCTCGTGTGTCCAGTCACCCCGTTGTGGCAGCGAGAACAGACCCCTTGACAAATGGGGTTCGGTTTTCCTGTTAGCGCGATTGTTGGGAAAACCCGTTATTGTGACCAGCGACCGAACCATCGCGATCGCTGCTCCTGCTTCGTTGGGCTAATGGACTTTCGGCAGTTATACAAACACTTGCGCTGGCAGCGACACATAATTTTCAATGACGAGTTCACACGCAGCGAGGAGGGTGAATTGTCATGCAGCGCGTTGGAGGCATGTTGAGCATCTTGGCATTGGGTTTGGCGTTATGGCTTGTTTTGTCTGCGCCCTCAACGGCGCAACAGAAGCGACCGCCCAAAAAGCAATGGCACATCGCTATCGTTCCCAAAGCCCTCACGGGCGAGTATTGGGTGCGGTGCAAGAAAGGGGCAGAGGCGGCTGCAAAGGAATTTGGTGTCCGCCTCACCTTCGTTGGTCCCTCCGCTGAAACGGAAGTGGACAAGCAAATTGACATCGTGGAGAACCTTCTTCAACGCGGTGTGGACGCTCTCGGCATTTCCCCCTGTGATGGCAAAGCCCTTGTGCCCGTGATTGAGAAAGCCATCGCTAAAGGAGTGCCCGTTGTGACGGTAGACTCTGACGCCCAAACACCCAAGCGGCTGGCTTACATTGGCACCGACAACGAAAAAGCGGGCGAGATTGCGGGACAAGAGTTGGCAAAGTTGATGGGAGGTAAAGGCAAGGTGCTCATTATTCAAGGCGTGCCCGGAGCGGAGAACTTGATGCAGCGAGTGAAAGGCTTCAAGCGGGTCATCGCCAAGTATCCGCAAATTCGCATCGTGTCAGAGCAGGCATGCCAAAGCGATCAAGCCTTGGCATTGAACATCACTGAGAACGCCCTTACAGCACACCCTGACTTAGGTGGCATCTTTGGCGTTAACATGCCTGGCGGACCCGGCGCTGCACAGGCGGTGAAAGCCGCTGGCAAAGCGGGCAAGGTCAAAATTGTCGCTTTTGATGCCGTGCCCAGCACGGTGCGCTACTGCGCTGAAGGGGTCATCCAAGCCATCATTGAGCAACGCCCTTACCGCATGGGCTACCTCGCTGTTCGCTATTTGAAGGAAGCGCTGGAGGGCAAAAAGATTCCTCGCAAAGTGGACACGGGCGTGGATGTCATTACACCTGAACAAGCAAGAAAGATGCTGTTGCCGCAAAAGCCAAGGTAAACTTGTCAAGCCTGGGCTGAGACCTTACGGGCTACTTGCTCTCTGGCGACCTGACGCGCCCATTCGTCTATTGCCCAGATGGTTGATAAATCTGCATCGGCGATCGGTTGGTGCTGAGCCATCGTCGCTTCTACAATTGCGGGAATGTCCATGAACCCAATGCGGCGCTGCAGGAAAGCCTCCACTGCCACTTCATCGGCAGCGTTCAGGACAGTGGGCATTGTGCCACCGATGCGAGCCGCTTCTTTCGCCAACCGCAAACACGGGAACCGCATCTCGTCGGGTGGCTCAAAAGTCAATGCTCCAATTGCTGCCAATTCCAACGGCTGGATGGGACACGGGTGGCGTTCAGGGTAAAGCAGCGCATACTGAATGGGCAATCGCATGTCAGGAAGCGAGAGTTGGGCTTTGATGGAACCGTCCACGAACTCCACCAGCGAATGAACGATGCTTTGCGGGTGCACCACAACCTCAATGCGCTCAGCGGGAACGCCGAACAACCAGCGGGCTTCAATGATTTCCAAGCCCTTGTTCATCAAGGTAGCGGAGTCAATGGTCACTTTCGCCCCCATGCGCCAAGTGGGGTGGGCGAGGGCTTCCTCTACGGTGACCTGCCGCAACTCCTGCAGCGACTTTGTTCGGAACGGTCCACCCGAAGCCGTCAAGAGTAAGCGGGCGACGCGGCGAACATCCTCGCCCTGTAAGCACTGGAAAAGAGCGCTGTGCTCGCTATCAATGGGAAGCAACTCGCCACCCTGACGGAGTTGCTGAACGACCAAATGCCCACCTGCCACCAACACCTCTTTCGTTGCCAACGCTACCCGCTTACCTACCCGCAATGCAGCAAGGGTTGGTAGCAAGGCTTTCGCTGTCGGAATTGCCACCACCACAATGTCGGCTTCTGGGTGCGTCGCTGCCTCCACGAAACCTTCCAGACCTGTCAAGACGGGACAATCCACTTTCCCTCGGCACACTCTTGCGGCATCGGGGTCGTGGAGGGCAACCAACTTGGGGCGCCACTGTTGTGCCAGTTTTGTCAAGGTTTCTACATCCCGTCCTGCGCAGAGAGCAACTACCCGCAACTTGTCGGGATGGTGGGCGATGATGTCCAGCGTCTGTTGACCGATGGAGCCCGTTGCGCCGAGGATGCTAACGCCTCGCACGCTTATTGCCTCCTTGCTTTCAAGCGAGCATTGCCACTAATTGGCGCACCTGTTCCAACGCCTCTCCAAAGGCTTGCATCGCCAACTCAATGTGTTCGGGTTGAACAATCAGCGGCGGTTCCAACCGAATGACGCGCGGGTTGTTCAGGGTGTAAGCCGTCAGGACGCGCCGTTGCACCAACGATGCCGCAGTGAGGGCAGCGACATCCTCATTGACGAACTCCACGCCGATGAGCAACCCCTTCCCCCGCACCTCTGCAAGGAGGTCAGGGAACTGTTCTTTCAAGGCATTCAATCTTTCCATCAGCAGGGCACCCATTTGAGCGGCGTGGTCAGCAAGGCGTTCTTCCTGCAACACTTGGAGCGCTGCTAAACCGGCGGCGCAGGCTAAGGGGTTGCCGCCGAGGGTGGACGAGTGCAGCAGCGGTCGGTCAAAAAGGGGTTCAAAAACCTGATGGGTGCCCATTGCTGCCCCCAATGGCAAAACGCCGCCGCCCAACGATTTCGCCAACGCCATCAAGTCTGGTGCTACGCCCCAATGCTCAACAGCGAAGTTTTTCCCCGTTCGCCCCAAACCCGTTTGCACTTCGTCAACGATGAGCAGCGCCCCCCGTTCACTGCATACTTGACGAACGAAAGGCAAAAAGTCATCGGGAGGAACAATAACGCCCCCCTCGCCTTGGATGGGCTCCACGATGACAGCCGCAGTGTCTTCGTCAACGGCTTGAGCGACTGCCTCCTTGTCGCCGAAGGGGACATGGACGAACCAATCCAGCAGCGGTTCAAAAGGTTGACGGTAAACTTCACGCCCCGAAGCGCTCAAAGCCCCCAAAGTTTTCCCGTGATAAGCGTTTTGCATGGACACGATTTTGCGCCGCCCTGTTGCTAAGCGGGCGAACTTCAAACAGGCTTCTACCGCTTCCGCGCCACTGTGACAGAAGAAGCAGTATTGCAAATCGCCGGGTGCAAGGTTTGCCAATGCTGCCGCCAGTTCCGCTTGTGGGGCATTGAAAAGCACGCGGCTTGACAGCGGCATTTTTTGCAGTTGCTCTTGAACGGCAGTGACGATGCGGGGGTGACGGTGCCCGAAATTCAACGCGCCAAAACCCGCCAAAAAGTCAAGATAGCGATTGCCCTCGCTGTCGTAAACCCAACACCCTTCTGCTCGCTCCTCAACTCCTTCCACGCCAGCGAATTTTATCAGCCGTGCCAACCCAGGGTTGATGTAGCGGGCATAAAGGTCAGCAACTCGCTCTGCTTTTGCCA